>Ga0058701_10003148_pt1 | contig 12934 bp, 11 predicted proteins | sample AgamicOrMae_FD_97039 | JGI IMG/M metagenome (GOLD analysis project Ga0058701, IMG submission 97039) | Agave microbial communities from Guanajuato, Mexico - Or.Ma.e | ecosystem: Host-associated > Plants > Phyllosphere > Phylloplane/Leaf | place: Guanajuato, Mexico | collected 2012-06-04
CTGGCGCCAGCCACCCCCACGCGCGTAGTCAGCTCTTCCCCAGCTCGTTGCCAGCTTATCCCCAGCCGTACCACTCCAGCCGGTCCCCAGCCTGGTGCCAGCCCTATTATTTCGACTGGGGCAAGCTAGGCCTAAATTCCGGGAACTGGCACTAACAAAGAATTCTGTTGCTACTTTCTGAGCAATCCGATCAGTTCTTAACGCCCCGCTAGTAAGTTACACGCGGTTGCAGTTCTGTCAAAGAAAGCATGCCGATAGGTTCTAGACACCAAAAATGGCAACGGAAAAACAAAAAAAAATCAAATCATTTCCCACAAGGTGGCGCTGTTGTCAGCGCTACACAAAACATCGATTCTATAGCACTAGAACCAGAAGCGGCCTTTGGCGGCCAGTGGTCTCGCTCCTCATCTAATAACTCGTTGCACTCAACGAGCTGCTACATTTTTTTAACAGGGTATCCACAGTCGATGAAAAGCCCGGAGGCTTTCCACAGCTCACTTTAACGCTACATTTGTCGTCGAGGAATTTTTTTCCTCGAAGATACTTGAACTATTCTTGATTACTGCACCTCGCTGTCGACCAATATCGTCGCTCCTAGTCCCGGTTGCGAGAAACTCCTGTCAATACTTCCAATCGAAAATGAGAAATGGTGAAGCTTGGTTGCATGGTCTGCTTCGACAAGGCGGTGAGCCAAGCCTTTCCCCGGATGTTCGGAAGTAACGACTCCGGTTAGTAAGCCACCTTGATTTGACGTTATATTAAGGCCTCGCCGCTTGCTGGGTTACCAGGTAAGCCAGTTCGGAACACTTTAGGATTGACTGAAGTTGAGCTATTCGCAAACGGGGCCAAAAGAGACGTTTGAGATAATGGGAGCGAGTCGACGCAAATCGTGGTGAAGGAGTACGTCGGGAATGGACGCAACAATTTCGTCCCGATTCCCAGTCCAATCCTTCGAACTCCGTAGACAAAAATCTGTCGTGAAATCACTTTCATGCGTCTATTCTACACTGATGGATAAAAACATGAAAACGCGGAATGACTAATTGGATTTACTCTGATAAGGAACCAGAAGGACTCGTCCTCTTGGAGCATTTTCAGGCGTTTTTATTTTTTTCGAGTTTCTTTTACCTATCATTATACAAGTAGCAAAAATAGAGTCACTTTAATCACCCATAAGTTCAAAATGCATCATCACGTATGCTTTGGTCAAATTGTCTAAATGTATTTGGATACGGCAGGTGAGAAGGAATCACTAGCAGAGAAAACCGAGTTTTCCAAGAAAGATACATTTCTGTACACAATTTACACCAGAGGAGATTTGGCACCAGATAATGACATTAAAATGCAACAGTGCTCTGAACAAATGTGCGTCTTAGATACATTGTACTTTACGTGATTTGCATAGAAGGTGCATTTTCTAATGTGCGACTGATCCACCGGGTCGGGAAACGTTTCTTCAGGATTCAGATCAGAATAACGAACAAAGAAACAGGTCTGTCTAGACTGTACCACAAGCAACTGCCTTTTGTAAGCGAGGTGTTGCTGACCACATCTGCTTGCTACTTCCCCCACTACAAGCTAATCCTCGCTTTCTCCTTCCCCGCAACTTTGACACAGCGTTCATAGCTGTGACAGCAAATTGGCAGGTCACAGTGCCTTCGGTAGACTCTGAAAACAGTTTCCTCTTTACTCACTTTCGTGAGAACTACAGAAGGTATGACTGGATGGACATCACTTCAGGCGTCAGATATAAGATTTCTAGATACATAGATGGAAGTCAAAACCCTCTGCGTATTCATCCTGTATCCGGAAGACTATTTTAGCTTGGAAGATGGAAAGGAAGGTAGGCTCTCAAAATATTTCTACGACCATAACCTTTTTGAAAAAAAGTTTCTTGAGACTTTTGAGAGTTCGGTCGATTAAAATCAACGAAAAAGCCCACCTCAGAATTTCCTGAACTTCACATTGAAATTTTGGAGAGTTAAAAAGGAAGTCTGTCTCTTTTTTTGAGTCTATTAGCAGAGAAAATTTCCGAACCGGTGAATACGGTCTGCCACAAAATAATGGAAAATAATTTCTTCTGTTCTGAAAGGGTTGAGTAAGGACAAAATATTTACGAGATCCCGACGTTTGGCAGTTTCGAATGACTAAACGCGCAAATCCCGCGGTTCGCCGATTAATTTACTTACGTCTCCTAACCAGTCGCTCTCAGTATAAACCAAATATCTACCGACAACAAGTCATCGTTTGGTGTATTAGCTTATCGAATGAATTAAAAACATGAACAAAGAACAAATCTCTTTGGGATCTCGCACAATCTAAGCGCTTCCACAAAGCAAGAAATAAACGAGGTTCTAACTACAAAATGGAGTATTCTTACTATTCCAATTTAGGAGAAGAAAGACAAAGTTCGCTAGTTAAAGTGAACACCTTACCTTGTTCTAAACTACAAAAAATGTGTGCTGCTACGACAATTACTTAAACACTCCTTGTCCACCAAAACTACGAATTTCTCAAACATCACTTTTAAACCGCATTGCGTTATCACTTGTTAACAACATGAAAATATTTGGCTTTTCGAAGTCACGCCGCAAGAAGTTTCAACTCAGCCACAAAAGATCCTCTTTTTGTACATTCCTGTCGCGTCATTTCGATGTTTTAAATAATACACACGTTATTTCAAAACTACGGTACCTCCGAACAATTACATAGACCTAAGTAGAAACATTCGCTACTTTACACATTGATCACTTGGAAATCTCACTTCCTACTCCGAAGTTACAAGATATTCCGGTGACCGCACCCTAAGAATTCATGCGATCTTGCCTTCAGAGCACAAATTCTTCTCAGGAACGGATTGCTATGGGCAGTGATGTCGTGAACGAGTTATTTATTGCTCAGTCAGAAGAAACGAAAGAATTTTACGGTTTAGGTTCAGACTTTGTCCTGTTTCGTGAGCTGTGAAAACCTTAAAAAATACCGTGCCTGATATCTATACTTGTATCACAGAAAAATATTCAGAATTGTGGAGCCCCACCAAACGCACTACTAAAGGAACCAGAAATAATTTCCTCTCTTCATAGCTGAGAAGACGTTAGGGAAAATCTGTAGCGGTATGGATATGAAAAGAGGATTTTAGTTACGTCCAGCTGGAAGCTCCACTTGCTGCTACATTTAATACGGAACAGAGGAGTTACTACAAGGTTTTAATCGAGTTTTCGCGAGAAAAAGTTGTACTATAAGATCCAACACAACTTTTTGTGCTTTCCCATTATGGCTCTACGGAAAGAGAATCAGCATGACCACGAAAAGAAAACGTAACACCCTGTATATATCAGCTGTGACGTCATCAGTATTTGGCTCTCAGTGAAACATTTAGTTGAACAATATTTTCGTTCACATAAAAACATTGCACCGACTAAATTTTCGCCTGCAAAACCTAGAAGACAGGAACATTACCACCTCTAGCAAACGTCGTAGACAAATTGGCCCAAAATTGGAACGAATTTCCTCGCCAGATTAAGTTTTTCTTTTCTACGAATGAAGTTATTTGGCTGTATAAAAGTACAAACAACGTTCCTATATTGCTTCAGGAAAATAGTGAGGATTTCACCGATTTCCCTCCATCTTAATGACAAATAGCGATTACAACTGGCATTATTTTTTCCTCAAAAAGTACGTTCAAAAAAGTCTCGGTTGTATTGTCCAATCTGATTTGGTTCGAACAGAACCCTTTTTTGAACGTACAGTAGACCCCGATGTCCCTTTAGGAACGACATGGAAGTGGCATGTCCAGAAACAACTTCGGCTACTTTTGTGTGAATAACAATTATAAAACTGGAATTCAAACTACTTTTGTCGTTCTAAAATCGTTTCAACCCGTCTTAATGGTCGTCCGCAACTAAACGGTAGCCTCTGCAGACAAAATGCGCTCGCACCACTTTTAAGACTGTTCAAGTAAAGATCTGAGATCTCATTAAATGATAGTTTAAAACACAAACCTTTTTTTCATAATAAGTAGCAAGGAAGCTAAATTGAGCAAAAATTAGATAATCACTGAAAAGTTTTTAAGATGGTCGTCGGTACCTGACTGAAACATTACAACTACGATGAAGTCGAGATTGTAGATCGTGATTAACTCACACGTATGCAGACTCTCAGGTCACTGACAAAAAAAAGCCAAGTTTTGATGAAATATCATTATTATCGACTATTTGGAGTCTTTTGTCGAAAAAAGAAGCTCCTGAATATGCCACTGATATTAAGCTAAAACAAATTATAATTATTATTCATATGACTATAAATACTTCATTAATTATTTATATACAACCATACTTCCATTTTCATGTACCTCTCCGAAGCTTGGATTAAAAATGGACATCGAGACGTTCATTTTAATCCAGTCATTATCTTAAACGTGGTCCACAACAAGTCATATACCATCATCTTAAATCTCAACTCTTATTCTATATTTTATTGAACATAATTCTAGTTAGCGGGGAATATTTCACAGGTCATTTTCTGAAGCAAACATTTTTAACAACCGCTTAGACAAAGCTTTCGATTTTTGCACTGAAAATAAAATAATATCATTACAAGCGTCGAGGAACATTCATTTATCTAAAGGAACACAAAAACGATATCTAGAATCAGCTTATTTTGCTGATATGAACGGTTCAAATTTACGGTCTGCAACGTACAGTACATGTAACGTTTTGGATCAAATATTTACTCTGGATTTTATTTAACTTTTCAAATACTTTTATAAAACTTAAGCAAAAGTGAACAATTTCGAACGCTAAGGAGCAATTTACTCCACAGCTACGTTGAAAGATAAAATATTAGGAAGTCAAAAAATACACTAATCAAAGAGAAAAAAAAAGTCGCGATATTTATAGACATTTATTTTGTAGTTGCTTATTAAATATTGATACAAGCGGCCTTGGGAAATAAAGAAAAACAGCTTTTTATATCCAGACACCATAAATATAACCCATGCTTTGCATGCAAAACGTACCATCTCGAGCACCACGAGTATTGTGTATATCCCATGTATTCCAAAAGCACATTCGTGGAGTAAGCATTCTAGAGCACAGGAAACTAATTTTTGGTGTTGCAGCGCAAAACTCATTGTTTTCCCTCTAAACATTCACTAACATGGTAGAAGCACCCTGATTGCTGAGTCACCAAACAGACGAGTTACTCGTGAAAAATGGCTTTTATTTGTTTCTCGTGCTTGAAGCAACCTCCATAGACGTGATATGATTCTCTCACACCATCCCGCCAGGAATCCACCACCAGAGAGCAGAGTTTTTCCCGCGAACTCACTTGGCGAGCGGAGAAAGAGAGGGGCGAGTCTATGCGTGCCTTTTCATGTGGAGAGCGAGGTGATCCGATCGCGAGAAGCACCTCTCGCATTGGCCGCACTTGAAGGGCTTCGCGCCGGTGTGTTTCCGAAAATGGCGGGTGAGTTCGTCGGAACGGGCGAATCGCCAGCCGCAGCCCGCCCAGCCGCAGCTGTACGGCTTTTCACCTGAAAGTTGCAAAACTACCTCAATCTGTGTTGACGCCCGGGGGGCTCTCTCTCGGACGTATCTTCGAGTTTACGAGAACACAAAATTTATCCGCAATGGTTTACCCGCCTCTTTACGTTCACGACGTTGGGATCGGCTAAATTGCCGTGAAAATTACAGAAAGGAAAAATAAACTAAAGGATTTTCTGACTAGTCTTGCAAAAGGTTTAGTTTCGAGATTTGATATTTTTTTCAGTTGAGGAAAATGAAGATAAGTTTATTTGCAAAATAGAAAAACACCTTTATGAACAGCCCGGTGTGAAATTTTTCGAAAATAATGTCAAAATTTCCACCCAAAATATTTGACGAAATTGAATTCTTAAGAGTTTGTTTTAACGTTTGGTAATTTACAACCAGCTGATCGAGGACACTGTTGGTTATACTGTTTACCAGCGAAGAAATTTACAAAATACTTTATTTTTGTTACTTTTCGGAGGAACTATTTTTTATCCACTTCAAAAATTAATGCACGAGCATATTCTAATTCCATACACATCCTTTGAGCTTTGCTTATGCTCATAATTGCGTGTAATACTTAACCTTTACTAATTACTTTACTAAAATCTACCTACCTCAAAAGTTTATTCATCAAACTTTCAAGGCAGGATTATTTCACTGACATAATACTACATTCTCGACCGTACTGTTATAACGAATATATACGACTGCTATAACGAATCTTTGAACTTTCCAATCCGTTAATTGGAATTTTTATTCACTTTCCGGTTATGAAATTTCAAAACACTTTTCATGTATATTTTCAACAAAAAAATCTTACACTGTAAACAGAATGGGTTAAATTACGACGCAGCGGTTTTAACCCAAGATGTAACTTAACCCCCTGAGATGTAACATTACCATATAACTGGGTAATTCAAACCTCTTCAGGGGTAATATTACACATTTTTGTACAATAACCCCAGTTTGAAGGTAGTAAAACTTTCCTATGGGATTAACTTTACCTATAGACATGTTCTATTCACCCGCCACCCTGCTCGTAAAAAATATCAACTTGTGGGTTAAAGCCGCTGCGTTGTAATTTAACTCAATCTGTTTACTGTGTATTTTTCAAAATCGGTTTCGAAAATGAAGTAACTTAAAAAAAAAGAAAAAAAATACAAGAAAAGTGTTTTGAAATTTTGTAACCGGCAAATGAATAAAAATTCCAATTAACGGATTTGAAAATTGAAAAACTCATTTCAACAGTGAACAAGTTAAACAGCAACACTGAAAAAAAAGAAATAAAAACTTTCTCACGCCTATAAGAAGTTTTCCTGGCTGTTACCTGTGTGTGTCCTTTGGTGTGCTTTAAGATGAGAACTTTTGGTGTAGACCTTCTTGCATCCGGGAAACTGGCAGCGGTGCACGCGCCTTTTGGCATCGGCGCCATCCGCGCTGTCCCCCGGGTCAGCCGTCACCTCGTCTGCCGCATCCTGGAGGTCCGTCGTGGTGCTCGTGGACGTCTCCGCCTCGGAGTCCGGGTGCAGGAGAGGGACAGGCGCGGGGGAGGCGGCGAGCGGCGAGGGCGTCTGCACCACGGCGACGGCCACGGCCGGCAGGTCGTCGGTGCCCACCGAGGCGCTGGCCACGAGCCGCAGCCGCACCGTGGCGTCCTCGGGCTCCGCGTCGACGCCCACCACGTCCGGACGGAGTCTGCTGGCGCCGCTCGTCCACGAGTCCCTGCTGGACTCGTCGTCATCCGAGTCGGCGTCCGTCGGCGGGGTGGGCGTCGGCGACACGAGCTGCACTTGCAGAAGGTCCGCGGGCAGCTGCTTCCGGAACACGTGCAGCTTCGGTTCATCCTTGAGGTACCTCTCCATTTCGTAGCATGTCTGCGAACAAAAAACTTGCTTTTAAGTGCCTCCAACAAAAAAAGTACTCGGGTAATGCATCTTGCTCCGAGTAGAGAAGACTGCTGCGCAGTAAAATTAAACGGGTTTCGTACAGCTCGACATTGCCACGCAAAAAAATGTCTCTCTCTCAGGTTCGACCCAGAAAACTTACTGAATCGTCGTTCACAAACTCGGTTTGAGAGTTATAAAAGCTTCATGTTTACTAACGATGATAAATCGTAAAACAAGGCAGGATTAAAGCGTTATTCGCCAAAAAATACATCCTAAAAATTTAGTGATGAAATATGGTTAAAGGAGTGAAAATTCACTCCTTAATATAGTGAAAAGTGACCCGCTATTAGAAAATTAGTGGCTCACCTTTCACTATATGATTGAATTTTCACTCCTAGAGCGAATTTACACTTCTAAATTTTAAAGCATGTAGGCTTTTATTGAACACAGATACGTTTGTCCATAGTGGTGAGTAATTTCAATTTCAATTTAATTATAACTTACCCGTCATCGGAAACATTAAAATTTCATCCAATGAGCAGATAAGTTTTTCGTACCAAATTCTGACACAAAACGACTTTTTTTTCTTTTTGTAAAATATTTTTTTTGAACCGTTTTTACTTTCTGAAGTGGGAATGCTAGGGAAAACATTTTCCCAAAAGTGCCCAATACATTATGAAGAGTAAGATTATTAATGAGTTTTTCCAGTTCTTCTTAAATAGTCCCTCATTATTCAACTTTTTCCGTGAGGATTTGCAAAATAATTTGGTGTAGGCTAGATTAACTTAAATTAGAGTCCCTAGTGCCTCGCTCCGCATCCGATCCGCTCAGCTTGGCTAGGAAAGGTGGAACCCCAGAAGCAGAAAACGCAACATTTAAAATTAAGTGCGGTAATTGGGAAAGCTTCCCTTTCGTAGTTTCGCAAACACCACAAAAGGAAACCAGAAGTAGAACCAGTTAGCTTCATACAACTGCCTTCCTCCAGTGTTCTCTTTTTTGTGTCTGTTTCCGCGGCAATGATCTGTGGCTTCATTTTTTCCTACGAGAATAAGCCTGCAGGAGTTGCGTGATGAAAGACTCTGAAAGAGCTTGTACCTTAGAGATCTCAACTTCCACCACGTTTTCCACCGACAAAACGAAACAGGGGAGTCCGCGAATTTACCAGTAGATAGGTCTATGAGAGATCTAGGCCACCCCTTAACCTAACTTAACCTAACCTAACCTAGCTTAGCCTAACCTAACCTATCTGTAAGCTACTTAACGTAAGCTAACTTAACCTAGGGCTATATGAACCCTATAACCTAACTCAACCTAGGGTTATTTGCAACTTGACCTAATTTAACCTAGGTTCAATTAGATTAAGGTTAGGTTAGGTTACGTCGCGAAATAATCCAAGGTTAAGTTAGGTTAGGTTCCGAAATAATCCTAGGTTAAGTTCCCTAATGGGGTGACCAAGCTCTCCCTTAGACCTATCTACTTTTACCAGTTAAAAATTGTGTGTACAAAGCAATCGGGCCGGTGGATATGATAAGAAAATCAAGACACAGAGACGTATATCTTTCCGAATCCTGAGGATTTTGCAGGGAATCTAAGGGAAAGCGGGATATCCAACTCCTTGAAAGAGCCCGTCTGTTCACATCAAACCCTTTGTAAGACCCTCTCTCCTACAATGTCGACAGCTCCCTTGCGACCCCTCCTGTTCTCCAGCCCCTCGCCTCCGTTCCCCGCCGCGTCTGACCTATACCCAGCCAACCCTTTTTCCCCTACCAAATTCTCTACATAACATTCCACAAGGCAAAAGCGAAGCATAGCAAACCAAGTGGCTCCGCTGAATCGAATACAACGGGCCACATTACCATTCCGTCTTCGAACAATAAAAAGGGATCGCGACGAATAAAAACACTTTACAGTGACGCCTCTGAATGCAGACCACCGAATATCACTTCACAAGGAAAAACAACCGGTTTACTTTTGAGTATTGTGTTCCTGTGAACTCGCTCGAAACAAGAACCAAGTTTCAATTGAGGGAGACGCGGGAAAAGTCAATCGGTACCGAATCGCCGAGTATTATCAGGTGTTCGACTATTTCTAATTGGGGCTTTTTCCCCGTCCTCCTTAAGGTCTTGTACTGTTTAAAACAAGCTGTCTTGCTTTTATCACGAATCTCGTCTTTTTTATCATCGAGATGACTTATCCCATACCGCTTCTCTTCTCTGTATTCAGTAAACTATAGTGTGAACTGTAAGCTGTGCCCACACACTTTTCACAGCCTCAAACGTTCACAGATGCCTTCTTTTTTCGTCCGAAATGATCACCAGGGACAAGAACAATATGCGTCACGTAATTTTTACACAATTGTAACTCGAACACGGTCAAAGATAACCTAGCACATTGACCTATTTTTGGAACCGCCAGCTTCTCGCGGTTCCAAACTCAGGTCGATGTCCTAGGTTATCTCTAACCGTTTTCGAGTAACAATGGTATGAAAATTACATCCTGCATATTGTTCCTGTCCCTAATGTTCACCATGAGAGAAGGGCCGCCCTTCTCTCATGTGATCACTGTCAATTCATGATGTCATTTGATTGGGAAGCAATATAGCAATGAGAACTCCTAAAAATTACTGTTTTTATTCAAATATGGACATGTTTTACTTCTACAGTCAAAGTATTGTAATTGCACAAATAAATAAATTTGACTTGAGGCGTATGTTTTTGGTAGACGCATTATATGCACTTTCTTTCCGAACCATACGTTTACAATAATTAAAACTAAATAAAAAGATCGGGAAAAATAAAGGTAGGTATGCAAACAGCAGAAATGAATACAGTACATTTCCAATTTCCTCCATTGAAAATGCTTGTTCTACATCCAAAAACCGAATCCAATAACATGCGACAAGTCAATACTTCCCGGAATCGCGTTCAATAAGTCTCTCGAAATAATTGACAGATTTCTAATAGCTTAAACTTTGCGTAATTGCCGGCCACAAGTATCAGTGAAATGGACAAATATGTCGTGATTGGTGGGTTGGCAGTACGCGACGTCAGGTAGGAAGAGGTGAGGTGGTAGGGTGGCCGCCCTGCTTTTTTTGGCCATGCAGAGCACGTCCGCAGAGAGCGACGCAATTCGGAATATGAGAGAAGAAGGAAAAGGTTGTTTTGGTGAAGCGGCGAAGTGGCGAGAAAGAGTGGAGGTACTCCGACACGGTAATGGGCGAGGCAGGAGGGGGGGGACGCCTCAAATCAGCTGTCCTTCTTCAAGGTCAAATCTAAGGGACAAGTTACTTTATTTCGCCATTTCCCCGCCATGTTTTAAGAATTCTGACCTTCTGAAATATTTTTTGCGATACATTTCCGCTCCTGCGAAGAATACAGTTCGTGGAAACTTAAATTGAGATTTAGTGGAGTTATTGCCCCGAATCGTTGGTTCGCAGATTCCTGAAGTGTATTTATTCGTTTCATTTCATTCGCTTATGTTAGAGGAAATCTTTTGAATACAGTACTAAGCTTCGTGCCGTTTCTTGAAAAAAGGAATCATTCTGGAACAAGTGAGGTGGTCTGACTTCATTTTGTATGAGTTCACGAACAAGGTCTGACTACACAATGTCTAACTTCGGTGTGACACTACCAAGTCTAACTTCACCAAGTCTAGTCCAACTTAAAGAAGTCCAATTTAACACAGTCCAACTTAACAAAATCCAACTTAACCTAGTCCAACATCACTAAGTTTAAGATTATCAAGTCTAACTTCACTAACATAAGTCAAAAATAACGAAGTTTGACAGCATTATAGGTCTATGACTTTACTAGTTCAAACTTGATCTTGTATAACATAGCCTCAATGAACACGAACTTCCTTCACACCAGTGTCCAGTCAATATAAGTGTTGACCGATGCCTCTTTATCTTCGGACAATGTTCATCACCCAGGTCGATCGAATAATCTGTTTTGCTATTTTTTTCCCTGGTCGGCGTTAATCTTCAACAAAGTTTTTCCATTCGCTTTTAGAAAAATATTTTTGTGAAAGTTTTGTTCGAAAAGCGAGGTTAAGTTGTCGAGAAGCGGCGCGGCGGCGAGAGCGGCGCCAAGGCTTGGATGGAGCTTGACTTTGTTTACCGCAAAATTCCCTAGTTGCGTCAAAGCCTGTTTCCCTGTCGGGGAATTTCACCCAGATGCATTCTTTCGCGGTTTCCTTAACACTTTTGGCCTTACACACAATCTTGGCATTCCAGCCAAAAATACTTGGTATTATCATACCACAAGGCATACCTTCGAACGCATTAAACAACAACATACTTTTATAACGAGAAAGTACAAAATTTGAAGTCCCTCCCGAAACAATTTAACATTATACAAACATCTTGAAGAGAAACAAAGCTCACTCCCCTTAGTGTTGACAAGAATGTGAGTTTAGAGCCCAAGATCAAGAATCAAAATGATTTTTTTAACCTTTTATAATCCATGTGAGTGAACCCAAAAGATCACGAGCTGTTGTTAAACATGCGAATAAAATTTAAAAAAAATACTTGTAGAGAACAATGAAATCATTGATACGACGCATCAAATAACGTCAGTCGACCTAAATTATGGAATCTTATCGATGGTACTCACGAATTTTAGAAATTTTAAAAAGAACTGTAAAACAATGACCGGTAGAAATAAACTTTTCCGTAGCATATTACAGAGTTTCGCGAGTTTCTTCACTAAAATATTGTAAAAGGGAAATATTTCCTATAATGAAATAATAGAGGGAAAGGGTCAAAAACCCTATCGAAGTAAGAACAAAAGGGGGCGAATAAAGACGGCTTGAGTCCCAGAGATATCACAGGCCAACCTCAGCCTACCTACATCACGATAATAATTAGTATCCTTTTCATCGCTACGCAAATCCAGTGTCGCTAAGGCCTTAGCCGCTCGTGCGATAGCAGCCATCGCTAGACGCCGCTTCCTCGTCTTTCGGTCCATAAAACATTATCAACAGCGATAAAGTTTGCAGGGGGGCGGAAAGGAGAGGATTCCATATGAAAAACACTAACTTTTCAGGGGATAGGATCCCTGCCAAAGATTATGTCCTGTCATTGCAGACTAAAGTCCCTTTTACCGAAATTAATTAACCGCGTGTGTGCCAAGGATTTCAAAACAATTCCAACCATCACAAATTGCGTTTGCCTTGGAAAAACAACCGACGCAGGACAATTGATATGCATTACAACGGACCTGGGCAACATCGTTAACCTCGACACAGAAAACTGATCGCGTGTTTTACGTTACAATTTTACCGCTTCGCGTTTGCCTTTATGGGCATTCCAGATGAAAGAGGACAAAATCAAAGCGAGCGAAACAGCGAAAAAGAATGGAATACCACGATGAAGTTCTACAAGGTGAAAGCTCAACAATGCGGAGGTTCTCGAGGAGAAATTTTCGGGTAGCTGTCATAGGAGCCAAAAACCACAAGCGCCAGTCCGTAACCGCCAAACGAGAAAAGTCGCAAACGCCAAAGGTCTTAACCGCAATA
>Ga0058701_10003149_pt1 | contig 12933 bp, 7 predicted proteins | sample AgamicOrMae_FD_97039 | JGI IMG/M metagenome (GOLD analysis project Ga0058701, IMG submission 97039) | Agave microbial communities from Guanajuato, Mexico - Or.Ma.e | ecosystem: Host-associated > Plants > Phyllosphere > Phylloplane/Leaf | place: Guanajuato, Mexico | collected 2012-06-04
CCTTTTTTGTTCAATTTTTAACGCTGTTCTTAAGGTACAAAAAATGCATTCTGGCAGCAAGTTTTGGGCTTGGGTACCTTCTCATACGACTATGTTAAAGTTCTGAAAATTTCAAGACAATCTGAGGCGGCAAGTTGAGGTACTCCCCTTGTGAGAAAAGCGACTTGTTGTGGAGAATCTTCGACGGATTCAAGCGGTCCCCTGGATGAGCTGTTGCCGACAGAGAGTTAAGTCATTTGCGAATTTTTCGTTTGGTTCCAGGTGTCCGAAGTGACTTCTCCGGACGTGAATGCAAGTAAAGAGGTTCCGAAATCACCGGCGTCTTCGAAGAAAGTACGCTTCTCGTCGGAGAACAAGGTGCACACCCTCACAATCAATAGCAACTCCAGCAAGCCTGGCGGGGTTCTCAGCCTGAGTAACAGCAATAGCTCACCCTCCGCGGCGCAGACTGGGCCATCCAAATCAACCACACACATCGCATCACGTAACCAACAAATTATTGTACAAAATGCTACGAAATCAGATGGCACTGGTCAGCAAGGCACCAAAGCGAGTTCAAATCACGCTAAAATTATTGCCGAGGTAAGTCGGGCCTCAACATGATTTTTTTGAGTAAGTTGTTATTCGCACGCCAACGGAATGCGTGTTAGTCCGTGCGAACCTTGCTTTCCTGGATCTCCCGCCGCTATGCCGTCGCTTTGGCGTAGATACTAGCGTGCGTCGCAACAAATCGAATGGTTGAAGGTCCAATTCTGGCATGCAGCACACAATTTTTTTCTTAAGCGGGCGAATAGCCGCGGGTCGCTAATTCGCCCGCCACTTTGCGGGCGAATAGCCACGACCAAATTTTTTAATTGGATGTTGGAAAACCGAAGTTTTAGCTGTATCAACTGGGTTAATTTAAGGAAATCGAACTGTTTTTCACGGCTGAACCCATAACAGCCCAAAGTATTTGGAGTGAAAATCACTTTAAGAGAAATTGAAAGGATTTCCATTGAAATACGCAATTTCCAGCTTTGGGAAATGCCTAATTAATTAAATTTCAGTTTTCCAGACGGGTGATACTTTTTAAATTATGACAATTCTGAACTGAAAAGATCCTCTAAAATATTTTTTTCTGGTGCCGAACGGCATCGCTGGGCGGTAGTGGGTTAACCGGTAATACAGTTGCGCACAGATCGGTTTTTACTCTCCCGATTTGGTTGGGGAATATCGTCGTGTTTTAGTATGGAGTCCAGTGATGTCATTCATCACAGAACAGCACGCAGACCCTTAATGACGATTCGTTTGACAGGTCCTGAAGAAGTATCCTCATTTGGTTCAACATAACAAGAATATCCGACTGAAGATTATGCAGAGAGATGGCCCAGGATCACCAGGAGTCGATCAGGGATCAGAATCAGGGACAAGGTCTAAAGTAAGTCTTTCACAGTCTTGAGGGATAAGTATGTTTGTGTTTTCGCTTTCGTCTGTAACCTGAGCTCTTTTCTCTCGCAGGTATCGTACATGGTCGTGAAAGCAGAATCTTGCGTCAAATCGGACGATGGACGCGGCAACGATGGCGCCAAACCAGCCCCGCCGTCCGGGGCGGACAATGTCAAGGGCCCTTGGCACTGCGCTCCTTGTGGGACTGGAGGGGAGCCCTTAGTTTTGCTGACGTACTATAACTACCTCAAGCATTTACAGGTTCGTATTGCCTCAATTTTCCTTTGCGGACTCTAAATTTCAGGGCTGCCCTGAAATTTAAAGCGGGAAAAAATTAAGTGCTAATTTGCAGCACCTTTTATTTTCTTTTGGAATTCCCCTAAGCTCTTCGATGATCTACTTAGCTCTCATTTGTGGCTGTTTTTTATTCAGTAAAAAAAATATATTATTAGTTTTTTATTTTACATTGTCTTTAATGTTTGACGTATTTTTAAAATAGCGTATTTGCTCGAATCATTAACCCATATCAGCCCAAAGTATTTAGAGTGAACTTCAGCTGAAGAAAAAATTGGAAGGAATTTTTCTTCTAAAATACGCAATTTGAAGCTATGGAGCCTAAATTATTAAATATTAGGTTTTTAGAGGGGTAATTTTTTGTAAAATTGTGACAATGCTGAACTGAAGAGATTCTCAAAAATATTTTTTTCTGTTTCCGAACGGCATCGCTGGGTGGTCGTGAGTTAAATAATTAGCATTGCTTTTAGACACAAAATCAAGAATCAAAAACGATCTATTTTCATCATGTAATGATAGACTATTTTGGGACCATACGGCAGATTTCGGAAGGTTCTTAGTAAAGCGTTTAGCTCATTATTATTATTTGTCTGTTCCTTCTCGTTGAATGTCATTATACGTAGGCTGCTTTAGTCATTCGTTTTACCCGAGTGCAACCTGTCAGTGAAAACAAGGTTTATTGGAAGCGTTGTGTATTTACAGGAAGTGCATAACGAGAAGTTCGATGCGAGACTGTGCGAGCACTGCGGTTACAAAGCCACGAAGCGGAACCTCTTGTTGTACCATCTTCTCACCAAGCACAAGATACCTCCTCCCGCTAACTACTCCTTCCCCAAATGTGAACACTGCGAGTATTATGCTTTGAGCGAAGCGTTACTAGTGAAACATCGGAACGTCCACTCAGCCGAATCGATCAACAAGGAAATGTTTATTTGCAAGGTTTGTCGAGCAGGATTTAAGACTGCCACGGCGCTCAACGGCCATATTCAGATGAAGTCACATTGGGTTGGAACGAATCAAAGGGTAAGTTCGCATGCAGAACCTTATCCACCTCAAAAGGTTGGGTTTTCCATCTCTCGTGCTCTACCAAGCTGAGCGGAGCAACAGCGAAGCGATGCACCTGGAATGTAACCTAACTTAACCTAGGTTTGCCCAACGTAACCTACTCGTTTCTGAAAAAAAAAAGAAATGCGGAAGTTATCCGCACATACGCATATTTATCGTGACCCTCAATCCAATCGTGTTCCAGAGTATCTGGCTTTTTATCAGCAGCAAAACGATGAAATCCGAACCCGGGCTATGGCGCCATCTAGCGGCAGCGCCCCAAACTGACCGATATGTCGCTTGGAGACGGTCGCCAGTTTCGGCTGCTGCCGCAAGGTGGTGCTATATTCATGGTTTGGGAGTTTATTCCTGAACAGGATGGTTAGGAACGCGCTCTGTTTTCCATAACAGCTTAATGCAAAAAGGTCAAAGTTACCAAAAACGGGGGGCGTTCGATAGCGCCAAAAACCACAAGCGCTAACGCCGCAAGCGCCAGTTCGTAACCGCCAAACGAGAAAAGTCGCAAACGCCAAAGTTCGTATAAGTTAGGTTAGGTAAGGTTAGTATAGCGGTTAAGACCTTTGGCGTTTGCGACTTTTCTCGTATGGCGGTTACGGATTGGCGCTTGCGGCGTTGGCGCTTGTGGTATTTGGCGCTTATGACAGCTACCCACCAAAAACATCAATATTGTTTTGTCAGAAGGGTGACATTTTATCATGACCGTGTTGCATAGAAAAGAGAGTTTTGGCGCGTCATTGAAAAGTGAGACCTGAAGTGTGTAGTTTGTGTTGCAGGCGCACAGGTGTCCAGTTTGTAATAAGTCATTCTCTAGTCACCCCGCAATGAAGAGTCATGTGGAAACAGTGCATAAGAATGTTTCGCCGGCGATCGCGGAAGAAGTCGAAGATGATCCAGCGGACATGGAGCAGCCGGAGAGCTCCCACGACTTCGCGCAGGCGGAGCAACATAGTCAACCAATCCAAGCGGAGGGAGAGCAACACGAGGCTCATCTAATACAGCATCAGGAAGCGCACATGATGTCACAGCCTGAACATCAAGAACAGCACGCCACGTACATCTTACCAGACGTTTCCTTACTTTCCGGAGCACAGCAGGTAAACAGGCGATCTTTACTCTATAAAGCAGTTGGATTTTCTGACTCCAGTGTTGCCAGATTCCGCAATTTCGTAAATTTGAATCGCGTTTAACTTTTAAACCATTAAAGATAACCTGTCGGGTATGTTTTGGATCGCTCTCGAGCTGAGCATTCCAAAAATAGGATTCATCATTATGTTATCTTGACTGGTTTAAAAGTTAGACGCGTTTAAATTTGACGGAGTCGCGGAATCTGTCAACACTGTCCGACTGTCGTGTTCCGTCTCCTGTCGCCAAGCCGAGGGTAGCTTAAGACTTAAGTTACCCTTAACTAACGATCGCCAGGCGAGGTCTCGATTACTTCTCGACGGCAGTAGCTATACCCAAGCGGGCCGTCATGGCAGTTGGCCCATAACCGTAGTTTGGTTTACTTAACCCATAACAGCCCAAAGTATTTGGAGGGAATTTTAGCTTAAGAGAAACTCGAAGGATTTTTTCGATTGAATTACGCAATTTTAAGCTTTGGAAAATGCCTAAATGATTTAATTTCAGGTTTCTAGAGGGGTGATATTTTTTTTTAATTTTGACAATACTGAACTAAAAAGATCTTCTAAAATAAATTTTTCTTTTTCCGAACGGCATCGCTGGGCGGTTGTGAGTTAACCTTATTGAACCTAACCTACGCGGTGGTATTTCGTTGATTCTCGTATAGTAATGAAAGGGTGGAGAATCCTACCTCGGAGAGTGTTGGAAATCACCTACGTCGTACTTTGTTCAGTGAAACTCCTCTTACGAGTCCGTAAATTCAGCTGTAACCTGTGTTTCTCTCGATAACAACTTGTGGAAAATTCGTCGTTTTTATCAGCTCGGCTATTAGTAAAGTACTGTCTGTCCAAAAGGTATTGTCCCGTTCTGGTCGCGTAGGAAGGCTCCGCCTTATGGGGAAATACATTGACCACCGCCTTATTGCACGACCAGAACTGGACAATACCTTTTGAACTGATTGTACGGTATAGTCTACTGTATATGAAATGATGGACTGTTTGGGTTTGTAGCGATGATTTATTTTTCTAGCGGTGATAATATAAAAACAATTCTTTTTCGGACGAGCTCTACATGATAGGGTGACAGTCTTGTGAGAAGGAATGGGACAGTTCGCCTAGTGTAGTTATATGACTCCGAACCTCACTCCTGTTCCAGGGGACTCTTCTACAATCAACGGAGGCGGAGTCGTTGAGTAACGTCGCAAGCGGAATAGCAGCTTCCCTCGGCGTGGCCGATTCGATGGTCGTTGTGGAGCAGCCTCAGACGGTCCTCTACCTGGACAAAGGCCAGTTAATCCAGCTGCAGACCACGGGCGGGAACGTCCACGGAGTCGCCCCCAACGCCCACGTCCAGGAGTACATCGTACCTGAAATCATGGCGTCGGACATCTCGCAGGGGGTGGGCGTGTACACGGCGGGGCAGCTGTCGCAGATCGTGCAGTATGCCTCGGGCGGCCTCCAGGCCAACGAGCAGGGCATCCTGACGATCGTGAACCCGAACGGGACGATCGTCGGCCAGGCGCCCCAGGCCATGGTCGCCGCGCAGCAGGAGCACCTGTCCGTCGAGGGCCAGGAGGCGTGCGCCGCCATGGACGTGTCCGGGATGGAGGGCATGGTCGTCATCTCGGACCACGACTACGCGGAGGACGGGGAGGGCGAGGGGGCTGTGCAGAACGGCGACGCCGCCGTCGGTGTAGCGCACCTGCCGATCGTACCGTTGGCGGACGGAGCGGAGAGGACTACTCAGACTAGTGAACTCGAAATACCGAAACTCGTTCGCGAAAATGAGTCGGAACAAGTGAATCCCAAGCTGCAGTGTTGTGACGAAGATAGTAGTAATCCGCCGCCGTTATTGAAGAGGGAGTCGCCGGTGCTGTCACCTGGTGAGAGTTCGAGGAAGCTGGAGGACCACCAGGAAGGAGACGCTTCTAGTCCGAGTCGGTGTGGCGCCCCGACGATGCCCGCGGCGCCAGCCAAAGACATTGAAACGTCGGAGAAGATGGCTGCTCTGGTGCGGGACTGGGACGACTTCGAGGACGACGGTGCGGCGCCGGGCCAGGCGGACGTCAACTGCCAGCCCGTCGTGGAGGAGGCTCTTCCTAGTCGGCCAACCATCCTACTTAAGTCGGATATGGACCACGATGATCTCTCAGATAATTTAGTGAAAATTACCTGATGTTTCTTGAAGAAAGGACGTTCGGGGCCGGAGCGGCCAGAGCGCCCAGGCTAAAACGCAAACTTTGTTGATTTTTATGAAGGTTTAGCAAGAGCGGAGACTCGGTTTGGTTTTCATAATATTCTATGAAAAATTGGTTGACGGTGGCAGCGATTTCGAGTGACTGGAAAAGTATGAGTGATAACCTAGGATATTTCAGCTGTTCCTACCTACGCAAAACTGGGTACGATCGGCTGTTGCCTAGCGAAGTCGACTGGCACAGCGTAAGACCGTGGTCGATTGTATATTACTGAAGTGAACTGCGGGCTTTTACAATTTTAGTGTCGTGTAAGGCTGCGCGCGGCGCGCCAACTTTGAAAGACGATCCAAGTGTGATACGGAATAACATTCTCAACAGAACCAAAAGTATTGTAATGAAATGAAGTCCTTGATTCCTGTACTCATGTACTAAGTGCGTCGCGTTGCCAGTACAGTGATTATTTCATGAAGTTGTGAATTCACAACGATCGTAATTTTAGCGAATCTAGCGACAAAAGTAGCGTATTTATGAACGAATGTCTAGTTTGAAACCTTTACCCCTTTTTTTCAAGTCCGTTATTAAAAGAATAGGTTCTCTTTTTTTATATCGTGTCTTTATTTATATTTTCTTCATTTTAAAGAAAAGTGTAAGATATGAACCAGTGGTGTCCTTAATAAAACAATTACAGCTTAAACGAATTTATTTCCGGGATACCAACACTAGTAATTGTTTTATGTAATCATCAAAAGTACGCCCCTTTATAAGCCTCTCATTAAACATCACAAAGCATCAAAGCTTCCCTTTTGTCCCGTTTCTTGCCCCTTCTTACTGAAATGAATTTGTCCCGTGCAACTTTTGCGCGATGGTCTTCGTAATGGACAGGCCTCATGTAGAGAAATATTTCTGAAGAAATGCTGTACATAATTTCTTCATGTTTTCGACTGCTTTGTTTTCGGTGTTTATATTTTTCAATTTATACGGAAAATAAATATTTCTGTTTTTAACGAACTCGCAACCAAAATCAGTTAGTCTTGTATAGAAAACTGAGTTTGACTTATTTGTACATTAGTGTTTTAAAATTTGTTTCATCGACGTTCTTTGTGAATAAAGGAAAGTCTTCACTAAGGGTAGAGCCTTCTTCCTGAAGATGCTGAAGATGTAGAAAGTGGACATTCCTAGTTCTCACGGTAGTCAGGTCCCATTACAAGGCGACCATCGCTAGTAGTTCGTCCAGCTGGTAATAAAAGATGTCCTGACTTTCCGTGGCGGAGCGTGATACAACCCGTAAGGTGAGAAAACAAAATGGTCTTGACAAGGACACGTAAAGTCCACTCGGACTGACCATGCGACCAGGCAGCCCACGGTGGCGAGCGGGAAATCATTGAACACTGCTTATGGCTTAAGAGTGTCTCACAGTTGGCGGAAGCCCTGGAGGAATAAGGTAAACAATTTTGAGGAGGTAACATAACTTACACTAGCGTTGCCCGAGGCACTTGACTTCAGCTAGCGTAGATAACCTAACCTCGGTTAAAGTAGCCAAACCTTTGCGGTCGTCCATCCTCATGTTGTTAAAAAAGAGTTTACTAGAATGAAACACCGATGGAAAATGTGGCGTGTCGAAGCTACCGAGCACTCAAAAAATGATTTTATCCTTCTCAGACGAAAAGTTACTTCTCCGGCACGTGGAGGAGCTGTCGAAGAAAGTTTCCTAAGGCCTACACCAAATGAGTTTTCATGCTTTTCTTTTTCCAATTTATATTTTGTTCGTTACTTCGTTTCTCTTCTCCGAAAGTATGTTCAAATAAAGCGCCTCTTAAGGGCGCCATTATTCTTATTCCATGGACCGTTCACCGGCGCTGGAACGGCTTCGTCTATGGATTTGATACTTCTATATTCTTAGTCCATGCGTTTACAAGTTGTAATGGCGGAGACTGTGCTGCAGTTGCAGTTGGGTTATTTACTTCGGGAGCATCACTTGCTCTGAACAGTTCTACGGTTGTGCAAAGTGCGGTGTGAAGTTAAATCTTATGTGATAGTGAATTAACTTTAAGTGATCATCAATCAGTGCTACAATATGACGTCGTTGTCGTTAACCCGTGTGCTACAACCAAGGAAAACAAGCCTGGAACTTGAAAGGGAAAACTTCGAGAAATCGCAAGTACGTGTGTTTATTTTTTAAATTGACGGCTAGTGTTTTAAATAGGGGTAGTTCAGCGCACCCCAACTTCATGAACATGCTGGTCCTCGTCAATTTGATCAATTTATGTCGACATTTAACCGTTATTTACAAGCTGATAAATTAATGAGGATGTTTTGATGTTGCGTAAACACTACTATTTACTGTCGTCCTTGCTGTCAGAAAGGCTCTTTGCGCACGGTTTTAACATTTTAAATGGGTCTTTATCTATCCGGGGTGATTGACTAAAAGTCTTCGTATCGGTTACGTCACTCTGTGTAGTAACCTGGTAGTAAACCCCGTCCCGTACAATGTGAATGAGATGGAAGGCTTCAGTAATCTGATCCGCGATAAGCCGAGTTTACTTGAATCGAGGGTCAGCTGCTTGCTTCGAGTCATAGCTACCCGTCGATCAGCTCAAAACTCCTCAAAGATTACTCCTAGATAAGCTCATGTTGGCTTGAACGCCCTTAAAGAACGTGTCAACAAACATTAACACGCCGTGTTGCAGCAGTAGGAACTGTTTACATAGACACGAACAATAACCTTAACGTATGTTGAATTTTTTTTTCTGGGCCCAAAATTTAAGCACTTGTTTTGATGATACTGGTAATTCTTGAAAGGGGGCAACGAAAACAAATATGGCAAGTTTGGGAAAATTACGTGCGGTTCATGTGTGCGTTATACTGTATATGTGCTTCCCGAACTCTCACGAATTTGACAGTTCCGTTTGTTGATAAATTCTAGTTAAATGAGGATTCTTGATGGGAGGTAGGCCCTTAATCTTACGACACTTATGGCTATATTGGCACTTTCGACATGATAAAATCACGTTGATTGAAGATCGCGTGAATTTGGCCCCATTTCTTTAATTTGTCCAGCACAGTATGGCCCTCTAAAAAAAATTGCCAAATTTTACGATATTTTGAAAATCCGCGATTAATATGAAATATGAAAACTAATAAAATAAACTAAGGGTATATGAATCGCTCTTGAGCTGATTGTGAGCCATCTAATCGTCGGGCTTGTCACAATCCGGGCTGAACAATCCGTGCTCCATCCGAATATGGATATCCAAACGAATATCCATGTCAAATTATCCGTGCTATTTCGGATGTCCCTCTAAGAACTTCCTTGACGATTTGTCCTTTGAACCGTCGATATCATTGTCGGAAGTATCCTTGCTAGCATGGTTCTCCATGATATTCGAGGATATCCATGCGGATATCCATGCAAATGCGGGGCACGGACCGTTCAACCCAAGGTTATCCTCGCTAGTTAAAAAGTCAACTACCTCGTTAATTAAAGTTACCTGCTGAATCGCGAAATCCGGCAACAATGCTGATAAAGATTTCGCATCGTATACATGCCACCTTTTCTCGGCACATAAACTATATCTCCTACAACAATGTCCTCCCAACCTTAAAAAAAAAAGTAATTTGACGTTCATGTCTAGTTCGCAATTCATTCGATCGCTTTCACAGTCAAGTAAATCACAGAGAAAGTGTTACCGAGGATCTTCTGACCGGTCGGAGGCTGACAGAGCCGGTGGGTGTGACCATGTGGCGATCGTCATGACGAAGTCCCGTAGACGAGACGAGGTCAAGTGGGTTGAGGAGCGGCCAGCGGGAGGGAAAAGCCATTGCGGTGCAGAACCCCACAGCAGGCCGGTCAGGATGCACCTAACGAACTGACCACTCTGGGCCAAGTCTTTATGCTTCAAAGTTACCTGATAGTATGTAGGCGTACTGTACATCGGTGCATCTGATAAGATAAGAGTCGCCTCGATCAGCTCGATTCACGCCGAAAACATCGTTTTAGTTTTACCTTTTCCCGAAATACAGTAGATCTACCATTTATCCCTGTTGTCTCTTGTTGCCTTTGCTAATTACTTGGCTGTGCGCTTCGACCAGAACTGCCAACCCCCAGGCGAATAAATGCTCTCATTGTGTTTTTTTTTTTCGCGTAAAAACTGGAGTAACGAAACGTCCTCAACCATTTGAAAACAACCCGCAAGCTTATCAATAATCATATTTCTGCTAGCGCCAACCGTCTTCTTAGGGTTCTCTACGACTAGTTTTGTGTGGCTCCTTTCGTTAGTTTTTGTTAGATTGTCAGTGTGTGAGAACGGGGAATGCGGACCAAGGGCTTTTTATCTTGTTCTTTGTTGAAAAGCCTTGTCTTATCGTAGGCCACGACAAGAGAGCCGCTCGTTGTTCTCGCCCCGGCCGCGATTCGTACAGTAAGTTACCTCCGTAATGCATGGTGACAATAGAGTGGAAGCGAGGTTAGCGGCCTCCTCACAAGGCCCAGCGATTTTTGGCGCCAAAACAAGTGTGTCATGCTTTGTCGCAATCGCAAACAACTTTTCCCGCCGAGGCTCATAATTTTCTGACTGTTCCCATCGGGAGGCGATATTGTGTTTGTCCGAGATGAAAGTATGAATTTTAAAGATTGCATGTGGTATGCCTCTTGTGACCCGCACCGAGCAGAGCGGATCAACAGCTGAGCGATGCATAGCCGCGTAACCTAAATTGGCCTAACCTAATTGTCGCCAACCGGAAGCGCGGTGCGAGGCCTTAGGCCTAACCAAGAATCTAACCTAACTATAAAGGTTGTAGTATATATTGTCCTTACGACGAAAGATTAAACAAAAGTAACAGGGAATGTAGAAAGTACAAACCTAGAAGACGTCGAACCAATGCTACTCCCACCACCACAGCTATCCTAACAGTGAGAAGACCGAAACTAAACTTTGTTGCCAGCAGGGCAGAGTATACGCATAGCTGTATCAGCTGTAATTCATAGCTATGGCCGAGTGTAAAGCATTTTTCTTTTCCGGTTGCTGTCTCAGCGAATGGCTCGGAAACTGAAGCAACCGTGGTTTCTGGCGCGAAAATCTTATAGTCTTTCTAAGAATTTTTTTTTAAAGCATTGTTGGAATAACTTACCTTATCTAACAAGTAAGTAGCGGGCCGTTTTCTGATGACATCCCTCGTTTTTGCAACCAGCTGTCTACTTCGCTTTTGGGGCAATACCCTCACCGAATAGCGAAATAGTAAATATGAGCTGTTTAATTTCACTCGTAGTCTGTCAGAGAACAGACTTGAAGGAAAAAGTACACGTTTGAAATGGAGGGGGTGCAGGGCGTGGGGTGGTGCGGGCTTGTTGTGGGGGCCTTAACGGTGCGTATGGAGAGCTGCAAATGGTGGGACGGGCAGAAGGGGACCGGAAGAGGGTTGCGGGAAGCCGGCCGCCAGCCGACGCGGCGGCGGAGGCGCGGCGGCGAGCTGCTGTCAATTTAGTGGCGCGGAGCGGCTCGTCGGGTGGGCGGTGGGCCCCTTTGGCCTGGACGGGCACGGGCGGGCTTGCCGCCGGCTCCCCAGCTTGGAGACCATGCACCACATCCTAGGATCTCCCCCTGAGGCGAGGCCCACGTAGCTCCCCGACCAGCCTCTGTCGATGGCCTTTGCCCTTCTGTTCACCAGGTCGCCTTAAGCGAAGTCGTTGACCGAATGAAATCGTATATTAGCCGTGTACAGTCGCGCTCAACAGTCGTGACACCCCTTTTATGCTGTATCCAAAGCAGTTTATCCATCCCGAGTTGAAAAATAAAACCTGATTAAGACCCCAAAATGCTGGTTTGTCCCAAAACCAGGTCTTACCTAAGCAAAGGCAAGTAGGGGTCTTATCAGGGCTTAATAAGGCTTAATAAAACCCTCACTTGCCTATGCTTATGCACAGGTAAGACCTGATTTTGGGGTCTTAACCAGGCTTTATTTTTCAACTCGGGTCTGTCCTGGTTTCGTTTCGCATTAGAAGCTTGACTGCAGAGCAGTGCCAAGGACTCCGATGGGCGATGAATACAGAAGCCAGTTTAACCTTCGGTGTACACAGGCAGTGTCTGCGGTAGCTGCTCAGGATTTCCCGGTCATGATTAATGTTTTGTCCATGCTCTTGTATAATTCCGAGATGTTGTGATGCGTAGGCATATACCGTCCAGGCAAACGACAAAACTCTCACATTTTCTCCACTTTAGGACTATCTCTTTCAAATTAGATCATTCACAGAAATATTTTCTGATGCCACCAAAAAAATGTTTTCTTGGTATTGTGACTTTTTTCTTGCCGCAAGAATTCTTTTTCTTGCGTCAAAAAAAAATGAAAAAATAATGGGAGTTTCTGTTGACCCGACTGCCCCATATGAAATATATTAGGTTGGTTTCTGTACGATCAAGTCTCCTCCCATTTAAAATGCATCAAGTTGGTTACGTGCGTTGAAGTATCCCTATATTAATGCATGTCGGGTCAATAGCAACACGAAAAAAAATGTCACTAAATCAAGAAAGGATTTTCTTCGCGTCAGAAATTATTTCTGTAAGAAAGATCCTTAGCTGGTCCGTTTAATATGAAGCTTTTTAACAAAAGAGCATTTTGCGGAATTGTCCGGGAAAAAAAGCAGCGAGTGAAAATCATAGTCTACTCAATAAGGGTTATGTAAAATCCATTCGTTGTATTGATGGCTAAAAGTGACTCGCCTCACCAAAAAAAAATATTCGGAACTCTTATATATCTGTTTTAATTAGAAATACAAGACAAGTTTGCATTGCTTACTTGTCTTTTACCTCGCTCCTCTGTCGCTCATTCGCTCGTCTTGGCGA
>Ga0058701_10003150_pt1 | contig 12932 bp, 3 predicted proteins | sample AgamicOrMae_FD_97039 | JGI IMG/M metagenome (GOLD analysis project Ga0058701, IMG submission 97039) | Agave microbial communities from Guanajuato, Mexico - Or.Ma.e | ecosystem: Host-associated > Plants > Phyllosphere > Phylloplane/Leaf | place: Guanajuato, Mexico | collected 2012-06-04
ACGCACATCGAATATTAAAAATTGCCCGTAGGTGTTACTAAATGTTTTAAACTTGTATCGACCCTTACCAGGGGTCTTCCCTTAGCAACTTAGCTTGAAATGTCCGCAAAAGACACATAAATCAGGTTAAATATCTACATGCAACTTTCGCTTCCTTAAGTTCAAGAAAAAAGAAGAATTTTTCATTTAACAAATTTTCTCGATAGACGCACCTATTTCCGACAATAATCACTTCTCAGAGTATTGCCATGTATTCGGGCATAGTTTACCCTTCAGGCAACGTCATTCATAACGTTAATCGGCCCGCAAATAAAATGTTGGCTAGCGACGAGAAGGGCAGATTTTATTTCGTCGAAAAACTACGAGTTTGTTGTATGGAAAAATTGATTTGTGCTCATGAAAACCACCCTCCCTCTCATGCAACTCATTTTTAGATTAACGCGGCACGCAATTGCGAGCTGCAAGGATGAACGGAGGACGCGTTTTTGAAGTGAGAGGCAAAATGATAACATGAATATGCCGCTTTCTCGATCGCCTGTCCAGACAAACTCAATCCCTCCTCTCCCCTCCTCATTCGCTCAATGGCCCTGTTTCCAATCACTGCTCTGCCTTCCAGCTGGGCTTAAGTCATTAGGCCTAATGTGATCCCTCGGACTTCGCCAGCCATGGCGCAACGTGATCCATGCGTAACGCTTTGTTTTGACGCATGAATCATGTTACCGCAAACACGTTACACGCAGACGGTTTGTATTGCATGTTTTGCTTGCAATCAATAGTACAGTGAGACGGTGTTTCGGAAATTCGCGATAGCTACTCGGTGAATAGCGTCCCCTCCGTACACGTTACAGCTAACCAGTATCAATATACAACTGACCCACACTGTTAAATTTGCCAACCCACATGATTACTCAGATGACCTACATGGAGAGCCGACCGAGATCGCAAACTGACCCGCATTCCCTTACAGCTTTCGGCAAACTGCCGGCTGACTCAAGTGGGGCTAGACGTGAAATAGGCCCACATACACGTTACAGCCGACCCACATTGATATATTTGTCGACCTACGTGATTACTGCTGGCTGATGTTCATATCCTGCAGACTCACATGAGAATTGTCGACTCGCCTAGAAATACACCCAAGTTGCATAATTGTCAGGGAAAAAATTGGTTGACCATCCGAAGGTTGAATAAACAAAAGATACCGGTATAAAGTTGTTGTTGTTTTTTCTTTTCTAAAAAAAATACGAATTAAGAATGTACTCTTTGTTGCTCAGTTTTGTAAGACAAAACTAAATATTTTGTGATTTTTTTTTTGTTTTGATCTGACTGAGTGGTTATGTCAAAGATTTCCTCAGAGCTCAACTGCACCACTGTAGTTTGTACGAATACGCACTACTGCAGAGTTCGTCAATTAAGGTTCAAGACTGGTCGAATAACGAAATAATTATTGAAGATTTTTTTTTCATCGATCTAGAATTCTTCGAAGTATGCCCCCGCTGCACACACCGCTACCAACGAGATTTCCACTGCTCGTTCGCCCTCTGGAAGTCTTCTTTTGGAATGCTCTCCAAAACCCTGTTCGGAGCCCTTTGCACCGCTGGATGTCCGCAAACCGCTGTCCTTTCATCTTCATCCGGAGGAACAGAGAAAAGACACTGGGAGCGAGGTCGGGGCTGTAGGCTGGGGAGCGTAGCGATGTTGTTCCGGGTCAAAACTTCAGTGACGGGAGAGCAGTTGTGAAGGAACGCATCGTCATGGTGGAGCAGGAGCACCCACCCGTCTTTCAGCTCCGGACGGACTTAAAACTTGACGCGCTCAAGCCAGATTCTCATCATTTCTGCTCCTCGACGCACTTTGGCCAGATTCTCGCCATTGCTGCTTCTTCTTCTTCTTCCAGGTCCTCCAACGTCCTCCATATCTTTTGAGGTCTCCATACAGCGTCCATTATCTTCGCGTCCAACTTAAAATCTCTTGTGCCACATGAAAACTACAGCACGTGACAAGGCGTCTTCTTTCTAGGCCAGCGGAATCATATTGAACGTTTCTATAGCGGTTTTGTCCAAGTTGACAAAAAAAATTATCACACAACGTTGCTCCAAGTGACGCTGCACTTTTTACTTCTTGAGTTTTCGACGGTGCTTTCGCAACAGACACTCGCTAAAACTGCGATGTTGACACTGCAATGCTTTTCCGGCATATGCCGATGCTTTGGTTGCTTAGATAAGGAACACCCCAGCCCGCCCACGAGACAGAACCGATCTGCGTATGATTCGCTTCTCAGGAAAAAAATCAGTCTTGAAACTTTATTGACAAACCCTGTAGCACTTATCCCGCGCAAAGAAATTGTAAATAAAATAAGTCACTCAAGGATTGATCACTCAAAGACTTTGAAAATGCCACAACCGTCAAAGAGAAACTTCAATCGAATTGGTAATTAACAACAGAAAAACATGATCTTGAATAGCCCTGACTGCTTTAGCCATTTGCGTTCAATAACTTCTGAATCCTGCCTTGACCTAACAAAATGGTTCAAATCGATCGGCATTCTTAAATATTGGCATAGCTACAGTTTTAAAAGTGAGACACTCCCTTACGAAAATAACATTTCTTTGTGAACGCAAAGCGTTTTGCCCCAAAAAAGAATCCCACGGAACAAAAGGCGCTTTATGAAGGACTATCCGGATCAAGCGCTCCTCTGCCCCAACTTTTTATTTGCTGGAGGTCTCTTCTTCAAAGGAGCCGCTATCTTTTAAGAATACACCAAACCCAAGAAAAATGAAACCTTATATTATTACGGTTCAGAAAGGGTTCACTTGCGTTTTGAAAGGGTGTATTCATAACCCTCATAAGAAAGAAAAGAAACAAATCTCGCGTTAGTGACACTTCGACCCGGTCTTATTTGTCGACACTGACTTCCACTGAGGACGTTCTGCATGCTGCGCCATATTTTGATGGTCGATTCATTACTTGTGCCTCCATCAGTACTGCGAGCTTTCGACTGCGTAACAAACAACCCTGTTTGAGCAAATCCTACGCAAACTTAATTAGTTTACCCTCTGAAATGCGTATCACCTATGATGACTTCCTAACCCATCGAGAGCGCAGGCTGGCCGTACACCGAAAGTTTCCGTTTGCTTCAGGTCAGTGTTCGGGTAGTTCCGGAACCATTCGGGTTGATGGACCGCCCGCCTATCAGCTTCGGCATGCATCGTCGGCTTACATCAACTACAGCTGCCAAGAGTCCTAAAAAATACACAGGGTGTCTCAAGTTAAATGCAAAAAAATGAAACCTCGGATGGGCAAAGGGATTCTAAGACGAAAATGTAAAATGAACATGGGGTCTAAAACGTACCGTTTGGCGTGCAGACCTCTTCGAACGGTTTGTTTTGGTATCCATCTCTTGGTAAAGGTTCTACTCGTTCGATTAAAACAATCAGAGTTTAAGGTGCCTACATCATTGTGAGTAACTTTGATTCCCATAAATTTTTCGTAACTTGACCGGTTTAGGTGCTACGAACAGATGCGCTTACATGTTGAAATGTTGTGTCAGATGGGATAATGTTTACCTTTGGTTTCATCTTCTACTGCCTAAACCGTTGAAGTTATGACAAAATGTATGGGAATCAAAGTTACTCAAAATGATTTGGCGCACCTAAAACTCAGGATGTTTTAATCGAACGAGTAGTACCTTTGCCAAACGATGGGTACCAAAACAAACCGTTCGAAGGCGTCTGGACGCCAAACGGTGCGTTTTAGACCCTATGTTCATTGCACATGTTCGTCTTAGAATCCCTTTGCCTATACGTGGTTTCATTTTTTACATTAAACTTGAGACACCCTGTAGAAACAAGGCAATGCCTTGGAGGGCACTTCATGGTCAATCGGTCAATGGAGGTAGGATTTTCAGGGTGTCTTCTTAGCCCTCTGCTATAGCCGCCGAGAGGATCGGAGGGTCGAGAATATCGGATAGATGAGGATGAGGACTCGGTGAGGAGAGGTGGGAACTGACCTTATGGTGCTTGCTGTGTCCCTTTAGGTCTTCTCTATTTGTAGGACCCTCAAGCTACAAAACTGGATGGGCCACCAAAAGAAGAACCTTGCCGATACGCGCTATAAAATATCTTGAATATTATGTGGAGCTCATCTGGGTTTTCACAAACTTCTGTGTTTCACATCGGAGATGTTTAAAGATCCCACATGTTGTATTGCACCTGTATTGCCATATATTCGACATAATCTTAACTGTGAAGAAACTACTGAGCAATGCTTGTCCATAATCTCGCGGAAGTTAGTGCATGCCAGAGACTGAAAAACGTGAGACTTCTTGAGAGATAGATTTGCAAAATGCTGGTGTGGTGTTTATAAATTGTTCAAAATGTTGTGTTTACAAAAATTTCTGATTTCAAGTCAACAACGCAATTTTGTGTCTTGTCCAAATGTCCATACTAAAAACATCACTGTTTTCTTCAACATGTACTCCATTTAGTGCGCTTTAGGGATGTATAACTAGAATGTTCGTTGACCTTCACCTGGAAACTTAGTTTCCTTGAATGAATCAATAACCGATCAAAAATAACTGTAAGGCGTATCATCACGTGCGCTATTTTAATCTGATTATTCATCGGTTCGTATGTGCGACCTGGCACAAACCGAGAAACACCAGCGTAATTACAAATACAGATAACAATAACCACCATCGAAAACAATTATTTGAGTGACGTAAAACATCAACTTGACGTTTGCAATTTCTGCTTCAAATGTTGCATCCTCCATTTCCTTTTTTGGAGAGGGAGGGGTCGTCCATTTACCAAGAATAACACTTGAAGGGAGGGGATACAGACCCAGCGATATGCCCCAATCATTTGGTATAAAAAGGATTGCGTGGGAGATTGACCATTCCTTGCGACGCAACCTTTAATTACGTAACGGTGGATTTACAAGTAATCGCAGATGTTAAGTGTCCTGTGCCTCGCTTTTCTATCGCTGATTTGGGCGTTCAATAATCTTAATTGTGCTAAAAGTTCACTGATGAAAAAAGAACCCCTGCTTTGAAATCTGAAAATCCCCGTTTTATGGAAGCGCTTCCCCAAAACAGGTAGAATGGGTATGTTGCATCCCAAAATAGGACTCCAGGCACACAAAACAAGCCGCGGCAGCCCGAATCGGGGGGGGGGACTCTCCCGTTTCCGGTAAGCGACTTTCAAAACAGGTCGACCCACAACAGTCATCACCCAAATCGCGCAAAATGCCTCCATTTATGTCGATTCAAGATTTAGGCGTGGCTCATAAGGGGTAGAAGATGCAATCCTGAATATTGAGAGTGTAGTCTAGACCGCGCACAGAAATGCTCTCCGTTCAAAGGCTCCCTTCGTGAAATATCCACTATTATTTCCAAAGCTCTACTTTAGTTCAAAGGAAAACTTTCGGAACAAATAGAACAATACTTCCATTCGCTCTACGAACATGGAAATAAAAAAAAAAGGCTTTTGAAGCTAATGAGCCAAAGGACCGCACATTCACATTTGCAATACCAAAAGGCTAAAATTCCTGTGAGCACGCTGGTAGCCCAGAGTTTCTATCCATAGAGGCGCTAAGTGTTGTGCTTAAAATATCAAGGGGAAAAAATTCCGAACCTTGAGGAATAGCCTTTAAAAACCTCGAAAACTTTTTTCATAAGCCATTTAACACTACGTTTTTGTTAAGATGTAAAATCAAGGATATGTAATCACTATAAAGTGAACACGTAAGACTTGGAGATCAAATACAATATAATCTTTGCTTTTTTGAGTTTTTGTTTTTATGATACAGATTGCTCTTTTTTGGAAGGAAGGGGCGAGGGGAACATTTTTGAGGCGCAAAATTTTGTGGGTGTTTTCCCGGATAAGCTGCCACTGACTCCGAACAAATTAACGCGTTACGCTTAGATCACTCTAACCTCTTTTTTTAAGGCGACATGTGATTATTTTTATTACACTTTCTCTGAAAACGTCAATGTTCTGAAGAACATTCTATGCATGTATAAGACATACCATGCCCTAAAACCAAAATATATCTCATAAAACTCTACCAAAATATAAACTTAAGACGTCAAGATTGATGGCTCTCTAAGGTAACAAAAGTAGGCTCAGAACCGTTTGGAGCTCAACTCTCTTTCCTGAAGAGGAAACCCTCAATTCGCTCGGAACTATTTCCCAATGCGCCATTAAAAGGGTTAGTCCATAAAACATGTCCTTAATTTAGGGGGAGAATTTTTATTCCGGCTTGGAGCGTCTTCTCTCGGTGGACTATTTGTATTTGACTGTGGAGAGACCGCGTTGCCACGATTAGAAGACTTTCATGGCCGATTCAGAGTGGTTTGATCCTGGCAAACAAAACGAACAAATCGCACAATTTTTATTGAGCCGGTGTCCGCAGAGCTCCCTTCCTTCCCATCGTGCTAACAAGTAAGTGATGAGGACGTCTTGATGGAGGGCCTCAAGCAAGGCCTAACCTGCCGTCACTTTGCCGATAATCTACCGTTTAGTTAGTTTAGAGCCCCTCAAAAACAAGAGCGTTTGATGAAATATGAGTCAAATCGGCAACGGAATGAAAATTCTTAACTAAAAATACACTACCTGTAAAACATCAAGACTTGTGAAGAACGACTCAAGTAACCGCTCGCCAAACATGATAATTTCCCAAGCTTCGAATTTTTTTTAAGTAGGTGTTTTTTTCTTTTTTTTAAAAAATAATTTGACTAGTAAGCATCGCTGGAACCACCTTAAAAACGAGGTGCGTCTGCTAACCACTTTCCATTATTTTGTCTATACAGTAATTTGTATCAAGGGTTTGAGCCCTTGATATCTAGTAATGGTACAGGGCAAACGTACTTTGCGGCGAGATGGGCATCGCGTTGAGCAACCTTTATATATTTTGAACAGAAAGTAAAGACAAGGCGAACTGACCGCGATGCTTTGATTCATCTTAAGTGTCCTTTGGTAAACAGGAATAAAGTCCGGTTACCAGCGTTGCTTGCTGATCAGACTGTCAAATTTCCCTAAACAACATTCGTAGGCATTCAAAGACGCCCTTTATTCCCCTTATCTACTTCCGATAAACAGTATGACTTCGGCCTCGTAATTGCAATCAAGGATCATTAGCAATACAAATCTACGCAAATATTCCCCCAAAGCGAGGAAAGCTCTTGAAATTTGCACTCTTTTGTAGAAGAACAGACCATCTTATTCAGATGTCAGGAACTTTTCATTTCATTCAGTAGCGGGGGCTTGTAAAAACCATTGATTTCTCGATTGAATTCGTAATGTTTGAATTAAACTGCCAGTGATCCAGAGGCCGTTCGTTTAATTGTTCGCATGTCAGTATTTCATTACAACAGGGAGACTCCGCCAACAACCGCAGAGCGCGATCTTTACAGGATGATTCAAATCATGATATCTTAAAACGTAATATAGTTCATGTAATTCTTTGGTATGAAAGTTTGTAATCAACTTTATTAGAGCCGATTTGCATTGTTTGCATCCTGATGCCTTCATACCATCTCTTTGGGTGCCAATTCAGAGAAATAGACTCTTTGCTTCTAAACAAAGGCCTCTAAAAAATCATGTGTTACGCTTTGTGTTCGTAGCTTGGGAGCTTGCACTTCTGGCCTGGTCGTGTCTTGAACGGTTGGGGTACTGTTATCATTTCTAGACTAAATTCCAATGATGGACTTTTACAGTTTATTTTTTTCCCTCCTTTTTTTTCTTTTTTTTTGTCATTCCAATACAAGCATAAAAAACTTAGGCGCACAAGGACGTAGGTTCGGTTAAGGATGTTTGGTCGGTTTCAAAGTGACTAAAGAATAATCATTTTTTACCAAAAAAATAAAAATAAAATAGTCAAAATTGACTGATTGAAATATGCACATTTTAGCTACTAATCTTCAGTCAAACTTGACCATTTCACATTTACAGTGAACCGAGCATGATTTCTTACTGGATAGGTGCGGGGTCGTTTAAAGTAAACTTACCTAATTGATAAAAGCACATACCACCGGAATCTAGTGTTGTCCGTCCGCATGCAAAGGTTCCAGTCAAGAGCATTTCCAATGGGAAAAACGAATTGAGACGCCAGGAATGCCAAAAAATGTACAGTAAGTCAATGAAACAACAACCAACTTGCAAGAAAAGAAGGAGAAACTTCCGTCACTGTAAATGCGTGGGGCTTCGCCAACATAAGCAATCAAACAAGTAGAAGGGACCCCCCCTTCCTCCGCCTCGCTCTGAGTGAACGTCTTTTTGCATATTTAAGCTAATACCATTCCGAATAATTGTCTAAAAGCTAATGATTAATTTATTTGCCGAATCAATAAAAAACTTATAAAAATATTTGTGTTTCTGCAGGAGCGGATACATTGAAGCTGTACAGTGGGCCAGAAAAGTCATGACCCCTGCTTCCATAAGCAATACATGGAATCAGGGGTCATGACTTTTGTGGGTTACTGTACAAAGAGAGCAGTGGGTGGGTTGCCAAGAGACGCATGTCGCTCGCTACCAGCGACTTTTACCGTGTTTCTGAGTAGGTTTAACCTTATTTTTTGTTTTTGTATGCTACACCCACATTTTATTTTTCGTTACATAACTTCGCTTGATTAGCATTGCTTTGCCTCGCTTGTTGCGTACCATCGAGCCTGTTTTTGGGGGGGGTATACCCCCGCCCCTAAAATCATCTTTGTATTTCCGATTGGTGTTATGGTGTTCAAACTTTATCAAATCTTATTTTGGGGTCTAAACACGTTCATGTCAACAGAAAACTCGTACCGGCATTATTTTTGCGTGTCTAGCGTACAGCCACAGTGTTGCTTCTCTAAATGAGGTGTAGAGCAAGCGCTCTCTCATAAGTTAAAGTGCTAGTTTTCATAGAGCCAAAAAATTTGCTTTGCGTTTAATTCAAGACGTTAATGGCCTCCTCAGAAGTAAGGCGGCCGAGTGCGTGCATTCACATGCCGCCTTGCGGAGCGGCGCAATGTTGAAGGCGCCACTGAAGGCACAACGTTTGAATCAGCCGTACGAATTCCTTTCCCCACGCAGCTACGGGTAATGAAGACACCAACAGTGGAATTAAACCTCCTGCAGTGTCATGCCCCCAAACAACTTCTGTAGGATGATCATTTTGAAACTACTACTTGGGGTATGAAACCAATATGCGTCGCAACTAAGAAAGATTCCCCCCCCCCCCGCACCTTGCAGTCCTTCCTTCTTGTATGTGCCTTGAAGGAATTAATATGGCTTGGCTGGCAGACATACAGCGGCACGACCGACGGTTGCCATTCCATCGGCCTCTCCTTTTTTTTGCTTGCTGACTTTCCCGACCACAAGCGGAGTGCCATTTCCCCCGTCCCCCACGCCATCGGTTACATTGTTTTTCCTTTAGAGACTGTTGAATATATATTTATATTTAAGAGGCAATTTTGTAAGTAGTACATTCCGGGAATCTCACACATGTTGGAGATTGAGCTACCATAATGGTCCCAGCGGTTTGATTAAATAGTCCTATATATTCCAAAATCTTCCCGTGACTTTTATGATGAAATTTTTGTTTTCAAATAACCAGTCTTGTAAATGAAATAACGTATATTTTATATCGCTGTAACACGCTTAATAAAACTCCTGCCGCATCACGGAGTAAGGGACAAATAAAAATTAAACTGGATTGGGCGAATGACTAGAATTGCTTGTAAGTAATAACGTTACGATAAACAAACAATACAATAATGAATATACTATTAAGTGTAATACAAGAACAATTGTGTTTCAAGTCCCAAGAAAAGACTAGATAGAACAGATTTGCAGACAACTATACGTCAATATATAAATAAGCAAAACAGCAAATACATTCCGAGAAAATCGGTAGAAATTTTACGTACAGTCCACAACTAGGCAGACGACGCGAGTGCGCAACGCGCAAGAAAAACTAAGCCTGGGCAATTGGCCCACTGAAAAATATAAACAAACTATAGCCGGTGGGAAAATGCGTTAACTTCTCAGTTTGGAAAATTGTGCGGCGAGCAGCAAACAACCAAAATACAAAAGTTGTACGCTTAGCACAGTATAGAAAATTCAAAACAAACAAAATACAGGTATTGTGACGTGCAGCGGTCAAATGGGATCGCCAGATAATAAACAAACATCGCCGTGAGCCGTGGGATCGTGTGACGCAAATACACGCTAGGTAAATTTAGGTTTCCGACGTACAGGTCAAAATGAATAGCAAAACAGCAAAAGTAAATAGCGCTCAAAAGTCACTTGGAGCACGAACTACACGGAAGGTTAGGCGACCCCTTCACTGCACAAACCAGTCACGAAAATGTGACGTAACGAAAAATAACTCGTGACACATAGTTCACGTAAAATAATAACAAAAAGGAACCGTCTTACCATGAACTAGGGCGGAATCTTCGTTATGAGCCGGCTTCGGACAGCACGGATTGACGACAGCAAGTGGTTCATAAATTTAGCCCATCATGGCCAAATTGTTACAAGACGGGCACGGCCTGTCATAGGGCTTGGGCGGCGCATGATAGCCCAAGAAAGCCCTTATCGTACGGGTTTTCCACGTGGTGCATACCGACGCATGGGACGCTATAATCAAAATCGGGTGAATATCACAGAAAATACTACGCCAGAAGGCTAAAGTGAATCCGCGAGAAGCGAATCAAAGCACCAGACACGAAGAACATCCCGCGATGGCGAAAAATTCCACAGATTTTCGTTCGGTCCTCGTCGTTGCACAGCGTCTCGGCCAAAACTGACTGGCCTCTCCCCACCACACGCTACAGAGCCTTGTAGGAGAGAGTCGCTTGGTCGCGAACTGTTCTGATTGGCTGAGGTAAAACTGTTGTGGCGCGTCCGTTGGGATCTGCTTTGAATTTAGGTTGGTCGTACTAGCGTATCAGCCATAAGAATACGATAAACCGTGTATTAGTTATAGGAAAACTACAATTAAAACACTTGAAAAACAGTTTCGCAGGTATGCATAGGTATTACTGGTTGATCTTTTTAATGCTGGTCACCTGGAAAATAATCGGAAACGATGACATTGTGTCACGTCAACACTTTCTCGCTCCCGTTCAAGGAAACTTTTTCATATTTTTTCTTTGGTAGTTTAAGTTAGAGGTATCCAGATTGGAGTTTTGCGAGATGACCAATTAAAGACTGCATATTATCTTATATTTTTAGGTTAAGATATTATACTGATTTCCTACACATAAAGAAAAGCTACACGTAACATATTAAACTCACCTGTATTTGCTCAGTCTGAACGCGAGGAGAATGTTATTTTCATCTTTTTTAAGTTGAATAACGAGTTGAATACATAAAACGAGCGCACTGTTCTATTAATGCGTTAAAGCGTTTGCCTGAGCCAATCAGAAGTTCGCGATTCTCTCCTAGAAGGCTCTCTACGACACGCCGTCACCTCCGGAATAAGTCTTTGCACCACCCAACTCCACCGCAACAAGCGCACGCCACGGTTCCGGCGACATAGATGAAGTACTTCATCTATGTCCGGCGACCCATAGATAAGGCCTGGTCTACATAGGTCGCAGATAACGGTCGTAAGGAAACTGTTTCCGGTTGCAGTGCCATTTGGACCCCGCCAAAATTCTTACGACTACGACGCTGCGACTCGCCTCCCGCAACGTAGCTCGAAAAAGTAATTTTATAGGAACATCTTTGGACACGAAGAAAAAGTGCTTTTCGAGAGTCACTCGCTGTTTTCAAATATCCACAACTTACTTACCACTCAACGTATCGCTATCCCCTTCCTTCGTTGGCCGACCTCTACATATGTATTATGTATGTATTATGTAGACGCATCTCAGTTTTAGGTACCGGTATTTTCTTAAGGAACAGTACTTTTGTTAACGTCTTACGATCTTGTTGTTTTGTAAAGAAAGACAAGTATTTTCAGCTTTGCTGTTATAAAAGAATAGGTCTATGTTGCATAAGCCACAACACCAAGACGCTATGGGGAGCTGTCACGAGCCTTGGTTCTAACATTCCCCGCTAGGAGTTGGCTAAAATACATGGCGGCTCGGAGGATAGACGCATTTTCAGCTATCTTGAAAAAAAGGGCATCTTTACTCCTTCTGCGCACACTCGGTGATAACTTAGAGCCTAAACTATCAATCAGTGCGCGCTAAAAAAGTATTGATACATTTTTCATTCCATAACAGCTGAAAATTCGCCTATCCTCCATAAGTCACCATGTATTTCAGATAGCCTACTCCTAGCGGGAAAAGTTGGAACTAAGGCTCGTGACAGCTCCCCATTGCAAGAAAATCCCGCCCTTGTGCTACACCTTGCAGCTTTCCTATAATAAGTCCACGTTAGGTCGGGTAAACCTACGATTTTCTAAATAAGAGTAGGCATCTTAAGGCGACTTGAAGCTAATTTGCTTTCGCTTTGGATCAAATAAACTGGTTTGAAAATGCAGCCCACGATTCTCGCAGCACAACGGATATTGAATCTCATATAACCTTACATATTCTAAGACGACAATAGCGACTCGAAATTTAATCTATACTGCAAGTCATGAGCCCGAGAAAGTTGGAAGGAATACGTTTAGACGAAGTCTTGACTCAACTGCAAGGCTTGTTGCCTACTCGTGTTGCCCTCTGGCCAGTGATTGGCTAACGAGCTTGCTTCCATGCAAGCAGCTCCAGTCGGCATTCCGCCGGAAGACCCCACGGAAGTCAGCCGACCCATGTCAGCCCAACCAAACGAAAACAACCCACATCGTTAGTATTTCGTTAGTGCACGTTAGTGCACCCAAAATAAACGTTAGTGTTTAACGTCTTATAGTCGTTTTTTTAAAAAACACTTATGGGCCGGCCAACTTCATGTTAGTCGACCCAATAAACAAAAACACCTCCAAAAACCGTCAGGTCGACG
>Ga0058701_10003151_pt1 | contig 12929 bp, 9 predicted proteins | sample AgamicOrMae_FD_97039 | JGI IMG/M metagenome (GOLD analysis project Ga0058701, IMG submission 97039) | Agave microbial communities from Guanajuato, Mexico - Or.Ma.e | ecosystem: Host-associated > Plants > Phyllosphere > Phylloplane/Leaf | place: Guanajuato, Mexico | collected 2012-06-04
GTTGCGGCGCCCGCTAAATGAACAGAGCATTTTTATTTTTGCGTTTATTCTGCGCCTCTGAAAATAAAATCTCTTCTAGGTGTTTGAGTATTGCTTGCCCACACACAAAGTATAAATCACGATATTGAGTCTCTAATACGCATTGCTTAATAGCCTTGAGCGAAAGTTTGGTGGCTAAGATGTCGCATATAAGATGTCTTTTAAACAAGGCCTTACTAATACCTTATTTTAAAACCAGACATTTAACAATTGCATTCCTTTTCTAGGAACGATAGGTTTGTGTGAAACATGAGTAACAGCTAAAGAAATGTTAAGGCATTTTCTAATCAATTCCATTTTGATTTTAGCAGTTTTCTATTTTTTGGCCTCTTCAACGAAGGCTGCTTCTCACGGCGGACAATTAACTGCTCGTTCACGCGTTACTTCAAAGGTATAAACAAAAAAGCATGTAACGTAAGATGAATTTCTGAAAGCAATATGCTCTGAAGTAGAAATTTAGAAGACGATTATTATTTTACAAGTAAATAAGAAACACAATCGTTGAAATACACCGCCAAGTTCCAAGGAAGGTGAAAGAAAAAAAAAAGTCGTATAAAAGTTGGATGACTAACAGGGTTGAACTCTCGCAAGCCACCTACCGTTCAAGCACGGTCACCTGAGCGGGCGCGGAAGTGCTGAGGTAACACGCCTTGCGGTGCAAAGCGTGATGAACAATATAATTTCGCTGCGCGAGGTCAGTAGCTTGAACAGGGCTCTCTGGGTGGCAGAGGAATATCTCCAATATCAACAACAAATCACTTCACTCAGATTCTATTCATTGAAATGGTGCCTGTCTTAAGGGTTTATATACCTCACACTTACAAAAAATTGCCACGACCATACGGATCAGTATTATTCGTACTTTTGCTCAACAGTCTTCTACTGTTTATAAAGATGTTATAAATTTTCAGTTATTCCAAAAACTCCTTGAATCTCTGAAGTTATCCCCCACACATAGATTGGTTTGAAGCACTCACTTGTAACGCTTGCCTCGAAGACGCTTAATTTCCGTAGAATACGTTTGCCTCCTTTTCGCGATGTTAATATAATGCAGTTAACAAGACTACTAACTTTCTTCCAGCCATGCCTATCTAACTACAGTTCAAAAGACCACCGTCTATAAGGCGAGAAACGATTTATCGCCAAGATGACCTTCCTTCGGACAGAGGACAGGAGTGGAGTCCAAAACGTAGAAACATGCGTTGTGAATAGACAACGTCGCAATATTGTCTGGCCAGGCAAATGTTTGAGCATTTCCGGCTTTGTGTGCCACTCAACATAATTTTTTTAGATCAGCGTGTTTTTGTACTGTGCGAGCAGACCTTGCAATCTTGTCCCCCCCCCGCCATTCCCCAGAAACTTCGCCGGCCCAACCGCCGGTCTCCGGAAGAGACCCAAGGCCAACGCCACCTTGCGGATGTTCTAGCTACAGTTTGCTTGGTTTTTTGGCAAATTTTGGAGCGCGGAGGCGTTACAGTATTAAAAGATGCATTAGGCTATTGATTCGGTCTAAGAGAATGTTTTTTTTTGTTTTTTTTTTAATTTTTTTGTAATAAAATCTATAAAAAATCTAACAAGCATGTAAATTATGCACCTGATCATCTTTCGTTGTTTTTTTGTTTTTTTTATATGCAACTTTGTCATTCAACTACTACTTTATTGATACATATTGTATATTCATCTTATTTATTCCTTTATTCCCTCATTTGTTCCTTTATTAAAACAAAATTAGTCTTAGAAAACTCGAGGTTACTTTTTACTCCTCCTCACAAAATGGTAAAAAATGGTGAAAAGTTAAAGCAGCTTTACTTTCCTTACAACTGAAATTTTATCCGAATATCCAAATCTCTCTTTTCTTTTGCGTATGAACAGGCAAAAAAGTAGCGTAATATGAGGGAAAATGCGTCCATGTATGAGATAAATATTTGAAATCAAGTTCCGTACCTGGATTGTGCAGTACTACCGACTACCAAGGCTAGGCGTTTGACTAGAAATCGAACACAAAGTTCTATCGTCGGCTGCTACTGGTATCTAATAAATGTGTTTAGTGCCCGATGTATAAAAGAAGATAAACAAGGCAAGGAAAGGTGGAAGTTTATAGCTGGCAGACACGTCGTTAAAGGTTTATATAGGTGGCGGCGGCGTTTGCGGCAACGGGATTAGAGAGGAATCAAAGAACAGGAAAGGCAGATCACCGAGCAAAGCGTCACTGCGAGCGGGACCAACACACGATCAATTATTAAAAGGCATTCATCGTTTTTATGGAAACATTCAATAAGCATCGTATTATCAACTAGGGATAACGGAGGGTGGGCATGAAAATGAATGGTTTTAAACTAATTTAAAACTAACAAAACAAAGCATGAAAGTTGGATTTAATAAAATTGATCACGACACTTCCAATTTAAAATAACGAAATCGCATGAAATTCAAGAGGACCATCCGTAAATTACGAATGATTGATTCATTGTGAGATACGTCAGCGCACCGCTGAGTCGCCCCCCCCCCCACGCTAAATAGGTACTGTAATTATGCAATGCAACTATGAGAGGCTGTTACAGCCGCGCCGATTATTCAAAGACATCCATCACGGTGCTTAATACGAGACAAGGCGGAGACAAGGGAAACAATTTGAATAATTACGCACGATTTTCGCTTATCTCAAATGGGACTGATACTCTTACAAGAAAAATCCCGGAGATCGAAATCGGAACAAAAGGCCCTCCATGAGAGCGCCGAAAGTTGAATTTTTTAAGCACACATGCCGCTTACTAATTCGGTGGGAGTAGTGAGCAAGCAATGCCATTGGAAAGTGATGGTTGGGCAAGCGGAACACACTGGTGATGTGCTGGTGGCCTAGGCTGATTTCTGGTTTACTACACCCGTGACTAGCACCGCCCACACCAGCACGAATTCCCGAACCTTGCCCAATATTTAGTGCTGAATTTGTGCTGTCGATTGCACCAAGTCCCAGACTTTGAGCTTCTACACAGCCCGAGAAATCTTCAATTGAAAATGAGCGGTGCTGGCGAAACGCTAGCACTGCCCACAACAGCACAAAATCCCGGACCTGGCCCGATATTTTGTGCTGAATTTGTGCTGCCGATCCCACCAAGTGCCAGAATTTGTGCTGCTATGAGGCCGAGAAATCTTAGTTTCTCTGGTTCGGCTGATTGGACACGATAGACTAATGCTGCCTGTGTATGTAAGAAAAATGTCGTAGTGTTTTATTTTTGTTTTTTCCTCTCTCTCTCTGATGTTGCGTGGTGCTTATCATCTCGGATAACATTCCTCTTAAGACACAGAGAAAGAGTGGCGTCCGCAAGGGAACAAGAACAGGGCTTTCGGGAATTCAAGCTGTAGTCTGGCAGGGCTGGCGGGATATTAAGATTTCCCAAAAGGTGAAGCAACACGAATGGTGGGACTTAGTGGGATCGACAGCACAAATTCAGCACCAAGTATTGGGCCAGGTCTGGGAATTTGTGCTGTTGTGGGCGGTGCTGGAGTCACGGGCGTTTACTACGCTGAGTTCTGGTTGCCTGTCTTTTTCAATAACTTAGTGCTCGCTGTTCTTAAAATGGGACAGATGTCCGAAAGTGTGACATTCCCTAAATGCAAACTGATGTTAGCTATGTGTTGTTTTTTTTCCATCCTTGTATACGTAAAAAAATAAAAAAAACTTGGTATTGTAAAATTACTTATTGTTCCCAAAATGGGAAAGAGGTCCTAAAGTGAGACATTCCCCGAAGGTCATATTTTCTTATTCTTTCGCGGTTGTTTTATCATTTTTGTTACGAGTAGCCCAATCTCACAAAAAAATTGCCGGAAGAGATTGTCCCTACAGTGGGACACGGGCCTAAAATGGGAGAAAACGAAATTTGACTAAGCTTTTGTTTCTGCGGTTTTCTCATGTTTTCCTCGTGTGCTTCATAGCCCATACATACAGCTAGTGGGACATTTGCTAGCTTCAGGCCCAGTTTCCTGACGTTCCCTTGGTTGTACAGCCAAAATCTGGTCTTACCTCAAACTAGTTTTTTTTTTTTTTGCACGATGCCATTACTTCTAAGGGACATGAAAGTAAAATAGTAAATGACAAAAAAATGGCAGTGAAACGAGGCAATTAGTGTGCAATATAATTTATTGTCACGAACAAGTCCTCTAACCCCCACCGAGATTATGTTTAAACGTCTTGTGCCGCGCTTCGCACTCGCTCTGCTCGTTTGTCGCTAAGCCTCAATACCTCTTGGCAGCCGTTACTGCTGCTGTTTTTCTCGGCTTGTCGACGAAAGGTGAAACAAAATCCGCAGAAAGAGCAATCTTTAATATTTAAGAAGTCATCCCTCGTCCCCATAAAAGTAACCTATCACTCTCAAGTTTAACGAGTGACGTCATCATTCTTCTTCGGAGTGAACTCGGCTTTCACCTCTAGAGTGTTTTTCTTTTTTCAAGGGTGATAGGTAACTGCTTCAGGAGTGTAAAGAGCTCTCTCCCGCACATGGAGCATAGAACATTGAACCGTCGTGAAAAGGTAGGCCTAAGTATATCTGAATGGCGGAAGTAGTTCTTGCTTTTATAAGGAAAGCCTTCCATAGGCATATCTATTCAATGATGTTGGTGACAGCAGACCAAAAATGACGTTAATGATGGAACTATCGTTTTCATAAAAATAAAAAAAAAATAATAAAGCTCGCTAGAGCGTCTTTTGTGTCAAAAATGTAAAAAGACGTACTCGCATTTCTGTGGCACAATGTGGTGTGTAAAAGAGCGTGTAAGCGAGGGACACAAGTGGTGACGATTTTGGAGGAATGGGTTGTTTTCTTGAGCAGCTCGCTTCAGGGTCTACAATGCATCGACTGTTGCCTGGAAACGGAATGGCGGGGGATATTATCTCTCATCCGGCGCAATAAGTGCATTTCGATGTATCTACTAGACAGCTCTTGCTCCAATCACATTCCGAGTAATATTTATTCAAATCGAATTAAGCAAATGACGTTTTGCAGTACCGGTGACGAAACTGTATTTGAAGTCAGTGAGGCATCAACGAGCCCCCGGTCTTTCCTCTCGTTGTCATGCGTCAAGTGCTTTCCACTTTAGGATTTAAAAACAGTTTGCATATCATATGAAAATTATGGGAGAGACTTTGTTGGGATATGCTTTTTTATGTCTTGCCGTTCATATCAACCTTTCGATAGATTTGCTGTGCTGTAAACTTATGAAAGGTTGGACAGGGGATTAGGGATATAGGTGATTGTGAACACACAATTAGGAAAAAAATTGTAGGCACTGCGGATGCGAAATACGGACAGGGAGAGTGTCGTAGGATGCGGACAGTGGAAAGAGTGTACGACCCACAGTGGAAAGTGTATACCCACGCCAATGTGAACCGGACAAAGGATTTGAGTAAATGAAGACAGTACAGTACACACGAGGATTGAGGACAAGGGAGAATATGGACAGATCGCGCCTAACGGTTCGACTAATAAGACTTCGGGAATGACAGGGAAATCAAAAAGGAATGTAGTCCTGCGAGAAATATTATTTTTCAGGGTCCCCGGAATTACGTTACCACGATCAAGGTGCCGTAACAATGTCTCAATTTAAATTGTCCGCTCGTGCGACGCGATGCCGACTGCACGTGACTTGAGGAAGACTAATTTCGAAGGAAAATCACGAGACAGCGGCACTGCTTCTTCCGCGTGTTAACTCCAAATGCTCGCCCTTCAGAGAACTCAACGTACAATTATTTAAGCCAATTGCCGGATGAGGTCGTTCCCAGGGTGAAAAATCCATGGACTGACTCATGGGTCATGCGTCCCCATGAAGAATCTCTCTGACCCAGGAAAATGGCATGGGTTTTTGAGAACCATGGGTCAAGGATTTCCTATGTATAACAGATTGGGTCAAGCTTTCCCTATGGGTCTAGCGACCTCAAAATGAAAATCGCTAAAAATAGCGAAATTTCGTTTGAGTGATCGCTATTTGTACCGATAAAGTGATATAGCTTTTCGTAGCAATCACTATTTCGTACTCTGTATACTATTGTATACATACAATCGCTAAAAAGAAAGGAACTCGCAATATTTGGTAGATCATACACTCACGTAACACCATTCGAACTTTTTTTACCAACGGGTTGTTGCATACCCTCGGGGGACCTTGCTATACCTAACGTTTTTCCTAATACGTGGCCTACCCGATATGGCTGGGTTGCGCTTGGAAACTTCATAAGCTTAACATTTATAGGGCCAGTGAAAAGGCGTTTTAATCATATTTATGGCATTATTTATGTTAGTGACTCAAAATTTGCTACACGGGGGTTTTCGAGGTCGCTGACTATGAATCCGGTCCTACACTCCAAAAATTTCCAATACCCACCCCCTTGAAGTGAGGGTGGAACGTTAAATTATGATGGTAAACAGATAAAATTTCGTACTCAGGGGTTTTCAAGGTTGCTGATTATGAATCTGGTCTTTGCTGATTATGAATCTGGTATTACATTCTGAAAAGTTCCACTTCCACTCCCTGGCGGAGAGTAGGCTTGGTGGGTGTCACGTTAAATAATGGTAAACGGACGAAATTTGGTACTCAGGGGTTTGAGGGTCATTGATTATGAATAAGGTTTGATAGTATTAAAAATTTTCATTTCAATAAATTTCATGGGTGGGGATGTTGCGTTAACGGGGTGGGGGTGGATTGTAGAAAGATGATAACAGACGAATAAAATTTTATACATAGAGGTTTTCGGGGTCACTGATCATGAATCCGATCTTAGATTTTCTAGATCTATGCCACTAATCTTTCAAAGATGAGGGTGGGCGTGGCAGGGAGGTGGAGTTTCATAAGATGATGGTTCGGATAAAATTTGTTTCTCAGACGTTTTTGGGGTCAGTATTATTAATCCGGTTTGACCTTGAGTTGGAAATTTTTCATTCCCATCCTCTTATGGTTAGTGCATAGAGACCGTAGGGTGAAGGGGTGGAGTTGGATTACTGAAAGAACATGACAGAAGAATAAATCTCGATAACCAGGTTTTTCCGAGATCACTGATTATGAATTCGGTCTCAGATTTGAAAACTTTCAACCCCCTACCACCTTGGAATCGTTGCTTGGGAATGGGAAAGACGGTCAATGTTTTTAATATGTTATATGGATAAACTTTGGTACTTAAAGATTTTCGAGGTCGCTGATTTTGAATCCAATCTAACATTTCAACAAAAAAGGGGGGAGGGAGTCTTCCTCGCCCCTTAAGAGAGTGTGGTAGGTGGAGGGGGAGTGCATGCAGGGCGAAATTTCCGATATTGAACGGATAAAGTAATCGGGGCTTTTCGTAATCGCTGATAGCTTATCCGGAGCTTCTCTTTGAATATCCTATCCATCCAGGAGGTCAAAGGTGAAAAACGCTAGAGTCAACGAATAAAATGTAGTGCTTAGACATACAGAGTTTTCAGGGCTCCTATCAGTGTTATTTATTTGGTAAACTTCCACCAGTCCTCATCGGGAGGTGGGCGGTGCATGGAACGTTCAGAAACAATAGAAAAAGATAAAGTAAGTACTTTTTTTGGTCCAAGCGGGTTCGTTGTCGCAGGTCGCAAATGATCAAACTACTCAAACAAAATAGGATCATACGTTGATTTTTATCGTTCCTCGTGAGTTTATCATCACTGCGCCAAAGGTTTCTACCATTCCCCGTTTAGTACCGTGGCCTTACGGGTTATCGTGGCCCATGGGTTATTGTTTTCCGTATGGGAAATTTCCTGACCCGTAGGAAATGATCCTTACCCAAGGAAAATCAGTCCAAACACACTTTTTTTTGAACTTCCTAACTGGGAGCGCGTTTTTGAAACCATCAAGAGGGAAAAGACTCGCACTGGCCTGCAACTTATTCATACTGCCTGCAGCTTAAATTCGAACTCAAAGTCAATACATGTCACTTGAAAATAAAAATACTTTGTGTTAATATATGAAAATCAAAATTTTTGACCCATTCTCAAAAAGAAAATGTTACAGCTTCCTAAAAATATGATCATCTAATCTTGCGTGGCATTTCTACAGGATTGAGCATACAGCAAATTAGCAATTTCGGGTGAATTAATTCATTATTAGGGAGAGCGCAATAAGTTTGGGGGAGCGTTCCACTTGGGGTTCAGCGAGTATAAAATTATTCGTAAAGTTGCAACGCATTTTCCCTGCCTGCAGTGCAATTCTGAACTACAGTGGTACCACGACCAATGATGCAATAAAGAACATTTTTAGGACAGATATGGGTGTGACCTAGGCCTATGCAACAAGTTTTCACATCGTGAAAACTGACGCGGAAGAACCTGTGGTCTACCTTTGCCTTTGCAGTCTCCCCTTTCTAAGTTTTCTGTTTGAGATCTTTTCCTTGCATTGTAAATTTGAGGCAACTTATAGGTTACTTTGCATAGGCCTTAAGAAACTGAGTTTTCCTTTTTCCCCTCTTATTAAAAAAAAAAGAAGTAGATAGCGTCTTGTGGCTGGATTTTTTATCATCACTCAAAATTTCCTCATGCCCAATCAACATAAAAATTTTTACCGTTAGTCAGTATATTGTCAGGAACATGGGCAGAGGGAAAGATGAAAAGAATAACTTTCGTGACTTTTATGTAATTAACAAAGTTTCAAATAAGAGAAAATGGCCCGAAGTCAGGGGGAAAGTATCATCATAGCTTCTCAATATGCAGCAAATTTTATTGGTAAAAAAAAAAAACACGTTAGTGGGTAAATCTTCACAATGAGATATATGGCAAGGCAACCAATTATCCGTGAAAACCTCATGCAATCTGCCGCAGTCCGAAATCCTTGGAAAACCTAGAACACGTCCCTAGAAATTCGGAGGTAATATCTCGTAGATATTCAACGCGACGACTGCATAGGACGCGTCATTCAGGGTTGCAACCTTCAACCTAAGTGTGTGATGTACCAAACTGTTTCGACGGCTATCGATCCACCTCGCGTAAACTCCTTAAATAAGTGTGTTTTTTGTGGGTGTTGTGTGGTGGGTAACCAATAAGTACAAAGAAAGCATGGATAGGCAACCAATACGTGGTTTTCTACAGTTAAGCAACCATCTCGTACCCCTACCAACGCCACTGCATCGAACAATCTTTTTTTGACAGAGATAAGAATGTATACAGTCTGTAAGCTTCCGACGTGGATCGACAAACCCACACGACTAACAGCACTAACATATATTTTAAGCGTTCGTAACATCCTACAGTAACCTTTCAAACGATAATAGGCTATACTTATATATAAAAAAAACGTCCTGAACCTGAACAGTCTCTGCCGTTCGTATGTCTAACAGGAAACTCGGTATATTAGAAGATATTTTGAACTTAGTCCATTATCGGATTTAGAACCCACGGCCCATTTTTAATAGCTGGCACTTTCATGCACTGTTATTTTACTTCATGTTAAAGCGACGATCGGATTCTTTTTCCCAATAACGAAGTCTTAAGGGGATAATAAAGCATCACATAAAAAGAAAAACATAGACATCAAAGCGAAACAAAAAAAAACCTATGGAAACTCGTTTGATTACACCGGCCGAGTTGTTTGCATTGACATAAAAATTATCCGCCAAAACTCAATTGACTTTGAATGCTCGGAATAACGCCTGGCAAGTATATCGGAAAGATAAGGTTAGGGACGTCCAGATGGCGTTGCGAGCATAACTTATGCTACGGCCGTACTTTTCATATTATCGCAATGCATTCGAACTTGTATTATAGAATAAGGCAATACTCCCCGTTTCAAACCACGATTCTGACTGCGAATGTTCATAATCTGCGTGTAGCTTACAGGAATCACAAATTCTTATCAAAGGGTAAACAAAATCGAACTGTTTCCAACGTCGCAACAACGCAAATTCCCCCTGACAAGTCACGGTGACTCATGCTCCTGAACATCCTCCTATTTGTGAAACAAGTCAGAAACTCTAAAACACGATTTCCCATGAAAAATCCATCATTTCCAAGCCTTAAAACATCTTTCTATATTGCTCTCTTAACGGGCTCTTCCAAACGCGGCTGACGTATTGATTGAGCATGGCAGCCATTCGGCACCGACATGAGGCCACACAATACGGAACCAGTCGGAATCAACTCAGAAGTTGAAACGTAAGATTCAAGAGTTATAGACGATTATTTGTAAGCAAGCAGGGCCGTACCTGACTCGATGGCTTTGATTTCAGGGCCGTCTGCAGAACCCGCCATGCTGGCAGGGGTGTTTTGGTCCACTTGTTAGTTCGCAACGACGATTATCGGCAGGCGATTAAGATGATCCTCACCCCGGCCAGCAGATCCAAGATCTTCACAAGTAATCCAGACGTCGTGAGGTTGTTGTTATCACTCGTTTTTTACACCGACACCACAAATGGCATGATTTTTCCGAAGGAACGGCGATCGACTTTGGTTCGCTTTCCGGCCGCTGGGTAGCGCTGCGGGGGCCGCCATGACAGCTGGGTCGATAGAGGCGCCCCCAGAGCGCGTGCGCGCGCTGCCCACGCGCGCTCAAACAGTGCGGCAGCCGTGCGGCAGCCTTTCGGGAGCCCTGCGGGAGCCGCTGCCTTGCACAGGTGTTGGTCCTTTTCTTTGGGATAGGTCAATTACTGGGGATGAACTTGAAACACACTTGAAGAGCGGCTGAAGCGGTACAGCAGTTTAGAGCGGTTGAGGGAAAACTTGCAAACACGCCTTCACTTACTGCGTTTAGGACTTCGTTGAATCGTCTTCTTTAGTACGATGAGACGGCTTATTTTCAACCAATCCTTTCGGTAGTTAAAACTATCTGATTCAGGCTCTTATTCTGTTAGGTAACTTTTTCATTTGCAGTGACTGTTCTATCACAATTTCCGTATCGATAGATACATAAAAAGCTTTTTTTTACGCTCATGACTTACTCCTGTGCAGTCACTTGCTAGTTCACCTCCTCACGCTGAACAGCTATTGACGCTCGTTTACTCACGCATGAAAGTATTCTGTTGCGACGAAAACGTCCACTTTGGCACAGCGACAAAATGTTTTTACTCGTTCTACCTTCCTTCGCCAATCTCCATAAAAAGGAGGAAGGACGAGTATTATTGAGGGGTCAGTTTAGGCTAAAACAGAAAATCCGGCGCCAGCCGAAGCCTTTGGGTTGAAGTATGAAAATTCTTTCGCCATGGGCCGTAGGGGGACGCTGATTATGATTTACGCCTAAAAAATATCCTACTGATTTCCACAAAGATATTCAAATTTAAGAGTAACAAGGTGAACGGTTACACCCCACAATCTCATAAGTAAAACGATGCCAATTTATGTTATCGGCTGCTTTTCAATTTTTCGTAAAGTTTCTTTCTCAATTGGAGGACGAAGAAGGGGAGATTTTTGATCTCGCGGGAGCCGGCAACGTTGAGCGGTGGCGTCACCGTGTTTGCCCAATAGGCATATTGTTTGTAAATGTCCGCCTGAAGAGAAGAGACTGCGATTGTTTTCTCAACACTGGCTTCTAGTGCGGTGTATGTGTTGCTTTATCTATGGGTGATTTAGCAAGTTAGAACTCAACAAGCCAATAACGTCAACGCTTTTATTAATCTCTTTAACAAAAATAATTTTAAAAAATCGGGCGTGCTCACCCGATTTCTTTTTGAGGGTTATTCTCGGCATGTTTAGAGATGTCTTGAAGAATGGATCCACATCCGAGTAAAATTGCCTGAAAATATAGACAATAATTTTAGCATGCTTTTCAACTGAACTAAGCAACGACGTTGAGACTTCGATTAAAAAGCCCGCCTCATTCATTCTTTGTAATTATTTTAAAAAACCGGGCCTGAAGCAGGCCAATACTTCCATGTCCCACTGGCTTTGTAAATGGGCTATGAAACACGAAAGAAATACACGTGAAAACCACAGAAACACAAGCGCAATCAAATTCGTTCTGTCCCATTAGGTCCGTGTCTCACCTTAGGGACGATCGCATTTTGCAATTTTTTGTTTGACTCGGCTATTTTTTACGTATATGACAAAAAAGCCACGAAATCATAAGAAAATATGACATTCGTGAATGTACCACTTTAGGACACCTGTCCCATTTTGGGAACACTAAATAATTTTACAAAACAAAGTTTTCTTGCGTATACAAGAATGGCAGAGAAAAAAAATCGCAAAACTAACAAAATTTTGCATTCAGGGTATGCCCCACTTTTGGACATCCCTCCCATTTAGGGAACAGCAAGCACTTAATTGTTAAAGAAGATGTACCGGTGACACCTCTGAAAATTTCTGTCCCACTCACACACACACTAGAGCAATGTAATTCGTCGTGTCCCACTGTGGGCCCGTTTCCCACTAAACGGTTTGACCAATCGCGTCAAAAATCCATAGCGCTCGTGTCCTCATATAAGGGAAGGTACTATGCAATTTTCATTAAGATCGGATAATATTTACTTAAGTTTTCGCACGCCATAGCCAAAAGCCGTTTACTAGATCATGTTATAAAACTATCTGCCTCTCCGCATCCGTATTGATACAGCATGTGAGGTACATGAGGATGCTGAGCCCCGCCTGATTGTCTCAAAATGACGAAGCAACCACCCGGACACGGGTGTGATGCGTGTTGCCTATGAGAGGCATGAGCTCTGCTCCTCCAGCTCATTCCGACGTAGAGGCAAGCCAGTTTAAAGGAATGGAATCTCTAGTTTAACACCGTTAAAGTATAATGTGGACATCGGAGGGATTCCCGCCATCAAAATATGTCTTCGTGTTCTAGTTAAAAAACAAAATTACGGCTTCAATCAATGATCGAAGATGAATCAATGAATATTTTCCAATCGTTGAGCTAAAAGTTTTGGATGACAATACATTCCGTCTAAAATCTAAGCGTTTTTTTAA
>Ga0058701_10003152_pt1 | contig 12920 bp, 9 predicted proteins | sample AgamicOrMae_FD_97039 | JGI IMG/M metagenome (GOLD analysis project Ga0058701, IMG submission 97039) | Agave microbial communities from Guanajuato, Mexico - Or.Ma.e | ecosystem: Host-associated > Plants > Phyllosphere > Phylloplane/Leaf | place: Guanajuato, Mexico | collected 2012-06-04
CCAACCAAAAAAAAAAAAAAAAAAAAAAAAAAAAAAAAAAAAAACAAAAAAAAAACCCCACCCGAATAAAAAAAAAAAAAAAAAAATTTTTTTTTTTTTTTTTTAATTTACGCTCTAGTACTCACTTATTGCCGAAGGCTCCTATCAAGGCTAGAATCCCGTAAGGTGTCCAGCTCAGCACGAACAAAAAGCAGAGCATTATAGCTGTTTTAGCGATGCGAACTTCCGCTGATTGCTGATTTTGCTGCTGTCCACTGCGCAGTGACTCCACGTTCATTTTTTTAGCCTGTCAAAAGAATCAATTCAAACTCATTGTTTCGAAGTTGTTCGTTAAGGTGCCTAGTTTTTCAGTTCTAGTTTAAGTAGACTACTCATAGTAAACACAAAACACCCGTTTTGGAAAAGCTGTACCTGTTAAGGGTGTGAAACTACAGGTAAAACGGGGGTAGTACGTATTTTGGTAATTTTTCAAGATAGACCTATGTTCAGCCACATCAATGGAAAGCTCTCGCCGAGACCCTTTGAATGACATGGCTAGACATAGTTTTCTATCTTGAAAAATGATCAAAATACGTACTGTACTACTCCCCTTGTACGAGTAGTTTCACATCCAAAACAGGTAGCAAGTTCCGTTAAACAGGTGTGTTGTTTTTGCTGTGTTGATGAAGTGACATCTGCAGATAGGAGTCAAGCCTAGGCCTACTGGTGACACTCATCAAAACGTTGATTGGCATACAAAAGTAAAGGCCTTGTTTTAGTGTCGAAAAAGAAAGGTTATTGGATTTTGTTTTTCGCCTCTTCAAGCACGATGTTTTGTTTTCGCCTCGCGAAGCAACGGAGGTTTTGAATACGACGTTCCCAGCAACGGTCTTATTACGCAATCCGCCGAATTAAATATGCATGCAATTTTTAAAAACAGCGAAAATGTATTCGGGCTCTCATCCAATTGTAACCGCGATTTCCGCTAAATGAACTTTCATCCTTCCGCCGCTAAAATGCGCTCCAGCAGCGGCTAAGATAAACGTATTGAAGCTTTACCGAGGCTAACTTAAACTAGGTTATGAACAAAAAGTTATCTGCATCACGGATTTTCGTGGGAACACAAAATTTACGTGCGTGAACTATTGATAACCAGTAGTTTGATATGTAGGAACACGTTATGAACTCACCTGGTCTCTAAGCGCTTTTTCGTGAGCAAAGACATGTCCTACTATTTGGTAGTAGAAGAATATTATGAGGCTCATTGGTATGACGTAGCAGATGGTGAACATGACAGCGACGAAGAAGCGAATCTCATCGGTATCGGTCAGGTAATCAAATGTACAGCTCGTAAGATAACCCTCTGAAAAAAAAACAACATAATTCGTCACTGGATTACCAAAGCACTGATTACGGCGTCTTTAAAAAGCGGCCATGTTTCCTGAAACACCCATGGTCTGGGTCGACACGACGTAGGAGGTACCGTAAAAAGCGTATCTCAGTGCCCCTTACAAGTGGTGGATAGGCAACATGCAGATGTCCATGTCGTGCGTGTTGCCTATCCGGACTCTTATCTCAAATTCCTTTTTCGACGTATTTTCAAAACGTCATTTTTTCTTGACCCTCAACCGTTCAGTGATACCTTTTGACAAAAAACGATTTAAATTTTGATTAAACATTTAATGCAACATCGTGATTGTCTTTTAAAAACCGTCCTCTAATTGTCAGGTTATAGTCCTCAATTTCAACTGTTTTTACATTTTTAGAAATTTTTGTTTCTAGTGCATTTTTAATAGGAAATTCTTAGAAATGCACAAACAAATAAAAAGGAAAAACTTTTTTTTTATGAAAACGCGTAACTTTAAATCTAGGAGTTAATTTGAAACCTCCCGAAATTACTGATTATTACCGAAGTTCACTCATCAGGAGTAATGTTCTTTTAGGTTAGGAGTGAATCTGTTACTCCAATGAGCGTGATTTCCCGCCTATAGAGTTTTTAGCGCGTAGAGCCCCGTTTTCCGGCAGAGTTCGCAGGCTCCAGCCAGTCACCTTGCTCCGCCGGACAGCAGTTAACGGAGCTGCTTTTTAAGTCGAGCCTCTTTGCACGGAAGGGTAGTCATATCGATATAAGCAACAACAGCCATAGGCGCACGAGTTGAGCTACTACGGCTTCCCATTTTATCTTGTTATTTAAGGTAGGCTTCGGTATGACGATGAAGCGGGGCGATGGGGTCGGGTCAACGCCAAGTCAATTCTACTCTACTACCCAAGGTGTATGTGATACGCCTTGTCGTTACCGTCAGTGGTTCAATTTTGGAGGCAGAATTTTTCATCAATTTCTTCGAATTAAAAACTCATCTCTGAGTGGGCGGAGGGCTATAATTTTAAAATTGTTTGGATTTACTCACTAACGTTCTACAAATCTTCGCCTAGCCAAGAAAGGTCGTTGCGGAGCAAGGAGTCGAACACCTAACCTGTTGTTTTCTAGACTGAAGAATAATTCTCGGTGACAGTTACTGCTGTAAGGTAATCGGTGTCAGGTTTGGCGATGGTGGAGTGGAGCGATAGCGAAGCAAGGCACAAAGCACACTCGCCTAAACCTAACATGTGCAGTTGTTTGTTGTTTACCCAGGTCCGAGAATCCAGAGCATATCCATAAATTGATTTTCAAAAATACCATGGATATCCATGATTTATGGATGTCAGTCTTCAATTCTCCGTACATGTGTGGATATCCACATTGATATCCAAAGCAGGGATATCCATGCTAGGACATTCTACAATGGACGTCTGAAACACGAATAGATATCCATGTTTTTATGGATATGTCTTCAATTATCTACGCTCTTATTGATATTCACTTGGATATCCATTGATTTCTATGGATATCCTGCATGAACTTGCTATGGATTCTCTATTCAGGGTATCTTCATGATGTACGGAAGGATTGAACAACAACCCTCAAAACTCTGAGATTATCAGCCAGAAAATGGTATACTTTTTACAAGGGCGCATAGGTTCTTAACAGAGGGCTGCTAGAAGTGCCCGCCGGGTATATGTACTTTCGCCTGCAAAAGTTCGCGAACACTTTTCTGTGCGAGAGTAGCCGTCAGGTTGGCAGCACAAGCCGTCGCCCACTAGGTGATGCCGTTGCCGGAGATTGATCTTGAACCGACCAATCACGGACGAAAACGCCGAGTGCTGCCAACCTAAAAGCTACTCCCGCGGAAAAAGGTGTTCGCGAACTTGTGCAGGCGATAGTACCTCCGAAACTATACTCGAAACCGCTTTACAGCACCGCGGCAAGAGAATAAAAACCACGAAAACTATCCCTAACTTTCTGCATGCAAAATAAAAGCGATTGGGCCATAAATCAAAAAATTGCTGAGGGACCGTACATTAATTACGTTACGCTTTTGGGGGAGGGAAGGGTAAATGGAAGAGTAATCGTAGGCACCGGGAAAAGACGTAAGCAAAGGGGGTCCAAAAAATGTCTATCTTTCGTAACATGATTAATAGACGGCCTCTAAAGATATCTAAATATCCTGAACTTTTGAATTTTTGTTCAGAAGCGCTCCGATTTGCGGTTCCCTAGAAAAAATGCCCATTTTTTCCAGTCTACCTCTATAAACAAGACAATAATGAACAATTAAATCGGAGACGGACACTTCTGGCGGTCTCTTTGTAGTTGCACTTACCAGGAACAAATCGTCCCCATACTTCCAGAAGAGGTAATGTCGCCCATGGAAGGACATAGGCCCAAATTATAAGGAGTAAAATGCACGCTTTACCCCTTGTTACTTTGCCGTCCATCGGTCTTGAGATCGTCCTGTTGGAGAAATTTACAAGGTAATACATTTTTTTCAGACAACTGTTTCTCTCACAGTCAAGCGGCTCACAGACTCGGTTAACACTATGAATATTTTGTTTTCATCCACAATTTCTTCTTTGAATTCAGCTTCTTTTCTGATCTAAAAATCTGTCGGAAACCAAAACTTTTTGACCCATTGTACTGCAAAATCGAGTTTTCGAAGTTAAAGTTTTATTGGCCTTAAAAGAAAACAAACTAAAAAAAAGAAGTTTCTGTTTGCACGCATGAAATCCCATTTGAAATACAGTGGGGCTTATTGACCTGCGTGAAAATCTCCCAATATGAATGCGTGCTTGTCAAGAGCGCACAAAAAAACAAAAACAAAAAAAAAACGATATTTTCAAACATATTTTTCGGACGTTTAAAGTGCTTCTTTTAGAAAAATAATCCATAATTGAGCTCCAAATTTTCTTATATGGACTTTACAACAACTGCTAATGGACCGTTTCAAAATCTGATTACGTATCGTAGGCCCGTGATATACTTACAAGGGTGTACACTTACTGTATAATGTTTTGACTTAACTGTGAAACATACTTTGTTAACGTAACAAGCACGCATCATCAATAAAAATTCTGGTTAAACTATTTTTTTTTAATCAGAATTCTTTTCCTGTAGTGAGATATCATTATAAGTGATGCCTTATTCTTACATATAACGATCATAGGCGATGGCTGCGTTGGTGGCGGATGCACCGATACCGGAAATGGAGCCCATGAAGCCAAAAATTTGGCATCCCAGCGGGCCGAGAGCGAATCCTTGCTTGAAGGAGTTGTAAATGAAAATCGGCGTCTTGAGCATCATGATGAAGTCGCAAAAGGCGAGGTTGACTACTAGCATATTTGACGGAGTCCTCAAACTCTTTGCTCTGTCAACGAAAGAAAAAAAGAAGCGTTGTGAGAGATGAAATCCTGCATCGCAGTCACTCTTGATACTTAATCTCTGACATTCGAAATACAGTTGGGTGCGTTCGGAAACATAATGCCTCTTGTTGCATCAAGACAAACCCAGACGGATCCAGATTTAGACTAACAAAGTTGAATACAATCTTAATCCTGACTCCGATACAGAAATATGGTGCTTCAGAATACAAGTTACAGGGGGAAAAAACCGTTCTGGGTCCGTCGCTGCATGGGGTGAATGGGTCATGACCCCTTGCCCCCCCCCCTCACCCGGGGAGACGTCACTGAGGTCGAAGATGGAATACTTTAAGGTGCTGTTTCCGAGCGCACTCACAACACTTATCACAATAATGACGTTTGTCAGACTAATGTAGAGAGCCTCAGAGGGTGAGAGGCGACAACTTATTCTCGCGCTGTGCGCTGATTTGTGGGATGCATGAAACCAGCAACGCTGATTGGTGGGAATCGAGGGTCACGTGGCAGTTGACACCTCTCTCCTTGTGGGACTCTCTAGACTAATCCTTCACGAAGACCGTAAACTACACGTGAAATTTTTAAGCTTTTATCAAGCGACATGGGCTCCCTAACTCCTAGCCTAGGCTTCCCCTCCCCTTTGAATGACGCAGTTTAACTATACCTATTGAAAGAGACGAAACTCCTCTCTTTCCCTCCGGGGCTGTAGCGAATTCATCAAACCAGCCACTTATTAGCGGAAAGTTTCCATTGCCGATTTTCACGATCTCTTCAACGTTCAACAACTATTTAACAATCGTTGAACAACCCATGATACCGTACCATTGCGTAAAAATCGCTTTTTTTGGGTGTTGCTATTAACTCGACATTCATTTACAGTAAGAGACTTCAACGCTCGGCAAATGACAAGGACGCAGCTTCATAACACATGTAGTACAGGCTTAAATGTATTTTAAATGGACCGTCGGGTGATTAAACAATCATTTTTTTAAAGTTCAAGTTAGGCGGGATTTTAGGTACCTCCATTATTCGTTTTATTCCCGCCTCGCTGAAAGTGAGAAGCCGTTACCTTTGGACGCGATACTGACGAGAAAACTAATAGGAAGCGCTGGATGTAACGGTCAGATTTATGATAGCGTTACTTTCAAAAGTAAACTGTGTAGTTTTTATCGATTAAGAAAGGAGCTTCAGATCTGACATACTTGAAAGAAAATGAAATTCTTACTTGACCTCTTAAATATTATCCCAGAGGCATGCATACGGTACCGGTACCAATCACGGAAATATCAATCATACTTAATTCGCTTTACTCTGGCAATGCCATTAAGATTGTGAAAACGGTATCGCGTTATTTTAATATCTTAAAACAACGATCTAATCCAACACTCTAATTTTTTAAGGTAGCAATTATAACCTTTTGGTTCAACCTCTTGCGTCAAATCGAGTGAAACAACAGCGGAGCGAGGCAAGAGGTATCCCACCTAACCTAACCTATCATAACCAAGCCCCTTGCCGTTTACCAAAGTTAGTTAAAGTCACTTGTGCCTCGCTTCGCTATCGCTCCGCTCGGCTGTCGCCAAGCCTGATGCCGCTTACTTCTCGGCGGCCGATTCAGGGCCGCCGAGAAGTAAACGGCATCAGGCATGGTGACCGTTTAATTAGGTAACACTAGGTTAAGTTAGGTTAGGTTACGTGGCTTGTGCCTCGCTTCGCTCGGCTTAACGTTGTAGCTAGGGGTTGAACCAAAAGGCTGAAAATGCAACGTTAAAAATTTGGAGTGAAGCTTAAGTTTGAGGTTATGCCCAGTCAATGATATACCAGTGTTCACAGTCCTATTCAGTGTGACGAACATAACGAACGCAAATCTAATAACAACCGCAATGCCGCAGGAGAAAGGGCTCACCAATTCAATGAGCAACGCTCTTAAAACGCCACGAACAGAATTAAGCACTGAAGTTGGTACTTACGATACGAATATCCACATGACTACACCGTTGCCGGCGATGGCGAAGAAAAAGAAGAAACAATATAGGAAGCCCAAGCCATAATTGTACATGGGCTCCGTGTCGGGATATCCCTGAAGCCAATGTGATGGAATATGCGCTTTGTATTCTTCAGGTACATTCCAACCAAGGAGTCTTCCCTCCGCCTTTGCCGCTGTCCTAAATACACCAAAGCGGGAAAGCCATCTTAAAACTGGCGTCGATTGATTTTTTTGCATTCTTATTTTGATTGATTAACTCGCGTTTTGGGGATATTTGAACGCTCTTAAGTTATTCCTATTTTGCTATCATTTGTCTAAAGTGACCTTTTTTGGAAAAGATATTTGGCTCGTGGGAAATCAGGTCATAATATTCCAAAACAATGAAAAATAAAAATAAAGAGTAATAAGCCAAAAATTTGACATCCCAGTGTGCCGGGAGCGAATCCTTGCTAAAAATACAGTAACGTCGAATGAAGTCGACTGTAGGCCTAACCAAAAAAATTGATCTCATCAAAAAAATAGTTAAATAAATAGATAAAAAAACAGCAGGAAAAAATTGGCCGGAAATAAAGTAAAAAATAAGAAAAAAATAAAAATACTCAAAAAACTCAAGAAACCACTTTTCTTTTTTCTTCTTTTTTTTTACAATCTTTGGATATAGCTCAGTTTAATTTTTGCACTTTTTTTCTTTCAAATCTGTTTGAATGGGAAACTAAAACAGTTCCTGACGAAAAAAATCGAACTTTTAACAAAAATACATTTTTTAGAAGATTTGAGCGGCTTATTACTTTGATACTGGTATCACTTCCAACTTGGCTGTTTTTGTCCAAGCTCCCAAGTGCATTATGCTTCCAAACCTGGCTTGTGGGCCCCAAACTGTGTTGTTGGAGCAGTTTGCAAAATCCATCGCTGGCCGTGTCGAGACGAGTCGCTGCGAGGCGTCTGCAACGCAACGCGGTTGGCGACGGATGGAAAGGCCTACGGCGGCAGCGACAACGGCGAACGCCCGCGGTGCGGCTGCGGCACGCCCACCCCGCCTCACCATTTTATATCGACGCCATCTTGCCTCGGATAATCCGTTATGATCGAATTATAGAGGAGGGCGGACAGGCCAGTGGGACGGCAACTACAAGATATAGGCTAGCGAGGGGGTAGTTTGATCTCAAACTACTTCCATTCGGCACTATACTAATATCAGCGGAATCCGGGGCGACGACCTACATTTCCATAACATACAGCATGAGACTAGAAATATAGTCATAGTCTCATGCTTACAGGGGGGTGTACCATAATTTTCCACACCCGATTTCCTTAAAACAGTCAGGACTTCAAGATAAGATAGCGGTACCGGTATGGGAAGATAAAGATACCTAAACCCAAAACTTTGCTGCCGAAATTCATGTTTACAAAAAATTGCGGTAAAAATGAACAACTTTTTTCGAAATAATTTAAAATCAATAATCATTCCTTGTAGAATACCAAAAACTAGCGTCTTATGGGTTCAAATTTTAGGGATTTCGCGACATTTCCAGCCGTTTTTAAGATTAAGTACTTTTTCGTGTTTTTTTTTTAAATGTTTTCGCTCAATTTTTAACGCTATTGTCAAGGTGTTACAAATGAAGTTCGACGGCAAGTTTTGGGTTTGGGTATCTTTCCGTACCACTGTCTTAAAGTCCTGAAAGTTTAAAGAAAATCGGAGGCGGCAAGTTTAGGTATTTCCCTGTTAGGCCCATGATATCACGTAGTCAACGTAAATGAAATTGTGTAAAACCCAGGCGAACCTAACATAACCTGAGGTTCACTCGCCTTACAGAACTGGATCTAATCTTACGTTGAACAACTCTTATTTTTGGGAGAGATTTTTTTATTTTTCGGAGAAAATAATTCTTCGTTTTGAAAGAAGCATTTCCATTTTTTTTTAGCCTCACTAGAATCAGAACCAACTCAAGGTCCGAAGCAAGACGTAAGAATCCGTTAGAAATAATTGATAGGATTTCGGTATCCTTTTTTAAAACCGGAGGTTGTCAATCTTATTCGACGTTTTTCCACAAACCAGTAAAATGCATCGTAACTTCGATGGTCTTATCAAGATGTTTTTTTTTTCTTTTTTTTTGACCTGGCATGTGCTTACTCTATCGAATGAGGATTGGTGACATATTTTCTATGATGATATTACTAAATAGGAATGATAATTAGGAATCCTTTAGGAGAAATACCTCATCGACACCGGTATGTATCACAAATTAAAAAAAGGCAAGATATTTTGAGCCGCGCGTTTTTGACAAATGATCGCAAAATACCAAATTTGCGAGTTTATGCTAAATGGTCTGCTTGATGTCCGCTGAGAGAGAATTAAAAAAAAATTAACAAGTACTGTGTACCGGTGACCGTATCTTTAATCCCTGACTCCCAAACGTTAAAAAATATGCACTGATGACCGTCTGTGGCGCCATACATTATCAAAGAGAAAGTAGATCTTATCAGGCCCAGCAATGTCTAAAATGTTGTTAATAACATCATCAGTGCAATTATGCAATTCTCCTGCGAAGCTCATACGAGCTGTTTCCGTTCAGCGCCTTTTTAGTCAGCGTACTCGCAACGTTTTTCAAAAGGCTGTGAGGCGGGATCCGTGCTCGAGCGCTCGATCTACCCCAAATGACTTGCTCCCTCCGTCAAAGGCTACCAACATTGAAGCGTATCTAGATTATTGGATTGAATTCAGAGCGAAGTTTTAACGGAGTATCGACGTCACGTGTTGACTGAATCCCCCAAAACGGCAGAACGGCGGCCGGAACAGGGGAATGAGGGTCACACGACCATACAGAGATAGGCTACCAAATCGCAATGGCTTCTTTCGTTCCAACAGCTATGTCTATGATGGGATTAAGAGAACTCAATGCGCTCCTGATCCCCTAGAAAAAAAATGCGTGCTTTAAACCAATGTAAATGGTTTCCTCTGTCTCACTTTTGATCACAATACTCGATCTAAAACTTAACCGATTAGTTTCGAGAGAAACTACGAGACTTTGCACTGAAATTTAGCTAAAGAAATGCACGGCTAACTTTTCTGGAAAACATGTATTTTAAGACTGATTATAAAATTGTAAATTTTTTTTCCGAGTTGCATTCACGTCCTTAATGCAAAATCACGCGTTACATTATTTTCCTCAAAGGATGTTTGAATTGCTCATGAAACTGGAAACATGTTCCGTGTTTATACTGTACACTCTATATGTATGTTCCATACACAATATATATTTTTTACGTACCATTTATTGATTATATGTGTTCCATGATTATATAGGGAACATATTTGTTTCCAGTTTTATGGGAGAATAAAAAACAGACCATGAGGAGGTATAGGTACGAACCCTCAGCATGATAAAACACTGCATAAGAATGCTCCGGAGTTTATATTTTGGACAGATTTTATATTTTGACAGAGTTTATATATTTTGGACGGATTATTTTTTGCAGACTCCACCGCAATGACATGAGAGTAGGGCCCTATTTACATGGCAATGAAGATTGCAAACTTCGAATGAGAACCACAATCTTTTTGACGAATGGCTTCCCTTTTAAGAACTTCTACAATACTTGAGTCAATTTATCAAAATACGTAAACCTCGACGGAAATTGCATCGCTGATGTCCAGCGCTAATTTCAAAACCACTTGAGCAACAAGTTCTATGTTTAACATTGAGGGATGCTCCTTTGCCAGGCGAATACATATAAAATGGACTCCAAAGTATCTAATGATCCTCAAAGCCCGAATTCCTTGGATTTAAATACCTGTTTACTACAGAAGGCACGAAAAAGTCTATTATTGTTCTGGAAAAGGGCGTCTTTTTAAAGTAGCGTTACAACAAAATGCATAGCCCGGCAGCCGGCAGTACTTTCGTGTTATGTGGGTTGCCTATCAGGGCTTGCGCGCGTTGCGATTCGCCAGTAACCTCGTGCTACTAGAAAAGTCGGTTTATCAATCTCTTGGAAAGAGTCAGTCTTCTTTGTAACGAAATTTCGATCGCAACCCAAGAGCCCTCAAAAATTCATCTTATAATATTAAAAATTATGAGGAAATCCTGGTAAACAATATTTAGACGTATGTTTTAGTGCTGAATTTTTTTTGACTCTCCCTTTCGTTTCTTCGGCCTTCTACAGCAAAGTTTTGTTTGTACGATTTCTCGGGACCGATCAAAACGGATGTCATACCGAGAAAAAGTCGTATGATTAAAAGTGGGGTCGCAAAAACAAATGACAACCAATCTTAAAAGTTCACCGAAATAAAGTAATTGGTTTACAATGGGATAAAGACTTAAATAAAAAAAAGGGTGCTTCAACAGCAAAACGTTCAGTTTTGACGATCGATCGTTAAGGTGCCACAACACCATATTTGGTTGCTACAACCATTTTTTTTAATCAACAAATTTCTTTTTGCTGCCTCAAAAAAATATTGTTGCTGTTACGAAAAGGATTTGCACGTGCTACTTTTAAAACCTAGTAATCAAGCTTATACATTCTCAGTTTATTTAAAAACAACTTACACAAATACCTTACAAGTCATATTTTTACTTAAAAGTGGTCTAATAAACACTTCTTACTTGAAAGTGGTCGTTTCTTCAATAGGCTTTAATCTGTGTACGTAAAGTGGACCATTTTGATGGTCGGTGAAAACTGAATCATTCACCGCGTTTCGCTGATTTTTTAGTGTCCAAGCAAAATTAGGTATTTCTTGTTAAATTGTAACAAAATAGAAGAAAAAATAAAAAGTGCACATCATGAACCGAGAAAAATCGCAGTTAAAAAAAAAGCAGTCTCCCCAAAACTTTTTTTAATCACTTTAGGTGTTGGGAATAGTCGAAAAAGCTGCGAATTTAGATTAGGCCTTCAACGGCCCAAAAACTTCATTATCTCCTGAGGTTGCTCTGACTCAGCAGTCAGCTGGTATTTTTTTTTCTAAGTTCAAACCAGATTCAAAGTCATCCAAACAAAACAACAACAAGCAGCAAAGAGTAGGCGCGATCAAGGACCCGCCCATAGTAACTTATTTTAATTATTGCCTCTCTCGTTTTTGCGTGCCCATACCATACTCACATGAATGCAGAACCTAATGGCATACCCCCAAAATTTCTATTCGACTTTCCTAGGAAAATCTCGATACTGGAAAAACAGTACTGGTACGCTCACAATCAGAAAGTGCTCGGTTATAAGGGGAGGGTCTCTATTCGAAGGCAACAGAACAGCAACGTTCACCGAAACTTTCTGCCAACATGGTCCTTCCTTTAGGAAGACAACGTCTAAATTTTTTCAGAGAAATATAGCTGTGTGGACAGACAGACCGCCGCACTCACACAAGTTAAAAATCGCTTTTCTTGGCCTATTTGTGTTGAGAACTATAAAATGTGCTAAACTCAACTTCGAATTTTTCGTAGAACTGTATTCCAATATTTCTATTGGAATCTACAAACATGGAAGAGATTATGAAAACGAAATAGATAAGAACTTTTGTGAACAACTTTGCTTCCCTGAAACTTGCAACAAGCTCTTTGTTCCAGTTTATTGCTCTAGTATCGGTCTACGGTCGAAGCGATATTCTTGGTAAATGCGATAATTTGGGAACTAAATATTACGCCTAAGGAACATTATTGAAAAATCACCTATTGCTAGGAATTTCCGTAAAATTTTTAGGGTGACGTGGGGTGGGGAAACTACCCTCCCCCCGAAAATGAGAATTCTAATAATAATTGCGAAACATTCACAGGGAGCCGAGAAAATTTCAGATTATATTGCAAAGAAGCTCATTCGATTCACCGTAGTAGCACAAATTCTTCGGAGATTATCCGGCGAATGTTCGAACATTCGCAAAATCGAATATTCGCTGAATATTCGAATTCCAAAGATTTGAGCATTCGCCGAACGCTCCACGAATGTTCAGCGAACATTGATCTAAAATGTTCGCCCAATGTTCCATGAATGTTAGTCGTTAGGATTCTTTCGAGGGTGCCGCGCAGCGACCATGATCTCACCATTGCTTTCTCACTTCTTTCTTCCTTCTATGCCGTTTTACCTTTCATCCCGAGCGTCTCCGAGGATGTCCGGGAAAATGCAACGCGAAATTGCGTGTGAAGGTAAGGGTGGTTGCAAGTCGTCCTACCCTTCCCCTCTCCCTTCCTGTACGCAATTTCGTAATGCGTTTTCGCTTTATCTCGAC
>Ga0058701_10003153_pt1 | contig 12918 bp, 7 predicted proteins | sample AgamicOrMae_FD_97039 | JGI IMG/M metagenome (GOLD analysis project Ga0058701, IMG submission 97039) | Agave microbial communities from Guanajuato, Mexico - Or.Ma.e | ecosystem: Host-associated > Plants > Phyllosphere > Phylloplane/Leaf | place: Guanajuato, Mexico | collected 2012-06-04
AGCGACAGAAGTGGGCTACTTCGGCGGGCGCCGCAACTGGACGGTTTAGAAAACGAGTTTGCGAACTGTACGGTTTAGAAAACGCAAATCGGAACTGGACGGTTAATGCTTGTAGCCCCCGAATTGTATACAAGAGACCGAAAAGAAAATCGAAATCTCCACCCTAATAGCAGGTGCGATCCGAATCTCCCAACCGCGTAGGCTAGGTTAATTTAGGTTAGGTTATTCTATGATTTAACCTTTACCTCCCTTGTGCCTCGCTCGGTTGCGACCAACCGAGTTCCGCGGCAACAGGCTGTTGCCACAGGGAGGGAAATAAGCGGCATCGCCAGTAGTGACCGTTAGGTTAACTTAAGTTAGGTTAAGTGCCCGATGCCTGGCTTCACTTTCGCTCAGTTCAGCTTGGTCAAAAAAGAAGGTAGACACGTGGCGGGAAATCCAACCTTGCGAACAGCATTCGTCCATACAGTATAAAATAACAAAAGAAAGTAAAACAGATAAAACAAACGCCTTCGCTTGGTTTAGCGCGGATTGAGTTGAACAATTATTATACGCGAGAATCAAGCTATTCCTTTAATCAATTCCGGGTACCTCTGAAATAATCTGAGTAAATAATTACATTGAGACTTGTTTGTAGCTCTATTTTCCAGCTCACTTATCAATAACTCTTTAGATGTTCACCTGCAAGCTGCTGTCTTTGTTTTTGTCGCAACGCGAGCTACCCTAGCTTTTCTCCGGCGACTTTGTGGGGTTTCCCTGACACTCTAGCTAGCCGAACCGAGCGTCGTCAAATGGGGCCCCGAGCGGCCGATCGGAACCTAACCAGCTCGAGGCACGCACTAATAGGCCCTTTAGCGTATCCTCGATTCAAAGGTCATGGTGGACTTCATTCAGGACAGATCTGTTCAGAGTAACGAGACGACAATCCAACATTTCTACTTAGTCTTCGTGTGCTCCATTCAACAGTCTTTCTCCAGTCAGAGTATCGTTTATTGGATAACCGTATGATAGGGATTTTGACCACATAAAACGATTCTTCGCAGGTACATTGGACGGATATGTTCAGCATCGTCCCTCAAGCTTTGCATTTTAAAAAAATATTCGTTTGAAATGACCTATACAACTAAAGAGCCTGAGACCCCTGAAAACAGAAATATTGGCTTGCGTCAAGGTCCCCAACCCTCTCCTTTTTTTTAAAAAAAAATATTTTTATCTTTTTTAAAGGGAAGTCTATGTACGGGTAGATTTTTACGTTTCATCTGATCGTTAGGGTAGGTGAGGTGATGTTAAGCTGGATTGCGATAAATGCGAACAGTTAGTTATAGTTACGATGAATGGATATGAGGAACCACAAGGATTTGAGTGACATTACTGGTTTATCATGTTTGACTAAAATCAAAATTAGTCACCTTTGGTGTCTGGTTGAGGCATGAAATTTGGTGGTCCTGCACCGTGAAAGCGGAACACCTGTCTTAGCGAGTTCTTGTTCTTAGCTGTTTTTGGTATGATATAATACGGGGGTGGCATGCATTTTCGTAATGTTTCAAGATGGACCTCTGTTCAGCCACATCGATAGAAAGCTCTCACCGAGACCTCAAGAATAATGTGCCTGAACATAAGTCTTGCGAGTAAATTAGTTAAAATTCGTACCACCCCCGGTTAATTTCAACACCCAAAACAGGTAAAGATCCTAAAACAGGTGTTCGGTTTTTACAGTGTGCAACATGAAGTTCCGATGATATATTTTAGAGATCGCTGTACTCTGACTTTTTAGCATGGACATGAATAGACGTTGTTGACCTGGTGGAGGAGAGTTGAGCAGAGAGAGAAGACAGCAGTGAAACACGAGATCGGACTCGTCCCAATGTAGAAATAAATAGATTTCGTTGTGTTTGCCTGGAAATAAATACTCGAGCGAGCTGATCCGAAAATCGCCTTAAGACGGGGCCGTCACTCCAGCCTAAGTCATAAAGTCTGACCGATTTGATATCGTCTTAAGGTACCGAAAAACTGTCGTAACTACCTTGTGTGGACGTCGCGGGCAATCCTACCGGATTACGCCGCGGGAAAGAAGAAAAAAAGAGGCATATCAGTGGCTGGAGAGAAGAGAAATAATGAGAAAATCATTCGGAAAAAGAGAAGCATGTTTTTAAGGACATAAGAATGCTACCAACGTGTTTTTTTTTAAAAAAAAAACTTTATCAGCATTTTGTTGAAGTATTTTTTAGATTACAAACTTATCAAAGTATACTTAAAAAAACAACAACAAAAAAGAACATTTTTGTACTCACTTTTCCTGACAAGGCAACAATGTACTATCGAAATAAAGAATTTTTAAAAAATGTTTATATTTATTCTAAAGTGCCCTTAAAGTTTAACCTTGCATTAAGCATCACTATTTCCTATTATGCAGCCACGAAAAATTATTTTTGACATCTCTTCAAAATATTTAGTCGCTTGAACTTGATAGAATCGAATATTCATGCTAGGAAAGCTTTCCTGCTCCTGCAAGATGTGAGCACTCCAAGACGGAAAAAAATGTATTGCGTATAAGAGTTGGTAGCTTATTTTCGTTACCAAGAAAACTCGCTCAAGAAAGGGTATACAGCCCTCGTGCTTTTTTATTCTCTGCACTGTACAATTTAAGTATTTACCTCTTTTGATCTACATCTCCTCGCTAAGTCGAGCTGAGCGAGCCACGAGGCACTAGCCCTTGGTAAACTACGTATATGATCGTCAAGCATATTCACTTCTCGGTGTCAGCAGCTTGATGGCGAGAAGCGTCATCAGGCTTGGCGACAGCCGAGCGGGTCAAAAGCGAAGTTAGGCAAAGGCCACCTAACCTAATCTTCACTAACCTAACGTGCGCGGCAATGTCGTTAATTTTCACAATCAGATGGACTAAACCAGGGCGGAACAACGAAAAGGTAAATAAAAATAAATATTCGTATAAATTAGAACAATAACTTTGTTCCATTTGATGCCAGTATGACGTTTTTACCGAACCCAGACGGCCAAGCGCATGAGCGTTTGGCCGTCGCTGGGGCAGATAGCGATAGCCTATTTACTTATGATGAGACCATCTCAAAGCACACTGTAAGATCGATCAAACAAATACTTATTCAAGTCGAGTATTTCGGTACACTTTTACAACACAAAGAATGTCTCGGTTTAAATAGCAGTTAACAGAATAAGCCAAGAAAAATATTTTTCAAAACACAGATTTGAGGCACGTATAAGAAAACGACTTGTTTTGCTAGCATTGGTATACACTGTAAATATCCATTGAACTTTACATGGATGTCCATATTTTTTATGGATGCCCATGAAAAGAACGGATGTTTGGCAACACACATGCCAGGCATGGATCTTTCATTCTGTGATTTTGAAAATTTTCGAAACATTTTTTGGAGAAACACTCCGAAAGATTCGTTTACGTCTTAAAGCTTTCCGAAACTAGCGCTGATGATTAGTCCATATGACTGAAGACTAACACGTCGCTAGAGTATCATCTCAAAACCGCCAAAAAAGAGCCCTTCGCCAAAGTTATTTCAGTTTGGAATGGTTATTTCCAAACTAGAGTTTTTTTCCGACTCCTAAAATTAACTTGCAATTTATTAAGTGTTCCTTGGGATGTGATTCAATGCAAAACGTTTACTACAAAAATCTTTAACAAGTGAAAAACAAATCACTAGTCTAAAAAAACAACAACAAACATTAAACTTAATCGTAATCACGTCGCGGAGATCATCCCTCCCCCTTAGTAAAAGGGCCCCGCCCTTCAATTGGTGGAGTGGACTAATTCAAAGAAGCTGAAAAAGATATCCGCTCTCTGCGAAAGTTGATATCCACTTACGGAGAACGAACCTTTAATTTCATTTTGAGCTGTTTTTTAAATTTGGTGCCTAGGGGCATTCCGACCAACCATTGTGACATCGCCGTATTTCTTTCTCTTTTTCTTCCATTGTTACTACTAAGATGTTTGTTGGAAAGACTTTTCGAGTGCCACCAGACCCCGATGCGATTCTATGTATTGACATTATCAACCGATCTTGTTTGACTTCGTCGCGGGCCGTTCTGAGCCGGGTGTCCTTTGTGCCCGAAAAGGACCCCGCTGAACAAACCCCCATTTATTTACACTCCCCAATCTCAGGACGCGTTGCAACAGGAATAAATCATTCCATTTTTCGTTGGGAAATTCTTGGGCGTGTGCGCCCCCAGTTAGTCACCTGGACAGACCGAACTATACAGCAGGGGCATTCGCTCAGCACTCACTTGCATCAGATTGTTCTACCACCTCTCGTGCTTATTTAGGCCTACCCTGGTTTAGTACTACTACGTCATTGAGCATTGACGACAATCACAAAGTTTTGCGGCTCTAAATTAGATTGATCTTAGTTAAGTACGTAAGGTGCCTTGTGCCTCGCTCCACACGTGGCTTTCCGACGAAAGGTAAAGGACAAGAGAAGGGAAACACAACCTATAATATCGACATTCCTTCATTCTCCCGTCTAGCCACGATACAGTGGAAATCCAATGTTTTACGGTGGACAATGCACTGCTTCAAGTTTCATGCATTGCAGACATTCCTCACAGGTTCCCAGTATGATGCACTGTTTGTGCATTGACATTCACTGAAGAAACAGTAAACGAGGGCGTAGCATTCTACTCTACGCTAATGAGTCTTGCTGATTCAAACATTAAGTTTCTACTGTTTTCCGCATTGAAGACATCTCAACCGGAAGGATGCGTCCTGAGTCTCATAACAACACCTTGGAGGGACACTGTTCTTTCAACACATTAGAATTTTTCTTTCGAAACACGAGTTTTCACTGTTTTTAGAGGAGCGATACTAAAAGGATTCGCTAAATAATTTTGCGCAGTCTTTTCTTCTCTCGTTCAACACGTGCGGACATGTCGTTGGCATTTCCTACGTACTGCTTCTTGACTTCCAACGTTATGATAATTTGCCTCGTCGTCCCCCAGCAATTTCACCCTCCCACTTTATGTTCGCAAATAATTTGCATCACTCTTTAAGAAAAGGTGTGAAATTTCATCAAAACTCCCGATGCATTAAGCATCGTCTGGGATCGTCCTCAATACGGAAGGAAATACAGTAGTTGGCCAACACGCTCTTCAAGCCTTCAACGGCCTCTGCGGACCATTGAACTGGCATCCTCGCCTCAACAATCGACCGCTTCTATTCTACCACGGTCATTGTGTTCTTTTATAATAGAATTCGGACGTGTTTTACGCAACAAACGCAGTGTTACTGGATGTCGTTGCTCAGGAATCGTTTAAACCTTGACAAATGCACTTTCCTCGGGTTACAACGTCTTTGAAACTATTTTCATAAATGTGTCATAAAAGAAGAGACATTTTGCATACTTGCAGTGTTAACAAGAAAGGTTGGCTCTCCCACCTTTTGAGCTGAATATTTCATCGCCAAGTCGAACAGAAAGAAGCCCTACCTTACTTAACTGAACCTTGGCTAACGGCCGCAAAGCCTTCTGTCGAATACTTCTCTGACAAGTGAGGCAGGGTGCTGCAGCAAAGGAGGGAACGGCACTGGGCTTGGCAAAAACGGAGCAATGTACGAAGCGCGGCACAAGGCACTTAACCTTAGATAACATAAATTTACGCGGTTACATGTCGTTAATCTTCATAATTCAGAAAAAAAAGAAAAAAGAAAAGAAAAGGGTCAAGGGTAGAACACAAGAGGAAAGAAAATCATTTTTAAAATTTACAAGATGGATGATTTTATTCATTTTTGCCCTGGTACTGCGTTCTATTTCAGTAGACTGTTCTCCGCTATCGGTAAAACTCAACGACGAAGATGTCCTTATAATTATCTTATTATCGAATCCATTTTTTTGATTGAAAGAATGCCATGAATTTCACCGAACAAAATAATTATTGATCCGACTGCCCAATATAAAATGTTTAAGGTTGGGTTCCGTGCGTTCAAGTCTCCCTATATTGCATATCGGGTAAATAGCAACACCCTTAGAAAAATACGAGATGAATTTTTTCCCCATAGACGAGAATTTCACAAATATCAATGATATAACCAATACTGCGATTCCTTGAATCGCAAGATTTTAAGCTCGGAAATTTCGCAGGTGTTAATTCGTATTCTCAGCGTATGGATACAACGGGGAAGTAAACGTAATGTAAGAGCGGCAAAAAGAAAAGGCAAAAGGAAGCGAAGGAAGCTAAGAGGAATGAACAAACTTGATGTTTGAAAAAATCAGAACCCAGAAATACAAACGGATTAGGCAAGAAATACAAAAGCAGAGAGAAACAAAGAGGCGGGTCTGTATGAGCAAGAGTAAAGTTGGCAACATAGCTGCAAAAGCCGAAATGGCCGTGACGTCCAGGCGTTTGTCAATTTTCGACATCGCGTTTCAGTGATTCATATTTCCCCTCTTGCCCTTTCGAAAAGTGAATTTCCTCGGTGAGCATTGGTCCGACCTGTTGCTCCCTCCCTCAGGGTCAGCAAAACATTTTCGAGTCGCCACGCCACCCGACCAGGCAATCCTTTTATGTGACAATAACTAACGTAAGGTCTACCACAGAGCGGCTGCGAGCGACGCTTTAAAAGAAAAAAAAGGTCGAGGAATGTCCAGGTCGGGAATGGACTCAATCAAAAGGGCTTGGTAAGTTCCTTTTCGCGAGCCAACCTAAAGACGACCTCGTTTTGGAAGAAAACAACCTACAAACAAAGTCTTGCACAACACGGTCATCGATATAACGCTACATCGTTTTCAACATAAACGCAAATGCCTGAGCCATATCATCCCAATGAGATATTCTCGACCCCACGCAAGTGGAAAAATACGCTCAATTTTATAGTGATCAACGACAAAAATGTCTCAATAATTCATAAATTTTACATAAAATACGTATGAACTCGACCTAGCGTAAATAATTATTTATCAGTTCCAAAATATGATTGGATGATTTGCTTTTTTTTTTTAAATTGAAAACTATTTTAAATGAAGTTTTCCAAAGTCTTTCATCGTTACAAATCGATTGAAATGTGGACTCATTTCAGCCTCAACCGAACATATTTTTACCGCTCCAAAAAGACCATTTCGCTAAATTTCCACCATTTTACTTCTTTTATTTCCCGTCTAATAGCTTTAGCAAAACTTTCATTAGTCTTTCATTAACAGATAAAATGAAATTTCAACTTATAATTGTTATTGTAAGTCTCAATTTTTGTTAATTCAAGAATCCCCAAATTCTAATATTTTTTTGTATTTTATTTTTTCCGATTTAAATTTCTTTAGCCTTATTCTCAGGGCACAAATCGGTTAAAATAACGATGTTTACTGCACGGTGTAGAGTTTTTATCAGGATGGCCAACGCCACTCCACGATGATGAATTCAGTGATGCATCCTTTGGTATGTCCTTACTACTCGTGTTGGCGGAGATGCTTCCAAAAGGTTTACGATACTACTGAGGTTTTGTGGTGCAGCTTCCGTGGACAGCGAGCTAAAAATCTTTTTTTCTTTAAAGAATGTAAATATTTGAAAACTACTGCTGCAATCTGTAATGATATATCTGGCTTTGTCTCTCCGGTCGAGAAGCGGTTTAGCCATCTTCTCCTTGCTTCGGGACTCTTCCATCTCCGTCGGGAAGAAGACAGGACATAAATTTCCGAAGTCCCGGCGCCGAACATGGACGAAGCGACGCGAACGCACAACGTCGACACGCGCTGGACATATTTAATTCATCGTCATCAACTCCTGGCCGCTTTGGTCTCTATGACCCGAACAAACAACCCCACCATGATCGTCCAAGACGTCCATAGGTTCCCACCTTCAAATGAATCGTAAATTTTTAACATTACCACACATTTTAACACTGGCAATTTTTAATGATTTTTTTTTATTCTTCTGCCTTTTATCGTCGGGCGGGCATATAGTATTTTCTGCCTCAAGGGGGTTTTACTGTATATTACATTTGATGATGCCAAGCTTAATACATTAAACTTCGATCAAGTTCATTGATTGGATACCTGCAACCTGCTCCTATGGTTCTTTCGCTGATGAAGTAAGTTTATTGAGCGACTAGAAGTTGAGAAGGGGAGCTGTTCCTAGATGTCATGAAGTGGCGGATTCGGGCAGATGCCGGCAGCTGTAGCAAGCTGCAAGTGAAGGGATTCACATCTTTGATTCATGTTCACTCTCTTACGGAAGAGAGAAGGGGTCCATGTAACGAGAAGCATTCCACGAGTAGGATATTTCGCTACACTGTTGAAAGGTCGTATTTGCGAACTCTCGTGTTAAAACAGCTTTCGTCGCCAAGCTAGGAAACTACGAAAAGATACTAGGCACCCAGTAAAAACACATCACCTGTGTTGGGGAGTTCTTACCTGTTATATCGGTGTGAAAATAAAACGAGGGTAGAATGTATTTTGGCAATATTTCTTGATCTACCTATGTTCAGCCACATCAATATAAAGCTCTTTTGGAGATCTTTTGAATTGTATGACTAGACATAGATATATCTTGAAACAGAAAATACGCTCTACTCTCGTCTTGTTTCCAAATCCAAAACAAGTGAGAACTCTTTGACACAGGTGTTTCGTATCTATTGTGAGGATGATGGAAATGCTTAAATTTTAAAATTGTCAGTATACAAAACTTTCTCTTAAATTTTTGATTGAGTCCGGAACAAATCCGTTGAGTTGCAAAAGACATCAGTCAAAAGGATTGCGACTTTCTGAACAATTTAGCGCAGCAAGATATTAAGTACTTAGGACCGGAAAGTAGGACTACTCGGTGGTTGACAGCAAAGTTCAGGAGTTATTATAAAACAAGTGGCGAAAACCAGGATGGCGCGAGAAGAATAAATTAGACTTGAGAATTAAGACAGACTTCATTAAGCAGGGTAATTACGAACCGTTTTCTAACTCTGCATTTTTAGCTTTGATCAATGTTAAGGAATGGTGTCAACACTAAAATACGTACATTTCAAAACCATAACCTGAATAAGTAGAGATCTATAAAGATATTTTGTCCCGATTTATGATGATGCACGGCGTAGGTTTTCACCGGAAACTCTTAAGTTTCTTGCAAGTTAGAACATACAGTCTAAATAACCAAAGATTTTAACTGAATAAATGTGATTTGAGAAGATGACCGTATAAATTCAAATCAGCCGGCAATATTGTTTACTAAACCAAGCAAAGAACCGTGATACTCCATGTTGTTTCTTTCTTTTTTCTCCCTATCGTTGAATTAACTTTAGTTACTTTATGTTTTATGTAAAAACCGTAACACTAGGCGAGTATCAGATGACTGACACCTTATAAGTCCTAGTTTTGCAAAGATTCTCCCCTAAGTATGTTGGGAGGGTAATGTAATGAGTTATTTATGCTCCTTAAATTAATGAGATTTGTGACCTGACAAATGTTAAGCCGACGTTTTTATTACTAATCTGTTCCGTTATGCCGTCTTCACCGCACATAATAACCTTAAGATCAAAGACTTTTCAACACAGGTCGACTAATTTTAACCTTTGTTAGCTACATATGGTACTGTGCGCTATTGTAAGATAGAAGCGCTAAAGATGGCCAAGATCCATAAGGTAGCTGCTTGTCTGTATCAATGGAATGGGTCAATAAGTATTTCACATCATAACTTCGGATACTTTGAGTTATTGTGCCATGCAACAAACCGTTACACCACCCTACCCCAAGTGTATTCTTGAGCCGCCTTTGATGCTGGACATAGAACACGGTAAATTTGAAAGGTGGGTTTTTATATCTCGTGTTCTATCCTGATTTTTGACCTTTTCGATACCTACATGCAGAAAGGTCATTACTAAAAAACCCAGTGCTGTAAGGTCATAACTGAAAAACCCAGTGCTGTAAGGTCATAACTTTCTGGTCGAAAATTTTAGTGCTTCTAGAATTTTAATTTCTACGACCACGGGCTGATTTCGGTGTATATTTCATGTTGGAAGCCTTCTTTGATATGTACATTTTGTACTTTGTAGAAAAAATGCTGGAAAATTTATCCGTTGGCATAGAAATCGGGATTCTGAAAGCACTAAAATTTTCGACCAGAAAGTTATGACCTTACAGCACTTGGTTTTTAAGTTATGACCTTCCTGCAGAGATGTATCGTTTTATTCAATTATGGGGATCTAAAAAAATACAGCCACGTAGGATATGTAAATCTAGGTTAGGTTTAGTGTCTTGAACTCCGCTCAACTTTAAAAAAAAAGAAGGAACAAAGATATTTCAATTTTATGGGAAAAAAATCAGAATCGTATTTTGGAGCCGATAAAAAAAATAATGAAAAAGATGATACTTAAAATTTACCGTGCTAAAATTATGTGATGGATCATTGAACCATCCCATCTTAAATGCGTTCTCTTATTGCGCTCTTTGGTGCACCCACATCAGTATATTTTCCCGCCAGGATGTATGGTATTTATATAGAGTATGGTTAGCGATAAAGACATCACCTGTTCGCCATTTTGAGCGCAAGGGGACGCGCTCCGCTCAGATGAGGAGACGATGGGACGCAGCTGCCGACATCAGGTGTTGCCATGTACCTGCTCCGGACACCCCTGGCGGGTCTGTGCCCTGTGCTCCATATGGTGTTCGGTGTTCGGGTGTTCGGCGTTCCTTAGGCCCCCTGCGATCCTTTCAAATCCGCGATCAAGGCAGATGTTCTGAAGGAACGAATTCCATGTGGTTGAAATTCCCGGCTGGGTACCGATTTTTTTTAGCGGGTGGTCTTTGATTTCGACAATTTATCAGGGAAAAAAACGGAACTTTGCTACGAGAGAAAAAAACACGCAAATGCATAGCGAATTTCAAGCACTTTTCAATATAAAAACAAAATAAACGTCCTTAAAACAAAAAGAGCGGGACATGAAAAGCTCAAAATGCGCTTCATGAAATACTGCCATATTTTCTTAATCCTATTCTATTTTTAAAGGGGTGTTCATGATTCAATATTTTCAGCCCCCTTATCTCTACATAATGTTTCTTTATTTCGCAAAAAGGGTTACGTCTTTATTTTTGTGAGAAGAAATTAAATCGACACTCCAATACTATATACAAAAATTTCACATACTAGAAGTTTCAATTTTCCCAACGTATAAAAACCAAGAAACATTTCCTACGGATAAATCGGTAAATCAAGCGATGTCTGGCGAGCTGTGCTGTTCACGATACTCCATAACATAGCATCATGTTGGTTGTTCCCCTTTAAGATCCTATCTGCGCTCCTTTTACAGCGAAAACATCGACTCGGGCGCGAAAAAAAGTTAGCAGTGGAAGCTAACGCGTTAATTGATATAACAGGTGCTATTAATTTTGTCGTTTCTAGAAGTCGTTGCTAATTTTTTGGCAGCCATTGCTAACGTTATCTGTGGTTACTAATAAGTTAGCAAGGACTACAAATTGAACAAATTTGTCTGTTAAGCAGCCATTGCTAACATTTTAGCAGCTGTATCTAACGTTAGCGATGAATGCTAAAATTATTCGTAACTGCTATATCAATGAACGCGTTAGCTGCCACATCTATTTTTTCACGTGTGCTAGAATCCCCCCCCCAAGATTTTATTTCTAATTTCTTCCACCCTAAGTGATGGTTTTAAAAACCATCTTTCGGGGTGAAAATGCGTTCCCAATCGCACACTTGAAATAACCCTCGATTGCCTTCTCCTCTTTTTAAAATGTCTGTGTGATTAGCGCGCATAAGTAACTTCTCATTCGTTCGTTTTTTCACGCTGCTTTGCCCCCCAAACAAAGCTCACGCGAGTTTAAGGTAAGGCAGGCAAAAAAGTAGGCGACTGCAGTTAAATGCGTGTTATGCTCGCCGAATTAATTGGAGAAAGCTTTGCGTTGACGGTTCGTTGCCCGGCCAGGGTAAAATTACGCTCTATTTCCGTACTTCTTCATTTTAAATACTGACGAAAAAGCGAAAAGTGACGCTATATAAAGCACATCCAATATGGACGAAAAATTCACATCTACAACTTTAGGACCACTGAACTTGTGGTGCAATGGCTTATTTTGGCGATTGTGAATAAAGAAAGAGGCATCAGACTTAACGACCGTCAGGGTAGGTTAGGTTGACTATCTTGTGCTCTCGCTCTGATTGTCTTGACAACTAACGGAAAATAGCATCTTTTAAGCTAACAGTGTTAAAAAGATCTGTCAGGAAATCAGGGAATATACGTCAAAACATGAATCCTCATTACTGACAAGAAAACTCCGTTGTTAAGACTTGTTTTGCTGATGCGAAAAATATCTCACAACGCACTTTATACGTGTTTAACTGATGCGTTTTTTTTAACTCCAGAAGTAACGTATTAAGTTCCTGCAGCTTTCGGATCGCAAGTCCGCAACACTACACATATATTTTAAAATGTTGCGTTTTCACCCTCTTAAGTTTTACCCTAAATCAATTTTCATCACTATTAATAAATTAAATAAGACCGCCTACGTAAGGTTAACTTAGACTAAGTTTTATACTCATCATGGTTAGATGCTCTATGTCTTCAATAATGCTTCGCTCAGCTGGTACCGCTTTAGTTAGTTTTCGACGGCGGTATCTGCTACCGAAAGGTAAGAGCCATCAGGCTTGGTGACCCTTTTAACGTTAGGTTAACGTAGGTTAACTTAGGTTAAGTTGACTGAAGTTAGGTTAAGACTTAACCTTTACCAAAGTTAACTTAACAATTAAATGCCGAGTGCCTCACATTGCCTAGGCTTCGCTTAACTTGCTGACGAAATGCAGAGCATGAGAGATTGGATATCCACACTGTAATTTTTTAAGGTAGCATTTTCAACCTTTTGGTTTAAATTTGGTGCTACCCTCCGTCGTCAAGCCGAGCGGAGAGATAGCGGCACGAGGCAAAAGGCATCCAACCTAGCCCAACCT
>Ga0058701_10003154_pt1 | contig 12917 bp, 7 predicted proteins | sample AgamicOrMae_FD_97039 | JGI IMG/M metagenome (GOLD analysis project Ga0058701, IMG submission 97039) | Agave microbial communities from Guanajuato, Mexico - Or.Ma.e | ecosystem: Host-associated > Plants > Phyllosphere > Phylloplane/Leaf | place: Guanajuato, Mexico | collected 2012-06-04
AAAGAATAGGTGCCGTTTCGACGGGGGCGGCTCCTGTTGGGGGGGGGGGGGGGGGCGTCGCCGGGGCGGGGGGTGGGGGGGGGGGGGAGGTCCAGGGTTCGAGTCTCTCTCCTCTGCACATTGTTCGATTAGGTAACTGGTAATTGTTGGTCGCTCGTGAAAGTTCAAGATCGATCCGTGGATCGGGCATTGTCGGTATTTCATTGCGCCTCGGCAACGTTGCTCTAAATTGGGCACCAAGCGGAGATTTGGGAGTCCCTTCGGAAGGAACTTTCATTTCCAATACAGGACTTCCTAAATATCCTCATATATAATAATAATAAAATCTTTTTGATAAGCCCTGGGTAAAGGACTTTTTTTTCCCTCGAAAATTTAGGTAAATGACTTCTAAAATTCTACACCTTTTTGGATAATTCGACTAGATCTAAAAGCTGAGTTTTGAAGTGGATCAGATGTGCGATCGAAATCCCCCTTTTCAGCACTGACCATTTGATTCCTCCTCGTGTGATTTTTCAATTCAGGGATATCGTATTCTAGACTTCAGGGAAACTTTTCCTACATTGTGCTTCATTTTAGACCAATAAGTAAAGAACTGTTACGAAAGACCACGTTTCGAACGCACGTCGAACTAGACTAGAACTTGAATTTTTGGTTCTATTTCTATGAACTGCGACTAAAAGAACATTAAAACGTAAGTTTTTGAAATAAGCGTAAATGCGATAGTGTGACGAATCACAAGTAGATCCTATTATTTTAGTTATCTAATAAACTCGTTTTGTTTTAGGAAAGGCCCAAACAATGTTGTACGTATCGAAAGTTTTGTTTTATGCTATTTTTTTATCACAAGAGATAGTAAGCAATAGCACTATCTTTGGCAGATTCGGGTGTCATCTGAGAAAAGACGTCTTTAAATGACAGATCGGTCTTCAAACCATTTCTCCACTTTTTTTTATTTTTTTGTTTGTTTGCGTGTCTCGAGTTTGACAAGTCTAGCGAACTTATCTCCCAACTTTTGCGGAGATATCAAGACAATTTCGCGGGGATAAAGGTGCTATGATTGTCTCTGCGGTGCGGCATCGTCGGTGAGACGTCGCCCTTCTCCGCAAATCGGCACTTCGGGAGAGATCGTGGAATCGAACATCAGCCGATGTTTGCCGAGCGCTCTTGAGACCCGCTTCCGGAGAAAAGCGACCACTCCATAGCTAAGGAATTTTTCGTTAAGAACGAGTTTTGTAAAAGTGTTGAGGCCTGTACTTTACACGTCTAACGCGTTGCTTGGACAATAAGTTCGGCAAAGAAGTCCGCCTAACTTCTCCGCATCAGTGCAGGGTAATGGTGAAAGTGGAGCTATGCGCACTCCGTTGGCTATCCGCACTTCACGGGTATTTAACGGCTGGTTTTTATTCACATAGAGGAGAAGAAATACGGGCCCCGTGCGCGAAACTGAATATTCTATTCATCACATTTCAAGTGCGTTATGCACTTTGTGTTATTGCGTTGAGCGATTCGAAAATTGGCCGAGCTGCTGACAGAACCACTTATCTGAAACAAGATCAACCGAGATTTACGGCTTTTACTGCATAAAATAGCGACAAAAGAGTGTTAATTTATTTCTGAAACCACTACTTTGCATACGGCTACGCGATACATTTTAGTGTGGGATTTTTGTGATTTACGCTCCGGCACCTATTTGTATACAACTCGCTGGAAACGCCAAGGTGAAAGTCACTTATTCACCATCAATCGCTTGATGTATGGTCATGGTCTTAGGTAATAGATTTTCTCCGGGTAGCGTACTATAAATAAGTAGTCGAACAAAATACCTCTCCGCAATATCAATATGAATCTATGATATGAATCTGATTAAAAAAACAAACAAAATAAAACGTGTAGTACACAGTAAAAACAAAAAAACCCGTTTTGGGGAAATGCTATACGTGTTTTGGGCATGAAACTAAAACGGGGGTATCGCGTATTTTGATAATATTTCAACATAGACCTAAATTTATGTTCAGCCACATCAATGGGAAGCTCTCGCTGAGACCTTTCAAATGATAGGGCTGAACATAGGTTTATCTTGAAAAAATATTCAAAATACGTACCACCCCCGTTTTGGTTTCACACCCAAAACATAGGTATTCACCGAAACGTTTTTTTTTTGCTGTGTACCGGTTTTAGCTTTATACGAATAATTGTGTGTTGGACCAACAAACCATCGGCATATTTCTAAGGAGCGTTTGCTGACATTCACTATTAATTTCTCAGTGATGAAAAACACAACCCTTGTGATTACTGCAACCCCTTGCACTGAATTATGGGAAGTGATCTCTGACCCTGTGCTAGGCGATCATTTTCGGGTATAGTGAATCGCAGAGCCCTTATTTTGCGGCGAACTAAATTATCCTGTGTTGTCCAAAGATTTCCACTCGGCAGTCTTCTCCGACTAGCCTCTGCTAAGCCGTGTTAGGTCTGCAACGAAAATTTAGCCCTATTCCAGAGTAAATGACTAATTTATGCAGCTCTCGGCGGCTTTATTAATGTGCGCTTGTCATTGCGTGAAGCTGGTGCCGGCGCCAGCAGGCGGACGAGTTTGCCTTTATTTCGCTTCAACACTCCGTGATGAGGCCAAAGCTCTACAACATTTCGAAACATGTTGCGATTGTTTGACGAATTTCGCCCGAGAAATTGTTTTCAGTATTCTTTAATTATGGAGTAACCATTGAACTCACAATCTTATAGGCAACGATAGTGTAAAGACTCCTCACGCAACTCAATAATTATCAATCTCTTAATGGTAATTAAATCATTATTATTGATTGATTACTAATATAACGTTTAAAAACAAAGCAAAAGAAACTAAAATCATGCGTTTTGACACTCTCCTGAAGAAATTTTGGCTTATCGTAGTTTGTGTATCGTTATGGTATGTTGTCATTTCGATTTACAGTTATTTTTAAAGATTTTATTTTTGGCAGGGATTTTCATTGCATGATTCCTCAACGTACGGATCAAGTTCGACACAATCAAACGGGGGAAAAAAGGAGTTTTAAATTTTTGAAAATTATTACAGTCTAAAAACTGGATTACACAACTGTTACAGCCAATATTTTTTTCATTCAGTTCTAAAAACAAGAATTGGATTCGTTGAAAAATCACTTAACTTCGAATCAAATGAAACATTTTTTGTCTTAAAAAAAAAACACAAACGAAAAAAAAACCGGAAAAGTCGAAGTACACCCTAAACGCATCTTGATGGGGACATTCGCTCTCCATGATTAAACGAGTGTTGGAACTCAATACGTGTAGTCCGCTCATTGCTTTATTTTTACGCTGAAAAATGAGGTCTGCCACTCCGAGCATCGAAAATGCCCTAATAACATCCTTGGAGAAATTAATCATCGTCTGGACAGAAAAACTACCTGTGACCACAACTTTACGCAGGTAGACAAGTTGCCGGGTTACATCAACCGATCCACATTTCTCAATTTATTTCGAGAGATCCCAGCTGTGGGAGGCTGTCCGGAGGTCCAGCGGCTGGCGCTAAACGCGGCATAAGGAAACTCTGTTTGCGAGATCACAACAGCCCGTCATCTCCTTCGACTGAAATTCGCTCTAAACTTTTCACGGTGAAAATTAACTCTTCTTTGGCTCGATTATCATATTTGATATCTCGTTCGTTGATTTTCATCTCGATATGGATCTGACGCCATCTCATCAGCCCGTTCCAATAATATCACGGTTACCTTAATGTAAAATTTACTACCGCTTGTGTCCCATCTTTTGTCACCTAAACGCGGTACTCGAGATTCGGAACCTAAACTAACTTTTGGTCAATATCAACTCAAAGGGCTTGTGATCTGACGTTCGTTAATTAGGAATTATAATTAGACAAATATAAAGTATACTTATTTTTTCGCGTTATAAATCTTCATTGATTAAATGACAAGCCGAATAAATGAAATTCTCCCAAGACCACATCATCCAGATTACTCCATAAAACTGCCTGCGACTTTATTTGTAAAGTTGCTAATAACCGTGCTGATTCCATTTCAGTAACACCTCGTTTTCGTCGATTAATTTTTATTGAACGTCCGCTTTTAAAAGCAGGCATTTTCATCTCACAGCTCTCTTAATCGAGGGACCGCTGAGGGCAGCTCGACGGCGCCGCTATTGAAAACCTTGTGATTAACGTCCAATATTCGCCTTAACTGAAATATTGGCAAACGTATTAGAAAGGAACACCTTTTAGCACGTTCCCGCACTTACAACTTCCCTCCTTTTTCCAGGCGTCAACTTCAGGAAACGGAACTAAAAGATTTAACTTGTGGAATGTTGTTAATAGCTTCAATACAATCTAGTAGCTTCTCCTAAACTACGACGTAAGTTAGCCGTCAGCCGGACAATTAAATTGACTGAATTATCAATTAAAAAGAAGGAATATCTACCAAGTTATTTTGGAAAATGCTTTGAGGCAATTTTTCATTGGAGTTGCAATATTGAACATGCGCTTCAGTTTATTATATGCGTTATTATTGAGTCGATTCTATTTTCATTCGTCGGCGTATACCAGTTGGGCGCATACATACATATTAGATAAGTTTTCTCTCTCTTTCTTTGCTATTAAAGTAATCGAACCAGCGTGAAACTAAAAATAATATCGATGTGGAAGTGAAAAACGCGCGAGTTTTGAAATAATATCTCTATAGAAAAAGGAAATTTTAGGTGTATTTTCCGCTGCTAGCGAAATCCGGAAGCTGCGGCTGGACCACTGACGGCTCATTGCGCGGGGAACCCGATTCGGATAAAGTTACGAGGAATATTATTAGTCGTAGTAAACACCGGATATGTGGCGGCATTTCCTCTCGACAAAATTAATTAAATCCATAAAAATAATAAAGGTTGCCCCGCTCTGCTTATTTTATAAACAAAGGTGAACTTTACTGCCCAAGGGCTTATCCGTTAATTACGTAAATGGAGGGGACTGAAGCATACCGGATGGGCTGTCTTTGTGAGTAGAATTTATCAAGGTAGCCTGACAGACGTTAGGCGGAAAATAAAGTACTTTTGAAGGAACTATAAAATCATTAAACTATACGACTGTAAAATTATAGTTTTTGGGCAAATTGTTTGGAAGAATTCCTGTTAAGGTTAGTTTTATTAGTCGGCAAAAACTCTCCGCGCATAGTATGGCTATTAGTAGATTGAGAGCCATAAGCAAAGTACTGTATTTTTTAAACCTGTTTTGCCTTGTATATTCCTCCTACGATGAAACTGCTTAAAACATGCATTTTTCAAACGTATATCACCCCACAGAGTGTATGAATCGCACTCGTTCACACTAAACAAAAAATCTACCATTATTTAAAAAAACTAGAAACTTGACCGGAAAGAAAATTTCAATTTCAATTTACTGTGTACAAACTTTCCAACCTAATTTTTTGTTATTAAAATATTTTCCCCCAGAATAGCATCTTGCTCTTACAATTCTGCTAAGCGGTGAAGCTATCTTAAGTCTCAACCCATAGGCCAAAGTATTTGGAGTGAAATTTAGCTTAAGAGAAATTTGATGGATTTTCCCCATTAAATTACGCAATTTTAAACTTTGGAAAATGTCTAAATTATTATATTTCAGGTTTCCAGAGGGGTGATATGTTTTACATTTTGACTATACTGAACTAAAAAGATCCTCCAAGATATTTTTTTCTGTTTCCGAACGGCATCGCTGGGCGGTAGTGGGTTAACCTAACTTGTGTTCATGTGCCATTTTGGTAGATCAAATGAAAAGTTCCCGAACTTCAACTTAACTCGTTTGAAATCAAATCGATTCGAGAACCCGGGTCTCGTTAGGCGATTCGTGCAATCTAGAAAAATTGCACGGAGATGCTTCAGGTATCCGACAACGTACCTTGTTTTGAAAAACGCCCAAAGTTTCGCACTAAATTTAAGAGCAGCCCACAAAAGCCAGGCGGCAGGCAAATGACCTCAAGGAACGAATCGGAAATTCATTGAAGAAAGAGAAGAACGGATTTAATTTTTGAGCTTCCCGCCTCCTCCCGGCCATTTGGTCTGGACGTGACGTTTGTCTGAGGTAATGCCTTTTGCTAGGCCTCCTTGATTCGCTCGGCGTCGCTCGCCGAACGCCTGTCAAACCCCCCAAACAATCCTGATCGATCGGAATAATCCCGAAGAGTAATCCGAAGCAACGGACGCAAAAGATTCGCTACTTTTCCCCGCTGCCCTCATCACATCCGAAAGCTTTGCCAGTTCGAATCTTCCCGCTAGACTACTTACAGCGAGTTATGAGAAATACTGTCGATGAAATATATGAAAATTGATGCAGTCTGAGCGGAATTGAGACATTATGAACAGTATTTACTATTAGAACTTTTACTAGGTTTTTTTTCTCGTGTCTGTTAAATTTGTGGACGAACTTTTTTTGCGGAAAAGACATGTTTTGCCGTTGAACATTGAAACACATGCCTCCGAAAATGGTTGTAGATTTTATTTTTGTAGAAAAATTTTTCCCGCTTGGAATTTCAACCTTGATATTTGTACATTTATTACATTTTTTATGCGTAAAATATTTATACATTTATTGATACAGCCGCATGTGCTGTAGTTTTATGATTTGGATTGTGTTCATTTTAAAAACCTTCATACTAACATATCGACCTTAAGTTATGTTTTTTAGAGTGTAAATTTTTATCGGCTTTACCATTCCGGCAGGAAATTTAGAGGGTTTCTTTGTAAACAACCTGCCGTGTTCCCCATGAAGTACCCCGTCCAAAGTTTAATTAGAAATACCTGTTCAAGGCGACACCTTGTGGAGAACAGCTCAGTGACTTAACACGTGTTTTGGGGGGTTGGGGAAGCCGATGAAATACTATAGCCTTGCCCCCTCTCCCCCTTCCCCCTGCCCCGCCCCCGCGTCACGATGACTCAGGCCGGCGTTTATGGTTAAGGCACGGACGCTGGTAGTTAAACGAAACCTATAAACCGAATGAATCAACTCGATACGATAGGGAAATCCACCGAAATAAAAGGCTGCCGGCTGAGAGGAGCAAAGAGGGTTGGCTTAATAGAACGAGGAATCCAATTTGCCACTCACAACCCAAACTCGTTTTTCGATGTCTTACCCATTTTTTTGCGCTAAATTATAGAGGTTAGAGAGTGTAACCTGCTTCTTTCGCAAAAACCGAGTAGAGGGACAGCGGAGCCAGGAATTAGTAAATTTAAGTGTCGTAGAAAATACAAACCAAAAGGCAACTCTCGGAAGCTATATTTCATAATCACGATTTTTTTTTTTTACAAATATTCTGGAAACATTTAAATTACCGAATCGAAACCCCAGAAATTCCGAGAAGGACTTTTCCGCAGGCCCTTGCGAGCTCTCAAAAATCAATACACCTATGCAGACAAATGCACTGTTTTGAATCAGTGAAAGTCTCTGAAATTCAATGAACATTTACCGAATTTTAGTTAATAAAGAACCACAAAAAATTCAGTGCAAATTCATTGAATTTCAGTCAATATAGCACCCCTGTTTTTTTTTATTGGGGCTGTCGTATTAAACGGAATTCAGAGAATTTTTTTCTGAATCTCAGACATTTATTGAGTCAAATTTAGTGTGCAAACAAGTTATTTTACTTTGAAAATAATATTTTCAGAAAGGTCCCCTTGAAGGTTTGAAGGGATCGAATTTATTGAATGGGTGACTTTTTTGCGGTTATTTTGTGTGATCCACACAGCAGCCAGTCTCGTGAAACATGAGTTGTCAGAAACCTGTTTTATGACGTATTCGCGTTAAAAAGATATGAGTGTGTGCACCTCTTAAGGTGTTGTCCTTTTTTGCGCTAACGGCGATTTGTCCGTTGACCCGGCAGCTTTCGACCTCCTTTCCGGGCAACGTGTGGTTGTTTCTGTGTCACGTAGTCGACCACATAATTTATGAAGCTGGGCCCGCGTGGAGCAGAGCGGAGCGGACCTCGCGCAGGGCAGAGCGGAGCGAAAGATGCTGCCGCCGGCACCATGTGAACCTCCTGAGGTGAGCAGACCAACATCAGCCACCGGAAGAGGACTTACGAGGATCGGTGTGTGATTCGCTGATTGACTAATCGCAAGGAACAGTCGGGGATGTGGGCAAGGTTCTGGAAGAAAAGGACGAAATGGAGGGAATTTTCAACAGATGAGGATACAGGAATACTAGAGCTTGGAAGGAAGATAAAGTAATATGACATGAGAACTAAGAATTCTCCTGCAGGAACAGTCGGGGATGTGGGCAGATGTGGGCAAGGTTATGGAAGAAAACGACGAAATGGTTTGCATGGAGGAAATCTTCAACAGTTGAGGATATAGAAGATACTACAGCTTGGAAGGAAGATAAAGTAATGGGTCATGAGAACTACAAGGGTGGAGTTTTTAGAAGAAAGGTTAGTAAAGATTTGGAAAAGAGGCAATACGATTTGAAGAGGCTAATGTTCCAATGCCAAGGGTCTGGACGGGGACAACCACTTTACATGGTTCTGGACGAGAATTGCTCTGGACGGAGGAGATGAAATAATCGTGGAGGATAGAGGAACTCGTTGTTAATAGGTTTACCTGATGTAGGTACCTCACGAGTGGAAGGGTCAAGTTACTGTTCTTGAACAATTGCAGACTACTCAAGTATGTGACTCGTCTTCGTGGGCAGCTTTGCTCACTGCTAATCCAAACTTTGGGCTCCCGTCAGAAACCATATTCACCGCATAACTACGATGTTTGCTGGAAAGTTAGTACATGCCCCAAAATCGTCTACGCTTCATTTCCCACGAATAATTTTGGAATAATTATTAAATTAAATGAACCCAGCCGCAGGTAACGTGTTTCTGAGCCTTGCAACCTTAAAACGCGACATTGGCAATTTCCTTACCTTGAAGACGGGCCCAATCTATTCCAACAATTCCATTAAAGGGGCTCGCCGTTCTCGGCGGGTTATTTAAGGATCTCGCAAGGAAATAAACTTGTAGGGTATTTGGATCGGATGCCTGTAAAAGCCCTTTATGGGGTATTTGAAGCTGGGCCGGCTTGGCCAAGGCAGCCGAGCATTGCGACAGCGCTGAGGTCCTTTCGCTTTTAGAGGCGCCATTGGGATTCGCAATCGAACTCAAAGGTGGCGCCGAGCCAGGCGTCCCACTCTTCCTGTCCATCCATGTAGTTATCTCTTTTTCCTCATTCCGCATGTCCCCGATCGTCCTTCCTCTTCTCACCTATTCAAAATTAAAACTTCTGATATTGACCGTGACCTTCAATTGACTTATTTGTCCTATACAGACTACAACCCTTTTTGTTGCAATGGCATTCGTTTTTGTTGGGTGGTTTATTTTTTTCAGTAACTATAACTGAGAAATTTGCAATTTGCGCAATAATTTATTGCGTTACGGGGAGATGGAAAAGAATCATCTAGATCATATCCCATAGATGATTCATCTCCCTGATATCGGACTCTGACCCTGGGCAATAAAGGTTTAGGTTGGTTTTCCTCCAAAACTAGCCCAATAAATGTCCACTTTTGATAACAAGTGAGGTAAAACCTTGTACATTTTGTTTTGCCCCGCGGCGCGGCGTGCGTCTGTGTTGGGGGTGTCCGGCGCGGCGGGTCCGCGGCGGGGCTCCCCGCGATTCCGGGTCAGGCGGCGCGGCGCGGCGGTAAGGCCGTAGCATGAGACTGTTAACGTCAAGTGCTCTCCAAGATCGAAAGGGGGCACCACAGTTCTTTGTCTCGGTGACTGGGTAGTACCCGTTGTACCCTTGTCGGCTTCCTTTGATGTTTGTATGCTTGCGCCCTTTTGAACGGATAGGCCCGGAGCGGGCCGGAGCGGAACTGGACACAACGTGTTCACCCGGCTATTCAGCAATTATGCCCCTTGGCTGTCCGCACCACTGCACCCCAGTAATTATCGCGTGTCTCGTAACTCGGACAGAACGGCGAAAATCGGGGAAATGCAAATTGTAAATACATTGACATCGCGTATGGAAGCTGGACGATTGCGTATCCACGGAGGAACTGGCCTTGCTGGACCGTTTTCGTTTGCTTGCTTGATGACAAGAGCCGTCCAATAATTACATTACCTGAGGGGAGGGGGGGGGGTTGTCGAAGCGTAGCGCTGAGTAGGGGGAAGAGGGCTTATCTGCGTGCCGTACGCATTTTTAATATTCGAAAATAAAATATTCATAATCATACTATACAAAGTACCTTTTTCAATCGCTCTTAATTTCTTTTCTCGGAGTGAACTTTTGGAATGACGTAAAATTTTATTGGGAGAAAATGGATAAATAAACAACAGCTTTTTTCCGTGTGATAGACTGATTTTCGCAATATTTTTGCATGATCCTCGTTGTTTTGCTCGTGCAGGTGACGGGAATATATTAATTTTCAAGCGGTAACTGTACTGTACCAATCGGAAGATTTCGCAGAAACCTTGAATCAGATGAATCAATGAATGCTCTTAACGCAACAAACTTGAACCCATTCCATCCCTAAGGGCTGTTCCGGCCCGCGGCAAATCACTGTGCAACAAAATTTCCCTCGGAATTTCGGTATTCCAGGAAAAGATAGGACCTCCATTTTGCGTGAAACAAGAAATAAACAACATCCACCAAACCTGTTTCAGAGAATTCGAAGCAAAAGAGGTTCATTATTTCTCTAACCACAAATTTAGAGAGCTTTCTAATAATTTAGATCGGTTCTTTAATAAAAATATTTCCCTGAATTTTTTATTTATTTTTTTGACAGTATATTCCAACGAGTAATGGAGACCAACTAAACGACAACAAGCTAAAGGACGGTATGCCGAAAGCACACAGATGAAAGAATTTCGACTTTTCCAAACAGTTTTAACAGCCAAAAATGTCCGTTCCCCTTCATAGGTATTTCCGGGGTACAATTTTTTCTGTCATTTGTAAATGCTTTTTTGTTTTGTGATTAACGACCATATTTCATTTTATCATAATTTCTACTTCAATGATCACTCATATGATGTTTCTCTACAGCAATATTTTTCGCTCATACGAGTCGCACGAGCGTAGACTAGTGCAAGATCAAAAATAAATTCATGGGAAAGTCATTCATGGGAAAGTCATCCATGTAATCGGTAAAACGGCTTTGGATGTCGACTTACTTGACAAGCGCCTTTGAAGACTTGTTTACTCGGATGAAAAGGATTTTCCGCTCGGAATCTATAAGTTTAAACTACAAAGCGTTGTCAAGCATGGTTTCACCTACTCGTCTCTCGGGGAACGCTGGGAATGCTGCAGGCGAAGTGCATACCGTACCTCCCCTAGGGGTACACTGCCAAATAAGCTAGGTAATTTTACTTTTTCGTATCGTCTCTTATAGACAGGGCAACCCGAGTTTTCGCGGAATAACGTTGGTTGTGTAAGGCCACGTAAAAACATTGATTGGTCCAACTTCTTCAAACCTATGTATCTTTCGGAAAGAGATCGAAAAGCCAGAATCATGTTTACAGATCTCTTAACAGTAAAAACAAAACCCCCGTTTTGGGGAATGCTAAACCTGTTTTGGGTATGAAACAAAAACGGGGGTAGTGCGTTTGGATATTTTTCAAGATAGTCGTGTGTTCAGCAACATCAATGGAAAGCTCTCGCCGAGACATTTTGAATGATATTGCTGAACATAGGTCTATCTTGAAAAATAACCAAAATACGTACCCCCCCCCTGATTTTGTTTCACACCCAAAACAGGTATAGCATTCCCCAAAACGGGGTTATTTTTTTTTTTTTACTGTGTTGAAGATCTAGGCATTTTATCCCTTACTTTCATAGCGTATCTCCCTTCGTTCCAAAGTATTGCCAAGGTTTCAAAAAATTGGAGCGATCAGTTTTGTTATTACGTGACTTGTAACCGCCTCGCATTTTGGTTTTAGACCGAAATAGATCCAGCGCTCCACTCCTCCTTTTGAGAAGCTAAACCCCTTAATATCGCAGTACGTGAGTGTTCCCGTCTCTGACATATTGGTCTCTTATGAGGTAAAGAGACGAGAGTACCTCCGGGGGATTGTTTTCGAACGCAGCCGGGCACCAAATGTCAGGACTGCCGGGGGAGGAGGTTGCCCCGAGGACAGAGGCAAACGTTCAGAAGTCTAGCTTTGATATGTCTTCAGTGTTCATGAGCTGTTGACGGCATATTGAAATCAGACCAACATTTTTTGCATGGCTCTTCCTGCGATTATCATTTTTTTTAATGAGAGTATATTAGTCAATAAGTAAGTATCCTCTTGTGACACTTTATGGAATTTATACAGTATTTTTTCGAATATTTTTTTCCCTCGTAAAATACACTGATAGCAACTAACTGTATTGAGTCGTTCTCATTTTTGTAAATTCATGGATATCAAGAGGTTTAGACCTTGGAAATATTCCGCGGCTTGTTATGTTTCTACGTATGTAGATATTAATCTTCCATACGAGTGCTGTTTCGAAAAAGTTCGGAGATTTTTCCTGCAAAAGCGGTTTTATGTCCTGATTTTTTTTTCACTCTAGGCAAAGAAAATGCAGCTTGTGATGAACATCGATACGTCGACTCAATCGGGAAATACGATTTTGTCATTTTTCCAAGAAACACATCGCAGTCCTCACAAAAGCTAATGAGAACACTTTTCTCTATTAAATCTAAACTAATTGATGTCATATTTTTTACTCAAACTTGGCAAATATTAAATTATGTTTCCTAAGCTGCACGATAAGTACACATTTAGTCTGTGGTTTGAAACTGATTCAAACCACCATGCTTCAGCAAGGGGGAGGGTCGAGGGACGGGGAGGGGGGCGAGTCGTTTTGTTCGACGCAGCCGCCGATCTGTCGCTCGACACAGGGGGGGAACCCGGGATTTATTCTCTTTTTGTAAGAAGTGGGAAACGGTC
>Ga0058701_10003155_pt1 | contig 12914 bp, 7 predicted proteins | sample AgamicOrMae_FD_97039 | JGI IMG/M metagenome (GOLD analysis project Ga0058701, IMG submission 97039) | Agave microbial communities from Guanajuato, Mexico - Or.Ma.e | ecosystem: Host-associated > Plants > Phyllosphere > Phylloplane/Leaf | place: Guanajuato, Mexico | collected 2012-06-04
AGCTAACATAATGAAACTGAACTTTCCTTAAATAAGCTCGCCTCAGCTATGTTGACTTTATCCCTGTTAGCTAGACATAGTCTAGCTACGAAATAATTTAAGGCAACCTTTAGGTTTTCGTACAGCATGGGTGTTTTGGAATCTGCTCACCAAAGATAACTCATGTTTGTAATATGTTCAAAACATGAGGAATAAGCAACTTTTTTTACAGCTATGAATTAGAAAGGAGTGAATGCTCCACAATTTTTTCAGGTTGAAAAGAAATGATAATTGTTCCAGGCTGGAAGTACCTTCTCTAGTGAGGTCCTGTTCTTTAAAAAAAAAAGAGAGAAATAAAACCTTCTCTTAAGAGTGTCTTCCTAATAAGGGATACACTTCCTTCAGTCCCACTACAATGTTTCACACCTAAATTCTATTACTTTCGATATGTTCTTCTTACTTAATTTGCTGATACAAAAGAGCATTGATCAAAAGTATTGGAGGAAGTGCAGTCAGTCAACAATAGTAAAGGGTATGTTGTAGTATCTCTGTTGTGATAGAGTCGTACTACCCAGTACTATTGGTCGTAATACCCATTTACGGATCTTTAATCCGATATGTTTTTAACGGTGTATCTTGCAAACCCAGAGCATCTCCGGTGAAAACGCACAATATAATCGACTGATTTATTTTATGTCTTGCGATTGCTCATCAACGACAACGAAATCGTTCGGCTATTCTAGTGCCCGCCTGCTTTCGTGTGAGTAGACCACCCGCATAACTTCCATGTATTTCGCTTGCCTAGCCATAACTACGGTCGTGGGATACGGTGCCTGTATGTTACTTGCCCTTTTGGAAGAGGAGGAGACAAGAGGAAGGCACGGTCTTCCGTTGCCTAATATGACAAACGTGGTCATGGCGGGGGAAGTTGTTTAAAAAGTTGACCAAAATAGGGGACAGTAAAAAGAGATCGTAAAAAAAGGTTTCCCGATAGGGCAGTTGCCTAATGAAATTCAGACTCTTCACTTCAAGATAGGCACTAAGTTACGCATTGAGAAAAGCGTTTTTTTTTTAATTCAATAAAATTTAGTGAAGAAATGGGGGAAAAAAAGCGACCGCCCTCATGGCTTGTAAACATTACCAGGTTTGCCGCGACGTTATCGTACCTGTAGAACAATAATGATTGCTAAAAGAGTTCTAATAATCGTTACAGTGGTTCAGTAATGTTTTTGGTGCAACTGATGTATAATGGTTACTTGCCAACAGGTCTGTCACTTATTTTAAGATTAATTTTTAATAAACGTTACTAACGTTTTTTTTTTTTTGGTGCGTTAGGCTTTGGTTGTCACTCTTGGTTAGGTTCTGTGCTGAGGTTTGATTAAGTTGCAACCTTTCACACCTCAGTGTCGTTTCTTTGATAGATAAGTTCTGTAATTGATGAATCTGAAGAAGGAAAAGTTGTGTAGCGAAAACGTGTTTTGTTGCAGTGTAATAAAAGAGCATCAATAAGGAAAAGCATCATGGAAAGGGAAAAATCAAAGGCAGCTTTCTCCTTCAAGACTCGGGATCTCAACTCGACTCTACCGGAAACTTAAGTTGGGAATAACTAGATGACTTGAGTATCCGGCCAAGACATCGGCAACAATATAGTCGGGAAGGGGTTGGCGAGCAACAATGCAATGTTAAGAAGAGCGGCTTGCTGGGACAATGAACAGGTCGAAAGGGAAGAGGAAAAGGAAGATAAACGAGGGGACCAACGGAGTTCGAGAGAAGATAACCGCCAATTGATAAAAACTTGTCTGAATATTGCTTCCTGCCTGGTTTGAAATAATTTTGGAGAAGAAGCAGCCTTTCGACTGGATAATAGGTATTTACGAGCTCAAATTCAAAAAGACCTGAAATGAAAGTAAAAGTTACGACATGCTGAAGACCATATCAGCCGTATAAAATACGCAAGGGGACAATTGACGTATTTGTTTAAGAATCAGCTGACCAAAGCTGACGTTTAAACGTTCCTTAAATATCGTTGATAACCGGAACTATTCTGAGGATGATTGTAGCTTTTTAGTGCTGTCATCCACTTACGTAGTAATTCAAACCAAACTTAACACCTCACCAAATCACGCCTTACACATCAAAACATGACATAAGCAGACTTTACCAATCTTAAAAGAAAATGCCAATAATTATCACTTAAACTTGAATTGGCGAACTCTACAAACTGAAAATCAATACTACGCTGAACATTCAGGCACTGGTTCCAGATCGTCTCTTCCTAGCGCTTACTTCTGGAGTAGAAATATGAGTGAAGTGCAAGACGAAGGAAATACTGTATGTTATCTCACCTTGCTTGCAGACGCGCGCGCAAATGGATCGTGGTCCAACAACATTCCGCGACGTGACCAGAGCTCCATTTCAGTTGGTTCGAAGTTCATGCATATATTTACTGTTTGCACCATCATCCACTTTTACTTGTTATACTTTCTTTCCTCCATCTTCCGCCGTGCTCATCCGGTTCTCCGTTTTGCCCCCATCCCCCTTTACGACTTCCTCGCATATTTTAATAGCGCTCAACAAAGACAATAAGTTTCGCCGTAGCTACGAAAACCACAAAACCACTTCCAGTCTTCTCTACCGAAGTGGTTCCTACTGACCACGGCTGCCCCTGCTTCCGCTAAGCTTTGCATAATTATATCATTAGTATTTTTTACCAGTATGTGTATTCTTTGTTGCACGCCTTTATGTCCATCCCTTAATGGCCTTACTACATACATACGTTGGTACCACCTTTCCGTTTAGTAATCATCGTCATTTTTAATGACCACCGCTTTGTAGCATTGTTTGCAAGCAGCGGCCAGCGTCTGTCATTATGGTCACCGAGAGAAGGCGTCTTGAATGCGTATACAAACCACGCAGACATGAGAGGTAATGTAAATGCTTCAACTCAGAATGCTTCACGGCGCTAACAAATAGGTATCGCACGAAAAAAAAAGAATGCAGTTCTAGCTAGATGCTGGTTACTGAGAGTGGGCATCTTGAATGTTTGTCCAACCCAGAGGTGAGTTGATGGAAATGCTTCAACGAAGAATGGTGAGCCGCGCTGACGGAAAACCTCGGTGTCGCGAGAAAAACCTGCAGACTGTGGAGACTGCTAGGTTGGGCGATCATAATGGGAAGAAAATGGGAGGAATTAGAAGAAATGTTGAGGCAGAGTTTTGGCAGTCCGAAGTCCGGACTCCGCCCCACTCTGTTCCGTTCCGGGGGGAGTAGAAGGGTTTCCCAATTGTACTGCCTTGAGATGATACACATTAGCAGCGTGTCTTGCCGGGGAGCGCTGCTGCTCTCTCTCTCTCTCTCTGCAATATAATAGAAAGTTTCACACTATTTTCTGCTCAGGTCCTACTGTCGCCCTTGTATACATTCTACGAGCGCCTTTCCCACTGGATTTGCGACTCTCCTGACAACAAACACTACTCTCGCCCTGCTCTCACCCAAATATCTCCACGAATCATCACGTTAAAAGTGCCAGTTCCTTAAATAAGGAGACTCTAACACTAAACATTTTTTATTGTCTACAAATGGGCCATTTTGTCGTCATGAAGTGAACAAGGATTTTTTCAAAGCTAGGCATGGTCCATAAAGATTTTATCAGGAACTGTTACAGACAGGTGGAGTATTTGTAATCCTCATACGCTGTCATGATCAGATTCAGAAACGGTGAAGTCTGAAGTTATGGCATAGAACATTGGATATCTTTGACAATAGACTGGTTCATATTCCTCCCCTTTGTCAGATCCCACCAAAGCTATGACTAAGAATCTGATGTGTCAACAACTGATGGAAGTATCAGATCATCCTTGCAAATTTGACTCAGAATCAAAAGAAGCATCACAGAAGAGTTTCATAAAAACAGTATGGTCAAGGTTAAAGTTCACACTATGATGACCTAGATGTTGAACGTGAACCTCGATCCCATTAAAACCAGAATCAGATCCTGATAGCATCTGATTGGCAAAGGTTTTGTGAAAAACGGTCTGTGAGACCGGAGCGGGATGTTCTGCGTTATTTAGCAATAAAGCATATTGGAAATACCACATTGCACCTCCGGTGCGGAGTTGTAAACTATCCAAATGTGATTTAAGGGAGAAGGGGATCGCAGAGGGAGAAGAGTCCGGAACCCGGAAATCGCACAAGACCTCTTAGGGGATGGCAGAAAGAAACGAAACTGAGCCATTAGTGATCGCGAATGCATTCGGGCTTCTGCCAGGAGGAGGCAATTAAGATGAGAAAGTGGCACTAACAGCTGATCATTTTACCCCTCCTCCGGCATTCCGTGGAACATAAGGGCGATTTGTCCATTAGCTGCGCCTGGTGTATAGTGCGTTACGTAGGTCTCCGATTAGTAGGTTGTTTGAGCTTCCAGTATGAGGGATAATGAGGATAGCTCCGATGATATAGAGCGTGACAAACTTCACCGCGGTGAAAACGTACCGTGTGAAGGAGGGGAATCTTCTGCCAAACTAACTATAATGTGTTAGTCTCGATGCAGGGGAGGCTGTAAATCTTCGCCGGTAAAACACGGCGCACAAGGCTTTCATTTTAAATATTGGGGAACCATGTGGGCGGGATGTGGCCCATACTTTGCAGATCCATTCAATATCCGTTTAAACGTCTTTCTCAAATATCCTTGATATTGTCAGTGCGTGGATATCGAGTGGATACGATCGAAGACCTTCCTCGCCATGTGACGATGCTCATGATGGATACATGGACACTGATGGATAGATGGATACCTAACCGAATACCTTCTGTAAGGAGGGACCATTTCATATCCATCTCTATATCCCTACGCAAATCCGTCTCGGTTCTAAACCGAGGAAAGAAAATTGTAATTTTTTACTAAATATAAGCCCAGTTTGATTGAAAGAACATTATGCAACATGTGAGGCCTATACGAGTTCTTATTGCCGCATAACTGCTAATAGATTATCCTCCGTACTTCGCAGTTATTCAGTCTTCATATCCATATTTTTGGTATGAGCGGTAGTTTTTAGAAGCCGTCAGAACAGTCCGAAAAATATAAGTATGATTTCAAAAAGTACGTATTGTCCCTTTGTGAGGTCTCGCGGATTTAAATAGAGGGTTCCACAGAAAAAAAGATGAAAGTTCCTTTTTTCGAGTTATTTTGAACATCTCGAAAACACGCCATACGTTGAAGAGTCACAAAAGCCCTGTTATTTATCTTTTTTATTATTTGAAAATATTATGCTCAGGCAATGTTGGCAGATCGAAATCCTCGCGTCCAGGGGGGGGGGGAATGCGTCTATGATAACATTTAATAACATTATTTCAAAACAATCTGGATCCGAACAGATGACCAAAATTGCATGTACGGGTTGTTGGGCCGTTGGGCCGACGCGACCTGAGAGTTCGTTATGGTTCATTCAAGGCTCGGAGACCCGAATGCAGAAGGACAGCGACGTCTTATCAACTAGTCACAAACCAGTTTAATCCCTTCCTTGGGCCTTAGCGAGTGGAGCTCTGAGGCTGTTTACAGCCATAACCTTCTAAGACGCCCGTGTGTGGATCCCCAAGCTTTCCTTCCTCCCTCCCCCTTCCCGTGTTAGCGATGCGATGCCCCTGGGACGCAACGCGCGTTCATGACTGGACACGTTAAACAGCAACACTCGCACAGCTTTACAGTCTGGTTGTGATGTTTAATGCTCAAACCCCTCCCACTCTTTCCGTAGCGATGAGGAACATGAGATGCTCTGAGTAGTTCCATACTGCCAACCTTAAGAGTTTTGCACCTCCAACTTTCAAGGGTCTGTTGTCTCTGAATACCCTCCCTATGGGCTTTACAACGGGCTTTTCCACTGCAAGATATTCCCTTTGGCTTTATCTGAATATCACAATGCTTGTGCGAGTGAACACTACGGTGATTCAATGAAAGATTTTACAGCTCACACGGTAAATTTTTGTATTGTACAGGTAAAAGTAGTCAGTTTGCATTATTACTTTTCTTAATTTCTTTCTCAACGAACCTAATATGATCGACATTTTCTAACCAAATGGAGATTCTGGTGTGTATCTGTTAGGATGACTTGTTCAACATAATGAAGACTGTCTGGTCGACAACCTTTCGAATATTTCGTGCCGCTAATGCTAACCAGTCAAGCTTCATCATCAATGATTAGTCTTTAACTCTGTGAGTAAAGGGTTAAGACTGATTAATTCTGTAAGTACAGAGTTAAGACTCCAGGTAAGAGACCATCATCATAGAAGAAGTTCTTCATTCTCCATCGGCTCTTTTAATTACCGATTCGCTGAAATATCAGGTCGGGGTTTTGGATGCAATGGTTAATCAACTACAGATGGTTGCGATTCCCAAAATTGCAGATACCTCAGCGTCTCCACTCCGTGACTTGTGCACAGCACTTTGCGAAAAAGTTTTGAACATTGAACTCAGGGGACCATGGTCTCGCGCTCATTGGAAGTAGCTGCAAGGCAGGGCCGAAGTATTGCAGACTTTTTAGGGCCAGTGTACGGTACGCATTGAGTTGCCTAATATCTGTTTGTTGCGCGAGCAGATTGGTGCCGAGAGACGGGGCGGCGGCGAGAAGCCGCCACAAAGTTGTTATCTCCAGTGGTTGGTTGGCATGTATGGGAAAACTAGCGGGCCGCTGCTGGCGGAGAGGAGAGCCACAGCACGGCACATGCTGACAACAATAAAGGAGGAACGCTGGGCATTGTTTGCGATTCCTAGTACGGAGCGACGCACCGGAGAGCACACTTGAAGCACTTTTTGAATCTTATCGCGGCCTCATGGAGGTGCAAAGCTCCGAACTCTCTTGAATCATTGTAAACCCAGTACGGCATAGCATCGTATTGGGAAATATACAACCTTGCTCTCTCGTCCTCAACTTCTCCGGCCATATAATGTCTTCCTTCTACGCCACCGAGACATGAAACCATAACCTTTATAAGAAGCTCATGAGGTGATTCATGAAACATGGCTCATTTATGCACAAAGAATGCCCATAAAGTTTTGTCGCGGAAAAAAATCCAAATTTTTAGCTTGATATTTTGTGAAATTTGACTACAGAAATGGTAAGAGTCTTGATTAAGAAAATATTAAGGTCGTATTTTTTCAAATAAAAACAAAACAATAATATTAAAATAAACAAATTTAAAACCACGGCTTATTTGGATGAAATCGGATAAGAAACTTTTTCCCTTCGATCCTGACTGGTACTAATTGGCCATGGACCTTTCTATAAATATCCGCAAGGGTTCCTTGTTATTTTTTGCAGCGTTAAGTGACCTGTCTCAGGTAAAGGGGAGTCGGAACAAGGCGTTGGATTTGTGAGAAAGCCGGTCGGAAGCTGGGCTCGGAGATACTGTATCACTTCCTCCCACATCTGCGTTTCGATTTAGTGGCGGGGTCCATAAGGTTAAACGCTGGCCGTGAGGATTATTCAGGGACTCGGAAACGGACACTCATCTCATGCTTGGATAAGTTCCTTTACCCGATTTGCCAGGCAGTGCCGAATAGTTTCCTTTCCAAAAAGTTTTCGTAACTACTTGACCTGATATTTTTAAAACTGGTGCTTTAGAAGTACCCTTTCCTCCCTTTTTTTCTTATAACAGAGGTTTATCTTTCTTTCCCGAGATGCAGTTAGGAGGCAAGTCGAGTGAACATGCTTACTGCGCTGAAAGTATTAAAAACCACGTGCACTCAAAATCTTACATTTGCTTTTTGACCGTAGACAAATCGCAATTAGATACTGCGGGTCGACCGGCACATTAGGCTTCGGTCCTTAAACAAATTTTCCGTCGATTTCATACAACCAAAAACACAAATTAAAAAAAAACGTCAGAAGAAAAGTCGGATAGCAATAAAAATTAACCACTTCAAATAAAATGACTTTGACCCAAATAGAAAAGATATCACTAAAATTTGGTGAAACCAATGAAATCCCAGAATGTCAGTGAAAAATGTTTCCTTTATCGGAATCGGTGATTCATTTTTTCAGTGAGTTCAAACTAATGCCACTTTTCCCGAGAAAGCTTAGCTTTGTTTCGAGTATCACCATGAAATTAGACAATGAAATCAGACGCAATCATTTTTAAACTAAACCTTCCCTCTAACAAGCTGTGCACGGAAACTTTGCAGATTGTGTTGAAAGGAGTAACAATTTACCCAGACAAACTTTACCATAACAATGGGAATTGGTTGTTGTTATTGACATAAGTGTGCAAATTTCCATCCCGTTAGGAGTTAAAGGATTTATTCCAAAAGGGCTTTGGATAGAGAAGCACCTTTCCCTCAAAGTTCAATTAACCCTGCTCTCTCTCAGGTCAACCGACCCATGGACCTCTTCGGTGGTTCTCTGCCGCTAGCCATCTGCCGGCCAACTTGAGCCCCACCACCCCTCCGCCCACCTCCGGCCCTGGAGATTTACCGCTGGGGAAGCAGCGAATACTCTTGACCGTTACTGAATGTCCTCTGACAGACCAACCCCTTGGGCTAACGGGTCGGTTAGAACCCCCTTTAACCTTCAGTCTACTCCTGATCCGTCCGTTTCCACCTCCAAGCTATCTTTTGCTCAGTTGCGGTATTTATCGGTTCCTTCCGACGGCTCTGGATAAATTGTTTCGGGTAAGAGACGCACCTCTGGCCTTTGGGAAAGGGCGGAACTTGGAGGTTTCTATTCACAGGATGTCTTCATCGCTGCATTGCAAATTGAAGTAGTAACTTTGAGTGAAATATAACGGTAAAGCTTTTCCTCGTTACAACTTTCATATTCCCAAATTGTAACGAGGTGATTTTAGAACGTATAGACTATTTTTGGGAGGGGGTAACTGATGTAAGCTAAAAATGGAAGCCGCCAATCACGTGTTTTGGTTAGTTGGCAATGCAATCTTTCACGTGGGATCAACAAGTCATCCACGACTCTGAGATTCAGTGAAAAAACACTGAATTTCATCCAGTATAGAGCCACTGAAATTTTTCGGGGGTGCTGTATTGATTGAGATTCGGTGAATGTTGACTGAATCTCAGGGACTCTCACTGATTCATATTTAGAGTTAAGCAAGTATATCCCTACTCGTTACCTCCATACTTTCGGGAAGTCTAGTCTCACTGGTTTTCGGGATCCACAGAAATCACAAGTTTTGGAATAGGTATTCATTCCAAGAATGTCTCCTTAAAAAAGAGTGCAAATGACAAATAAATATTTATCGACCACGTAACTTCAATCACACTCCTGAAATCATAACAAAGAAAGTCCTACAAGGGACAAAAATCAATCCAGACTAACGAAGCAAAGCACATTTTACAGCAAGTTACCTTGACATCAGAACTAGTATAAACTTCGGCAACAAAGGTTAATGATTTTCTTTGTGCGGTATTTGTAGCTATTGTTGGAGCTGGCCTGATTTTATGGCCTCTAAGCACTTGAGAGACGAGCGAGGTTAGGTCAGGTTCGGCGGGCAAGCCTCAATAAATTTGTCAGCCCATTCCAAGTTCGGCGGAGCGAAGCGAAACAGCCCCAGGGTCTTCGGACGTCATCGCAATAGGCAATAGTCGAGGCAATAGCCTTCCAAGGCTACATTCGTGAAAGGCAACTCAATCCCGGCGTAATTGAGGAGAAGGGAGAGTTGAGGTGGAGTCCGGGTGCAAACCTTATTAGTCGATTATTATTGGTCTGCACTTCCTCGGAGTGAAAGCGTGGCACAAAGCACGGATAGTGGCTGCTTAGTGACGCGCGAGCCTCCCCGGGATTTATTTGTAATCCACTTAAGGCTAGGTCCACGGCTACGTCTGCGGCTACGGCTATGTCTACGGCTCCGTCAAATGTGCTCCTCGCGGTGTCTTCTTGGACGTGCATAGGAATCAGTCTACCTTACACTCTCAACTTTCTCGAGTAAATTCCGCTTACGATGATTTTAACACCGCAAAACACAAGAGAGATTGGTTTGGAGAATAGTTCTTCGTTGAATTTTAACGACAGGAGTCCGCCCATATACTTTCAGTTTCATTTTTTTTTTTCAGATTAAGCATAATTTTATGTATTTTCCGGCCTAAAGTTTCTGATTATGTAGGATCTTTTGGGACTGTTTTACTTTAGAGAGACTGTACTATCGCCTGCACAAGTTCGCGAACACCCTTTTCCGCGGGAGTAGCTTTTAGGTTGGCAGCACTCGGCGTTTTCGTCCGTGATTGGTCTGTTCAAGATCAACCTCCGGCGACGGCATCACCTAGTGGGCGACGGCATCACCTAGTGGGCGACGGCTTGTGCTGCCAACCTGACGGCTACTCTCGCACCGAAAAGTGTCCGCAAACTCTTGCCGGCGATAGTACTTACAAGGCAATCTGCAACGGTCGTTTTGAATTCTACAGATCTGATTGGTTGGGATCCCGCTTTTGGTTTCACTGATTGGTTGGGATCCAAAACTTGGTGTGGTCACGTGGTACAGTTGGCTACTCTCTGGGTAACTACAGTCGATCTCTCTTGTTTACTTCTTGTTCTTAGCAAAGATGAGATCAATCTTTGTTTAAAGTAGCGATATTTTGAAATTTTCGTCAATATAACTCAAAATCTTCTGAAGGGCATAAAGAACTCACTGATAATAAAAGGCTTAAAGTTCTTTCCCAAAATGTATGTCAAAAGACACTTTTCAAAAGCAGCATAAAAGCGATACACACAAGAATCAACTACTATGGAACTAGGGGAAGATGTATTGTGGTCTGTTCTCGAGACAGACCTGCTTACAGAAAGCTCTCGTCAATATAAGCTATTGTTCCCTTATCCTTATGATTTTACGAGGAATACAGTAGGCACTCTTGAACACATTAAAATACATCCATTCCTTTTTGATAGCCTATACTGATAAAGGTTACGGTACCACTTACCATAGCCTTTTCATTGGGAAGGAGGCAATTTAAGGCACCGCAAGTCGAGTAGCGCGAGAGTGGAGCGAGGCATATGAACGAAACGCAACATAACCTAACGGCTGCCAAATCTGATGGCGTTCACTTCTCGGTTACCGAGAAATAAGTGGTCCCAGGCTTGGAGACAGTTCAGTGGAGCGCTAGTGGCGTGAGGCATAAGGTACGTAATTTATCAAAACATCAACCTAATCTAGTTTAGCTTATAGCCTAAAGCCTTAGCGAGGGGCATTCTCGCGTGACTTCTAGGAGATAAGTTTTACTTTCAGCCGTCTAGGCGCTACAGTATTTCAGGTCTTCTTTGCCGTCAAAGGTAAATTCAAATTGAAACTTTCAGTTCACCCAACATGAATTCAATCAAATACCTTTGGGAGTGTATAGGCTATCGTTCCGGTACTTTTTACAATTAATCTTGGCAACCAAGTCGGATTGAATTGAGACACAGGTTTGAATGAAACAAGGGCGCTTTGATGGGCTTCTTCGTCCAACCTAAGTTGAAACGGCAAATCCTTGGCGTTGCGGCTGCAGCGGCGGTCCGGCAAAGCACCGCCTTTGTCAGCCCCTATATCAGTCTCTCTGTGTTTCATAAGCTGACCGAAAGACGTGATCAGAATTTGAGGCGCGTGACAGACTACGGTGTTCTCCCTCAGTCTCCGACTCGTCTGTCAAGCTGGACGGGAAGGACACAAATATATTGATGGGCCGCCACTACCTTATTGAAAGCGAGATTTCCGGACTTTCCCGCACATTACTTCGCAGAAATATGAGGAAGAGAGTTTGAGGTCCGCTAGTCGACGGCGGGTCGCTGGCGGGGACATCCCTTGGATGAAGCCAGCCGCCCGCAAATGTATTGCGTTCAGGCGATTTCCCAGGTTATCATAAAACTACAGGAGTAAGATAGAGCAGGTTAGACCACGTTATGAAAGTTAGTGAAGACAAGGCAACCTATTTTTTTAATTTATTTTTTTATAGGATAGTTTGTGGTGTGAGGTTCTGTTAATTTAGGATAATTGTCTTAAGTTAGGTAATGTTAGCTTAAGTATTTATAGAAGTGAGTCCGATTAGGTATAGCTTAGTTAAGTTAGATAATATAAGAGTAAGTACTGTTATTAGGTAAGGTTCGGATATGTTGTTGGTTGAATCAGGATTAAATTCTAGTTTCGGTAAAGCTATAAAGAGAGGAAACTGCCTCAGTTAAGTTTACTAAAAATTAGTAAATTAAAAAGATCCGATCAGTATCTTCGGAGTGCTGACGAAAACATACATATATACTCACGAACTCGGGTGAAACTATAAAGCCCTTTTCCAAAGGGAGGCGGACTTAAAAAGCGACTGCCGACTCGGATAGTAAACGATGCCAGACTTTCCAGTATACGTTTCTATAATTATAGAAATGTTCACTGGAAGTCTGGAAGAAGACTGGAAAGTCTGTTATCGTTACAGAGTACTGTTTAAACAATACTCTGTAACGATAACGTTTACTAGCAAACCTGTTAGCGTTTACTAGCCAAGTTTAGCTGCTGCACTTTTTACTTATGGTTACCAATTTTTAGTAAACTTCACTAATCCACTTTTCTCAGTGATACGCAGCATGAGGATCAGCTTGGATAAGATTAAAGGAGATTTTAACTCTAACAACCCTGTAAAATCCCAGAGTTAAAAATCAGTCGCTGTTGTAAAAGACTACTTCACTGCATGCAGGGCTTGTCACGTCATCCTTAATTTCGTTTCACTTCATTTGTTTTTCATAGGCTAAGTGACACTGGTAACTGAATGACCAAAGGGCTTTTCTATGATGCCTGCAGGTGAAAAACAAAAACGAAAAAAAAGAAGACATCTATTAATCGTAATTTAAGTTCCGGGGGTCTAGCGACATTGTGTGATATATCTGGCGCGCTTCATTAAGTGCTTCTTGTATGTGGCCTTGGTCGCAATCGGCGTTGCGCCGCGCCGCGCCGCTTCGACGTCGTCATCGACGTCG
>Ga0058701_10003156_pt1 | contig 12913 bp, 9 predicted proteins | sample AgamicOrMae_FD_97039 | JGI IMG/M metagenome (GOLD analysis project Ga0058701, IMG submission 97039) | Agave microbial communities from Guanajuato, Mexico - Or.Ma.e | ecosystem: Host-associated > Plants > Phyllosphere > Phylloplane/Leaf | place: Guanajuato, Mexico | collected 2012-06-04
ACATTGGCCACCGCCTTGTAGCACGATCAGAACCGGACAATACCTTTGGGACTGATAGTATGTCAATCTTTGTTTTTATCCTTTAAAACCAAGTATGGGAATCGGAGGTGTCCAGTAGGGATGTGTCTCACCCGTAGTTCCACCATTTCACCTTTAGGAGGCGGCTATTCAAAACGCATTGCGGCTCGTGGGAACTTAGCTGATTTTTCGCTTGAATAAAACAAAAAAGCACGTGCTAACAGTTGGACCGCTAGTACAATTCTAGCTAAGTGGGAAGTTTAGCCTCTAAACGATCTCTCCTGTAGCGTGAAAATTTTTTACAAGCTTTCTCTTTTTCATAAAAGCTGAAAATTGGCTCTCATGCACTTGACATAGCCGCCACCTAACGGCGGACCTGTGGAACTACGGGTGCGGACCCCCCATGAAGACGCTTCTGATCAATCGCTCAAGCATCGTATAACTGCAGCTTCACTTCTCTCAAAAGGTCTTCGAGATGTAACGTCGCGAGAAATGTTCCCTGAAAGCGCATTTACAGTGGTAAGTTTTAAATTTACAGAGGTAACAGGGATAGTTGCTCGCAACTGTACGATGGTGCATGCTTACAAATGTACACTGTGCAGTTGTCAAATGAAACATGCACAGCTCCACGGTCTGAACGCTCTGCAAACGGTGCAAACCACACAAAATCTCAACATAAGGCAGTAAAGTAAAACACAAAGCAATTCTGACAGAGTTCATTACAGTTGAAAAAAAAAAGGTTGAAGCGTTTAGAACATAAAAAAGCTTTGCGGATAAAATCATGTGAAAATCGTCTCGTAAGTACGTTTCTTTAAGGATACGTAAGAGACTGTTTCGAGTAAGGATAAAAAAGTGAGACTCTGCAGGTAAAAGCAGGAACGCGTAACTTGTGAATCTTGTTGAATAAATAACGAACGAAAGATTAGTGGGGTAAAGGTATGCTTATGGTAACGACTTCGTGTATTCGTTGTTAAAGGCCACAAAAATAAACTAGCATTGAGATCATAAACTGGTCTACCAATACTACAGAACAACTAAAGCGAATGCGGGATAACCTTATTATAACAATCGGACAGAGGAACAAGTTCACATCAGAGAAAAATCGCTACCGAACCGTAAAATTTATTTTTCGTTTTAAAAAAAATCCACCATGAACACCATGCAGGTCATGCCAGAGTCTCAATGCCGAGTTGAGTAATGTTTCAACTGCAATACGGACACGATCAGGTTTTAGTCACGTGATGCCAAACTACGTGAGAGACAGGTGATTTTCCAGCAACATTCGGACGTTTCCGTAAAGCGTCTTGGTGTACAGCGGCTTCCTGTTTTAATCAGGGTGTAATCAGGGAACAACGAAGAAAGCAGCAAACCAAAATACAATGCCAACGAACACGCAAAAAATGTGCTAGAAAAGGGGAAAACATAGAAAAAAATAAAAAATTTCGGATCAGCAGAGCGGTGCAAAAGAACTCATGCCGGAGTCACACTGATAGTTTTACCTGCTCGGGCACCACGGGCGCAGGCGAGGGACCTGGTTTAGGCTGCACAACCACAAGAGCATTATGAGAAATACGCTGCGATACGGTTGCAAGTTAAGGATACTCCGTCGTGAGATGATTTTGAGAACCAGAATACGAAGATTCCCGACTACAAAACTGATCTACACATGAACAATAGCTGCTAAAAGACCTGCCCCGCGGACGATTTAGGATGGTCAGGTGAAATGTGCGGTCATCGGACAAAGTATCCGCGATTTAGGGTGCACGTCTATAGCCGGAGTATCCTTGTTTATGAGTGAGTGTTCGTTCCGACTTACCAGAAGCTCCTTGGGGTATTCCAGCGCGTGCCTCTTGATGGCGTGGAAGGCAGCGTTGGGGGCGTAGCCCGGGTGGGGCGGCGGGGGCTGCGGGGGCGGGATCTCGCTGTGGCCGCTCTGCGACAGCTGGCGCCGCCGCACGGCCATCCGCCGCAGCACGTCGGCGTTGCAGTGCCGGTCGTACAGGTGCGTCATGAGCGAAAACCGCTTCCGCTTCATGGCGTCGCACCGCTCCCATAGGCACTGGATCTCCTGGCTCCCGGACGGGCAGTGGGACTCGCACGCGTGCATGTACACCTCGTTCGACGACCGGAAACTCCTGCGACACAAAGCATGGAGTTCGGTTCAAATCGCGTATCATACATTTCGTCGAAAAGCCCAGCGGAGTGACGCACGTAAACCTAAAGCCAGCTAAGCTAACGGACGGAAAGCACGGTAGCGAAGCGTAACACGATTAACTTACCCTTAGTCAACCTAACCTACGCGGTATTATGTCGTCAGTCGTAATAAGAAGAAAGACTTAATCCGGGTGAAACACAATAAGCGCTTTATGAAGGAATCGCTTACCTCATGCACCCTCTCCACTCGCACAGAAAGATTGGGTGCTCCGGAGATCCGAGGACGCCGGGTGGTCTTAGAGCCGCCACCGTCCCCGGAGTCGGCCCGCTCACCGGCGCGGACCCTGCCTGAGAAGTGGCCGGCGTGGCCATGGGCGCTGCCGGACTGGACGGCACCGACACCGCGTTGATCTTGGCGTAGGTGCTCCTCGTGCCCATCCTGGTCGGCGTGGCCGCCGACGTCGTGGCCGTTTGCTCGAGTTTGGGCGATGGGCAGGGGCTTGGGGGTCCCCCTGGACGGATCACCGGGACGGCGTTCGGGTTCGCAGTCACGACGGACGTCGGGATGCCAGTCTGAACGCCGTTCGACGTCGGCGTGGGGGACGGCGACGGGCAGGGCGGCGCGGCCACGAGGCCCGGCGGCGGCGTGTGGCTGTGGCTCACCGTCGGCGTCTGCGCCATCGGCCGCGGCACCTGTGTTACCACGACCTGCTGCCCTTGCGGCGTCATGGCCAGAACCTTCTGCTGTAGCTGCGCCTGCGCCGCGCCCGGGCCCGATGCTTGCGCCTGCGCCTGCATCTGGCCCTGCTGCGGCTGCAGGATGATGATGGTCTTGCTCGACGTGCCCTGCTGCTGCGGCATCTGCACCACGAGCACCGTCTGGCCGGCGCCTCCCGGCTGCCCTTGGACCGTCCCCGTGGCCTGCATCATGCCCGTGGCTTGCACCACTCCCGTTGCTTGAACCATGCCTGTCGTCTGGACCACGCCCGTGGCCTGGACGACTCCCGGTTGCTGCATGATGGCCGTCGGCGCGCCGCCCGCTCCGCTCGCCACGAGCTGAACTTGGCCGCCTGGACTGCTCTGAATGAGCTGGACCTACCACAATACAACATAGCGATAAAACATCACTACTTCAAAAGCAAAGTCTTGAAGAGAGAGAAAGGTACTTGACGACTGCTTTTTTTACCTGAGTCGGCTGAGTCTGCTGTTGCGACACGACGAACTGGCCTGGATTCGCACCCTGCTGTAAGACAACGCCCGGCGGCCCCATCACCCTCGCCTGCGAGGCGACTTGCGCCCCGGAGAGCCCTAACTGCGCCCCGGTCGGCACCAGCACAGGCAGCGTCTGGATTCCTTGAGCTGTCTTGATAGTGGCCGTTGCCGTCGTTGTTCCCGCGGGTAGCTGACCTCCAGTGTAGATTAAGCCCTGCCCACCTACGCCTACGAGAACAACCACAATTAGCTCAGGATGACACCTACAAAAATATATTTCTTCCTTAAACGCTTAATTCGGCCGAAAATGTAGATTGAAAAAAGTAGCCGAAATGGCCAAGTCTTTTGGGTAGGTGCTGACGTAGGTCCTATTGTATACCTTGGGAGAGGATGATTTGACATCCGCTGACCATGACCTGGGGTTGCTGGGGCGCGGCCTGGGGAGCGACCTGAGCTGTGGCCTGCACGGCCTGGACGGCGGCGGCCTGGACGGTCGGCTGCGCGGCCTCCGCGGCGCTGGGGTGCCCGACCAGCACTGGCCTGATAGCTCCGCCGCTTTGAACTAGTTGAACCTGCGCAAGGACATGGATGTCGAAAGAGCTAACATTACTCTTTTGTAGACAGTTAAAGCGAGACAAGGCTTTCACATGTTGCGAAGAAATCTTGCCGCATTCCGGAATGGTTGCGAAGAAAAAGTGGAAATAAATAGACTTACGGTGCCATCGGCCAGCTGAGTAGCTTGCAAAGGCGGTGCGATGGCGACGGGCACCGTGGTGGCTGGGACCTCGGGGGGCGCCTGCTCCGTCGGAGCCAGCAGGATCTCGTCCTCGTCCTCCAGGGCCGAGGCCGCGAGCGCCGCGTACAGGTTGGCCGCGGACGACGACGCCTTCACCTTCTCGCCGTCCGGGTCGGGCGACTCCTCCCGCGAGCCCACCCCGTTGCCGTTCACCTCCAGCTTGGGCCTCTTCGCCTCGGGGCCGGCGTCCTCGTCCAGCGCGAGGGCCGCGCCTCTCTTGGCGCTGCCCCCCTCCTCCGGGGCCCCCTTCAGGTTGCCCTCCTCAGACTGTTTCTCCAAAAACTGTAACAATTTCTCCCCTAAATTCAGTTCCTTCCTCAACACCATGTCTTGCTGGTCTACGATAGGCACTGCAGTGTCCTTCTTATCCGCCTCGGACTTGTCCACGAGCTCGAGACCGTGCTCCGTGAGCCTAAGTTCGCACTCGCCCGTTCGCACACCACTTTCCACCACTTCGAGTCCCCCACGCTCCGTGATGCGGATCTGCTTGCCCACCTCCGCCTTGGGGGGCCGCGCCACCAGCTCCAGGCCGTGGTCGCCGATGCGGAGGTCCTTCGTGGGGACGCCGCCGTTCAGCACGGGCGGCTCCTTCACGTCCACCGACTTCTCCAGGAGGTCCTCCAGCATCAGGCTGCTCCGTCTCTTGGCGGTGTCCTCCGCCTCCGCGCCGGTGCCTTCGGGATGGGGGATGCCGTTCACGAGGCCGCTGCCGCTCTCGCCCTCGGCCACGACGGGGCCCTTGATGACCGACGTGTCGGCGCCGGCGCCGGCGACCGCGTCCGGGGCCCGGCTGGAGCCGGAGCTCAGCGGCGCCAGGGGCGGAGGCGGCGGCTGCGGCGGGTCTCTCCTGCCTAGGAGGGCGCCGTTGCCCCCGATGTGCTTCTCTCCTTTATCGCCTTCGACCTGCGCAAGCCAAAGCATTCCACTGCATCTCTTTCCAAAAACGAGTTCCAATACAAATTTTCACTCTTGCCACGAGCATTTCCGACATTTTTCAGGCCGCATAAAAAGGGAGAATGTTACAGCAGCTCCGATCACATGACTTATTACTGCTCCGATGAAATGATTCTCTTTCAAATAATTTTCGACGAGATACTCTACAATGCTCGTTAACCCACTACCGCCCAGCGATGCCTTTCGGACACAGAAAAAAAAATATTTTAGAGGATCTTTTCAGTTCAGTATTGTCACAATTTAAAAAATATCACCCCTCTGGAAACATGAAATTTAATAATTCAAGCATTTTCCAAAACTTAAAATCGCGTATTTAAATGGACAAAATCCTTCCAATTCCTCTTAAGCTAAATTTCACTCCAAATACTTTGGGCTGTTATAGGTTAAGCACAAGGTCCTTTAAAAAAATGAATACATACTAAGACGATGTGGTACCTGGTTAATTTGAATAAACGCCGGCGATCGCGCCCCGTTGATCCGCGCGACCCTGATGGGCTTGCCCTTGTTGTTGAGCAGCGCCTGTTGGAGCTGCAGGGGCGGCGGTGCCGTTGTGGCAGTGACCTCCTGCTTGATGACGACCTCCTGCTTGATCGTGGGCGGCGCGCCTTGGGGCAGAGCGCCTTGAGGCAGCGCGCCCTGGGGCACCGGCGCCTCCGTCGACGTCATCGCTTCCGCCGCCGTCACTTCACTCATTTCGCTCTTCACTTCGACCTGATCGACGGCAGCCTGCTGTTGTTGCTGTTGTAATCTCTGCCTCTGAGCAACCTAAACACGGGCACATGGTCAGAGCACACCCCACACACTGAGAACCACATTATCATTATTGATTACTTTCAAGGTAATAGGAGCGCACATCGAGGCCAGATAATGTAAAATGCTGCATCACTCGATTATCGTCTGAAGAATGGTACCGATGGATTTTACCGCCGCCATCTTAACACATTTTAATTGGCTGTAGCCATTTAACTAAATCGACGCAAACCCACGTATCGTCAAATGGTAGACGTAACTGACAACCGACACGCAACGAAGACGTTGATGGAGTCCAATTATTCCACAAACAATCGAGAAAAAAAGGCTGATTACTCCATTCGAAGCGGCATTCGATATTCGCGATTCAAAGAGTGATACTCCTACTACCTTGAGAAGAATACTTGTTAGTAGAAGTTAATCCAAACAAATCACACACAGTTTTAAGATAGTAATAACGGATGCAAGTCCTTACAGAGACTGTTCCGATTTCATGCAAATAAAAAACTGTCATGCGCGCGTAAAAACCCCATTTGAATTGCGGATCTAAATACTCAAGACACGCCACAAACAGAGACAAGTCACAAGAGTTTAGATATTAAGAGGTTGGTAGTCAACAACTACATTACATTAGTTCAAACCCAAACAAATGAAGAAATAAATAAACGACGTCCAGCTGCCAACGCTACTTCAAACCTTATCTCTTCGACCAGAAACTGAAACTTCTAATCAACAATAATTCGCAATTGCAAAAATTATTTTTCGGATTGGGAATTTAATAGTACCCACGACTTATGTAAAATAATATCATTTAAACGGAATTGGTCCCTTTGAGGCAAAGATTTTAAAGGACTTCCGCTATCCAGTCTCTTTAAGTTGAACTTCTCAAAACAACGAGATCAAGCGGACCAAATTTTCCTCTTTATGGTGCAACCAGATTCGACTTAAAGCGCCGTTCTCCGTCGATATTTACCAAACACTGAAAAAATAAAACTAGGGACAGAACATTTGAACATAATGATAAATAGATCGTTTTTGACGATTCCGCACCAGGGAATCAATGGTGATTGAGCTCTGTTGAGCAACAATCTTCATTGAGCTGATTTCCTCACGGCTGCGTAAATCATAAAACGACTTCTATCTCCTCGTATGAAATTCAGTATAGAAGCTGCTTTCTAACAAAATCTCAAGCCTACCTACTTTTGAGCTTCTCTACTTTGCAGCCTTCCTCTGAGAACTATTGGCTCAACCATATATTTCATCCTATTTTCCATACCTACGTAACGATTGAATTGCTCTTTATAAGACCTACTAGAAAATTGAATAAACGCGGCTTTACTGGTCTAAAACTTGTCAGACGACCCCAAAATGGTCTCACGCCTAAGTGAAAATAGATAATTCCGTGTTGTTGGCAGCTCACCTGATCTGCGCATTGCGCTGTTTGAGTAGTAGACACGCTGGTTAGGCTTCCAGTTGCCATGCCGCCACTCGCCATGCTACAAGGCTGGCTCGTCGGCCCGGCCTCGCCTACCTTTGTCGCCAGAAGGCTTTTGATGAGGGAGGTGGCTTGGCCGGCGGGCTGCGCGCCGCTCTGGCTGCCGGCCGGCGGGGCGGCGCTCGCATCGGGGGTGGGCGTCGACGTCGTGGGTGCGGCCGTCGGCGTGGCTGCCGTCGCGGCGCCCGCTTCGCCGCTCAGCAGCGCCTGGCTCAGGTGCGGGTGGGCCAACACCTTCGGAGACACAAACACGATCCGCTGTTAAAACCGTTTCCAACATCTTTTCTCTTATTACCCCCATGACGTCGCGAGCAAACTTCACACAAGCAAACACGGTTGAAAATCTTGACGTTTAAAAACATACGAAGGGAAACTTGACGTTTCAGTTTCAGGAACATAGTGAAGAGGTAAAGGTTTTCATGAGCGAATCGTTGAAATAAATAAAAACCACTATTTCGGACTCCTGGGACCTAAAAACGTGAAGATTCGTTCATATGTCAACATCGATTTTTCTCACGATGACGATACTTTCCCTAACGGGGAAGTAAAAAAGAGTAATGCTTTAGAAATAAGCTGCAACACAGATATAAGAGAATGATCGAGGCTCGCTCACTTGTAAATACCTCGAAAATGCTTCAAGAATGCCACAAAAAAGGCAAATTTAAATTTTGGCCTTCAAAGAAGAATCGTTAAGTTCCTGAACATGAACAAATTAAGGTTGGTGTAAACTTTAGATATTCACGGATATGTTTTGAGTATATAAAAACGGTTACTCCAAAAAGCTGTCTTCTGGTTAAGTGTCTCGAGTTGGTTTCTACCAAATCCTAAGTTATTGTACTCCCCAGAACTTTGTGGCAACAACGCAAACTTTGCTCGTGACGCCACGGGATGCCGATTTTTACTTCCCACCGACGATTGCATTCCAATTCACGGTTTCCACAAATTTAGTAAGTTAAAAAAACCACACAAAAAAGCAAATCACACATAGTACATTAAAAACACTCGGCAACACCACCAAACCAACACAAAACACGGTCATTGCGTTCATACCACTGTGTCACTCGCCCATCTGGAACGGTTACAGTCCTTGCCATGGCTAACATTGTCATTCCGAAATCATTTCTTTGTGCGTCAACATTTTGACACATATCAAAACTATCATAAAAACCAGGGACAAGTGATGACCTGACGTAATCATCTCTTGAACTATCATCAGGTGGCTTTTTAATTTACATCAGATCTTTAAAATTGCGGTTGGCAATACGTTCAAAATGGCAAGAGCAGCCAACATAAATTTGAAGTCAAGCTGTGCAGTATGCATTTAAAAAAAGACGAGTAATGTTAATAGTTACAATTATTGAAAAAACTGATGTCTCTTGATACGTAAACATGACCGATTGATTAGAACACTATTAATTAATAAATGATCAATGAATAAAAAAGAAGTCTGGGGAAAAAATGCGAATCTTAGACAGAAATCTACGAAATCGAAGTACGATTCAACATTAAAGAGACATTCATTTAATTGTCAAGAGCTAACATAAACAATATGATTGCACTTCAAGATTGATCTACTGACGAAATCAAATGTAACGTAACTTTAGATAGCAGGAGCGCGAGATAGAAATAAGAATTATGGTTAAGAAAGTCGGCAAAGATACGACGAAACATGTAGTTTGCTTCTTGAATAACAACAAATAAGACATTACGATGAAGCCGAAGTTTGGCAAATCAAGGAAAGTGCGATGAACTTTCATTAAGAACAAACTAGGAAAGATCTTTCACAAATGGTATGAGCTTCGTCTCAAAACTGATTCAAGATCATGACTCATTATGCTTAGCGGTACTTTTAAGAAAATTCATAGAGCTTAGCGGTACTTTTATGAAAATTTATAGAGGTAACACAACTCGGCTAGTTATGATAAATTGGTATCAGCGACCGTTTAAGCGCTCCTGCTGCCTTAGTCGATCACCAAAATCTAAAGCTAAGAAGACAACTCAAGCAGCATGCGTACCTGACTTGCATTTTCCGGTGAGGGAGCTTCCTTGGGTTTGGAGGGGGCACTGAGTTGGGCCTGGAGGATGGACATGGAAGGGGCAGTGGGGGCGGGGGCCGTGGTGGGGGCCGGGGTGGGGGTAGGGGCGGTAGCAGGGGTTGAGGTAGGGGTGGGAGTAGGGGCGGGTGAGGGGGAAGGGGAGGCATAGGGGGAGCCGCAAGGCTCCGACGTGCTACTAACTACGGCAGCGGCCATCAGCCCTACAGACGACTTTTTACACTTGGCACGTGCTTTGGCTTGGGCCGCGGCGGCTTGCGCCGAGGGGGCCTGGGCCGAGGCGGCCTGGGCCGAAGGGGCCGGGGAGGCCACGAGGGCCGGAGGCGTGCCAGACAGCGACTGTGCGCGCACCTTGATGCCGTCGTAGGCCAAGGGGACTTGGGTGCCGCTGTTTGTGGAGCTGGGATCCGGGATGACCGACACGGGCACGGCGGCTGAACCTGATCCAAACACGCTCCTGCGACCACAAAAATGCATTTTGAGAATCACGCACCATGCGAAAACGCCACAATTCTTACGCGATCGTGACATTTGACAGACAAGTTTTAACCCCCGACGTCTTTTCGGCGGTTCGAATGAAAGCAGACAGTGTTTAAGAAATCAAAATTCCTAAAGCAATTCATCGAAACTAAGAAAAATACCATAACTGCAGACACCTCCTTCTTACTGTCTCGATTCATACAAAAGCGCATTTATTTGATCCACTGCAAACATTTTATGAGACTATTCAGTTTCAGAAATTTAAGCTAAAACTAGGCTTTGCGGTTGTCTGAAACAATTATTTCAACGTCACTGACTGGACTTCAAGCTCAACATTATCCGCACATATAGAACGACTTAAACCCACAACAGCCCAAAATTTCCGGAGTGAAACTTATTAGCTTCAGAAAAATTCGAAGGATTTTTACCATTAAAGTACGCAATTTCCAGCTTTGGAAAATGCCCAAATTATGAAATTCCAGGTGTCCAGAGGAGTGATATTTTGTACACTTTAACAATACCGAACTAAAAAACTAATTTTTTCTGTCTCCTAGCGGCATCGCTGGGCGGCAGTGAGTTAAGCATACCTTCCGACTTCCCAGCGCATCACGCTAAACAGGTTAACTTACTTGACACACTTGGGGAAGAGGTGACTGGGCATGCCTTTGCGTCCGGCGCGGACGCACGCCGCCAGGTAGTTGTTGTACATGTCGTTGTGCGTGGTCCGGGCGCCGTTGCAGGTCATGTAGGAGGCCCGGAGGAAGGCGCAGGCGAACTGGTCCGACTCACGCGCGGCGACCTCTTCGGCGGTCACGATCGGCGCGGTCACGATCGGCGCGGGAGGTTGGCTGCCCTCCCTCGTCGCCGGCGCCTCCCTCACGATCTCCGTCCTCATCTTGATGCCGATGTAGTGCAAGGGGACCGCGACGGGGACGCCGGACAGATCGACGGGCGTCGTGCTCGCGCCGAACACCGTCCTGGTGGCAACAAGCGATGTTACATGCCAAAGTCCGACTTACTACTACGTGCTCAGTGTTCGTATATTCGTTTAAATGGTGTTGCGATGCACTTACCGAACACACTTGGCGAAGAGTGCTGGCGTTAAAATGCTTTTGTGGCCGGCCTTGGCGCACGCCCCGACGTAGTTCTTGTAGACTTCGCTGTGCGCAGACTGGACGCCGTTGCATGCGAAATACGAGCTCTGCAAGAAGTTGCACGCGAACTGCTCGCCCTCGCGCGTCGGCCCATCCAGAGCTACTTTCGATGCATCCTGAGCCACATAAACACAAGTTAGCGACGCGCTACGATTCGCAGGATTGGCCAAAAGGATATTAGCTTGAAAAAAAAAAACGACTTTTCCACGCTAAGCAGACCGCTAATAAAAATATTCAGATAAACCCTCTCAATCATGTGCTCGACGATTCTGGGGTTAGGATTTCATATTTCGATATTAGAGTGATACGCGAAGCGGGCAACAGCAGATGGTTGAAAACAAATATTACTTCCCCTCAAGCGATTCCAACCATCAATCGTTAGAAATTCACCAAAAAATTCGACGAAAATTGAAAAAAAGGTAAGGGGTGCTCCCGTTTTGTTTTAAATTAATATAATTTCGGCCCGATTTTTTTTAAAGGGATTCTTATTTTTTGACGATTGAATCCGATTGAGGGAAACAAAAAATAGTTACAACCAGGTCTGTTGGTAAATTTGTCGCTTTTAAACAGATTGGAAGAAGGGGCAGTTCGTGGCCGGGAGGTTAGAGGGAAAGGCGTACATTTTTTATTCCACTTTTTGACGCGTCAAATCGACGAAATGAGCAACCGACAACGGTAAGCATCATTTTTAGTTCCCTCTAAACAATTTCAACCATCAAACGTTAAAAATTAAAAAAAAAAAAAAGTATTTTGCTCAAAATTTGAAAAAAAGGCAAGGGGTGCCCCTAGGTATTTTTTTCAATTTCTTGAGCCGAAATTTTTATGAATGGATCTTTATTTTGACAATTGGATATGAGTGAAACTGAAAATGGTTAGAACCGATGTCTGTTGCTCAATTCATTGACTTTAAACGGACCGGGAGAGGGGACAGTTTACGGCCATGAGTTAGGAGGGGAAGGCGTAACTTACGTTGCCCTACGAAATACCAATTAAGTCATATTCACCTGATGAACCATTAGCTGAGGCATGGATTGCATGCTTTGGGTCTCCGTTCCAGCCACGCTCGTCGAGACCACTATATTGCCATGAGCGGTGTACGTAACGCCCGGACGCACAATCTTGTTGGCCATGGGCGTGGGAGTGAAGAGCTTCTTGGCGGCCGAGAATCCGGCGGGGCCTTGGGGCGTGGCCGGCATCGACGTGGGCACCGCCGTCATGCTGGCCGGGGCGCCCGCGGTGTAGGCCGTCATGCCGCCGTAGCTCGTCGGCGTGGAGGGCGCCACGGCGCCGTGGGGCGTCTGCACGCACGTCATGGTCATGTCCGTCTGGACGGGGTGCACGGCGTGGTGCACCGCGGCCACGCCGCCGTGGACGTCGGACGCGGCGCTCATGGTGTGCAGCACGGGCTGCCCCGGGGTCGAGTTGGGCGGGCACCAGCTCTCGTAGCCCGACACCGTCTCGACGACGCGCATCAGGATGCACGCCTTAGGGCCGTAGCTCTGCGCCTCCACGGTGATGAGGGACACGAGGGTGTCGATGACCCCGTGCACGCGCACGATGCAGTTGCACGCGCGCTCGCCCAGCGACGACAGCGAGTACAGGCACTCCAGGGTGTGCACCAGCAGCATTATGTCGTGGAGGGTCAGGTACCGGCACATCTGCTCGTACATCTGCAAAGAACGGGTACCAACGTTACGCTAACGAAACCGTAAAGCAAGTCGTCTTCATCGGAGTTACAATCCTGTAACCAGGTGTACTACACAAATTAATATCCTAGTAATTTATTGAAGTCTAATGTAAGCTAATGTAATCCCATGTAAATACTACGCCTTCACATGTCATTATC
>Ga0058701_10003157_pt1 | contig 12912 bp, 3 predicted proteins | sample AgamicOrMae_FD_97039 | JGI IMG/M metagenome (GOLD analysis project Ga0058701, IMG submission 97039) | Agave microbial communities from Guanajuato, Mexico - Or.Ma.e | ecosystem: Host-associated > Plants > Phyllosphere > Phylloplane/Leaf | place: Guanajuato, Mexico | collected 2012-06-04
ATCCCGACGCCTTCCCGACGTCGGGTTTAGTCGTGTGGTGCGCCCCCGACACAATGACGCGTTCCCGACTGTCGGTCTGCCGCCGACACCTTTCCGACGTCGGACCCCGTCGTTTATTGTTTCGCCGACGTACGGACGGTTCACCGATGCTCCGACGCGTCGGAAACAAACCGACGTCGGGCATTCGTCGGGAATTGCCGCGTCGGGATGGCGTCGGAGTTTGCCGTTAGGACTCAGTCATAAATTTAAAAAAATCAACCTTGTTAAGAAAAAATGAAAGATACTTCTTGATTAGTCATTAACGTAATATCGCTGAAAAGAGTTCCTTTTCCCTTTTTTTTAAATTTCAAGACACGGAACTCTAACGGGGTCTACTCCTTTAACCCATCTCTTCCCAGTGAGCTGTTCGAGATCCCAGGGAATATTTTCTTACGACAAAAATTTCTGCATAATGCAGGTATTTCAGGGTTTTTTTGGCACGTGTACGTTAAGGCATGTGTACCCTATGAGAGACTAAAACGCTAGTCGACTCATTTTCGTCCACACTGTTTTCAATTGGAAAAAAATCCAATTTAACCTAAACTAACCCAACCTAATCTAAGCCACCCTGTAAATCTAGATTAATTTACCCTGATCCGTTTTAACCTAAATATACAGAGGAACGCGCCGACGCCGAGGCCTTATTATTATGATAACTTTGTTTCAATTTTGAGCATTAATGTGACCTCCAACTTTGCTTAAATGAGGATATCAATCCAAGGTAATTCCAGCGATGCATACTAGTCAAATTTATTTTTAAAAATCCCAAAACCTTGTTAGAAAAAAACTTTGGGAATTTATCACGTTTGGCGAGCAATTACTTGAGTTGTCTGGAATTGTTCTGTATAACTCTTGATGTTCAACAGTTAAATGTATTTTGAATTATGAATTTTCGTCCCGTTGCTCATTTGACTCATTTTTCATCATAACGCTGTTGTTTTTGAGGTGCTCTAAAGTAACTAAACGGTAGACTATTGGCAAATTTGAACAGATTGTTCCTAACACTCCTTTCTTCACGTGAAACAGTTTTTTCTCTTAATCTAAATCAGAAAAAAAAATATATTTAAAAAAATCAAATTGTCGGCCATTATTTTAAACTTCCATAAGAGCCAGTGCATTTTCTCCCAACTTTGCGATTGAGTACCGTGAAAACGGGACGGTCAATTGTCCTCTCACTTTGCCATACGATAGGTACACTTATTCTGAAACTTTCCTGGAAATTTCAAGTCTTCATTTAATTTTAGCCTACTACACATTGGAACCACCTTAATGTCAAAACAATATCCGTTGTTCAAGCGATTTTTTTGTTTGTTTTGGTAAATTATAAATATTTAAGCGTACCGCTGGCACCATGTTAGTCGCTGCGTGTATTCAAAATCATTTCGCCTCACAAAATCCAAATATTTTAATCTTTTTTATTTCCAAACCCTTGTTCCCTGGGCAGGTTGTTTTTAATCAGCAAATTGGGTTATCACTTGATAACAGCTAACAGCTGTCGATACCTGACATCCCCAACAATAGCGTTAGCTGAAGCAACTACGTTGAGTAGCCCAATAAAGGAGTGTGAAAATCAAGAGAAATTGCAATCTCTTGGGGTGTACAATCACTGCATAAACCGCTTATCCCTAATTGGGAGTGTCCGGGTGCGGACCGGGTCAGACCGGTGCGGTCCGGTCCGGCCCGGCCAGCGCGGCTTGCCCCGCCCCGGCCGGACCGCACAGGCCACTTAATATTACTGTGCGTCGTGCTACACACAAGCAAATTAGTCTCGGCAAACGGGCTTCATTACTACCCACTCTCCTCCAAGGGAGCCAGCTATTCCAATTTAATCAACTTTACACTTCCTATTTTCAGCCCGCGCAGAAATGACAGGGTTTTTGAGGAATGTTTTCATGCTGATTCATACTAGGCAGAAGGAGCGCTCTGATTTCGAAAATGGAGCATTTCTCTGTTTGTGAGAACAGAGTAAAACGGGGAGCGAATATTCTCCAAAACAAGAAGTCCTGCAGGACTCCGGTCTTGAAATAAATGTAGCATATGAAGTAAATTTTCAAACGGAGTATCTGCCGATCGATTTTAGTTTCCCAATCCGTTGTTCCTTGCATTTTTCTTTTATCCGCCTCTCTCCGTTATTATCCTTGTGTGGGTAGCTGTCATAAGCGCCAAAAACCACAAGCGCCAACGCCGCAAGCGCCAATCCGTAACCGCCTAACGAGAAAAGTCGCAAACGCCAAAGGTCTTAACCGCGATAGTAACCTTACCTAACCTAACTTAGTCTAACTTGACCTAACCTTACCTATACGAGCTTTGGCGTTTGCGACATTTCTCCTTTGTCGGTTACGGACTGGCGCTTGTGGTTTTTGGCGCTTTCGAATGCCCTCCTCCTTGTGTTAAATCTACTTAAAAGCGACGCCGTTTGACTCATTATAACAGTTGAAAACGGTCGTAATCGTTGTAGTAGCATACACCGTTTGAAAATTCAACTCAAACTGTATAATTTTCAAAACCTCATTCTTGTAGGACTTCTACTTTAGGAGATCATTCGCTCCCCGATTTCATCATTAAACACAGAAATGGTCCATCACGTGCCAAACATGGCGGACCGTGTTAAAATCCAGTGTTGCGCGGCGAGGAGATAGCAACGTTCTGGCATGTTTAGGATGTTTCGTCGAGGTGTATGATGCCGATAACAGGCTCTTTTTGTTCATCCGAAGTACAGCTAAGAAGCTACTTGACACACCTGACCACTAAAACGATCTGTTACCGCGTCCTAACTTTCCGTTTACTAAGAAAGATACCAAGAATTACGTGGCGTTATATGGACGTGGACTGACATATTTAAGTTATTTACATTTTACGAAAAGAAATGCTCAATCAGTTTGTTTTAAAAACGTTTCACATGACTGATCGAGTTAAGATGAACACATTGAGACCAAAAACAAAGTCAGTATCTTAGCGTCGTTTAGGAAAATTGTTTGACAAAAACCTCTAAAGAAAGACAGTACCTTTTCTAGAGAAAAATGAGTCAAATCAGCAACGGTGACAATTTTGAAATAATAAAATTACCCAACTAATCTTGATTGTTTATTTTGTCAAATGCTACAGTTTTCGGTGCTTTTCAGAATTTTACATACAATTTTGTCATTTTTTGGACAACTTGTTTTTGGCTTTGACTAGCTAAGTAGACATAACATCCTTAAGCCCCAATCCGCATAAGGCTTGTATTTCACTCTGATATCGTTGCGCCTTGCTGATTGGCAACCGGTAAAACCTTAAAATCGAAAAATACAATTTATCAAATGAGCAGTGCCTATTCGAGCACGCATTTTAGTCTGGTCTTGTTGAATAACGTCTCATATTTCGGCAACTTGTAAGGTAGCCTTGTGATTCAGCACGAAACGAAAAAGAGGATGCGAACGTCGAAGGGTTATCTCTGTGATGGTCTGTTTTGCTATGCTGCGCCGTAAGTGGGATGCAGATGCTTTGAGATGTGGGAGGCAGAATCTCAATTGTAACTTAGGCTACAACCTCAAAGAGGTTGCTAAATGGTGGAACAAAGGAATTCCTGCGCCGGTTGAATTTCTCACTCTAACCACTTCCCAACAACTACAAAACAAGAACTATCTCTCTCTTCTTCTTTCCCTGATGTCTCTTCCAAAGTATAAAACTTGATTACATCATATTTACGTCAGCACAAATTAGACTGGGCTGGGTTAGGTTTGGTCAGGGTGGAATAAGCTTGGTCAGATTAAGTTAGATTCGTTTAGGTTCTGTGGGGTGGGGTTCGGTTTGGTCAAAATAGAACGCGCTATTAGGCTGACAAGAAAGTAATGTTTGATTAGGAGAAAAAAGAACGAGTTGGGTCGAATAAAGAGAAATTTTCGGTAGGTTTGATTAGGTGAAGGATAAGCCGAGTCATGTACGTAAGTTTTATTTTTGTGGTGGGACTCCAATAATTCGGATAATTTCTGTTATCCTTTCTACAGCAGCGACGGAAAGCATTGCCTTTAAATCCGTGATGCCAGATTTCGCGGTTCTGTTACATTTAAACCCGGTTTACTTTTTAACAAGCAAAGATGATCCAATGATCAACCCCTTCTATGGATTGTTCACCTCTAGGGCAATGCAAAACATGCCGAATAGGCTAGTTTATCTCGAGTAGTTCCCGAATTGACTTTAATTATTAATTAAAATTTATGAAATTGCGAAGTCGATCCCTCCAATGAAAAATCGATCAGGTACAAATGCGAGTTTCAAAAATCGATCAAGTGAAAGCGTTCATTGGAAAAAACGATCAACTGCTGTACTTATACATTGCACCTGATCGGTTTTTCATTGGAAGGATCGAAATGACATTTTAAATTTCTTTTCATTGAGAACTGTTGCTTGTCGTGTTTGCAGGCGTTTTAAGCAGTCGGCCGGCTGTCCTCTTGCAAGGCTATGGCACGTCTTTCTGGAGCAGTCCTTTTCTACGTTTGGATGTGTTTGTGTTTAAGTGCATCGTTGACATCAGGCTTGAGAGCGGAGCGCACAAAAGAACGCCGTGTTGGAGGGCAAATTAATTGCATGTAAGTACCCATCAACGAATACCCAAAACATACCAATGATGTTTCAAAATCGTGAATGTCAATTAAGATACGAGGAACTCTCCGAAAACCGCGGGAAAAAATCTAAGAAAGAAGTTTTCGCCGCTAAAAATTAATGATACTTTGAAATGATGAATAAGTTAATATACATCTTAAGGCGTTACTACTTTCATTGCATTTTAAAAATTTATGACGGGATGTCAATTCGATCAAAAGTGTGCGGCAAAGCATGTCATCAATGAAAAAAGATAGCCTGCCCTATTCTAAAAATCCCAAAATAAAACATAAATAAAAGAAGGACCCTGCTCCTATGAGATTTTTTTTCGATTAAAAATGATTTTTTTTCAATTTTATTTACATTCTGTGTAGGAGCCCTATTACCACAACTCTTAGTCCCGAATGAAACCCTTTCAAATCTTTATGAAGCCCTTGATCACTTCCAATGTTTTTATCACTCCAATATTTTCAGTGATATGGATACAGCGCAGAATTGCGAAAGACAAATACCATATTCACAGTGGTAAAGAGACCCGCTTTAAACGACTATGAGACGGTTACTTCTAATTATGTTCTGAGAGCATATTTCTTAAAATACTGTAATACTCTATAAATATTTTTCTAAAACCTGACAGCGGATGTATGTTTAAAAATTTTAAAAACGCAAAATAAAAGAAAAAAAACTCTGGAAAAAGATGAATCTTTGATTTTTAAGCCAAAAGTATCCTTTTCTGTTTATTGTAAACTCACAATTTGAGTGCCAAAATTTCACAAATGCTCATAAAATCAATCCCCGATCGCCGCAGACTTCCATAATGTGCAAATCAGCTCCTGCATTATTGGCCTAATATCTTGAAGCGGAATTAGTGGCATAGCCACCCAGAGAGAGGCCACGAGCATTTAAATTTAATGACGCTCTTTCATGATTCTCTCCTCGGATGGTAACATTACTTTGTTTACTTTGATTTAGTGCTGCTATTCTCAATAGCTTTGTTACCCAACAAAAACTACGCCGCTTTAGTGTGTTAGCCTACTTTGTTTATTGGGAGGTCATCCGCACCATCTTGAAGCTGGTTCCGTGTATGCTCCATAGGCAAGGCAACTTAGGCGATTGTTGTAGATCACAATTTTGTGCCTCCAGTTATAATACGCCACTATAATACGCAAAAAAGGAGGACTTTGCGAATAAAAAAGTGTTGAAAAGTATTACTTCGGTGGTGTATGGGATTCGTATTAGGTACACTGTACACAGTTGAGGGCATAAATGGCTGATTGAGGATTTTTTCTCAAATTTATGTTGGTACTACTAATGTTTTTCGATCGGGAGGTGGTCCCACGTTTCAGTCTATTTAAATTGTGTTGCCAACCTCTATGCGAAAGAAAAAAAATCCTGTCAGTCATCTATGCCCTCCATTGTAGGTACCTAGAAAGTAACACTGGAATTTTCTCAAAACAATTGTTATTTTCAATATAGTTTGGGGGAAAAAGTTGGCACTAAACATTAAACCCAACCTCCGTTGAATATTGTCCACTGAATATACTCCGCGACAGTGAAAACATGGGCCTTCCCTCAACCTTATTAAAATTAGTAGATAAACGAACACTCATGCCGCGGCAGTTCTCTGATTGCCTACCTTCCTCCGTCCCCGAAATAAAAGACACAAAATTAGAAGGAAGTGACTATTTACACGCTGTCCCATTTCAAATGTATTCGGTTGGATTCCATGCGTCCAAGTAAACTTCCATTTAAAATGCATTAAGTTGGTTTCCGTGCGTTCGAGCCGTTGTTTTAACATAGGCGTGCAAATAGAATAAATGACCAAAATAGAAACCGTTCCAGGGGCGATTTTTTAAAGTGATTGTCTAGGGTCAGAGATGCGGGGAATCACACGTAAAGTCGTTTGGATGGGGAAGCATGTGATGAATGACTAAGCTTTGAAAAGCTCAAGATGACGCAGCAGCTAATGAAGTCTGACGTAAATCGATAAGATCACCTCGCCGCAATCTCAGCAGTTTTAACTAACATTTTGAACGGAAATTAGCTAAACTGAGTGGAATCCAGTATTTTCGGCTGCTAAAGCTCATGTCCTCGAAATGTGGAAAGGACCACGGAAGCAACAATTTCTAACTGCACAGGGAAAACTGCGTGAATTAAGTTTAATTAACTAAAAATTATTTTTAAAAAATACATTGAAATAAACAATTGGAACCGGAGTTGGGAAAGACGTCAGTTCTCTTCTAGAGTTAGCACAAAAATAAGTTTCGTACGATAATTTGGCTTATAGGTTCAAGAAACTTAATGAAAAAGTAGGCAGGACAGTGTTCTCCGAATCGAAAAAGCTTTGTCGGAAGTTCTAGGAGAGGACAAGATACAGCAAGGTCAGGTTGCATATTCGACGGAGAAACAATGTGTGCTTCTTAGCGTTCAGTCAACGATTTTACACACAAGACACTCAACATAGCTCATTTTTGACACCTCTTATTTTGTTCCAGGAATTTTGTTTTTCATCCAAAATGCCGTGGGACTGCAGCAAAAAGAGCCCCTCCAGCGGGGAGAAGTGGTCCAGAGACAGAAAGCAACAGCGTAGAGCCCGTTGGGGAGTCGTCATACGAAAGCCATCCGGCTGTCTCATCAATATCTGACGAAAACGGATACGTAATGGATAGGTAAGAACCGAGTTACATGTCTTCTCGTAGAAGAATCTAATTTTTGCTCATGTAGTACAACAGTTTTCCCACCTGTTCCGAAATCGGAGAACTGAATATCTTACACGATCAAGCAAAAAGTACTTGATTCTAGAACACACAAAACTTTAGACGCTAAGTGATGGGCACCACGAGAACAGAGCCTTCAAAGTACTGAAGAAGCGCGTAAGCAACTTTCTCGATACAACAGCCAACTTGTAGTGATCATAAGTCGTTTCGGATTCAAATCGAGTGATTTTTTGTTTTTAGAAATTCGTGTTGGCAATACCATTGAAATAGCTGAACGTGCGCGAGTTCCTCCATTTTTAAATGTATTGGTATTACCAACACACATGTACAAAACTTAAAATTCACAGATTCGAAGGCGACACGACTTATAATCTCTAGGTTTTTTACTCTGGTGACAATTAACTTATGTTCTGTTCTTGAATATCCTCCACATGTAAAAGTGGTTTGGACTTGGAGGGATAATTTCCATGTTTTTGGGAGAACTTCCGCATTGCAGAACGTCGGGGGGCACCCACAAACACCAAATTTCAAAACCGCCAACGCCGTACCCGCCAGTATCCATAAGCGCCAATAATCATAACTGCCAAAGTCAGAGGTTAGGTTAGGTTTTAGGAAAGGTTAGGTAAGGTTAGGTTGGTAGCGGCGTCGGCGGTTTTGAACAATGGTGGAAGTGGTGTTGGCGGATTTGAAATTTGGCGTTTATGATAGCTACCCCAGAACGTCCATGTCTTGAGAACTTCTCCTGCCATTACTCAAAATGAGGCGGCATTTTCACGCGGTAAAGATATATTAAAGGAACCAAATAACGATATTCATCTCGAGGTGGCGAGGCACGCCCGAAAGGAGCACGAGCGTTCTACTAGGATGCTGTTCTCCGTCCCAATCCGCTGGGTAAACGGCTAGGCAGCCGGGGCGAGGGGCGAGGGGCTGGGTACATAGCAGAGGCTGGCGCGCAGGTGCTTCGCTCGCGACCTCGGCTCCGATTCAGATTTGCGAGCTCTTGACAGCACGACCCTCTCCACTTTTACAGGCTAGACTGCGAAGAAATACGATCCTTTGTTGTTATTTTAGTCTTGAGTGGTTAGATGACGTCGATAACCTCCCACTCAAAGACTCTTGAGAACTGGTCTCGATTTTGCTAAAGAAGGAAGGTTTTTCCATTATTTTAGATCAGTGATTTGAGGTTTTCTTGTTTCTTTTCACTTTACACTCCAGGACCAATATGGCGGTGTCCACTTTCTCAGGACGTATGTTTTAGTGCAGGTCATCAAAATTCAGTGGTCATCCGCTTAAAAAAGTTAGAGTATTACTTTGAGCAGTTGTGAAAAATCGTTAGACGATGAGTGACTTATTTTTAGTATACCTGGCAGACTAGTTCCTTTTACTTATGGGCACACTGTAGCTTTCACAATGTGAACGCGAAAACTCCCAATAGGCATAATTTTGTAACGTGTTTATGGACAGTCTACAGGTTACCCTGCTATGGTGTAATTGACCAATTTTTATCGCAATAACCATCAGAAAGAGCTCAAAAAACGACGAAGAAAAGTCCAAAGCTGCGCCTTGATATACAATCAGCGGATCGCCCGGAAATCGAGTTCAAATTTGCCTGTGACGTCACAGAATCCGTGGGATTCAGCAAATCTATGACGTCACAGGCAACTTCAAACACGATTTTCGGGCAATCCGCTGATTGTATCAAGATGCGGCTAACAAAAGAATTTTTTCTTCAACATTCTTTGAGCTCTTTCTGATGGCTATCTCGATAAAAGTGGTCAACTACCCCATTAATATTGGTCACTACCCAAGATTTCATGCAGAGGAAGAGACCTTTTTTCGAAAAAATTCAAAATTTTCAGGTTATTTTTCTTCCAAGCTATTCATTTCAAGACTTAATCATTGCTCGATTGAGACCGGAAAAGACACAGGCCGATGATTCTATATCAATCAGCCTTATTTCACGGTGCTTGAAAATCGATTAGCTCGAAACCCGCGCGAAATATCGAAACTTCTCTTAGGAACTAAAATTGGTGAACAAGTTATTTTACACCAATTTTGTTTCAATTGGCTCAGCGACGCTTGAACTCAAACCCATTTTGGGAACTCTCAAACCCTTTTTTGGTTTTTATACAAAATTTATATCAGCCAATGTGTCCTCAAAATGAAATGGAAAATCTTTGCGGAGCAGTACATTGAAACTGTTCCACCCTTATTGGCGAAATCTCGGTGGCATGAGCTTTTAGACTACAAAATTTTCCTCCGGATTTTCATCGTTGAGTAGAAATCAGTCGAACACAACCCATGAGAATGAGATTGGTTATGACATGTCTTCTGTTATTCCACTTATGAGAGGTAATTTCGGTACCTCCATGGAAGAGTCGACTAGTCCTCAAAGCTATGAGCTCCCAAGAAGACCAGTTTCGAGAGCGTGCAAAACCCCTTTTTCAGCTCTGCCTATTTGATTGTTTTTCGTGTGATTTATAAAAGAATTCACGGAGAACATATTCCGGGGGCCAGGGAAAATGTCCCATCACTGTCATTCATATCAGACGAATAATAAAAGAAATATTCGCAACGAAAAACAACATTTTGAACGCTCGTCAAGCTAGAACAGTTTCAAACTTCGGTTTGGGAACTGGTTGAGTCTTCCACGGAGATGCTGATTTGAGACTCACGAAAGGATGATTTTAAAACATCGTTGGTTGTAACAGGGATATGGCGGCACGCCTTCTGGAGAGCTTGCCTTTATCGAGAGCTAAGATGCCAGTCCGAACGGACGTACCGGTAGGCGGTCCCCGCGACAAAGACGTTATGGCGATAGCAGCGGAGGCGATGGCCCAAGCCGACCCCAGGATTCATCGGCCATCTGAAGCGGACGGTACTTGGGAGGTAAGCTGGACCACAACTTAACTACCCGGATGGTCAGCTTACCGATTGGTGTCTGAGAGTCTCTTTTTTTTCGTGATATTTTGCGAATGGTTATGTTGGAACTGACTACATTCTTCTTTTAGACGCAGTTGAAGAGTAGTCTGGTTGAAAATAATAATAAAAAAAAAGGTTTTTCGCATTGCGTAAATACGCAGTAAAAAGAGAATCTTAAATTCAGAAGCAACAAAAGTCAAATCACTGATCTGAAAAGAATTTCAGTCCAATTACTGAATTCAGACATCGTTTTTAATTTCCACAAAACTGCTTATATTGAGTATATATTCAGGGAATATTTGGACTGAATTTTTTTTTCAGACCAATGATTTGAATTTTGTTGCATCTGAATAAAAGAGTCTCTTTTTAAAGTGTATTTCGTGTGTAATGAGAACAACTTGTTTTCGGCTTTATCCGAGCACAGGACATTGTTTGAAAAGTTGTGATTTTTTTACGCTCAAAGAGCCCCTGACAATTATAATATAGGCAACACGCGTGACACGTGTGTCCTGCTGTTGCCTATGCATGTCTCTGCAGGGGCTCTGCTAGCGCTACCTCAAAACATTCCGATCTTAACCGCAGATATGTGCTTTTCTTAGGTCTTCCTTAAAAAACATCAAGATCCCAATAACTTGGGCGGAAACGAGGCCCGAGCAGTAACAAGTGCCGATACTCCCAAAGATTGGTACACGGGAGGGTAGCTCCGCGCGTATATGAATAGGGCTATGTTTCCTGTATTTCATGCAAGTCAACCTTCACCACTAAAACTTTCCTTTCCTTCGATTGATAATTCCAATGAGGTAGCCGTCATAAGTGCCAAAAACCACAAGTGCCAACGCCGCAAGCGCCAATCCCTACCGCAAAACGAGAAAAGTCGCAAACGCCAAATTTCATAACCGCTCTAACCTAACTTAATCTAACATAGCCTAACCTAACCAAACTTAACCTAACCTATAAAATGATAGGCCTACCTATCATTTGGCGGTTACGAACGTTGGCGTTTGTGGCGTTGGCGCTTGCAGTTTTTGGCGCTATCGAATGCCCCCCATTCCAGAGCACACCTCGAACTTTGATAGGAACAAACGTATTTTCGGCTTCAAGAAAAACTTGAACTCGATCTTAACAGCATTATTAGTGCCTAAATCTTTCCATCTGTCCTTTATAATCAAAACATTCTTGGAAGACGATGAAAATCTCTAGTGTGCACCTATTTCGAAGGGTCCATTTTTTCGTTGAAGAAACACTGAGGGGTCCTACGTAGGATCTACTAGTAATGGTAAGCTGCGACATAATTAAAACCGAAAGCAGCGTGCCTAATGAAAGCGTAGGCGGTTTAGCTTTCCCATGGCGTAGTCCGGATAAATGTACTGTACCGGTACCTCTTTACCTCAAGCTTTAGTTACAGTAGCTCAAGCCGAGTTCTGGGAAAGCGCTGAGAAGCAGATCCTCGGATTAACGAAGATAATGAATTATTACTCGCTGATTTGTGCCAGCACCTGCCAGGCGGATTTCTCTGCGCTGACCATTCTTAGAAGCTTTCTTGCACCATAATTGAACACGGTATATTTTAAAAGAGACTACCGGAGTGTGACGTCACAGGCTCCCCTCTCTTCCGCTCCTGCACTTCCTCTATGGTGCCAATTCAAATGCTGGATCATAAGCAGAACGTAATCCCGGGTGAAAGGAACATGTCTTTAGGTAAAGTTAACCCCACACAAAGGTTTTACTACACTATAAATTTTTAAGGTTGCATTTCGAACCTTTTGGTTCGACTCCTACGACGTTAAGCCGAGCGGAGCGAGGCACTAGCCACATAACCTAACCTAACTTATCCTAGGGTTACCTAATTAACGGTCGCCAAGCTTGATGCCGCTTACTTCTCGGCGGCCGATTGAGGGCCGCCGAGAAGTAAGCGGCATCAGGCTTGGCGACAGCCGAGCGGAGCGTTAGCGAAGCGAGGCACAAGTGACTATAACTAATCTTGGTAAAAAGCAAGGGGCTTTGCTATGATAGGTTAAGTTAGGTTAGGTGCCTCTTGCATCGCTCCGCTGTCGTTCTGCTCGATTGACGACGAAAGGTCGAACCAAAAGGTTAAAATTGCTACCTTAAAAAATTCGAGCGTACCTTCGAAATGGGGTTATTTTACGATCTTGTGTAAGATTACCTCTGAAAAGGTTTGACTTACGCAGTTATGAGGTAATGCTACATCTCGGAGGAGCCAAGTTACAAGTTGGGTTAATACCGCTGCGTTGTAATTTAACCCATTCCGTTTACAATGTACTGCCTCTAATCCTTACAATGTAATCAAAGGTTGAAGAAGGGTAGAATAAAAACTGGCTGAAAAGGATACAACACCAGAAACAGGATACGCAAACTAAAAAAACTTACAACTAGCGTGCCTCTTGCGCTATTATCGTAGTTCGGGTAGCTGTCATAAGCGCCAAAAACCACAAGCCCCAATCCGTAACCGCAAAACAAGAAAAGTCGCAAACGCCAAAGGTCTTAACTGCAATACTGACCTTACCTAACCTAACGTAGCCTAACCTAAGCTAACTTGACCTAACCTAACCTATACGGACTTTGGCGTTTGCGACTTTTCTCGTTTGGCGGTTACGGACTGGCGCTTGCGGCGTTGGCGCTTGTGGTTTTTGGC
>Ga0058701_10003158_pt1 | contig 12911 bp, 15 predicted proteins | sample AgamicOrMae_FD_97039 | JGI IMG/M metagenome (GOLD analysis project Ga0058701, IMG submission 97039) | Agave microbial communities from Guanajuato, Mexico - Or.Ma.e | ecosystem: Host-associated > Plants > Phyllosphere > Phylloplane/Leaf | place: Guanajuato, Mexico | collected 2012-06-04
CTGCTTTGCGAGCCTCTCGAGCCGAACGCAGACTCACCTTGAAGACGGAGGCCACCACGTTCACCTGGAACTGTTCGACGGTCGATTTGATTGCATCGGCGAGCGCGTCTTGCTGCTGCTGCTGCTCTGGATGGTTAGCTTGCGGACTTGTTGCTTCATTGTTCTTCTCTTTTGGCTTGTTATGTTCCATTAGAATTGGCGAATTGGTGCTTTGGGCCACAGTTTGCGGCCGGCCGCCAGTCTGTAGCTCTGCAGGAGACTGGCCAGAGACTGTCTGGCTAGATATTGGCCGGCCCAAGTTGGCAACTTTTCCACAAGCAGTTAGCCTCTGCTGCTGCTCGAACAGCTGCTCCAGCTTGGCGCGCAGCTCGCGGCAGTGCTTCGCGTTCGGCGACTTCCGGAAGATGCCCACCGTGGAGGGGCCCTTCCGGTAGAGCTCGATCAGGAGGTGTTTGATGGGCGCGGGGAGGCTGGCGAGCAGCAGTTGGCGGCAGCGTTCCTGCTGCTGCTCCAGCTCTGCGGGCGCTTGTCCCAGTCTTCCTGCAGGACAGCAGTGCGGCGAAGTTGCGCGCGTCTGGCGCGCGTCCGAATCCCAGCGCGTCGGCTCGTGCGTCTGCTGCACTTGCTGCTGTGTTTGGTGCGCTTGCTCATGCACTTGATGCACTTGATGCACTTGCTGCTCGTTGTTGTTGGCGTCCAGCGTGAGGCGTCTGAGGCGCGCGGCCGCCCGTTTCCGCTTCAGGGGGTTGTTCTCCTTGCTCAGCTTGGCCCAGGTGCTCAGCGAGCTGGTCAGGGGCGCCGACAAACTCTGGCAGAGGCGCACGGGCCGACAGACGCCGCTTTGGGGGGCCGTCTGCTGGTGGCTCTGTTGCAGTTGTTGCTGCAGTTGCAAGCTGGACGAGCTCACCAAGCGGCTGATCTGGCGCTCCTCCTGCTGGGCCCTGATCTCGTTCAGCTCCCTTATTGCTTGCAGGTCGAGCAGCCTGTCCAGCGGCTGCTCGAACAGCGGCACCAGCTTGGCCGCCGCGCTGCCTCCTCCCGTCTTGCTAGTTCCGAAAACAACCATTTTGCCGCAATTCTACTATTTAGTTCGCGAAAGTATCTTCTCGAAAATATATTAATACTTGACTGATACTTGTGCTCTTCTTGACTCAGGCTCGACGTTGCTCGTTGAGGTTTCCTCTTCTCTGCAGCCCAAGTGCACTCGTTCGGGCCGAACTCTTTGGCGCGGCCGCAGACTGTCTGCGGTGGTGCAGCGCGCGTCCAAAGGCCAGCGCAGTTCGTGATTTCTCGCGCTGCTTTCTGGCCGCACTTATTGTGTTATTGTTATTGTTTTGGGTGCTCGCGCGCCAAAGTGGGCCGGCCGCTTTCAGCTTTGCCTTTCGGCTTGAAACTTCGCCCTTCAACTTCTGACTTTTGACTCTCAACTTTCGGCTTGTCTTCCCTCTTTTCTCCTTGCCTTTGTCTTGCTTTCCACTTCGAGAACACTTCGAGGCTCGCCCACTGGCCACTCTGCACTCTTGGGCTTCTCGGCGCTAATTGTGCCCCAATCGGGCGGGCGATAATTCGGAGGATAATTTCCCCCCGGCCAAACAACTGCCACTTTTGCCAAATGTGAAATGTGAAATGTGAAATGCGAAATGCGAAATGCGAAAAGCTCGCGTGCTCAGCCCCACTTCTCCCAACTGCTCGCCTCTTGCTCTGGCTCTTGGGCGCCAATCGGGCCAATTGGGCGCCTCCCTTCTGGTCTCTGTGAGTCTTCTTCTGCGTTCTGTGTTCTGTGTTCACCAGTGCTAGTCTTTGGCCGCTTGTGGCTCCTAATGGACAGGATTGAGTATGGACAAAATGAGTAGGTTAGCTGACATGATTCTGGCTCCTCCTTCTTCTTTTCCCTCTATTTTGGGGCCTCTTTCTCCCTCTAAACTTGGCTCCTCTTTCCCACTCAACTGGGACTCGAGAATCCCAGTCTCAACTCGCCGCTCGGCCTCAATTTGGGCCCACACTTTGGCCTCACGATTGGGCCGCCCAAACAGGCAAATTCAACTCCAATTTCCACTCCAATTCGGTCCAACACTCCAACTCCAAAGCCGCAGAACAAGCCACTGAGGCAGATGGCTCGTCCAGTGAACGTCGTAAACACAAACAAGAGAGATAATTTGCCCAACTCTAAACTGGCAGTTATTCCTCCTCTTCTCTCAGACTGTCTCTCTCTTTCTGGTGTTTGTGTCGCTCTTCGTTGTGCATGGACTGTCTCTCGTGGACTGTCTCTCGTAGACTGTCTCTCGTGGACTGTCTCTCGTGGACTGTCTCCCTGCGTCTACTTTTCCTCAAAAACCTCAGACACTTTGCCTCGAGCGAGCAATCTGCCCCACTGCTCAGCTGCGGCCCGAAACACGCACTCTCGTAAAAGCCTCACTTTGGAGCAGGCCCAAATGCTTGTGGCCGAAAGCTAAGGGCAACTGTGTCTTGTGTGCTGCTCGCGCTCACGCTGCCGCATCGCACTGGAGCTGCATCCTCCTTCTTGCTGCCACTCTTCGCATTAGCAACAACCAACAACACCGACACCACTCGCAACAACAACAACAACAACAACACTGCAGTTTGGCGCTCTCGCAACTTGTTGCCCCTCCGCTCAGCCTCAGCACTGCAGCTCTGAAGCACGCACAGCTCTCCGCCTTGGTCTCTGTCTCTCTCGCTTTAGTTTGGCTCACAAGCCAGTCTCTCAGCCAGTCTCTCACTCTGTCCGCATCTGGCAGATCCTAGCCTGCACCTTGTCTGCCTTGCGCCCTCTTCTGCTGGCGCGCCTGCGGGCTTTTGGCTCGCACTGCGCATGCGCAGAGCCGCGCCCGGCCCGCAAACAGATTAGCGCACAGGAGGCACAAGTGCGGCACAGCTTGGGCACAGGGCCCGCATTGGCCGCGCTGAGCAAGCGGCACAGAAGTTGCGACGCCCGCGCGCATTCCCGCACAGACAGACACAGATATGGGCGCCGCCCGGCCGACCTGCTGCCGTGCACTTGTGCTCTCTTGTGCATCTCCTGCGCCCTCGCGCCGGCACAGATTGGCTCGGGCGCGCACGCTTCTCCCGGCGCACATCAACGCGCGGCCCGCGCACGATCACGCTCACGATCGCACACACTAATGCTGTTCGCCCGCCCGCTGCCACGCCTCCTCGCTCGCGGGCCCGCAATGACGGGCCCGCGCGGATCATAATGGTGGAGGCGAGCTCTGTGTTCGAGGCAGTTTCTTTCTGGTGAGCCAGCGAGATGCAGGACCCTCAGAGGACGCGGCCTGAGCAGCTCTCGGACACAACAGCGGCTCGGAAACCACTTGTTTGCCCACCTCCGCCAGCGGGGCGGGCCCCAGTCTGCGGGCCTGTCCGATAGCCCGTCGGGCAGTGGGCGCACAGCTGCCTCTGCTGGGGGCTCGCCCGTGGGACTTGGAGCAACAAAGTATCGGCTCGCGTTCGGCTTCATGGCAACAGACTGGCCGATGCAGCCACTCGACGTCCCTCAAGAGAAGCCTCTGCAAACAGACACTCGATTCCGGCCGCAACCTGAGCCCCTCCTCTGTTTGTCAGCCGATTCTTGGCCTGTTTGTGGCTGCAAGTGGCTGCAGTTTGCAGCCACTTGCAGTCAGTGCCTCTCGTCGGCCGCTCGCCACTCGCCACCACCAAGAGGCCCCCGCAGGCCATTCTCCATTCTCGAATCTCCATTTTCGAGCCCTTTGCCTCTCGAGAGATTGCGGCCCGACGCTTGACAGTGGAGGCAAAGTGGTGAACTGCGCGCCCTAAAGCCTTAGAGCCCTCGAGGCCACGCGAGAGACCAGCAATGAGAGGCGACACGCTGCACTCAAGGGCCGGCATCTCGAATTCCGGCCGGCTTTGTTTGGGAATCAAATGTTTCTGGTGAAAGATTGTGAAGAGAAGTGTGGAAAATTGTCGAAGAATTGGCCGAAAGAGCGCCAATGGAAAAGCTGAAAGTGGCCGCCACAGACACTCTGCGGCCAAGTGGCCAAAGGTTTGCGCGCGGGAGACAGTCTCTGGCGGGAGACAGTCTCTCGCAGGCCAGCTGCAAGCAAACCTGCAGGATCGGCCGTTTGTTTGCACACTCTCTTCGGCCGGGCCTCAAGCCAGCAGGTCGAGGGAACTCGCAAGGCGCCACTTTGCCGCCTCGCCACTTGCCACTCTCTCAACTTGAAGCCACTCTCTCTCTCTCCAAGCACTAAGCTCGCCCGGCTGGAGCTTGACGCGCGCCGGAAGTGCCAGAGAGTGCGAGTGTTGAGGAGGAATTGAGTTGGCTGTTGGAAGTTTGGGCAAATTGCAAATTTGGAGAAAAATGGAAATTTCCAAAAGGGCGAAAACTTGCAAAGTTTTGAAAACTTGGAAAACTTTTGAAAACTTTTGAAAACTGTAAAAACTCCAAAAACTTCTCAAAATGCTCACTCCTCCAGCTGAATTGGCACTCAGCCGGCGCTCAATCAGCGCCGAGGATCAGCTCTGGCGCAGCTTTGGGCGAGCAAACGGACGCGAAATCTGTCAAAACTGTCAGAACTCGCCCCCCTCAAGCTGCGGGCCACACGCCACGTGTCTTCCTCTTCGCGCACCTTTACTCTTCAGCGAGACACCTGATCACTATTCGCACTTTTGCTGTTTGTTTGTCACTCCGCTGAGCTTCGCGTGTGGCCCAACTCGTCGGATGGCCAGCCAGAGAGAGTCTTCGCGGGAGGACTCTGCTTGGGAGTTGTTTTGGTTGCACAATAACTCTCCCGCTTGAGTCTGGCTTCCGGCTGGCACAGTTCGGCGCCGGCAAGACGCTGGCGCGAAGGCAAAAGTGTTTGGAGGTGCCCAAACTGGCCGAGCTGGCGGGCGGCCGAGAGGCGAAAAAAGGTAAACAAAGCGAGAGGAGCACTCCTCTGCACTGCTTGGTCCTCTGCAATAACTGTGCACAATGCGAACAGTTATTGCAGCGCGCGCTCACTGTGCTCGCGCGCCATAGACTGTGTGCGGCGCCATAGACTGTGTGCAGCGGCCGATTGGCCTCGTTTCAGCTGTGCACTCTGCCAATGTCCACAGGCCGTTTGTTTGCGCCCACCGGCAACTTGTGGGTGGTCGGCCAAGTGGGCCAAGCGGCGAAGAGCAACACCAAAGAGGCAGACTATCTGGCTTCTGGCTGATAAACAAGTGTGTGCAAATAAATTTCTCCCTCTGTCTGGAGAATAAAAACTTCTGGGCGCAAATTTGGCCAAAGTTAAGCTGGCCAAAGTTTTGCCAAAACTTTTCCACCTCTTCTAGCCAGCTCGCAAATCCGCCAACAGACCAACGCAACAGGCGAACAAACGCGCCTCAACAGTTAGCTCGCCAGATACCGACTGGCAAGCTAACTGGCGAGCTGGCTGGCAAGCTTGTTGCCGGCCGCCAAGCTGGGGGGCTTTGACGCCGAAAGGGCACACTTTCGGCTCTTGGGCCGCTTGAGTTGCTTGTTTTGTTTGCCAACTTTTTCGCTCGCCTCTGGGCCAGCCAATCCTAAGCTCTGGCAGTTAGTTGGCGTGATTCATGAGTGTCCATTCGCTTGGGAGCATGCAAATCGACGAGCCTTCGAAGTTTAGGCCTCGAATTTGGGCCTTCGAAGTTCAGTTTTCGAATTGGGATTCGAATTTTTGTAAATTCCAATTCAGAATTTGGAATTTGGAGCCACTTTTGCCCAATCGAGCTGGTTGCAAGCTCGATTTTTTGGAAATTTTCCAAAAAATTTGGAAAATCTTCTCCCAATCTCGACGAGTTCCAGCCAACATTCGCAACACATTCGAACTCTGGCCAAATTGATAAACAAGCCAGTCTGCAAAACACCCACTCTAACGGTCAATGCCACCTCCAAATGGCTCAAAATGGGCTCCCGTCTTCTGGTGTGGCCGCCAAAAGGTTTGCGCGTGGGAGAGCGCATTTTTATTATCATTTTTTGTTTTCATTTTTATTGGCCAACTCGCTGGCAAGCTCGCTCGCTCGCCCACTGGAACAATTACCCGCCCGAAAGGTGGCCAATTTCCGTTCACTTCAAGCGAATCTCAACAATCTTGAACAATTTTCAACCATTTCCAACGATCTTCAACAACTCGCCACGCAGACCATCCTCGGGCCACTCCTAAGTGCTTCTCGAGAACCAAGATGGGCAAATATTTTCTTCAGTCTCTGGCCCTTCGGCGCCACGACAAGCTAAGCAGAAGCATTGATTTCTCACTATGAGTCTATGTCGCGCCTTTGCTGTGGGGCAAGTGTTGCAAGAGTGCTGCAAGTTCAGCACACTTCTTCTGCAACCTGTGGGCCAACTTTTGGGCTGCTTTTGGCCGAGAGGGAAAGAAATTGCAAGAGCCAAGAGCACGCGAAAAGATCAAATTGCGATCTTGGCAAAATGGGCGAACTGCGAAAAAGTTGGAAAGATAAATGAAAAAGAAGAAAAGGCAAGCTTGCTGCCCGCTGACCAGGACACATTGCGGGCTAACAGTTAGCCACAGTTGGCCGCCGCTGGCCACTTGTTGCCGCTTCCTGTCGGCGTGTTGACCGTGAAAGCGACGAGCCAACAGGCCAGAGCAGAGGACGAGCCAGACTGTCCCGTTTGGCCACTGGCAGCCGTTTGGCCTGAGGAGAAGCGCGAGCAAGTTCTGCCTTTTGGGAAGAAGCACTTTTGGGAGAAGTTTGTCTTGCAAAAGGAAAACAACAACAACGAGTGGCCATTTGAGCGCCATTTCTTCTCTTGTGGCAGAAAAACGGCAGCCAAAAGTAGTAAATATTGCTCGCTGGCAAGAATAAAACTAAAACTAAAGGCCAAAAGCTGCAAAGAGAGAGAAAGAGAGAGAATCTCTCTCTCCAATTTGAGGCAATAAATCTGAAGCAGACTTCTGCAACTTTTGGAACCTTTGACGTTTGCCCCAAAGAGTGTCTTGTTCGTGCCAGTTAACTGGATTTTGCCCCCATCTTGAAGACTGTCTAACAGTCTCCAGTGGAAAAGAGCCTTGGAGTAAACGGCAGCTCTCTTTTGGTGGAACTTCGAGAACAGTTAGTTAGTTTTATTTATCTTTTTTGTTTTTATATTTTCCGCACCAAAATTCAATTTAATTTCCACTCTCTGTCTCTCTCTCTTTCTCTGGCCCGACACGCAAAGTTTCCCGTTCAAAGAGAGTTTGGCGCTCTCTGATTTTGGCGCAATTGAGAGACTGACCAAAAGTCGGCCGCATCATTTCCGCAATTCTTCATTACGAAGCTCCAAAATTTGCCCTCGACAATCCGCAATTCTTTTCAACCGAAGCCCAGAAATCGTTTTTTTTTACCTCGTGGAATCATTTTTGCCACCGGATTAAACGCAGCTCTCCATTGCAGGCCACTGAGAATGGCCCAAAAGCGCTCTCCTCTAGTTTCGGGCTCATTTTTTGCTAATTAGAAATTACTTCCACGCGCCACTCGAATTTCCCATTTCCCATTTCCATTTCCAAAGCCTCGTAATATCAAATAATATTAAATAATATTTGCCCCCGTTTTTCGGAGCTACTGTTTCGACGCTTCCCTGGCCCTTTCGAGCTTCTTTGGCGGCCCGAAAATTGGAGCTTCCAAGTCAAATATTGCCCGAAACTTATCGGCAAGCTGGCGAGTCTAAATGGCCAAATGTGTTGATGTTTGTCTCGCTCGGCCGAGCCCAAAGGCCAGCCGAGGCCGCAAACAAGTGTGGCCCAGTTCATGAACCAAATCGGTCGCTCGCAAATCGATGCTAAGCTCTGGATGCCAAGCTCTGGAACGAGCCCAAATTGGGCCGCCTTTGTGCCATTGGCGTGCTCATGTTACGATTTGGAATTACGAAACACTCTCCCAATCTGGCAATCGGATTTTGCCACTGGAAAAATGGATAAAATCAAGCCAAATTAAGCCCCACTGAGAGCCAAACTAAACTGAGTGCTCAGCTTCTCAGAAGTGGAGGCTGATCAGAAGTGAAAAGGGAGCCAAATTGGAGGCAAAAAGGAGCCGAAATAAGGCTCGAAAAGAGCCAAATGAAGCAAAATCAAAGTGCATTAGTCTCTTGAGGCTCTTCTGCTACTTTGCTCGTTCGAGGCAGACACTTGGTTGATGCAAACTCCCACTTGATGCAGACTCAAACTCGATGCAGACTCAAACATGGTGCAGACTGTGGCAAAGGGAGGGCCTGAAGAAGTGGAAGAAGTGAAACTGGAAACCACTTTCGCCCATCGACAAATTGATTGATTCTAACACAATTAGATTGGTCCGCCGCCAATAGCACACAATATAAAAAGTGCATTAGTTGCCTGTTGCGGTTTGCACGAGAGATTGCGATTGCCAATTGGATTTGGGCTTTCGTTTTTGGCAAAAAAAGGAGGTGCCAAGTGAAGGCTGAAAAGGTGGAGGAAGTGGAAGTGTGTTGCATGATGTGTTGCTTTGTGATGTGAATAGAGCGCCGAGTGCAAAGGCGGCCTAAGGAGGAGAAAGTTGGCCGAAAGGAATAAGAATAGAAATTGAAGTGAGAATAAAAAAAGTTTGTCTGGAATGCAGCCGAAAGGCGAGGGCGAAATGGAAACGAGTGCCAGAGAGAAGCGCCGCGCCAGAAGGCTGGCTCGCGACTGGGTCTTTTGGGATTGGGATTGCAGTTGCCAATGCGAATAGGAAGGAGATAAAAATGAAAATGGAAGTTGATATGAAAATGGGAATTCATCATAATCATCATCATCAACAACCAGCTGGTCTGCAACCATTTGTTGGCCAATTCTGACGCCCACATTCTCCACTTCCTCCACCTCCACGTCCAATTTCGCTCTCTGTTGGCGCTCTGTGTTCGCATGCGCTTTGTGTCAACACTTTGTGGCCAGCAAGGCCCTTTTGGCGAGACTCTTTGGTGAGACTCTTTGGCGAGACTCTTTGGCGAGTGTCTGTGATTGGCGGGCTCGCTTCCGTGGTGAATATGAGCTGCAAGTGTTGCGACTGGCAAGCCACAATGGACTGTGTGCAGGCCACACAGTGCGGCCCACTGGCAGCCAAACGGCGCTGCGTGAAAGCTGGGCCTTTGCGCCCAACTTGCTTGCCCTTAGCTCCGCTCGATCCTCCGTGATGGCCGGAAATGGGCGACAACCTGCCGCCAAAGATCCAACGCTGCCAGTTAGCGGCTGGCCTTAGACACCTGTCGGCCACCGGCGGCGTTTGCGGCCTGTTGGCGGCCAGCGGCGAGCACTGCCGGCGGCCAACAATGGGCGAGAAGCTCTCCGGTTTCATGGCGAGACTGTCGGGCGAAAAGCTCGCCGAGCCCAAGCTGTTCGCCGATGGTTCTCCAAGCCAATCGGCCGGCCACTTGGAGGCCAGTCGAGTGATCTCCCTCGAAGGAAAGTGGCCAACTTTTTGGGCCAACTTTTTAGGCCAAATTTGAATACAAAAGTGATTACCATAATGGTCAATTAAATTAACACTTGCTTTCTCTCTTTCTCTTCTCTAAGAAACACGCACACGTAACAGTCTAATTCCAAGTGCTCTAATTCTGCTCCTTTTCCAGCTTTGCCGCTCGTGAGCCTGGCTTCCGGTCGGAAGGAGAAAGTGCTGGCAAAATGGCGCGCGCCGCTTGACGTGCAGGGAGTTGTGGTGGCCGCAATTGGACCGCAGTTAGCCCATGGGGCTGATGCAAGACTCTCTTCGGCCGCTCGTTTCTCACACACACACCAAACAGGCCAGACTAAGGCGGCTTCTCGCTGGCCTGAGCTGAGCTTCACTTGCGCCAAACTGGAGCTGCTCTAAGACAGACTCTCTCTCAGTTCAGGCCCGCTTGCAAGTCGGCACTTGGGCTCCAAGAGAAGGAAAACGAAAACAGTCTGACAGCAGCACCAAACTGGTGGCCAAACAAAGAGGCTTGCATAATGAGTGGATCTGATCGAAAAGTGGATCAAAAGTGGCCAACAAAAGTTGCCAACTTCAAGGCGCTCTCTTTTCTTGCCATCTTTCATGTTGTCCAACTTGCAATTTGCAAGCCAAACTTCCGATTTTTGCACCCGCTTTTAAACTTTCAAAGCTTCTCTTGAAGCCTTTCTGCCTCCCACTGCTCATCGACCACTGTCTCGGGCCAAACTGTCTTGAGCCACGAGCGAGGCAGAGATGCGCGCCCACCGAGCACAGTCCGAGAGAGCCGAAAGGCCGAAAAAGGGCCACCATTTGGCATCTATCTGGCGCCAAAACACTTAGGCCAGCTCATTAGTCATTCATGAGCTCGCTTCTGGCCTTTCGAGCGCTAAGTTTACGGCCAATTTGGAGCAACAAAAGTCCAAGTTTAACAAGACAAACAAGCCTTCCGGAGCCTTGAATGTGTGGCCCCCCAATTGTGATCGACTCGCGTGCTGTGCTTTTGGGGCGCGCGGTGCAGCCACAGACAGTCTGCACTATGCACTATGCACTTTGCACTATGCACAGTGCGCAGTGCAGACTGTCTGTGGCTGCACAGTGCAACAAGCTCACTGCACTTGGAACGTGCTATCAAATCGTGCCCTTAGAGTCTCGGCGGGCTCGTCTTGGCGAGCATTTATGGCTCCACTTCAAGTTTATCGAGCTCGCGACTCTAATCGGAAGCCAAAATGGAGCCGCCTGCAATGGATCCGCTGGATTAATGCAAAAGAGACTCACTCTGGGCGCCTCCTTAGTCTCACCCTTCGGCGAGAGTTATGGCGGGACGAGAGGGCGCAATTATTGGAAAATAATCACTTTCTGCCCGCACCTTAGGCTTGGTTAGTTTGGCTCGGTTGGAAATAATGGGCCGTTAATGAGCCCGAGTTGGTTGGTGTCAATTTTGGGAGCACTTCTTAGGGTTTGTGGGAGGCAAATTTGCAAGTTTTTCGCGCCTGTTTATCGCATTTTTATCGCACTTTTAAGGAAAGAGATTTTGAGAAAAAAAATAAGAATAAAAATAAAAATAAAAAGACTGCGAGGGAAGAGAACTCGTTTGATTCAAGTTTTGTTTGCCCACAATCGAATCAATGCGCGAAGATAAATCCGTGCAAATCTGTGCCAAATACTAACTCTCTCTAGCTTGCCAATTTAATCAGCCTTTTTTCCTCTTCTGCTTCTCTCCAGATCCACAATCTCTGCCAAGTGAAAGCTTCTCTAGAGGAGCTCTTCTGCTCCTTATTGTTTGGCACTCTTTTGGGGATTGTTTTTTGGCCGAGATTTTGCTCATTGCTGAACGAGCGAGAGTTGCAGGAAGAGAGCAAGCCAGAGAGGAAGAGCACAAATATCGCACCAAATCTCCTTTTTTCCTCTTGTTGCTCGGCCACAAACGAGGATGATCGATTTGTGTTTGGTGGCCGCAATGGAGGCGCAAAAAAGGGCTCGAAAGCGAAAGCATCGAAGAGTTTGGAGAACGGAAAAAGGTTGTAAATCGAAAGGGGGGGAGGCAAATCGGGTTGGATTTGGCCCTTAGGATTGGCGTGGTTGTTGTTGCTGTTGCGTCGTCTCTTGTCGTGAGAGAGAAAGCCGCTGGGAAGTGGCAAAGTCTCGGAAGAGCATTTGCTGTGCAGTGGAATTGGTGCACAACTTGGTTTAGGTGGAACTCGCTTGAAGTGAAGAGGTGATATACTTTTTTGCCACTTAATCTGAGCTTAGCTTTCGAGGGCTTTTTGCCAGTTTGTAACAAAAGAGGCAGAGCTGAATTTGTTGCGCCGCTTTGTGCTCTCTCTCTGTGTGTGTGTGTGTTTTCCCTTTTGACCAATTTCAAACAAAGAAAGCCAGAGTTTCTCTCAGAAAGTGTGCCGGAATTGAGAGACAAAAATTGGCCAACAAGCGACAAAAAGCCATGTTCATTGTGTTCGTGTGTTTGTGTGTGCGAGTGTCTCTCTCTGAGAGTGAAAGTGGACCAGTTTGAGAATTGGCAAAGTGGTGTTGTGGCGCCTTCCAGAGACTAGCTGTGGCAAACAGGAAGCCAAAGTTGGCGCACACTTGGCGGCGAGAAAATCCAATTGCAATCCTCCCTTGAGCTTGGGCTAACTTTGAGTGGCTCTTTCTTTCTGAGAGCCGCCCAAAGTGGCCAAACGAGACTCCTTTCGACTTGCCTTTGCCTTTCTTGCGCCCACAGGAAGCCGGCCAGATTGATGATCGTTTGGCCGATTGTCAAACAGCAGCGCAGCCGGAGAACTAGGGACGAGGAAGAGCATTGGCGAGCGGCGAAAATTGGTCACCTCCTGGTGGCGCTGCTTAGGCGCCTTCAGCTAGGCCGCCGCAACCAGTTGCAGCCCGCCGAGAGTGAGAGGCGAGCTAATTGGGCTTAGCAGCGGCGACCAAAGCCAACCCTTAGGGCGCCCGGCGGCCACTTGTCGGCCGCCTATTCTTCCGCATCTTATTCCTATTCTTCTTCCTCCTCCTCTTCTTCCACTTCTCTCTTCTTGCCCCGGTGAACTGGACGACTTTATTTTAGGCTAAGGTTTAGGCTAAGTAACAGGCGCACGAAAGCCACTAAGCCGATCAATCAGAGCTCGTCCTTGGCCAGCCTTTGGCCACCAACTGAAAGCGCCACAAGCAGAGGCAGAAGCATCCTAATTGAAAGCCCTTTTTTCCTCCTTTTCCTCCTTTCTCGCCGCCGAATTAGTGAGCCAAATTTGATGGATCCAATTAGGCTGCGTGCAAGTGCTTTATTTGGCTCACTTTGCCAGCTCTTCAACTGCTCAATTTCAACCACCAACTCTTCTCCTCCTTTACCTTTAGCCACCCCAAACACTGGCCCAAACAATACCGCCGGCGAGCTCAATAAATCTTTCCACTTTATTCATCCTTTGCTTCGGCCAGCCACTGCATCTCGCCGCCCAAATGAGCGCCATTTTGGCCACTTTTTCCCCCCAAACTGAACCCGATCTGCTCGGCTGGCCAAGCTCATCTACAACTTTCTCCCAACC
>Ga0058701_10003159_pt1 | contig 12910 bp, 9 predicted proteins | sample AgamicOrMae_FD_97039 | JGI IMG/M metagenome (GOLD analysis project Ga0058701, IMG submission 97039) | Agave microbial communities from Guanajuato, Mexico - Or.Ma.e | ecosystem: Host-associated > Plants > Phyllosphere > Phylloplane/Leaf | place: Guanajuato, Mexico | collected 2012-06-04
GCACTCTTGGCAAGCTCGCCGGCGCTCAGCCCAGGCGCTCTCGATTCGTGTCGCTTGTAATTGCGCCAACAAACTCCCTCCAGCTCTGGCCAGCTCGCTACAGTCCACCAGCGGCTGGTTAGCTAGAGCTCCGTGGGCAGCCCAGCGGTCAGCCCCCAGGCCTTTGGGCTGGCCGCTCGTCACGAGCAAGCCCAATTCTTGGAACAATAACACGCCGGCCAGACTGGGAGGCGAAAATCGCCCAAGATAGATTTCTCCTTCCGCGAATTTCCTCCTCCTCGCCCGCCTCCTCTTTGCCTCCTCCTCAGCTCTCGCCTTTGTCTCGCCGCCGCAGACCAGATTCGGCCCGCCCCACGTCCAAGCCAAGCTCGCCGCTTCCGCCCCCCTGCTGCCCCCTTCCACTGGCGCCCACCAGTGCACAACTCTGCTGCGGGCGCCCCTAAGCGTCGGCCCATCGCCCTTGGCAACAATCGAACCGCAGACGCGCCTCACGCCTGCCTGGCCACTTTTAACTTTCTGCCCCCCTGCCCAGACCGCTTCCGGCGGCCTCTGGAGCTGCCCGAGCTTAGCAGCGATCTCTGGGTCTGTCGCTGGCTCGCTCGGCGCGTGCCACCAAGCTCGAGCCCGAGCAGCTCCGGCCGAACACAGTCCAGCGAGCACGCCGACTTGCAGCTCTGCCGAACTCCAAGCCCCAAGGTTGCCCTAAACAACTCGTCTCAACTGCTCCTGCTCCTCCTTCTCCCCATCCTCCTCCTTCTCGTCCAATTCACAATTTCAAGGCGATGGAATTATTCACCACACGCTAGGCTGGCAAGCTCTCTACTGGCGAGCTTCTGGCTGGCAAGCTCTCCTGGCTAGCAAGCTCCCTACTAGCAAGCTCCCTGCGCTTCTCTAGTAACAAGTTGGCCCACTGAGCGAGTTGCTGCAGCATAGCTCGCGCATTTGGCCCTTTTTCTGGCACTGAGCTTTTCTGAGTCCCGGATGCTCGACGCAGAAAAGCGAGCGGCCAACTGGCCGCCGCCGCTGCACTTCCGGCTTGTCTTGGCAGCCAACTGGGCCGCAGACAGTCTCTCGCTGGACTGCTGGACAGGAGCTCGCCAGACTCAGGCCTGAATTTGACGAGCGAGCGGCCTGCAGACATCCTCCTCTGGCCCCCTTTTGGTCCCACGCTCGATCTGTCATTCTGCGTCCACCTTTCAGGGCCAATTGTACAAATTGTATTCCTCTGCACACAGTCTTGCCAGCCGCCCGAAGACCACCACTGGCGCGCTGGTCAGCCCACAGCTCTCCATTGGTGGCCCTTCGGACGAACGTGCCACCAGCCTTACAAGAGCCCAAAGAGCCCACAGAGATGGTCCACCTCTCCGGCTGGACCATCATGCCGTCACTCGAGTCTGCCCGTGACAGTGGCCGCCCTCCTTTGGCCCCCTTTTGGCCCCCTTTTGGCCCCCTTTTGGCCCCCTCCCGCAGGCAGACCTAAGGAGCCATCAATATTGGGCCCGTGGCCTCGTGCAGGCGCCCAATCGGCGCACAATGGCCGGCGCAATCATTGATTCGGGCCGGGCGGCCTCCACAGCCGGCGGGCTCCAGTGGGCGCCTGTGCGGCTTGTCTGCGGGGCCAGACGGACGCGCTGGAGGGGGCCTGATGAGGAAGGTCCACGCCCATGGGGCTGAATTGCAATTCCAGTGACGAATTGTGTGCGTGGGCGACGCGCGAGGGGGCAGATTGGCCGCCCCTGTGCACTGGCGCCCTCGGCGAGCTCGCGTCGCCCTCAACTCTTTGGCGCCCTCTCCGCTGGGCAATGGGCGCACGAGAAGCATGAACAGGAAGAGGAACAACGCAGACCAGGTGAGGCAGCTCGAAAAGGACAAGCTCGGGTGAGAAATGGCCGAATTATCGATCCAAGTTGGGCGCCTTCTCGTTCGGCTTGGGGCGCGTCCTGTGCACCCCAAGCTCAAGCGCGGCCGCCAACACGAGCCAGATTATCTCGCGACCGCCGAAAGGAGCTGTGTGTCCGTGCTTCAGCCCGTGTGTCTCGAGCCGGTTCGGAGCCAAAAATGTCTATATAAATATATATATATGTCTCTGCGTGTGTGCGCGTATACATTAGCCACGAATGCACACAGCTGCACGGAAAGACACTTATGGCTCGTGAGCGGCCGACTGTGTGCGGCGGCCAGAGACTCGGAGACACAGGGACATGGAGGAGACACGCACACGGCGCAAGGCAGACAATTGGCCCCAGAGTGTAGCTGTAGTTTGGCTTAAGGTCGAGCGCCAAACACGAGCCCAATCGTGCAATGCTGGCGGCCAATCGACATTCGCCAGTCGCCATTCGACACTGGCAATTCGCAGCTCGCAGCTCGCAGCTCGCAGTTCGTGGCCAGCAACTAGCCTCTCACTCGGCAGCCTGGCCGCCAGTTGCTGCTCGCGCGTCCACTCCACTCTAGTCCAATCCACTCCACTCTGGCAAGCTGGCAAGCCAGAGCGAGCAATTGGAGGAGGAGAATCCGCTTCAGCTCAGGTGAGCTAATTTAACGGAAGTTGAGTGGCGCACGCCGAGTGCACTCAGGTGGCGCGGCAAGCTCATGGCAAGCTCTGGTGGGCGCCATTTGGCACGCGAGCCAGTGTCCAGCGGCGAGCTTGGGCGTGTTGTTTGCAGCCGCCGATGCTTAGCCTTCGGCGCTCAATGCGCGGCAGAGGGCGAGCTGGGTGCTTCCATTGCACTGGCGTCCATTGTTCGGCCGCCGCTGCATTGGAAGCCGCCCAGAGGCGCCCCAAACGGCAGCTCGAGCAGCGCCACCGGACACGATCTGGGGCGCCCTCCGAGAGTGTCGCCCAGCACACGAGAAGCCGCCTCTCATGTTTATGCCCAACTGGGGCCCGCCGTTATCGCTCACTCGGGAGCCTTGGCCCCGGCCGGACGTCCAGCGGCGGCCTTCCGGTGCGGCCGGAGTGCAGCTGGCCGGCCGGAAGGGCACACAGGTGGGCGGCCGAGCAGCTGGCCGCGCGCAGACCAACTCAGCCGGCCGGCCAGTGCCGGACAGGGAGGGCTGGCCTCTGGCGCGGCTCAGGTGGGCCGCTCATCCAAAGTGTCCGTCACGAGAGCAAACGTGCCCCAAATGCAGGCACGCGGCCCGCAAGGTCGCCAGAGGGGCCCTTTTTTGCCCTGGGCGAGCCAGCGGCTGGCCTTGCCGCCGGGCGAGCTCGCGCGCCCTCGAGATTAATGGCCGGCCACTCGGCGGTGTGTGTGTGTGTGTGTGTTCCGTGCGGTCTGGGCGGGCGCAGGAGGCGACCTAGAGCCTTGCAGCGCTCGTAGGGGCGCCGTGCGGGCCCGCACACAGTCTGCGGCCCACACACAAGGGCGCACGAGTCGCCCAGGCGCTCCGGACGCGCCGGGCGCACAAATGGCCTGCAGGGGCACATTAGTGGCGCCCCTTCGTGCGAGTGGCAAGCGTTGGGCTGCGCCACAGTCCACGAGCGGCCCGCCCCCTCGCTTGGGCGCAGGCGAAGCGCAACTTCATCGTTTTAATCCAAACTATTTGTTCAACACTCAATTGGCTCGGCCGAGCAACGTTTCGTGTCTCGCGAGCTCTTTATGGCCAGCCTCTTTTGGGGGCGCCCACAGCTAAGGATTTTTACACGCGGCCTGCCAAGCTCATGCCAGGCTCATGCACAATTGGCGCGAGGGAACACGCGCGCCCAATTGGACTTGCAATTTTCCCAGCTCGATTCCGGCAGCTCGACTCTGGCGGAAAAGTTGGGCAAAGTTGGTCTCAGTGTGTGGCCATTCTTATGGAGATTTTTGGGCCCAAATTGCGACCCACTTCCGCCCGCAGCGCCAAGATCTCGCCGGCGAGCTCGCCAGACAAACACAGGCCCAGCGGTGTGGACAAACTCTTGCTGGGGGCCCATCATTTCTCATAATCGTTTCGCCCAGTTTGCCGTCCAAATGGTTGGAACCAACTCTCTGCACTCGAGCCTTCGCTTCATCAGAAATGGACCACTTTCCTTTGTTTGTCTCTCTCTTCCTGCAGTCTGTCTGTCTCGCTGCCGTTCGTCAGTTTGTCTCTCGCCTCGCTCGTTCGGCCATAATGTTGGTTCTCTGCAGTCTCTAGCTCGCCAAATGGGCCTGATGCCGATCATTGGCCCTCGGCGGCGATTCACACACGAACGATCGGGGTTTAAATTATTGCCTCTCCACTTTGGTTCCCCCGAAGCTAGTCCGTCGAATTGGCTGCAATACAAAAAGGCACACTCGTGAATCAGAGCCTCACTTCAGCGCTCTTTGCCCCCGAAAATCGGGCCGGAAACGGAAGGAGTTGAGTGAAAAGAGGCTCTTTTTTCGGGCGACTCAGTGCTCAGTTTTCGTCCACGTTTTGCAGTTGCAATCAAGTCCGCTCAGGGGGCCCTAAACTCTTGCGAAAGTGCTGCAACTTGGTAATTTATACCCACCAATTGGACTCCAAATGATACAAAGCTTTGCCTGAAACGTGAACACTTGCATTCGTCGAGCGGGCGACTTTATTGCCTGGTGGCTGCCACTCTTTCAGGACAAACTCGCGTGTTTACGAAGCCTCGTCGAGCTGCTAATTGGCGCTCGTCATCATCCAATTTCGTGGAAAAGCTTGGCAAAAACTCAAACATCGGAAACTCCATCCAAGAAGCATGCAAACGTGCACTTCTTGGCATTGTCTCCTGCACAGTGTTTTGTATCCAGTGGGCCAAGGATCACTCGAAGTGGGCCAGAAGAAGACAGTGTACAAGTATAGCCAGCGTTTGGTGGGAACAGTTCCCAGGAATCAATGCAGAAAATCGGCGAGCTGGTCTGCATACAGTGGTCTCTCTTCCTCGCTTGTGGGCCCAAAAGTGTTCAGCTTTGGCCCAGTCTCTGAGACCAGAGTCTCAGCCAAGAATAGAGACTCGAGATTGTTTGGAGAAATTGGCTCGCTAGCATAGAGCTGCGGACATATTGGGCGCCCTTGGCAGTGGCGAACAGGCAGCACTCTGCTCGTAACTGGCTCATGTTACCCTGAAGGCCCGCTAAAAGCGCCAGCGGGAGACCAGATTAAAAATAACTCTTCGGGCACCAATCGTGGCCCTCGGCCAAAGCGATAATGGTAATAATAGTAATGCCAGTGATAAGCGTTCGGGGGCGGCGCCAAGGGGCTGATCAGGGGCGTGATTGCGGCGCCTAAGCTCGTTTGCGTCCGGCCGGGATTAGGCCTAGCTCGCCTTAGTGGCAAAATAATGATGCTGAAACACGAGCCGCCCGCAGAAGAGGCAGCTCGCGTGGTCCGAAGTGACGGCGGGCGCGCTTTTTGCAAACTCCCCAAAAAGCGCCAACAATAAGCTCCAGCCGCTTGGAAGAAGGGGAGCAAAATGGAGCAACCAACAACAAGATTGAGCTCAAAGCTGGGCCAAAATGGGCTACACGTAGCGCCACCTGAACCTACGGGAGGCGCCTAACTGCGCGCAGGACCACACGCGAGCTAGACGGCGCCACCTGACGGCCGGGCAGGCGTCTAGCTGGCGTCTTGGCGGCCCCCACCAAGACGCCAAGTGGAACCATGCGCGCGAGCTAAGCATGACCAGATGGGCCCCTGAAATCGGCCAATTGTTTAGCGGTTGTTATTCGATTGATTGGGGCGCCTTTTTCGCGCTAAGATAGCTAGGAAAAGGAGTCAAGTTGGGCGCCATTCTTCTCTCGGGGACAGTAATTCCTCGTCTCAGACAGACTCCAGCTCTGTCTGTCCACTCGAGCCACGAGCTCGGAACAACTTTGGTGTCGCGATCTTGCCAATTTGACCTCGCCAAGGACGCCGCAATTACGCCAGATTTGCCCACTCGCAAATCTGCCCCATTCACTGGCCCAACTTGGCCCCAATTGGCACCACACAATTCGTCTGGACTTTCCTTGGCCAGACCGAAATCTCGGCACCTCAACTGCAAGAGTCAGACAGCCAGACAGGCTGGCAGGAAGTGCAACTTGGCCCACATTGCTGCCAATTTGCTCGTCCCAATTCGTGGGCGGCCAAATTCGATTTCTCCCCTGTTGTTGTTGTTGTTGTTGTTGCAAGACTTGACTGTGATTGTCCAAGCGGGAGAACTTTATCTCCAAACTGGCCTCTCTCCATGCGGGCCGCAAGAAGTGCTGAGAGGGCGCATTGGAGCTGAGGGTCTAGCCAACACTCGCGCTCGACAGCTCGATGGTTAGCTCTAAGACTCGCCGCCCAAGAAAGTCTAGATCGCTCGCGTCAGAGCAGTGGCTAAGGACGGAGGAATCGCCAGCTACTTGCTGCGAATCGGAGCCTCAAGGGCGCCTTCTTATCGAAATGCGCTCATCTCAGACAGGCCAAATGCAACTTGCCTCACACTATCGCACTTGCCTTTGTTTTATGCACCCGACGCGCCATATCAGCACATTGAGGCTTGAATAGGCGAGCTCGAAGTGAACGGCCTGGAGAGACTTGGTTGAATTTGCGTCCAACTTGGAACAGTGTTGGGCGTCAAGCTGGGCGCCAAGTGTTTGACAGTCAAGCTGGGCTTGAAGCCAACGCACAAAGTGGACTGCTTGAGCCAAGCTCTGAGGGTGGCCAGCGGAAGTCTGCCGATCGGTTGCCAGCGGGAGGCAATTGTTTCTCCCCGTTTCCGATGGTCAATCTGCGGACTCTTCAACGGGGAACTCTGGCAAGCTTGCCAGAAGTGCTTGTGGGCACTTCTGGGCCAGTTTTGCGGCCATTCCCCTCGAATGGCCAGCTGTTTCCGGGCTTTTCCACAGAGTCACGAACAAAAAGGAGCGCAAAAATCCCCCCCACTTGCCCTGCTAGACAGACACTTGGGGGCACTTTGGAAAATGTTGCCAAGCTTCTTCCGGGGCTGCTCATTATTACCCCTCCAAAGGTCTGCCCTTAAGTTTGCTTGAGTTGTATTGCTTGAGTTGGACTGGCAATAAAGTTGCAGGCTCGTAATTGAGTGCCATTCTGGCAACAGCGAGACTGCCACCGATTGGTTTGGAGCCAATCTGGAGCGCACTGTCAGCGCCCCTCAATGTGACAGTGCGCATCTAATGGCCCAAATTGCGCTCCCAAATTCTTCCCAAAGCTTCTCGAGAGTGACAGACCAAGTTTCAGCTGCCATTTGGTCGCAACCAAACGATCGCAGCGCCTCGAAAGGCTCCTCAGGAAGCGTTCACTCATTAGAGTCTAACTGAAACTGGACAAACAGAGGGCTCCTTTAGCGCCTGCCACTTGAGGCCTCTTCTTTCCTTCTCCTTCTCCCAGCCCCATCGGCTCCCATAGATAAGAGCTGGTAATTGTTTGCGGAATAAAATCTCCAATTGGACACACTTTAATTGAAGGCTAACTCAAACCTCGCTAACTCAAATCTCCGACTGACCAAATGGACCAAATGTCTCGGCCAAATTTATCGCGCGCAAGGTAAATAAACGCTCGCTCGAGAGGAACTAGTCACAGCTGTTGTCCCTCCCGCCAAGACACGGTTCATCGGCCTCTTCAGGAACAATAAACATGGACAAAACTCAGAGACCTGGAGGGTCATCTCTTTGTGTACTCTTGTGTGTGGTCCTCAGGTGCAGTGTAGCTGTGCCCCCATGAGAGCTGGTCTCTCTAAAACTCCACCAAACAAAATGCCTGCGGGCAGGACAACGCACCAAACTGGCCGCTCGACACTTGAACCGAATTTGAACCTCGCGAATGAGTTTCGAGTTGAAAGCTCTGCCACTTACCTTTAGTTTGTTCAAAGTATCAGTTCTGCTCATTCAAAGCGCCAGAATTCAATTTCAGGATCCAAACTGTCGCTCTGATGGATTTCTATTTCGAATCAGACTCCAATGCACTTCCGTTCAGCTGGCTTGACGCGATTTTGGCCGCTTTTCAGACGATAAGATCAGACAATCCTTCGCTGACTATCGAACTAGAAAAGCCGAGTTGTTTATTCGCTCGAATAGTCGTTGGAATATTATATAACAATATAGCTCCCTCTTTTTGCTCGTCCCTCTTTTGCTATGCACTCTCTTGAACTGGCTCTAGCTCGACACCAATTGGAGGCTACTGTTCAGCACTCTCTTGATACAATGTATGAATTCGCAATGAGATGCAAAAGGCCGAAAATATATCCTTCGTGTGTCTCTGCACTGATCTATCGAGTTTATGAGATCTTCAAAACAGTTTACTTTTACTTTTCACTCTCTCAAGCAGTTGAAGTCAGAGCAATGAAACGTCATGCGCCAACCAAGTGTTTGTCTATGATCGCGACTCACAAACTGTTTTGATGTTTGATTCAAACTAGCAGTCTGATGCGGCTCCTTAAAAGTCTATGTGTTAAGTTTACTCTCGAAACAAGTCGAAATGTAACTGAAAATCTTGCAAACAAGCTTCTCGCAACTTAAACTTTTAGCACACAAAAAGTTCAACACTTGAACTTACTAGCTTGGACCGCCAAGTAACACTCAATTCGCACTCAATTCCGGCAAACTCATGCAATTTCCAGCAATCGGAAGCAAAAATTCGACTACGACGTGGGTTTGTCTCTGCGCTTCGATTGGAATCGTTCAATCTCTCTCTTTCTCTGATAACTCTTTTGTCGCTAACCACCTGCAACGGTGACTGTTTCCTGCTCTCTAATCTCAAAGAGCCCTCAAGCAAAATGGCAACCTGAGCAAGTCTCAAGAGATTGCGCGATTCCCTTTTGTCCGATTTCATTTGGGCGCCGCCAAGCAAGTGGACGAAACCGGCGCTTCACTCACCAGATTGGGCAGCTGGCGCCCAGATGTGAGCTCGGGCTTGGCAGACGCATGCGCTTTTGTGTGTGATTGGACTCCAGGTTGCTGTCACGCCATTGGGCCGAGCGAGAACTGTTCCATCGCCAATTGTGATCGGGCCCCAATTGCCACACACGTCGGGCTCTCCATCATCACCGGAAATGTGCGCGGCCATTGTGGAACAAGATGAGTTGCGCGCCACATTGTTCAGGGCCTGCAGGATATTTCCGCCCCAAGTCTGTGTGACGCAGCCAGACTTTGTTATTGAGCCTCGAATCACTCGAGCTGGCGAGCTGCTCACTTCGAGAGGTGTGCAATTTCGCCCCCCAAACACTCGAGCTTGCCAGCGAACAGTGTCCTGTTACAAGTTTGTTTCTCTCTCGCGCTTCAAGTGGTTCTGTTTGGCGGCGCATCTGTTGCCAAATAGACAACACAGCTGAGAAGGCCTGTGCTCTCATCGTCTAGGCCTGCCTGTTTTTCAATATGGATCCTTCGACAATTTATCGCCCACCAATTCTGACATTGAATCGTCGCGTCAAGATGATTGCACTATGGCAATTCGTTGAGCAGCTTGCCGTCTATTCTAGTGTCTAGGTATCTACGAATAAGAGTATCTCTAAGAGATAGAAAAGCCCAGAAAGATGATATGGTGCAATCAGGCGAGACTGTCTGTGTTTGCTTGAGGTGTCGCGGAAGTTCTATGGACAAACTGTTCTGTGGACAATTAGAATCCACTCACGCGAGACCCAACTCGCCACATGAGCATGCACTGCTCATGTGGCACCCATTCCGCTCAATCTAATCTCGTCTAGACCCACATTATATCAATGGAATATTGCACTCAGCAAGTGCAATATGCACTAATAGAGTGCAATAGAGTTTTAATACAATCGAATTCGCCATCTCGCTCAATTTCAATTAGATGTAAGTCACGATTCTCTGAACATTGATCATGGCAATGTTGCCTCGAAAATTTCGAAGCTCTAACTCGTTGGACTACAGACGGAACCTAGTGTCTGATAGCACTCAGAAGGATTGAGCCAGAAATTTCCACTTACCTTTCAGTTTCTCCAGCTTCGACTTCCAATTATCTTCATGCTCCATATTCTTGTCGTTCATTTGGGCGCCACTTTTGCCCATCGGGCGAGAAGGCGGCGTGCAGTCTTGGTCATCTGATACTGTGGCTGGCTCATTCTGTCCAATTGGCGCGGAATTGGAGTTTTTGTTCTCCTCAGATAAGTGGCGCTCAGTGCAATTTGCCGTGTTGCTCTCTGTTCTTATTCCATTATCTCTATTCTGGCCCTGCTCAACTCCAACTCCCGCTTGGCCCCCACCCAATTGGTTCCCATCTCGACGGGTTGGGCTCGAGCACAAGCTCGACGAGGAGGAGGAGGAACTCGAGCTGGTTCCTCTGTCGTCGGCGGTCAAACACTTGCCTCTCCGTCGACGACCATTGTTTCTGGACCTCGAGTGACACTTGTCGCCAAACGAACGGGCCAACGTTTCGCCACTTGACTGGCAGGAGCCCATCGCCAGCCTCTAGTCTCTGGGGCAAACTTGAGGGAGAAAAACAAACTACATCAACACCAACACGACCGATTGGCTGACCTCCTGAATCTGGCTCTCTGGGGACCAACTGGCCTCGCCAAGTTTGGCAAGCTAGTTTATTGTCATCCTTCCGGAAGCGACACTGTGGCCGCTTGGGAGGATTGAATTTGCCCCTCGTGTTACAAATGAATATTCTGCCCTCACATCCAGTTGCATGCCAAAGTTTATTATTTATTTTGCCCCACTGGATCGGCGTCAAAACACAAACCCAAACACACTGAGAAACTGACTTTGTGTCTCTCTTTGCTCGCTTATAACTCGTTTAACAACAATTTGGCACAATTCGACACACTCGCGTTGAACACTCTCTGGGCTCCATCTGGCTAAAGAGTGAGGTCCGCTCTGAGCTGAGTTTGTCACAATCGTTTTGGGCTTGTCGAGCAGGACCAAACGGCGAGCTGGCAGACCAATGGCGCCGCTGGACGCCCGAACAATCCACTGCACCAAGGCAACGGACTGCAACCGGCACTGGTTCGGGGGCGGACGCGCAAAGGGAGCTAAGCCACCTAAGGGCTGGCCTCTTTTCGCTTAGCCAACTTGGGGCAGTGGTCTAATTGGGCGTTGCTCGCCAGTCGCCTCCAGCTAAGAATCTTCGCACAGGCACCTCCCCATCATCAACACCACTAGCCTGTTCCTGCATCTCCATGGAAACGCCGCTTCAGTCACAGTCTAGAGCCGACGATGCTGCCGGGCTCTAAACAAGAGCACGCTCCGAACTCGAGCTTACCGGTCGCCTCTCCTCAGGTGCGCCAATTGTCCTCCACCTTGAAAAGAGGTAGAAAACTCTGTCGGACAACTGGACGCAGAGACGTGCTCGAAAGTGAAAAAAGTTGTTCGCCAATGGAAATGTTTCCAAAATTTCAAACTCCCACAAGCTTTGCTCCAAACCTACAGGACAACAGAATAACGAAGTCCGTGAAAGGTTCACTGACTTTTTTGTTTAGATCACGTCCCTCTCGAATGGATGCTCCAGCAAAAGGGCAACCCCCTTGTACAGTTTGTACCCAAGGGAGGAACGCAAAACCCTCTGGAGTCGTGAGGTCGAGCACTGGTCGTGAGCTGGTGTTGAGCAAAGAGGGAGACCACAAATACCTGATTTTTACAACCAGTATCTATCCACAATACTCTAGCAGCACTCGATCCTAGACCATCGAGTGTCTAGGATCGATTTTGAATGGTTGCGAGAATGTCCATCATGAGACAACTCTCATGCTGCTCAGACTCGTCCCTTAAAACTAATTCAATTTATAACTATGGAGAGCCCATGGCAATCAGAGGAAAGATCAGGCAGTGGGAAGTTGCAACGAAGCTCAGGATGCTCTCGCTACTGATCAATGCGACGATATGGTCTATTTAGTTCGATACGTTCGGGAATTTTGTTTGGACAGATATTCAACGGAAGTTAAGACGGAAGTAAACGCCCACTCGTGAGATTCTAGACAGACAGTACCGATCGAATTGCAAGTCTGGCCATGCCTTTACATCTTTGTGTCGGGCTGAATCTGTGTGGGCAGCATAAATCTCTTACCTGATGATAAATTTAGCCTCCATGATTTAAGCTCTCTCTCTCTTTTAAGTCTGAAACAAATCTCTCCGAGCTCTTTCAAATCGTCTCACTCACTAAGATCGACTCAGCGAACTCTGCACACTCATTCCACAACGGGAGCATTGTTGATTGCGCATCTACTTCTAATGAAATCACTTTTGGTCTCATTTATCCATAAATTCAATCGCCTCAGTCTCAATCAGCTCCACCTGCTCTACCAGCTGTACCCATCTTGTTGTATTGTCCCGAAGAATCGGGTGATAGCGTAAAGAAGTTTGATCCCTCATTTGGAATCCTTTGACACATCGCTCCAATATCCTTCACTCGCACTCCAAGCTAGCCCATCATGTTGGCTAAATGACTGATTGAAGGGAGTTAGTAAGCGAAGGCATTTCTTCTACCGAATCACAACAGGATCCGATCCCTTTCACCTCGCTCTGAGCACATCAATCCTTTGCTCTCGCTGATGAGCGGAGGGATAAACCAAAAGCTCATCTCATAGAGAATTGAAATTTGCACCAGCAGCTTTCGAACTTGAGCACCAAACGAGTCCCTCCAATATTAGATGGTGGTTCCGGTCGTAGGATCTGAGGAAAAATTACGTCAAAAGAGAAACGCAATCTGCCCGTATTTACGTGATGTTTTTACAAAGACGTGTTCTGTGTCATGTGCCTAGATTCTGTTGCAAAAGTAAGTGCAACGGAAGTGACGCCCACAGCCGACGCGCCGAGCTATCAAATGATAGTTGCGTCCAGTTTTGTTCTAGCCAGACACAAGAAAGTTACACACAGGTCATATTTCGCCAACAACACTTACACACATGAATACAGCATGACAAATAGACGAAAATAATTAGCTAAAGGAGCCCCTAGATGATGAACCAGTGATGCGAGAGGCAGCAACTTTTGGCCAATGATGCACAACAGTGTATGTATACTGTGTGCATTGTGACAAATCTTCTCATTTCACCCGC
>Ga0058701_10003160_pt1 | contig 12906 bp, 5 predicted proteins | sample AgamicOrMae_FD_97039 | JGI IMG/M metagenome (GOLD analysis project Ga0058701, IMG submission 97039) | Agave microbial communities from Guanajuato, Mexico - Or.Ma.e | ecosystem: Host-associated > Plants > Phyllosphere > Phylloplane/Leaf | place: Guanajuato, Mexico | collected 2012-06-04
GTTGGTACACTGTCCTTGCGGGCTGCGCGGCTTCGGAGGGGAGGGGGGGGGCAAGAAAGCGCGCCATTGTTTCAGGTGAAGTCACGTGGTTTCCGGAGCGGAGACCATTGTGGTCTGCATCCAAAAAATTCGGTCCACGAAATCAGGGCATAATTGCCTCAAACAATCTCTATTGTAATAAATTCTAGTCTTATCTGGAGAAGGCTAGGATATTACCTGACAACGACTCAAAAAACTTTATTGTAACACGCCTTTGTATCTCTGTAGGTCAAGAGAACAATCTAGCCCTTAGGTTTCGTCGCAATAACGTAGAAATATTTTTTACAGTGCATATTCATGATCGTAACTCTCCGAATCAAACATTCTTACTGGTTAGGAGCAGGGTATCCAGCAATCAAGGAAAGTCAGGGAATTTCGACTTGGGAATTTTGACTTTCTGGAAAATATCAGGGAAAAGTCAAAAAATATTTGGTTAAAAGTGCTGGAATTTTACAGAAAAAAAAACTTTAAGTAAAATTAATTGAAACAAGCTATGAAAATTTACATTTAATCTAAAAGTATTATTGGACTATATGCATTGTTTTTGCATATTTGTGTTCGATTGGAAAGTCAGTTTAATCAAGGAAAAAATGTAAGTCGGACTTTGAAAATCAGGGAAAAAGCAGGGAATTGGGTTCAGGGTACTCTCTGGACACCTTGCTGGTTAGTCCTCAGAAAACGCTTCAAAGTTTCATACTTCATGGAAATATCGGAAAGTTTTAGCTTAAAATTCTCGAAAATGGGTATTCTAGAGGAGATGGAATTTTTTGTTGAGCTCAAGGTTGGGTCGCATTACGGCTTGAGCATTTTGGGTTAACCAGAGTAGTTATTAAACAGTGTTGCCAGATTTCGCGATTAAGTTAATTTTAACCGCGATTTGTTTGAAAACTATTAGAGATAACCAACCATGTCGGGTATGTTTTAGATTGCTCTCGGGTCGAGCAATGCAAGAATAGGATTGATCACTTATCTTTACCGGTCAAAAAGTTAACTGCGTTCAAAAATGACGGTGTCCCGATGTCTGGCAACACTGGTATTAATCTCACACTTAAACCCACGATCATATGTTTATGATCTTAGATCACGATGCAAATAAACGCAATCAAGTTCATTTTCTGCGTGTCAGTTCTTTTGTGCCACAATGTTGTCACGCATCGCACCTAAATCGTTAGTTTGATATCCAAAGGACATTCCTGAACAGGAGAAGCCAAGACGATTTCAACGGGGAAATCGATTATAAATTGTGATTCTATTCCAGTGGGCTTGAAAAGTGCATCAAAGTGAGAACTGAGATGAAGTTATTATGGGAACTGGTTTGGTGGTCTACCCGATACGATCTGCCTACGCGTTTTTATAGCCTTCTCATTTAGGTTGGATAACTAAAAAAAGTAAACACAGGACTACCGAAATGTGAACAGGCTTAAAATTTATTAACTCGAGGCTATTTCAAATGTTTTGAAGAGATTTTTATATCAACGGCAGGTGAGGTATTCGGATCTGCTGTATTGGTCTTTGGTTACGTTATACAGTAAAAACAAAATACCTCTATTTTAGGGAGTTCTATACCTGTTCGGGTGTGAAACGGAGGTAGTTCGATACCGAGTAATTTTGATTAATTTTCAAGATAGGCCTATGTTCAACCATATAATTTATAAGGTCTCGGCGAGAGCTTTCTATTGATCTGGCTGAACAAAGGTTTTTGTTGAAAAATCACCAAAATACGTACAGGTACTACCCCGTTTTAGGTTTACACCTAAACAGGTATAGCATTCCCCAAAACGGGTGTTTTTACTGTGTAGGTCAGGTTAATGGTTAGGTAAGACCATAGGTGCCCTGTGTCTCGCTCGAATGTCGCTCTGTTCTACTTGGCAACGAAAGGTAGAACAACACATTGGTTAGAAAATGCAACTATTTTTAGAAAGGTTAAAAATCGCGTTTTTGGGGGGGGGTTCAGGTTTTAAGGTTTTGATTACGAAATCTAGAATTTCAGACTATCATCAATCAATTAGTCTTGCACAAGGAAAATGCTGTCATTTGGGTGTCTGAGGAACCGTTATTGTTGGTTTTCAACCCGATGACCTTTAATGTGGCTTTTTTAACGTATTTCCTCATAAGTTTTTTAGAGAGTTGATGACCTAGCCGGACGAGTTCTGGGTGCCAAGTGATCTTTTTTCGATGGCCACGCCTATCACACATCCTCTTAATTTTAGAGGAGCGCTAAGTTTTAGCATCTTTTAAGCTGCTAAATATTTATTTTAAGTCATCCTCTATGGAGTCCTGCTTCCAGATTGTTAGGATCCTCCTCATATGAAACTACAAGCTAAAAAGACGTTGGTTCGTCATAGGCAACTGTTTCCTTCAGTGCATATTCCGTAGTGAGTCCTCTTTCTGTTAATTTCGCTACGGCGAACGGGTAACTGCAATGCCGGCGTTACTCACGAACGCAGGGGAATCATTCCTCAGTTTATTAACATATTGCCAAAAATTCTTCTTTGTCCATGCTGTTCTATCCTTTGAAATAGTCATCATATTGATTATGAGGCAGTTTCTCTTAATGAAAGTTTCTTTACTCAACGAAATACTATTGAAGTATTAAGAAATAAATCATTGTTTTTAGAGGAATTTTTCCTAGAATTTTTACTTAGAATAGAGAGTCCTCTCTTTATTCCCGTAACATTTTCAAAAGTAAAATCACTGTTTCATTTTAAAGAAGAAAAAAAAATGAATAAAAAAATGCAAAACTTTTCTTTATGATTTAAGGCACAAAAAAGGAAAACATAATGTCTAGGGTACGTTTAGCCGAGTAATGGATGAATCATAATGGGTGTGAATCGTTTTTCGGGTTGTTTTCAAGGTACCAATTAATATCCATCTCAAACTAACAAAGGAACTAAAACTCGCTGGAATAAGCTTCTTATAGAAAATAGGCCTTCGTATTCACCTTCGTTCCCAAACAATAGCAACACCCAAATCAGTTGTTCTTTATTAGTATTATTCTCTATGTGACTGAGACACCGTTTATGCTATTTAGCCAAAGGTGATACGAAAAACTCGTTTTAAGACAAATTCACACGCCATACGGTTGATCCGCGTCATTTTTAAATCATTGGTGCGAAAAGTCGTCCGTTTATGTTTTGTAATGCGGTGGGAAGGAAAACGCCCTGAGCGCGGTACGGTGCGGGCGGAGCGGCTGTGGTGGCCTGCGTCGGCCCGCTTCGGCCCGCCTTTGCAAGCCTCAGCCCGCATCGGCCCGCCTCGGCAAGCCTCAGCCCGCATCGGCCCGCTTCTGCCCGCCACGGCAAGCCTCAGCCCGCATCGGCCCCCTTCGGACCCCCTCGGCAAGCCTCAGCCCGCATCGGTTTGCTTCGGCCCGCCTCGGCAAGCCTCAGCCCGCATCGGCCCGCTTCGGCCCGCCTCGGCAAGCCTCAGCCCGCATCCGCCCGCTTCGGCCCGCCACGGCAAGCCTCAGCCCGCATCGGCCCGCTTCGACCTGCATCGGCAATCCTGGCCCGCGTCGGCCTTACAGTATGCTGTAATAATACAGCTTCCTCGCGACCTTCTGATTGGCGGAGCCCGGCGGGGCGGTACCTTCAGTCTTTGTCTCTCTACTGTTTCTCCCATCCCGTGATTGCTTTCTTCTCTTACTGAGGAACCTCCCCTCCTCTCAAGGCAGAATGGAATTCTTCGAAAGTTGGGTGCAACTTACTTTGTTTTGTTAGCTCTCAACCTAACCTAGCATAAGGTAATCTAACTCAAAGTAAGATACGCCACCGTAAGACAATCGAAGCCATTGTAACCTAACTTAAAATAACGTTTCTTAAGTTAACGTAACCAATCTCCAGGTAGCCTTAAGGTAAACTAACCTAAGATAACCGTACCTGAGGTTACTTTACCTCAGGGAACGTAACCTAACCCTGCCTAGTTTAACCTAGGGTATTATGAGAAGTTATCACACGTAATTTAACATGGCCTTAACCTTGACCAAAATAGGTTTTAACCTAATTAAAGTGCGATGAAAAGAAAATTAATGTTCTGGGATATCAAATACCTAATGCGTACTTGGCTAGCTTTCAAGCAGACCTGAACGAACACACACATATCAAGGGAGAGGGCTATCGGCTCTTTTATTCTTTCACAATTTTGAAAAGTTTGCAACCGTACGTAAGCCTTACGTAAAGAATTTCTCCGCATTTAAAATTTTACTTTAATACTTTTGAACCAACTTATTTTTGTATCGGTAAATTCTTCCAATGTCCCTCGGTCATATGGCTTTCAAAGATACTCTGTAAGTATCCTAGGTGGAATATTTTGCTTGTGTTCCCTACTTCACCCCAATCGAAATTTTTCATTACAAAAATTAACTACACATAACCGCATTGGTTAAGGTTCATCGCCGGCGGCAGCAACAATACCGCTTAGAAGTTAGCGGCATCGCGCTTGGTGACCGTTAGGTTAGGTCAAGCTACCTTAGGTTACCTTAGGCTACCTTAGGTGCCATGTGCCTCGCTCTTCTGGGGGATGTTAGGTAAAACACAGGAGACTGAAATCTAACTTCTCAATTTACAGTATCACTTAAACGTCAGTCACGTGGGAGCGGTTGGTTTTTGGCACGTACTTAACGCAGGCGTAGTTTTCGTGGCGTTGGGCGGGTTTTGGTGGCGCCGGCGGTGGTTGGCGGCCGGCGATTTTTAGTCGGCTGTGAGAAATGAAAAGAGGGCGGCCTTCACAATGGAATCGTGGCTGAACCAACAACTCCACCCAAATACACTTATGATACCGAATTTAGACGATAAGCAATCAGCCAGCGGCCGTTTCACAACCTCGCTGTCAACAAAATGTTAAAAGAGAGAGAGAAAAAAAAACACCTTTCCATAGCCACTAAATCATTCTTATTAATATCACACGGAAGTTTTGGGCAGATCGATTTTCTGTTTGGATTTGACATATATGGTGTGGTTTGTTTTGTTTTTAGTGTCGGTCTGATTTGAATTTGGAATATTGTGCCTTTTGTTTATGTAGGCTTTCACAAAGTTAAAACGTTTATATTGCGACCTCCATTACTCAAGACTCGTGTATTAATACTTAAAACCGGTTTTCTCGAATAACTGTAATAAGCGCGGAAAATTGATTTTCAAGCTAATACAAAACTGAGAATTGTTCTCAGGAGAATTGCTTTTATGGCAGTTTGCTTCTAACTTTGTTAGAAACGAGTACAAATTTACGTAATTATATATGTATGCTGTTTAAAATAAATAGTTTAAAGTCGCCTAACAGTAACTTATTATAGAGATAACTAGCTATTGCCAGTGCCAGTGTCGGTTTCTACATTTTAGCTGAAATAGTGTGACGAAAAAAGCTGGTAGTTTTAAGTTATCTAGATAGTAGCTAATTATCGTTGTGTTACCGGTCAGCTAAAGTCATAAATTAACTCGTCAGCTAAAAACAAGGTAAGTACTTCAAAACTCGCAAAAAATAGCTCAAATCGAGTTTATAAGCAAAAAAAAAAGATAAAACTGAGATAAATAGCTAAAAAAATGCCAAAAACTATTCAGCTCATTACCTAAATTTCTTGTAAAGAAACAAACAAGCTTGGAAACTAAAATTTACGTAATAAACATTTACCTAAAAAGCTGTAGTTGCTTAAATTTAAAATTTAGATTAAGTTCATCTACAACTAGGATTCAGCCAAAAAGCAAAAATTTAGCAAAAAAGCTAAAATTTAGCAAAAAAGCTAACATTTAGCAAAAAGCTAAAATTTAGCAAAAAGCTAAAATTTAGCAAAAAAAAGCTAAAATTTAGCAAAAAGCTAAAACTTAGCAAAAAAGCTAAAATTTAGCAAAAAAGCTAAAATTTAGCCAAAAAGCTGTTTGGCCAAAGAGTTGAAATTTAGCCAAATAGAAAATATTTAGCCAACCAAGCTAAAATTTGCCGAAAGAGTCAAAATGTAGCCAAGATCTCATATGAATCTAAAAAATAGCAAAAAGTAAAAATCGAGAATACTAAAAAAAAGCTTAAAATAAAAATCGAGAATGCTCCAAAAATTAGCTTGTATGGTATAAGCTGAAAATTGAAGGAATTAAAATTACTCGTTATCAAAACACGCCTTTTACCTAACGACGTCACCCGCGCGTTATTTCCTCTTTGGTGGCATGTGGGGAATGTGGGGAAAGGGGAGATCAGTGTTTGCGGAAATCGCGGTAAAATTTCTCCTCTAAGAAGCACTAGGGGCTTATCACGAAGCGCGCGAATAGAAGCGACAGGAGACGAAGCGATGCGATGACAGAGCGAATACAGGAAAGGTCTTTGACAAGCACTCGCTGCTTGGCTTGGTCGGGGCCCGGCGTCGGCGTCGTCGAACGCTGTGAGAAACCACGGCGAGGCGCCAGTTGCCAAATACGGCAAGCGCCCGGCCCGCGGTCCGGCCCGGCCCACCACGCATCAGCCCCGATGCTCTGCGTTCAGTTAGTTACGTATCATTGCACGCGCCGAGATGAACTTTTCGTAACCCGCGCGAAGGGCCAATAGCGGACAGCGATAGCAACACACCTGTTTGCTCGATTGCGATTGAGCGCGTTTCCGCTCGTATACGACATGAAATACTCTTGCTCCCTGCCCTGCGTGTGAGGTTCTCGAGTTTAAGAGAGAAAATTTATGTTTTCAATTAAAATGTTATCCCTTCAATGTTATTAATCTCCCTTTAAAAGATTTTTTTGAGAGGAATTAAAATATTGGTAGTGTTATTACATATTTATCTGAGGTTGCCAAGGTTAGTGCTGCCGTTCTTCAGGGAATTTTGAGCCTTCTACGAATATGTAGCTTCAAAATTCATCTTTCGACGAACAGGTTATGCAAGGGAATCTCTCAATAATAAGGAAAAGATATTATTCTTTTTTTGGCTTTGAATTTTGGAAAGAGGTATTTCAGAACTCAATAAAACAGATACAGGCAAAATTCTTGTTATACTTTTACTTTAAAAGAAGAAAAAAAAAACTTTAAGTAAGCTTTTTGAACACAGATGATTGTAAAAAAAATAGCAAAAATTTATTGTCACTGTTTTAGTTCTAAAAGTCAATAAGGGTAATTACTAAAATATTACCAGCAATCGTGATTTGGAGGACGGAGAAGCAACTTTGTGCATACCGATCGAGATCTTTAAAGATTACATTTTTTTTCACGTTAAGATCTCTCAGAAAATGGTCGTTGATCGACCAGGCTCAATCGTGTGGATGTTGTCTGCAATATTAAAGCTAAGCCTACATCCATATTGTTGTTAAGTTACTCATCAGGAAACCTATCAGAAAACAGGATCGAACGTCCTTATAAACCTTTTTTGATAATTTCGAGTTTGATATCAACGCTAATTCAGCATGGAACCCTATTTTCATACTCCGCTCAAAGAAACATATCAATAGGAATGACGTCGAGCTTAAAACTTGGTCATTTTTGTGAATGTTGTCTCTAATATCGATGCTTTTTCGACATATTATCGTATTTTTCGACTCCTAAAGACCTATGTTATTCGCTCGAAGAGACTTATCAAGAAATGAGGTCAAGCGTTAAATTAGGTACGGTAATTTATTAGTGTTGTCCTTAACATCGACGCTTTTTCGGCATAACCCTATTTTAAGGCTACTCCCGAGACATCTATCAGATAATGGGATTGAACGATCTGATAAGATCAAAATTACGTCCTACTCTTAAATGTAGCCAAAGGGATAAAGTAGGCCAAGACTAAAGTAGCGAAATGATGCTCAATGGCACTCGTGAGACTCGGTACTCCAATTTTTGGTCCAAGTGTCGCGCGCGCGCTCGCCTTGCGCTTGCAGCGACCTCTGGCGTCGACAGGAAGCGGCCCGGCCGCGGTTGCACCCTCCCCCTCCCCCTTCCTCACCGCCTTGCGACCTTAACCTCCTAGGCAGGCCGCGCTCCGCGCTGCAGCGGGCTACCGAGCCACCGAGCGCTACGATCGCCACGCGGGACTCGAACCGAAACTAGCTGCTCTGCACAGGAGGTAATTTATTTTTGACGTTCGTCTGATTACTCGTAATGATAAGTGCGCGAGTTGCATTTTGTTTTTAATGAATGTTTGAGGCCAATTAATCGTCGTGTTGCGAGATGGATGGTTTGCGATGGTCAATTTTCGCCGCTGAATTGCAGGAGTGGCTGAAATCGGAAACGGCTCCTCCCAACACATCCATTGTAATACAGTTCCTATTTCCAGCCATTGACTGTAACTCGATTCATATATATATATATATATATATATTAAGAGAGAGAAATTGCCCTCATTGTTGAAATAGAGTATACAAAGTCCAAAATTGTATTTTATTAAGAACTGGAAGTGCTCCTGATTTCTAAGGATGTGATCAGTGTTTCCAGATTTCTGGACTCCGTCAAATGTAAATGCAATGAACTTTTTAACCAGCTAAGATAATCTAGTGTTAAGCCCCTCTTTTGGATTGCTTCGCTTGAGAGCTATTCAGATCACGTAACATATGCAAGGCTACCCCTAATAGTTCTCGAATTGATCGTGGTAAAATTTGAAGAAATTGCAAAATTTAATAAATACAACATAGTGGTAGTTGATCGGTTCCTCTGAGACTGTACCTTGAGAGGTCTGTATTGGCATGCGAACTATGAGGTTTGATTCAGTGGGGTGTTCTCGGCCAAAATAAATATCAATTATTAACCCAATACCGCCCATCAATGCCGTTCGGAAACAGAAAAAAAAAATTAAAAAAATTAGAGGGTCTTTTCAGCTCAGTATTGTCACAGTTCAAAAAATATCACCCCGCTGGAAACCTGAAATTTGTTGATTTAGGCATTTTTCAAAGCTTAAAATTTCGTATTTTAATGGGGGGAAAATCTTCCAATTTCTCTTAAGCTGAATTTCACTCCAAATACTTTGAGCTGTTATGGGTTAACTACCTGACAATTTTAACTTAAATTGTGCGTTCCAAATAGAAATTCCTCAACTTTGTCCGAGGCAGAATTTTTTTCTAAGTTCTAAAATATTGTTTTAAAACTCGAAATCCATCTTTTTTTTTTGCTAATTTTAGTGAAAAAACCTTTTTAAGGTACTATTTGTTTAAGTTGAGTGAGAGGTAGCAGCTCCTTAAAAACCTAATTTACTGATCGTCATTAGAACCGCGTTCTGATTTTTTTTTCGTCACGAAAATTAGGAACGTATGACGATGAAGGTTTATCTGAGTACCACGTGTGGAGCGTTCATTAGCAAGTTTGGATGATGAAAAAGGCATTTACGTGAAACGAGTGTAATTTCAAGCTGCGAGATTGTTACTTTTTTTCTTCCATGTTATGTCATGTGACATGGTCTTGTCAGCCGATCTCAAAGGAGAAAGAAAAGAAGATTGCCAACTTTGTAAATTTAGTCAACTGCACGGGAATCTACGTTTTCGATCGAGTTTGAAATTTTTCCTTGAATTTTCTGATTCAAAATAATTAGACTTTCTTTCGCTCTACTTGTGACTAATACAGTACGTGAATGTGGAGATTTCAACGCCAGACTATGATACTGTTAACTGTAAAGCTCACTTCTTTACATTTGGAATATAAGATTTGGGAGTGTCCATATTGACTGACTGACCCATTTAAAATGTATGTAGGGCTCCGTGCGTTTTGGTCATCCCCCATTTAAAATGTATTATGTTGAGCTCCGTGCGTTCAAGTCATCATCCATTTAAAATGCATTAGGTGGGTTACGTGCGTTCAAGTCTCCCTGTATTAATGCATGTCGGTCGGGTCAATGGCAACACCCATAAAATTTTCGTCCTCTTCTCTTTCACCTCTCGTTATTAAGCCGATGAGAGCGAAACACAAGGCACAAAACCTAACTTAACCTAACATAACGTAACGATCGCCAAGCCTGGTGCCTCTTGCTTCCATCCTGAAGCAGCGCTCTAATGTTATTGCATTACAAATACGAAATTGATCCAAATATGATATATCAGTGATATCCGTAGACACTTCAACGCAAGTCAACTTTTAGATAAGTATTGAAAACATCGTGTTCGTTTAAACGGCTAGCAAACGTGATACAGAGGCCGGGATACACCAGAGGGGAGGTATTGGGCAGCCATTTTGTTTCTTATGGGACCGTAGCTTACGGAGAAACTACGGAAACAAGATGGCGGCGCCCATGGTTTTGCACCCTCAATGCCTCTTCTCTAGTGTATATCCAGGCCTCAGCCTGATGTATCACTTCGCGGTAACTCAACGGCGTCGCGACGAAAAGTAACTGCAGAAGATAGCTAATGTAACCTTAGAGGACATTCCAATATCAATCGAATCTTTCTCTCTTCTGTTAACTCTGACAAAACGCGCAGTTATCTTTATTTTGCAAACGATTTCTGCAAATTCTAAAAGCGAGTTTGCGTTTGGGTGCCGGCGGATATTTCAGGAGGAACGCTGATGAATGAGAAATTTTGCTGTCAAAATGGCTGTGCCTTGTCGCCGCAGGAACAGATTGTAGCTTTTGTGTAATGGATTGTTATTTGGATGGATTCCGGTGCAGAGGATCGGGGAAGTGCTGCGGAGGCGCCGTGCTACTTGGAGGTGCTGCGCCGTCTTTTCATTTCATTTGTGTGCTGATTCGGAGGGGATTTCTCCAGTGACCAGGCATACTTACGTAATATCAACATTGTATTCATTTTCAGGGCTTTGCTTAAGCGGTCGCTACTACACACGATTAAATATTATATCATTCTGGTCCGTTAACCACCTGTCATCTTATTGTTGCGAACCACAGAAAAAGACATTGAGGTACAGTGGTTATCAAAAGTAGGGGCACTCCCATATAGAAAGTAGAGTACAAGGAAAGTGACACGACTGTAGAGAACGCTGTGTAGCCTGGACAAAAAGGACTTGGTGGGTTGCTTACACCGTGAATTTTAAGGGTTGAATTTTTGCGTTTCTTTGGTTAGCGGAGCGAGACCCAGGGCTCCAACCTAATCTAACATCGCCAAAGCTGTACGCCGCTTAGTTCTTGATGGAAGACAGCCGCTGCTGAGAATATAATACAGGATCGGTAATAGCCCAGCGGAGTAATACTGGAGCGAGGAAAAGAGCACCTATTTTTTTCTGAATCTCCTATTCCTTCCCAGCTCTCCGATAGGATACGATATAATACGAGTAGTTAGGGCTATGAAAGAACGGGCGCAGCCGCGCGATTTTTTATCGCGCGAATAACTTCAGCTAACTTAACCGAGGGTTATTTTTCGACCTAACCTAACCTAACTTTTTTATCGCGCGATAAGAAAGTGAGGTTAGGTTAGGTTGTTATCCGCGCGATAAAATCGCGCGATAGACAAGTGAGGTTAGGTTAGGTTGAAAAATAACCCTCGGTTAAGTTACCTCAAGTTATTCGCGTGATGAAATCGCGCAATAAAAAAATCGTGCGATAAAATCGCGCGGCTGCGCCCGTTCTGTCATAGCCCTAACAACTAATGATAGAAATTTCCGATCGGAAAGTGCAATCCCGCACGGAATTGTCTATCAGACTTTCCATCGGAAATCCGATCGCATTTCCGATCAAATTTCCGATCAACTTTCTGATCGGATTTTATTTCCGATCGGAATTTCCGTCTGATTTCCGTCCACTTTCGGATCCTATCGTTTTTGATCAAAATTTCCGATCGGAAATCCTATCGGAATTTCGGGCTGGGTTGTCTAACTCATCATTAATGAAACTATCTCTATGATTTCCAAGGAAGTTCTGCTGTGGTAAGATGTAGGTTAGGTTTAGATTGTCTGCTATCTGCGACTGCGTAAAAAGCAGCCCGTTTCCGGCGGACTTAAGTCCTTTGGACTAACGCCCATTTAGAAAACATTTTACGGCCCTTTCTAACTATGAGTTTTAAAGGAACATAGTTTGGGTATTGAGTAGCCAACGCCAGGTGCTCGCACTCACGTAACGTATTTTGACACTGAATAAGCCGTGAGTGTTTTATTGCACGGTAGGATTCAAACGCATGTATTTATGTATTGCGTCAGTTAAGGAAGATTACGACTGGCGCTGAGCGGCCGTTTCGTTTCGCTCTGCTATCCGCCCGCCGACAAGTATTTATTTCTATGCGTCTCTCCTTTCGAAATGGAGCGCGTTTCGTGCGTCGGAAACAAAAGTAAGAACCAGATCACTCTGAACAAGACGCCAAAAAATCGCGCGATTTGATATGTTTGCAGCTTGTGCGGTTTTCCTACCACGTTTGCCACTAAAGGACAACCCGTGTACATTCTTTTTTGAATCAACAATAGATTGGTTTGTCTATATTGGAAGTATAATTTGTTTGCTCCATTGAATGTCCTTTGTCCGCTACTTAGGACTCTCGTTATGAAGAGAACAAGGGGTGTGTTTGTTTTGCTTGTCACGCTTTCTTCTTTGTTCTATTACCGAAATTGGCTACGCGTTGTCCACAAGCTTCTCCTTATAATTGGATGACAAAGTGTAAAATACGTAGCGTGTCATTAATTGGGCGTTGTCCTTGATTCAATGTCCTTGAAACTCCTTCTTCCTTTGACCGAACATCGATCCAAACAGGTCTCCCTGAAACCTAAGTGGTCGAGTCGCCTGTGAGTTTGACGTCCTCCGCTGGAAGTATAAATACAGTGCTCTCCCGCTAATCCGGCACAAGCGGGAGAAGAGGCTGTCGGATTAGTCCGGATTACCGAGTAGTTTCTGTGTTTTGGTCGGAGAGTAGTCTAACATATGAAGGATAGGCCCCTCTTTTACATTAATATTATTTATTCAAAAATAAACGATTAAAGTACGACAAACAAGAAATCAAATCAAACGTTTTAAGCAAACCAAACGAAAAAAAAGTACATTTCGGTCATTTTTCTACCAGAAAC
>Ga0058701_10003161_pt1 | contig 12905 bp, 5 predicted proteins | sample AgamicOrMae_FD_97039 | JGI IMG/M metagenome (GOLD analysis project Ga0058701, IMG submission 97039) | Agave microbial communities from Guanajuato, Mexico - Or.Ma.e | ecosystem: Host-associated > Plants > Phyllosphere > Phylloplane/Leaf | place: Guanajuato, Mexico | collected 2012-06-04
GGCAGGCAGTTCACTTCCACCTGACACTTCAAACGGTGTGACAGAATATCCACTAGTCCGTCCTACCATCGAGGACGACAGAATGCTTCCACCAGGCGTGTCTTCTTGAAGGAATGAGTCATTATTGTCACTCTTCACTTTGTCTTGCAAAATCGAGCTGATGATTTCATCAGATTTCGAGTTTGCATGCCAAGCTATGTTGGCTGTTGTCAAGGTTGCTGGGTCGTCATCGGGTTCAGGAGGTGCCTCTGTGTCATTCATCGTATCGGAAATGTCTTCAGCTTGTTCAGCGTCATTTTCCACTGGTTCACTTTCGTTCTCAATGTTTACCTGCAGATTTCTCAGACGTTTCTTCTTCGGCTTTTTGCGTTTGCGCTTTGGTTTTAACTGACTACTGGTAGAGAGCACTGCCTTCCTCGTTTGAGGGAATGACATTGTAGTACTTCCCTGAAAGTCCGATTTGCCTTTAGTTTCGGCTGAATTGTGCACATTAATTCTTGCTTGCGTTTCCACGTTCACAGGCTTGTTTAGGAGCGTTGTTGGTTGTGACACTTGTCGCTTGGCCCTATAAACGTCATGTTCCTCGTTCTTTGGTATCAGAGTAGTATTGACACGATTATTATCAAGGGATTGGACGTTTTTTGTATCTGTCTTTTCATCATTGATTTTTTTAACTCGGCGAATGGATTCTGTAGCGTCAGCTGCAGCTCTCTCGGACAGGGAAACCTTTGAATAGTTGTCTTTTCTGGGCGATTCCTGAGTTGATTGTATAGAATTCATCTGCAAGTGAACAAGCAAAACTTTACATAAGTAATGCGTTTGGACCAACTTGACATCTCCTTGTGGCTCGTCGCAGACTAGTCGTGTGGCCTACCGACCAGTATTACGCACCTCATGGTAGCTCTCAATATTAAAATTTGTTGATGATCCAAGCCAAAGGGTATGCAAATCTTCATGGCCTGTCAATAGAAAGAAGCTTTCTTTCATGGTATGTTTCATAGGTGTTTTTTTTTAAGTATGACTTAACGAAAAAAATACATGTAAAATCCTTAACTCTGGGAAAATAGTCTCAGCCCTTTAAAACGCCCTACCTTCAAAGCGAAAATCAAACTGCCCATTCAGTAAGATTTCCAATGAAAGTTCTAACCTATTCAACTCACACACACACAACAATTTTCTTTTTTTCCCCGCGCAAATCCTCCTCCTCCCCTGACCTCATGCAACCGCTCTCAATATCGAAATGGATACCTTAGCGGGAGTGACAACCAGGTCCTAAACGCAGGTTCCAGGGCTTAAGTTGCGACTTAGAGGTTTACAATAAAAGACTTCGGTTCACGGCAAGGGATTCCCACTCTTTACTCTTATTCCCCCTCCCAAAAAAGTTAGTTTGGCTTAAGTTGGATAATTCTGATTTACACAAGTTTTCATTCCATCTTTGAATCAATAAGAACATCTTCGAGACACAAAAAAATACTCACTCCAATTTTAGCCGTAAACGGCTAAACGGAGGTAAAAATAAAACGGTACGCTCAAAATAAATGCAAACACCTGCTATGAACGGCCACTCATGACACCGCTATGACACACACTACTAAGATTAACGCCACACTGCTAGCAAAGATGGAGAAAAACACACTTTTACCATATCAAAATCTCATGAGTCTCACAAGAATGTCTCAATCTAACCTAAGTACCTGGTTCAGAGCCATTCCGCTGGATATTTTTGGAATCGTCAAGAATGGGCAGATTTTTTGAAAAAGGACTGAATATTAAGAGGAGAAAAGCCAATGTTGGCGAGCTTGCCATGACTAAAGCCCAAGGAGGTCTGCTGTAACAATCAAGTAGACTTTATAACCACTGCTTTCGTCATTCGCGATCATTAGGCTTTCTGTTCGCCAGCTAACAATGGATTGAAAACTAGGAAAGGTATCAAAATTCTCTGAATGCTTATTAAAGGAGAGCATTTTAGACGTCACGTTACGATATGGCTGAACGAGTTAAAGAACGCAATAACGCGGAGAGAAACAAATCTTGCGTGTACGCTGGCCACAGTCCTAATACGTGAATTCCCTGAACGAACATTTTTAATTCCAGATAAACTTTTAGCCATGGCTGGTTTAGTGTAAGCTTGAACTTTCTGATAAGGGAGTACCTACGAATAGTACAGAAGGTCGATCTCTTTAGAGGTGTATTTTCAAGTAATGGTAAATCCGTGCAGAAATCAAACAGCTAAAGGAGGTCTAAACCTGAAAGCAAAATTACTTCTGACAGCTACTTTGATAGTTACGCTGAACAGTGACGTAGCAAACCACTCCTTGGAAGTACATCAACCTCCTTATTACAACGACGATTGACGTGCGAGGATCATCGGTTGAAGAGGAATGAAGACTTTGGTAAAGTACTTAACTTGAATTCGCTTTCAGAGAGGCGTTACTTTTAAATTTCCGAATTCGCCCCTAGTGAACCTGTCAGGTCGCTTTTCAAGTACCATTAACTCAAAACTGTGTTTATGAATAAAGGGTATACTTGTTAGGTGAACGTCGTCTGCGCCAGTTTGATGATGCTATTCGTGATTCAGTACCGAGTGCGTAGAAGGTACTCGGTTTCATGAAGGCCAGAGGAGGACGATCAATATTTTCCCTTTTATTGCAGTTATGGCTTAATACATAATCTCGTTAGACTTCCTTTTTATTCACACGTGAAACTCTTTAGTCAAGAGACAATGCTCCTATCTGAGTAGCCCACAAGTGATTATTTTATAATTTTTTAAAATCAAAACTAAATTAATTTGGCAACCGCGGCGAGTAGGAAATCCAAACACTCTGAGCTCGACGCACCGTTGCAAACTCACACTTGCTTCTTCGAAATTCGAGGTGTTTTCGATGAGTCAGAGCTGCTTTCTACGAAACACTTAACAAAGGCAAAGTTCGACTCCTGCGCAGTTAATCTGAATAAAGTATCTGTCTTTGAATAGAGCGCGAGTTTTGAATGACCCTTAGCTTGATATACCTCAATTGCCCTCGTTGATTTAATCGTACGAGGCTTTAGTGACGGTCGTCTTTTGATTCAGTAGGGATCTTAGAAGTAGTTTCTTTTTAAAAATCAATTCTTTATGACGTGTTAAGGTAGCTTGAGTTTATTTTATTGCAAAGCGGGATTCGTTGAAGTTTTTGTATCTAGTAATTCAGGTAATTTGAGGAACTCGACTAAACATTCAAATATCGCTTCGTTCGCGGGAAAAACGAAAAAACAAGTATACATATCTAAAAATTTCGAGTCTAAAGGTTCTCTTGTTTTCTCTCCCTTCGATTCTGAGTAATTTCCGAGAAGGCGAAAATTTGAGTGAGACCACCCCTACCCCTTCTAGCTATGGTACTCGCGACCTCAACCTATGTTCAGAAACCAACTGTCAAAGCCAACCATAGACTCACGTAACTCGTTTAAGTCGGAACACGCATCATTCAGCGTGTTTGCCACTAAATCATGTTAGTCAAATTATTTCATTAGGAATAATCTGAGAAGCACCTGATTAAACTAATCAGTCGAAAAATGAATTCTTTTGCGGAAAATACTGATTAAAAGGCGAGCGGAAAGGGCAGGCGTGGTGTGTGGAGACCAAATGAATTTACACAGCCGACGTCAATGCATAGAGAAACTTGAAAAAGTTCGGGGTGAGGAGAGTGGGGCAGTGAAGATTCGTTCATTAGCAAGCCGGCCCGATAACTCATTGGCCAGAGCAAACAGAGCAGCCCTCGCCTAAACCAAACGCGGACGCGGGGAATAAAAGAGTGCTACAGATGCAGCCGCATTCATCTCGCTGCCATCAATGTTTAGTGGTGGGCTTTTTCGGTTCAGCTGGACAGAATAGCAAGCGCCTGAACCGGACAATAAACGCAAAAATTCAAACTTGCATTTTCTACCTCATGTGTTCAACCTTCGCTTCCCAAGGTAGAACGAGGGGGAGCGCATTTTCCGCGGTTTAAGTCGGTAATTCTCAGGATGGAATCGAGATTTGAATCACGAGGTAGAAAAGGCTGGAAAAAAGGCGTATGAGGATTGTTGGGTAAACAGCATTATCGCAGTTAGGTTATGGGTTGAAGAAATTATCTAGCACGAAACTACTGTACATCTATCATCCATAAGATAGAAGTAAGAATACTTCTATAGGAGTATAAAAAATTACCAAAACGGCTATAGCTTCTTCCGGCGTGTTCATGCCATGAAACTGCCCTATAAGAGTTTTCACGCAATAGATGAAATCAGTGACAGTGTTAAAGATAACGAGCGGTAAATATAAAATGGACGAAATTAAGCTCTATCTTTGGGTAGTGTCTATTGACCTGACTGCCCCATTTAAAATATATTACGTGCGTTCAAGTCTCCCTATGTTAATGCGTGTCGGGTCAATAGCAACCCCCAATAGCTTCTGACAGGAAAAACCTAAATTAATGTAAACTTAATTTATTTAAAAAAAATGACAGAAACCGAAGCGTAACCCAAGACTATTTCTACGCTCGTTTTATGATTAATTACGCATAAAATGTTAACATAAATGACCTTAATAAATAGGATACGACCCGCCAAATGAACCTAATACAACTTTCTTCTGTATTCCAGTTATTTTTTTTCGGTATGAATCTCTGTTAATAAATCTAAGAATGTGATTAAACGTTCAATGATACACATATAGGTCTCATGGGACTATGTTTCCCGGCATATGGCCTGTCTCTAGAAGACAGGGTTAGCCGATGACGTGGCAACGTTTACTACAGAGCAGCCTGCGTTCAACGCTCACTGCTTCAATCAGCATTTTAGGGCACTTTTGCGCAGCCACGGGGCGCCATTTTGGACCGACAAAGATTGTGGAAGATTCTCACGAAAAACGTACCTCCTTCAAGCGCCAACCTCAACTAAATTCGCCACATTTTCTAGATCATGTGGTTATAGCGAAAACCTTCAACCAAAGAGTCCTTTTCCTGTTTTACAGTTACTGTTGCAATTTCTAACTGTTGTCCCCTTTTCGGAACAAAAAATGAAAAGAAAAAAAATAATGATGCAAATTAAATTGGTTGAGTCAGAGTTTAAACCACTTTGCTAGCTTTACCTCACACTCGTTGATGCTATGGTAAGATTTTTCTAATTGGAAGATAAAGTGGATAGGAAGCATTTGCACAACCCATCAATAGCTATGCGAAAAAATTTCTCTCATCGAGGGATTCCTTCACGACAAAAAAAAATCAAAATTACAATTTTTAGACGAGAATTTGTATTAAGTTACAGATACTAAACAAATTGAATGGTGACAATAAAATAGTAAAGGCGACAAGAAATGATTATTTCAACAGATACTGTAGCAATCTGTATAGGAACAAAGCGTGACTGCCAGTGTCACGAATATTTGTTACAGTGACAATCATGTTTTTGCGTGTTACGACTGATATGCTCTTGAACGATTGCTGAAAAAAACATACCAAAATACGACATATTGGCGATGATTCCCGTAAAGAAAACTAGAATTTCCACCAGCCATTTATACGCTCCTACTTCGAACTCTATAAAATGTGATCTCAGCGAAATAATAAGCAGGCGTTGAAGAAAAAGCAGTAAATCTTTCCACTAAAACCAGCGTCTCATTGTGATATTTCAGGTAGCTTTCTCAGGAGCGTGTATAACGCTTCTGGAGAGGAAACAGACTTCACAACTCGTTTGGACCGAAAACAAATTGATTTCTTCAAAGGTGGATTTCATTTTGAACCCCGATGAAAGCGGGGGCGTGTCCACTAATTAGAAATCTATTAGATAGCCCAGTGAACCACCCAAGAAAGCCCCGCCTTCGAAGGAGGGGAAGTAAATTACAAACTTAGACGTATGATCTCTTTACGAAATTTAATCTGGCCTTTATTGATAGTCTTAGATCAACCAGCTGACTTTACGTGCCTCAAGTCTATTTTGATTGACTTGATAAGCAAAGAATCGACCGGTAGGGAGTTACCCGATTTTCGTCTTACTAATACGTGTTATAACTTTGGGCCAGGAAATCAATATGGGCTTTCACGTCTTATTTTGATGAGGAGCATCTAGCGTCTTCGCATTTTTTTATAAATTCGATAAAAGTTCACTGTCCGATAGAACTTACAGGTTGGTAAGTTCATGAAAGTTGCTAAGTTACACTGTTCGCCGATGTTGGCATAAAATCCTCGATGTCACAGAGCTAGCAATCCTCTACACACCGGTGCCATGGGAGTTGCCTACCCAAATCATGCGGACGAAAATCACAATAAGCGGTGCTCTGTAACATTTGAAGTACGAACAAGGAAAAAAAATAACTGGCCTCAATTCAGCAATCAAGAGGGTTATTTTATCGGCTCGATAGCCGCGCTGACTTTGGAATGAAAATGTAAAAAGTTCCAAGCGACTTGGGGATTGTTTGCGAAAGCCATGAAAGCATCTTACACCTGAAAACGGCTTTGTGATTGTCGCGGAAGAAAGAGGAGCAGGAGGCGCAGCTCCTTGAAGTTGACTACAGTGTGCACTAAGTTTGGTATCAGAAATAATAGAGATATAAAAGGCCGCAGGTGGTGATGTGAAAGCCTTCAAACAATGCTCGCGATCACAACAACTTGTCAGGAAAAGAGTCAAGACTTTTCCGATTCTTCGTGTTGTAACTTTCAACAATTCTGGGGACAAGTCTGATACACTCTCAATTTTAAAGGTTTGTATTTTCTATACCTCTTGTTTTCTACCTTTCTCCGCAGGGGAAACCATGGGTCCCCGGGAGCCCACCTTGGGGGTGGGGGGACACCCAACCCTTTCGACCCTCCGTTTAAAACGAACAAATAAAACATTCCGAATACCCAAAAGAACTTTATCAATGACATTTAGGAGGTCATAGTCACGTAATTCAGGCAAAAGACTACGTTAAAATATTTCTTCAAGGAATAAAACTTATTTTCCAAATTAAAAACTTCACGCCGACATTTTTAAAAGTAATTATATTTCATCGGATAAAGTACGGTTGTATTACCTCTTAATTTGACAGCAATAAAAATATCACCTGGCATCAATTATTTTATCTTCATCTTAAGAAAGAGCTTGAGAAATGTGATTCACAGCGTTTGATGAACAGATACTTCGGTGTATTAATTAAATGGGTTTTATTTATGAATTTGCAGCAGAGGTAGGCAACCCAGACGATACTTTAAGCATACGATCTCCTTCCTCGCATTTTCTTCTTTCCTTTTCAAATCTTCCTTTTTCTTTCGTATGCAAGTTGTCTATGTACAACTGTAAAGAAATAACGAATGCCCCGATGAGCAATTGCATCCCTCTTCAAATACCTCAATGAATGTATTTCGAGATCAGAATTTTGCAGCCTCAAATCACAATGGCACGAGTCACGAGGGAAGATTTTTTTTTCTCGCACGAGGAAATTGGAGGAGACTTTTTTTGAAAATATCCTCTTAATTCCAATGATAGATTTACCTCGTGAACCAAATTACTTATCAGATTTTTATCAGTCGCGTCGAAGCCTCTTCACTCAAGTGTCTGAACTAAACATGCATATGTCGACATTAAAAAAAAAAATTTTGTAAGTCAATATTCGGAAATCAGTCGTAAATGCGTTGTAAACCATGACGGCAAATTCAGGCATCCCATTCTTTGTCGGTAACAGGACCCTCCGTGTTCCCCTCGTGCCAATACATGGTAAAACGACATCTCTTATCGAAAAATCATCTTCGGATGTGAAAGGCGGACATGAAGAAATGCCACTTTAGCCGCGATAAGCGACATGAACACCTCATGATTTATCATTCCCTTATGAATACCTGACTTGATTCTCATGTTTTCGTTGCCTAAGTGACATAATTTATGTCGGACCGCCGTCACACGGAACCGAACTCTGTCTCGCTTTTTCCATTTTTTTTTTCTCGCAAAAAAGGCATTACTTTAGAGGGCCCCTCACCTGTCAACATCAGAGGGACGTGAATATTTAATTTCACCTTTAAATGAACAAACTATTCCATCTAGTAAAAATATTTTCCGCGCATAGTGACTTTTTAATACAAGATATATCTTGTATTTAAAAGTCGCAAAAGCCACTAGCAGCGCCCTCACTCCTATAAGGATGAATGGAACTTAACTATAAACTGACTAACTATAAACGTTACTCACTATAAAGCTGGGCTTTATACTTAACCCACTACCGCCCAGCGATGCCGTTCGGCAACAGAAAAAAAATTGAGGATTTTTTCAGCTTAGTACTGTTACAATTTAAAAAATATCACCCCTCTGGAAATCTGAAATTGAATTATTTAGGCATTTTCCAAAGCTTAAAATTACGTCATATAATAGGAAAAGTTCTTTCAATTTCTTTAAAGCTGAATTTAGCTTCAAATACTTTGGGCTGTTATGGGTTAATAACGACAGGCTGGAAGAGATGAAATTAGCAATCTTTAAAATTTAGCGTGCGGAGGCTGGCTTCATAGAATTCCGACCAAACCTGGGCGATTCGTTTGAAATTCGATTGAATAAGCTAAAACGCAAGATGTGGAATAAGGTCGTTTCCCGTTTTTACCACTTGTGCAAATCCGTGTAAGAACCTCTCTATATACTTTCCTCGCAGTACACATCGATTCCGGGATTGAGCCAAGCTAACACTGCTATTGAAAAGAAAGATTATCTCTTTCGCGATTTTCACACCGATACGCCACACCGCGCCACGCTTCTGAGATCCAATCCCATTTCCCTACTCAATTCTTTTCGTTAATATTTTACGATAACGCAAATTTCACCTGCTCTGCCTGATGAAATCCGTTATTTTCGACGAGAAAAAAAAAACGCTCGAAACTTTTCTCAAGTGGGCTTGTTTAGACCCAGGACATCTATGAATTCAACGACAAATAAACTCTGTACTTTCAGTATGCTACTTGAATAATGTGGAGCCCAAGGGACCGAAAAATAATTAACCATGCTCGAATTTGGATCACCCAAACCATTCAAGATACTTTTAATGATGGGGAAACAAATCATATACGCCTCTTTGAAAGTCAAGCGATATCAAAGTCGCCCGATGTACACTTAATTTGTAAACATAATAATTTGCTTACATCAAAAAATGACTGACATAACTATTACCTCACGCCCAGGAAATTTAAAACGCTCTCTTTTTTTAATTTCAATGTGTTTTAAATTTCCTTCAATCGGGAGCAATTCCAAATGCAGTAAATCACTTTTCAGACATTTATTCAAGAACCAAACTTCCGTTTATCCCTTGAAATAAAAACTTTCCAAGCATGCCGTGGGCATAAATCGGTTAAAATCTACAGTGTAAACTAATCAAAATAGCTGTTCGAGAGGACCCCAAACTTACTTCGTGGATAACACCGCGCAAGTCGGTTCGGAGAGCGGTCCGAACCGGGCCAGGGTCCAAAACTGAACAGCTCGGGCCGTTATTACAAAAAAGCCATTTAAATGTTAAGTAAACATTCGTAGGCTCCGACTCTGGAGTCCAGTGAGTTGGGGTCGGGGAGGGGGGGGAGCCCTACATTATGTATAAACGGTGTTGCGTTATTCACGAGTTTGGTACGAAAGGAGGAAGAAGAAGATGCGGTGGGGATCCTGTCTTGTACATAAAACGGTGAGAACGCTCAAGTAAGAGCTCTTTGGAGCAGGGCATGCTGATGGCGATACCACGGCCCGGGAAATCAGTGTTTCGGAAGATATCAAAATGAATACGGCCAATCATGGCCAACGGACGAGAAATATTCGCTTAGCCATGTGGATAATACTCCTGAGAAGAATCTCGCTACTGGACGGAATTCGTTTTTCGGGGCGCATTTGCCCGCGAATGCGCGTACAGTGAAGCAGAAGAACATGGTCAATTTTTAAGGTAGCATTTATGTCCTACCTATGTCGTCTCCGAGCCAGGGAGAGAGACCTGAGAGAGGTGCAAGGCCAGCTTGCGTCGGTAAGCCTGAACGCGCTTGGCAACTTTGAAATAAGCGGCATGAGGCTAAGCGACGGCTGACAAGAGCCGTACCGGAAACGTATCTTCATGTAGGTACTAGCAGTCAAGAGAGTATTGACCGCTCCAATTTTTTTCAACCTCCGTAAAGGAACGAAACAAGAAAGGTCAAATTTATAGATCTCTTAAAGATCTGGCGATTTCATTCCGTGCTTTTCTGACATTCTCTCTCCGTTTCAAAGTTACGGAGGTTTTGAAAAATTGGAGCGGTCAATACTTTTTTGGCTGCTAGTACAGTGGGTCACAAAAGTCGTGACCCATGCTTCTTCCATGTATTGCTTATGGAAGCAGGGGTCATGACATTTGAGGCCCACTGTACGAGGCTGTACATCGTCATTCATCTCCACAACATAGTAGATTCGATTGGAGTATAACACAACAAGAAAATAAAAAGTTATCTTAAACAATTTAGACTGAAGAGTTAGGTTCATAAAGCATGTATTTTTTATGGATCTCAGCGATTGTTAAAAGTCTCGATTTAAACTCCGTTTTGAACTCGGATTCGAATTCGCAATAATTAACGGGAGGAAAACTCGCAAATGTTCAAAAGGCAAGTATCTTATTCCTCAAGCGATCAGGCTCATCGGATCATACTTCAAAGAAATATCACCGTCTCAGACTCACAAATTCGATATCACGTCATTTTCAAAAAAGATAAATTAGCATATTTGAAAGAGAAAAAAAAACGCCTTGTATAAGATAGATTGTACTCCAAATTACTTCGGGTTAATTGCGCAGGATTGCTGTAGTACGTCAGAAATGTTCGTTCATCGCTGATATTAGCTCGCGCGATACGATATATCTCTGTGTCGATTTGTTTCCCGTCCAGGTGAGCATTACCGTGCGGATCAGCGCCGGCCGGCCGAATTTCAAATAGGTTCTTTGCTGGAGGGGAAGCGCGGCTACGGGCCGAGCAGACAGCGCGGCAAAATCGAGCAAAGGGTCAAAACAAGCCCAAACGGCAATAAAAACAACGTAAACGATCGCGCAACTATGAAAGAAACAATCTTTCACAAAACAAAAGATGACAACAGTATAAGCGGCCACAAAATCAACATAAAAGCACAAGCGTCATTGGGGTTAAGAACGGTCTAGATGGCGAAGTGAGTTAGACAATACTGGCGAGGTTTAGGGTCGTCAAAATACAAGGGGAGCAAGGACAAGTGACTTGGAAAGCGGAAAAAAGATGGGTACAGACAGGACGGACCACAAGATCTACCGCAACGGTACTTTTTAGACCAAATATTTATTACTCATTTTCGCCTTATTGTCCCAGTTTTCTTTGGTTCTAATCTTGCCCCATTTAAGAATAAAGCGGACGGAGAACGGCGCAGAGTACACTTCTGCGGCTGGTTTAGTAAATTTATGGGTCCAATTCGCTTTTTCCCACGTTGTCGGTTTTTTTGTTTTTGTTTACTTTTATAAGTTTTTTGTTTTTTTGTTGTTGTTTTTTTGCTTTGGTGAGCAGCTCTGACCACATGTTTTGAAGTAATCCTATGCTTCCAAAACAAAAAGGGGCCTTGATATCAAAATATGAAATCATCTGACATCAAAATATATCACAATTTATGTAGAATATCACAAGCAATTACAATTAGAACCGATGATTAAAACATGGAACAATTCTGGTTATAAGTACTGCATAAATTGTAAGTCAAGATGGGCAAAAAATAAATATTTCATCCATGCAAAGCCGATATCATTCGCAAAACAGAGTATTCCCCATGGGGTTACAACTTACAACTCTTTAAATCCGATGTACAAAAGGCCTTGATATCCGGCTGATATTCCTTTGATATCCTTGAAATCGGGCTATTGGATTCGGTCGAAACATGGTTGTTTTCAGCGACCTTTTAAGGATTTTACTCTCTGACAACAGTCAGTTGATATCTGGCTAATATTCAGGTATATCCAGCGGATATACCTGCTGAAATCTGTCAGGTATTTCATTGAAATTTGGTAAGTTTTCTTTTGATATCAGTTTGTTTGTTTTTGTTGTTTTTTTCCTTTGATATCCGGCTAATATCCTTGATACCCTGATACCCAGTGTACAGATTTCCAGAAAGGTGTTACCCCATGGTATTTCCCGCCGAACGTGGAGATTAGCCTAAAAGACAGTCTCATGCGTGGATAACGACGGGTAAAGCGCACCATCCCGGGAATACACTCCCTGTCAATACTCCCCCGCCGATACACCCTAACGTAGTGCGCAGCCAGCAAGAATAAAAGTATATCCCCCTACAAGTTAAAAGCCGATTCTACAGCTTGCAATAAATACGCCAACTTTTTATTACTTTTTTATTAATTAAAACATCAATTCATCTAAATACAAACATATGAGAAAATATTCAAATTGTGGTTGACAACAGCGGCATATTTCACAGTCCTATCTTAACAGTCTTTATAACAAAGCTTTTGCAACTAACATCATAATTAAGGCTAGCCCTGAGTTCGTTAAACTCGAAGCGGAGTTTGGTTTATTTCCTGGGACGTTGTCTACTGTGCGAAGCTTTCCTTCGTCTCTTACAAGAGACACTGATCGGAGAGTGACCGCCCATTGATTGTGCTTGTTGATACTATTCGGTCCTGAAAAATGAAAATTTATTTCAAGCAGGGAAGCGAAATATTCTGGTTTTAGGTTGTAAATTCTAAGTTCTTTTTTTGCGAGATGTATAAAGGAGGTATGCAACCTGTGTTCGCATAGCACCGCCGTAAGTTCAATTATTGGACTAATGTTAGGTTTGGTAGGGCTAAGAGAGAGCTAGGTTAGGTTAGGTTGCGTAGGGTTGAGTAACGTTGGGTTTGGTTAGGTTGAGTATAACGCGATACGGAAGTGTCAGGATAGGATAGTCGATTCGGTACGATGTACTTACTTTAGGCC
>Ga0058701_10003162_pt1 | contig 12905 bp, 7 predicted proteins | sample AgamicOrMae_FD_97039 | JGI IMG/M metagenome (GOLD analysis project Ga0058701, IMG submission 97039) | Agave microbial communities from Guanajuato, Mexico - Or.Ma.e | ecosystem: Host-associated > Plants > Phyllosphere > Phylloplane/Leaf | place: Guanajuato, Mexico | collected 2012-06-04
CCTAGCTTCGATATCAGTGATCTACAAGCGTTATCTTGCTTACTTCTCCGAGAAGGCCACTACCCGGCGTCCATGAAAAATAAGCTCCGAATAGTTACAAAAACTTAGGTTTACGCAGCCTGGGCCTCGCTTTACTGCCTAGTGACGAAAAGTAGAACAGGTAGAAGAGAAACTGCATCGGTAAAATTGTACAGTTTATGGCGATCAGTAACGCAGCAGACTGTGAAAATGGGGCAGGCGGAGTTGTTGTCATAACCCGAATCAGCTGACTAGGCTATTAATCTTACTGTTTACAATACGGGCCGCGAACGGGCTGCGCTGCGTTGTGAAAACCGTCAACCAAAAATGCGCGCCTAAACAGCTGATCGCAGTCACGTGACATTAAAGCGGGAAGGCGGAGTTCGTTTAAAAAAATGGCTTTTGCTGATCAATTCACAGCACGCGTCGACTGCAAACGCCCATCTGCACCTCACGTAAACTCCCCCGTTTGCCAATTACGGATTTTTGCAGGACTCCAACGGCATTCTTGAATTGCTCTCTAATTTTTTACGGGCTAATTACGCTATATTCATGAAAGACAAATATGGCACCTGACGCGTATTGCTGTAATTACCGTTCTTGAATGCGCATTGGAAAGATAGATTGATATACCATGACCTTTGATTCGTAGAGATCAAACAAATGTCGAAAAAATATTTTTCAACGCCGGCGAGTATTAGACACACTTCAGATGTGAAATGATCAAGTTTGAGATAAGAATAATAGCTTCAATTGTGATAATTCAATAGGTAAATTTTTACAGTTTTAAAATACTGAGGGCAAAAAGACGACATAAATAGTGAAGCGCCGATGAAACACCAACATTAGAAGAGACTAGACTGACGTTAGTCCAAGAGACTGAACTGATATTAGTACTAATAGAGGAGTTAAAATGAATGGAAATATTTTTATACTCTTCACCAACGTCAATTATAAAAATTCTAAGCTGAAATCTTAAGTCACTAAAATAAAAGCTAATGAATTAAGTAAATAGAGAGCACTTCAAATTAAAAATGACGCTCTCTGTCTCTCATCCGCTATCAGAGTCTCAATACAGTATAATTTCCAGGACGATATTCCTGATAAATATTCATTGCATCTACGGAGATAATGATAATGGCTGAATAGAAACACTATTTTTTGTGTGGCAAAAGAAGATTGAGTTTTCTTCCTTATTTTATGACAGTGACATTGCTTTGAAATAGGACCAAGATGTACTCCTGACACAATCATACCTTTATCACAAGGAAACAATACTGAAAAGGAGGCTTACATAATGAGAAATCTCCTCAGCATCGCAACTTATTGATACCTCGCAAGACACAATGATAAAGATCGAATCGATGTCGAGAGGAGGTATCCGGAGATGATCCCTCCCCCCCCCGCCGTAAATTATTTTGCGACCCACGCATTGCAGCCTCACATGGCTTGCGAAAACATGGTGATTGTCTGTGTCGCGGGGAAATAAAGAGGTTGCAATGACGTCAACTGAATTGCTGAAATAACATTTCACCTTAAGCCCAGCAAAAAAGCCATATTTATTCGGGATGGGGCCCGCCAGAAAAGCCACTTAATTTTGCCGAGATACGCCCTCAGATCGAGTAGAAAAGGCCTCCTGAAATACGTTATACACTTCATTTTGACCGACCTGTGCTCAGAGAATGTTAAAAGAAAATATTTGGGGACAATCGACAAAAATGTTTACCGCTCAAAATTTCATATAATAGCTTTTTGTAATCTGAGAATAATCCTGATTAAAGTAATGTTATTTAGAATAAATTTCAATTATGATGCATTTATTACGAGGATTTTTTTGTTGGCCACGTAATCTTTGCTCTGAGACGGAAACAGACCACCAGGAAATTTAAAAGGAAATTATAAAGGATTATTTTAAAAACCAACTGTTATAAACAAGTTTATTGAAATTTACAATATCCGGTTCGCACAGTTGACCTTACCTAACAATCACTCGGGGCTACCCAAAACGATATTTTTGTCGGTAAAGACTTGAACGCCTGTGTTCAACCACAATGTATAATAAAGGAAGATTTGTCTGTTTGATAGATAAGCAAGCACGTATTCATATGGAGAAATTCTAAAGCACGCGAATGGTACACTCACACAGTGGGTATAATACAGCGTGTTTTACTAAAGGTCAGTTCTATTCGCACGCCTATGTTAATACAAGGGAGACTTGAACGCACGGAAACCAACATGATGCAATTTAAATGAGAGGTGACGAGAGCACGGAAACCAACCTTATCACATTGGAAATGGCGCAGCGTGTGAATAGTCACTGCCTTTACTAAATCATCGGGTTTCGCGAGCTAAAATGCTTTAAATCCCTTAAATTTTGGCCTAACAGAAACCACACTAGTTGACCAATTTACTATATTTTTCATTGCCGCCAAGAATTTTTAAGATAGATTTTTTATGCCGCCATAAATTAAGCCGCATCAGGTCTCATGGCAGTTAGGTTACCCTAGGTTAACCCACTACCGCCCGGCGATATCGTTCGGAAACAGAGAAAATATTTTAAAGGATCTTTTTCGTACAGTATTGTCACACTTTCAAAAATATCACCCCTCTGGAAACATGAAATTTAACAATTTGGGCATTTTCAAAGCTTAATAATTGCGTAATTTAATGGGAAAAATCCTTCGAAATTCTCTTAAGCTAAATTTCACTCCAAATACTTTGGGCTGTTATGGGTTAAGTGTTCCCCATGCCTCTCGCTCCGTTCAACTTGACATTGTGGAGGTAACAAAAAATTGGAGTGGAAAGTATATAAGGGGCGGGGAGTGCTAAAATGGGAATAGATCAAGCAGTGGGACGGTCGGTCAGCTGGCGTCAGCGAAAACTCAACTCTTGTCATTGGGATTCACCGCGAGACTTTATCTGGCGGGAGGGCCGGGCGGAGCCCCGGTCAAAAGGGACTTCCTTCACCTTAAGGCGCGGCGACCGACAAAAGGACAGATGTGTGACCTTGCCGATGGATAATGGAAACAGTTGGCATTTCGGTCGGCGCTGCTTCTTCCACCGCGTGCTCAAATTCCGTTTCTTTTATCAGGTGGTCGTTTTTTTACAATCGCGTCTTTCTTCGGCCTTTTACAGAAGTTCATGAGGCCATCTTACACCGTAAAAAATGATTCTCGATAAGGGTAGCTGTCATGAGCGCCAAAAACCATAAGCGCCAATCCGTAACCGCTAAACGAGAAAAGTCGCAATCGCCAAAGTTCGTAACCGCTATACTAACCTAACTTAACCTAACGTAAACTACAGAATGTACTATCGCAGACAAAAGAATCGGAACAATCACCTCGTTTCCTCTTTTTCAAACTCTCGAAACTTTTCAACCGGGTGAGGTATTGCCCCGAATTTTTGACTAAATATAGATAAACATCAAAAGAACAAGTGAGGAAAATTTGTTCAGTTTTACCTCCCTCGATGAAAAAAATGTGCCAATTTTAAAATGAGCAAATCCAAGAGGTGTTCCGTTTCTTTTGTACGCGATAGTACGTAACCTACAGAGGCACTAAATAAGCCTATATGTCATTTGGAAATTGTATACCTTGATGTGTGAATTTTGCACTAGGTAGAAAAAAATGTTGGAAAATTTATCCGTGAGCGCAGAAATCAGAAGTCCAACAGCGCTTATTTTTTCAGTCGGTAAGTTATGACCTTCAAACATTAGTTTTCTCAGTTATGACCTTGCAGCACTAAGTGTTCCAGTTACGCCCTTCCTGCATGGAGGTATCGATATTAACAAACCGTTTCGTTGAGGCAACAAAGTCATCTTCTCCATGTGTTTATGAACCTAAAAACTGAGGAAAGTCTTCAACCAAAGGAAAAAAATACAGTGCAATCTCGGTTATACGTCCAAGTCGGGACTCAGAAATTTGGACATAGAACTGAGACGGACGTACAAGTGAAAATAATTTTCCGTATAACGCCATGTTAAGTATTCTGTATGAGACTATACTAATTGGACGTACAAACGAATGGGACTTACAACTGAGAGACGTATAACTGAGACTCTACTGTAAATAAATAAAGGAAGCAGTCCCGTTGCTCCATTCCCCTTCCTTAGTAGTAAATATGATATATCCACTCGAAGACGTCCCAATGTTTTCCACTAAATACAACATCCATCTTTGTGGAATCGGATTTCATGGATTGTTCCGATTATTTCGCACTGCAGTAGCCGCTTACCCCGATTAAATTGACCCATATTTTCCGAGGGAAACCACCACCGCGGAAATGGAAAAACCTCACGAGACCATCGCAAACCCCCTCTTATTGAACAAAAATATGGACTCCCACTGACGGTACATTTACAAGCTGTACCGTTCGAGTCTCGAATCCGTACTCGTCCAGATAAATGGCTGCCCACTCTCTGTCCTGCAATCTCACAGATCTGTACCAACATTCCCCTCTCCCGGCATGATAAGAATGTCCTTCGCGGGACAACCTTACGGCATCCCGGAGAGGTGGGGGGGAGAACCTCTTCTTCCTTTGAAATTGGTAGAGCCCTCGCAAGATGCTCTTTTTCCTAAGGCTGGATGACAACGGGCAGAATCTAAGTGCTGGTATTTTCTTGGCAGAATTCTCGAAAACATCACGGGCTTTTTATCTCCGTTGCTTATTTCCTTCCTCTGTTTAATTAGCTCATTAATTAGTGGCGTGTGCATGAAAGGGGTATATTTTTCACACTGCTCGGGCGAAAATGCGTTTAAGTCGTTTTTTGCGAGGCTGGATAAGTCTCTGGAAAAGTTAATTTTATGCGATGATGCTATTATTGATGTTTTCTTTGCGGTCCGGCTTTTCAGCTCCTGCAAGAATTTCTCGACATTTCTTTAAAAACAGTTCTCGTTTAGATACAATAACTCAGTTCCTGTTTCGGTTAGAGGCCTAAGGTAAAACGGGCATATCAAGGGATTCGGTTATTCGTCCTTACGATGGACTGTTCCTCAGCCATATCAAACGAAACGTCCAGGCGAAATCTTTTCACTGATTAGAGGATTCTCTGAATCTTTCTCATTTGGAAGATTTTCCGAACAAGCATTCTCACGGAAAAAATGGTTTTGTTACAGCAACAAAATTAGGGACAACAAATAAAATTTTTGTTGCCGCAACCAAAAATTTTGCTGCAGCAACCAAACGTTTTGTTGACAGAACTAAACATTTTGTTGTTGTAACAAAATATTCCTGCTCTCCATATTTTATCAAATGATTTTGTTAGTATAACAAAACCTTTTTTCCCGTGCTGCAGTTAGCGGATTTTTCAAACTAGCACTTCGCATTTGGTGGATTTTTATTAGGGGGGTCGTAATGACCATTGGAGAATTGAAAAAAAATTAGAAATTTGAAAAAATGAATTGAAATTAAAAAATATCTCGTACCTTTGCAGTTGCTGCGCTCCGACAATCGAACGTGGATCGACACGAGTTGGCAAATCTTCCTTTCAAATTTACGACTTGCTGCAAATATTTTTGTTCCAAACACGAACGGCCTGCAGCGAGGGTTCGACGTTTCCGAATCGGCGGATATCTCCAGACCTGATTCTTTCAGGTTTTGTTTACTCGCCGACTTATTTTTAAAGTAGCTTATTTATAGTCAAGGGGAAACTACATTTTTTGGGGATGCCTACTGACTCGGATGAAATCGATTCGTGATTTCGCGACGTGCCTTGCCGTCGACGCGACGTAGACTATCTCCCCTTCGACAGATACTCCATTCGGCAGCTCTTTTAAAGAACCTGTCAAATAGATAACAAAGCTTTTATCGATGGCGATAAAATCGCTCCAAAAGTTTAATCGCTACGTTTGAAGATGGCGATTGACCTACTCACAACATACTCGCTTGAAAACTCTACTGGGAGAAGTTTGCTCCTTGAAAAACGAGTTGTAATCTTAAATCTCTAATTTTCTTTGCTATGGGCTGATTTTGATCCCATCAGACCACAAAATAATAAGCAAATTAAAAAGTAAGTTATAGAAGATTAACCAATTTGTACGAATAAAATCGATATAAAATTGAAAAAGGTTAAGAGAAACAGAGGAAAATTTTTGTTAAAAATTTTGCTGAGTGGATTATAAAAACTGAATAAAATTCTGATTAGGCAAGATGAGGTCATCGATTTTTTTTCTAAAAATACAATCATTATGTGAAGATGTCATCTTTGAGAAGGCAATAGGAAGATTGTTCAGAAACCACGGGAATGGGAAAAGGTTTCAGCCCCAAAAAAAGAAACAAAAGGAAAAAAAAGAAAGGAAAAAAAGAAGGAAAAAAACTTAGGTAAGGAACGGAAGATAATCCCGAGACACACAAGGATTCATTTAAAAAGTCAATGTCACTTGATTTTTTAATCGAAATATGGCTGTTATTAGCAGATTTACGGCGATAAAACACCTTAATCCGAGAAAATTCATCAACTAAGACTTCGTTTTACCTTTATGCTTTAAAGCGGCGTGTGAGTATCCGATATGAGCAGATTTTTTTATGTTGTAATTATTCCCTTAATAAATGCAGAGATAAAATTTAAGAGCTCCAATGAGTTCGTCTAGGATGAGACCCTTGTTTCAGGGAAGCATTAACATAGCCTGAGTTCAAGCCGTGAAGAGAAATTTACGAGCACAGCGCAACACGTTGACATGGGAAAGGAGGAGAGCCTGATGCTTTAATTAATAAAACGCTCCTAAGGAATGTTTACATTAAAACAATTGTCCTGCGGAGGGATACACTAGAAAAGGCATCTTACCTCCAAGAGTATCTTCCTTTGCGAAGGGCTCTACTACATGACGTCAGACAATAAGGTATTTAACTGGGGTGAAGTAAGGATAACATTTTCTATGTATGTAGTTGCCCGTATTCGAAGCGTATAACGTATTTATGTAATTATAACGGGTTTTACTAGCAATGCGTTATTTGCAAGGTGTCCCTCTCATGGCGCAGTGGGGTCTTTAAAAGGTCAATTTTCTATTCCGCACGGAAAAAAATGGTTTTGTTACGGCAACAAAATTAGCGACAACAAATGAATTTTTTTGTTGCTTCAACCAAAAATTTTGCTGCAGCAACCAAACTTTTTGTTGATATGACTAAACATTTTGTTGTTGTAACAAAATATTTTTGCTATCTCTATTTTAACAAATGACTTTGTTGGTATAACAAAACCTTTTTTTTCCGTGAGAGCATTGAATGCTCTGCCCTGTCGTGGCGTGCTGTGCTGGGTCCCGGTAACCGTCTTTTAACTGCGAATCCGTTTCGAACATAATACGGCCCCAATGCACGGAATACTTTGAATTACGAGTACACTGACATTGATGCATCCTCAGCACCGATTACTTCAACACCGAATAACTAAAATTCCGGAGAGTATCTGAAATATCTGAAATAAATTCCACATTACGTCGCGACATTGCTGTGATTAAGCTTGTTAAGGTCGAGCTTAATGTGATACTTTGACTTGAAGTTCAAAAATTATGAGATTGATTCAGTCGTTGAAAAAAATATTAGCTTAAGGACCGAAACAGCTGTCAGGATTACATACGTTAAATTAAAATTTTGAAAAAGACGGAATTTTTCTATTTTTCCTTTTTTTCTCTGATACGTAGGCAAACTATGTGTTGTAAGTCTTGAAACCGCAAGTAATTGACAACTTGAAATAATTATTATTTTTCCCCGTATGCAATTTATGAGACAACCTTACGTTCCATCTTCAAAAAAATCTGTTTATCGTTACAAATTCCTCTATCAAAACATGAGAGAAGGGCGGCCCTTCTCTCATGATCAAAAAGTAAGTTTGCAACTGTATTTTTTTTCTTTCATTCTTTTTTCCCACTTCATTTTTCCTTTTATTTTTTTGAAATTTGTTTGATTATAGTGTCGAGAAGGGTGACAACTTGCACTGCGATAGTATTAAGTCCCTTAACGCGCGGAAAACTTTTAAAATATATTTTCCGCGAGGCCAACGTGGTTGTGCGAACACAGTCCCTCCCTCCACAACTGTGCGTGAATATTTCCCTTATCGGAAAGGAGTCAACATTTTCGTGCCTGCATTGCGTAACAAATGTTCTTATATAGACATTTTCGTGGATTGGCAAAAAGAGCCGGGAGGCCTGATATGTTCCAAATCTACATGCACTTACGAACTCGTGAGGCCAACTTTGCCCCTTCCTCTCGCGGCGCGAAATCAGATATCAGAACCGCCTTCTACATCCGTATCTTTGATGCCATTTCGCTTTCAAAGGGTCAAACAAGTTGAATCGTGCAACAAAATTGTGCAAAATCATTAAAATTCGACATGGGTAAACCTACCTCTGAAAATAAGATAGACACAGCCTGGGGATAAAATCATTTCCGAAATGGTCGTCTTCCTAATTAATTACCCAAATGGTATACCTCACAAGGCTAATAACCTTCTTTCAAGATAACAACGACAACGCTCTCGATATCTCAAAATCTATGACAACGCAGGAGAAAAACGCTCTATATCAAAAAAGCTACTCACTCGCGTTATTAGTTTTAAAAATTTCGGTAAATACATATTGTTATTTATGCGCTGAGAAAATATCAGTTAACTTAGATTAGGTTAAAAGCCTCGTATATCTCGATTTCCTCGGTCTGGCGACGAAAGGAGAAACGTAAGAAGTGCGGAAATTGAACCCCGTCTATTTACATTGTGATAATCATGAATACTTCGTTATAAAAAATATAAAAATCAAAAGTATTTTTTTTTAAATTATAAACATCAAAATTAAAAGCTCAAAAAATGCAATGGATAAATGAAAAATAATTAAAAAAAAATAAAGATAGAAATTAAGATAAAAATCAAATTAAAAAAAGAAAACGAAACGCACTAAAACAAAAAAAAAATATTTTTAAAAATACCACACAGGATTTCGCTATTCGCGTTGTCTCGAATTTTCCGTCAGTTCGAGATTCGAGAGGTCCATTCCGGACGAGCAGCTTAGTTCTAATCGGCACCTGTTGAAGAGCCACAGAAATGAATTGGGTCGCGTAGCTTAGCGGGCCGCAGCGCCCCCTAGCGCCGCCGCCGCTGCCGCCGCCGCACCCGCCGGACCGAGCAAGCGCGCCGGGCGCCGAACCACTTCTTTCGGAGGCACAAACTTCCAATGCTTGCGCCTCCTTATTCGTGCAGAATCTCATTTCCCGTTAGGCATGCAAATGCAAGTCTTTGTAAGCCGTTCTGCATATACCTGTTCTGTTCTTCACGTGCATGCACATGCCATGATATGCATTTCAATTAACCTGCACAGATTAACCAAGACGTTCTGTGAAACTGTACCGCACAACACAATTATATAAATTTCCGCCGATTGTTCCCAAAGTGCTTATAAGTTTAACATTTGAAGAAAATGCTTTAAAAATGCTTTAAATTTCTAAAAACGGTGTTCTTGAGGTGGTATTTTTTTATTTTTTTTTTATTTTTTTGTTTCAGCGATCATAAGGTCCCATTTTGACTTCAGAAACACAAATTATGAGATTGATTTCATCGTTGAAAAAAATATAACCTGAGGACAGAAACAGCTATCAGGATTACATGAATTAAATTAAATTTTTTAAAAAGGACAAGATTTTTTTTCCTTTTTTCTTCCTCTGAAACGTTGGCTCTATGTGTTATTGGTCGGTTTAGCTCTTTTTTGTCAATAAAAATAATAATAAAAAAATAGTTTTAAAAAAGCTGGGGTTTCAGGAAATTTATGAAATGAAGACGACGTCGAATCTAAATAAATAACCTGTAAATTCGTTCCTCGTATATCTCATATTACTTCCACTCTGATGAGCAACAGCCAAATAAGCGACATTAGGCTTGGTGATCCCTAGAATAGATTAACTTTGGGTTTAGGTTAGGTTAGTCTAGGTTAAGTAGGGTTAAGATCGTAATACTTCGTTCCCAATCGCTCCACTCTGCTTCCAGGAGATGGCAGAAACAGGAAAGATAGCAAAATCAACCTCTCAAATTTACAGTGCGTTTGCAAAATGCCCTGAACAGACGTATTCCATTCCCGAGCGAGCAGAAAGCGCGCTTGTCAATTAACGAGGCATGTTCGTCAAATGTTGCGAAATATAATGTATTTTGCGGGGCGTGAACTGCGCAGAATCATCTATCATTGTCACTCCGCGGCCCCATCAAGACCTTAACACAACTTTTGGTAACTCGGCGGAGCGCTCACTGTGATTTTCCTCTGAGAAGTGACCGCTCTTCAGGCCATCTTTCACGCAATAAGTGACGCGCACGGATCTCACAATCCACAACTGAGATCCTAATTTTCGAGCTGTATTTATTGCTATGCCTTTCGCCGCGGAGCGGAGTGAAAATGGAGCCGGACATAAGCCACTAAACGGATTCAACCAACACTAAATTTGAATAAGTGAGAATCTCTGAGATTCGGTGAATTGAATTTCAGTCAATACAGCACCACTCGAAAAACTCAGTAGTGCCATATTGACTGAAATTCAGTGAATTTTCACGGATTCTCAGAGACTGTCACTGATTCAAATTTTGAGAGAAGGCATTTTTCGTCGCTTAAGTCTGCAGACTAAAGCAGCTGTGTAACTTTGCAGCGGTATTATGAAAGCGCAGCTGTTTTCTTAGCGTAAGGTATTGTCTGTGAGAAGTGCAGATGCAGCTGTCTACCACAGAAATGATTTAAGAGGCCGAAAAAGATGTTTCTAACAATTTCTTTCTTGCCGCAAGATTTTTTCTTGCAATAAGAATTTTTTTCTGGCTGCCAGAAAAAAAAATCTTGCGCCAAGAAAAAATAGTCTTCTAGCGAGAAAAGAAAAATGTTTTGTCACCGTATGAAGAAAAAACAATATTGGCATCGCAAAACATTTCTGTGAGTGATCAGGGCATTAGCTGGAGTCAACAGAAGCTTTCCCTTGAAAATTTTGTGTATAGTTTACGAGATAGTCATCATTACCTATATTGCACAGAACAGGTGGGTGAGAGGTTTTAAAGTAAAAAGGTCAGTTCTATTCGCACGTCTATGCGATACAGGGGAGACATAAACACACGGAAACCAACCTCATGCATTTTAAATGAGAGGTGACTTGACCGCACGGAAACCAACCTAATGCGTTTTAAATGAGGAAGTGTGCCAATAGTCCCTTCGTAAAATATATTAAAGCACGGTCAAAACAGAAAGAGGAAAAAGTAATTCAAAAACTCACTCAGTATAATGCTCAAACAGGTACTTCGTCATTAATTGGTTACAGTTTTCAAGGTATAGACTTAAAATCGAAAGACCTCATTGAGGTCTTTACGTTAACCCACTACCGCCTAGCGACGCCGTTCGGAAACAGAAACATTGATTTTAGAAGATCTTTTAAGTTCAGTTTTGTCTGTTTCAAAAATATCACCCCTCTGGAAACCTGAAACTTAATATTTTAGGCATTTTCCAAAGCTTAAAATTGCGTATTTTAGTGGAAAAAATCCTTCCAATTTCTCTTAATCTAAATTTCACTCCAAATACTTTAAGCTGTTATGGGTTAATAATGGACCAATCCCAAAACCTGACCAAAATACGTATCGACGACGTACCGAAAACACGTTAGTATACTATCCGAAATGTGTATTCATTTTCGATCAGCCAAGCAGGATGAAAATAAAGGGAGGGGAGGTGCTGGGTATCACTATCAAAGCAGGTTTTTCGCACGAAAGCGTTGTTTGACATTCGTCTGTCGATAAAGAGCGAAGTGTTATGATATTGGAACAGTTTGCAACAAGGTTCGTAGTCGCACTATTACACAAAAGAGATGAGTGAAATCTGTTGATGACAGCACTGCACAACAACAGCGACGATCAAAACAAAATGAACGTTATTTAGTCTATCGGAAGAGATCAAAGGATTCCTGCATTCAAAAAGTCCGCGGAAACGGTTCTCAGAGAAAGTATATTCAAGGCAAAAGGACCGTTTGGAAGAAAGACCTTTTCGACTGGGGTAGGAACCGCTCGGTCAGGATCGTTCAAAACGCACGACGGATGTCCACGACTAAATCCTGCTTTCTTCAAAAAATAAGTAATCAATATTTGAAGTAACTCTTTATAATCAGTGGAAAAATTGTTCTTCGTTTTGATTTCTATAAAGATACGATATGTGTGAGTCTCAATTCTAAAGATATGGAGTGAATCCGAGGGGCCAATCGCTCTTTTCGGGCTTGTACAACGGAATTCTGGATTTTAGGGATTTCAAGGATTTCACGGATTTTAAAGATTCGAAGTATTCCAACGGTTTTGAGAAAATTTTCGATCCCAAGGAATTCAGGTCGGGAGTCGAGCTGGTATTTAAAACTCCGTTCAAAGTGAAAGATCTCAAAGTTGAATCTCATAGCCTGGCGAGAGCGATTTGCTAATTCGACCGGTGATTGTCGGGCAAATAGTTCCAGCGCCACAAAAAAAAAAGATGAGTAATGCATATATTAATCATCATTTGGTTTCCCAGAATTCTTTTGAAGGAAATATTTCCTTGAGAAATCAAAATGCGTCTCGAGGAAAATTGCGAATTTTTCAGTGATAGGAGGGAAGTTCGGAATTGTTACACCGATCATTTCCCCCTCCCCTGACACCCTCTCTAATTGTCTGTGTCGCATGAATAGTACGACCATGACCCAGACACGCACTTCTTTCGAAGAAATTCCCTTCCATTTCTAGAGATTGTCGTCGTTAATTCTTACAAGGAAGCTTGCAAAACAATCCTCAAAGTCAATGGTTTGGACAGTCTTGAGTGGTCTCAATCCCGACCCGACCCGGCCACTTTACAATCAAGGTTAACTACATCGCCATTTCCCCCGCTTTCGTAAATTAAAGAGACGCGATGCAACCGATTTGTGCCCAGGGAATA
>Ga0058701_10003163_pt1 | contig 12903 bp, 7 predicted proteins | sample AgamicOrMae_FD_97039 | JGI IMG/M metagenome (GOLD analysis project Ga0058701, IMG submission 97039) | Agave microbial communities from Guanajuato, Mexico - Or.Ma.e | ecosystem: Host-associated > Plants > Phyllosphere > Phylloplane/Leaf | place: Guanajuato, Mexico | collected 2012-06-04
ATCCGATACAGTGCCTTAGAATTACCTTTATTAAGACGACGCTAATGTATCTATTTATGGACTGACAGATATGTGCTGACCACCCGTCTCCGAACTAGTTAAATAAAGTAGACAATGTTAAGATGTTAATATTAGATATTCGAGTATTATTTCCCCACTTTCCTGTAGACTAATAGTTCGTATTTAAAAAAAATGTTATTTGCAAAAATGCGTTTAAAATTCATTTTTTTTAAAATGAAATATGGACCGTTTTTGGCTTTTTTAAATTAAGTTTCTTTTCAAATACGTGTTGAAAATGTATTGTTTTGAAATGAAGTGGGCCATTTTTGGCGTGTTTTTTTATATTCTTTTCAAAAGTGTGTTTATAATACTTTTTTTAATGAAATGGGCCATTTTTGGTGCTTTTTAAAAAAATCTTTGCAAAAACGTGTTTTTAGTGGATTTTCTTAAATTGAAATGGACTATTTTTTTTCAGATCAAACGTGATAGCGAACTTGATCCATATCATTTTTTAACAATAGTCGTTAAAACATGTGACTTTGGACTAAAATTTTCCTTTAAACCTGTATGTTAGTTTTTTTTTATTATTTTTTAAATATAGAGGGTAAACAGGGCTTTGTCTTGTGGTTATATGGCGTTTGTTTTCGACTTCTTTTTAAATTCAATGCTAAAAGTGCGAGCTGAAAACTATTCCTCCACGGAGCCACATTACGGCTCAGGGGGCCGACCGTAAACGTCATATTTAGCAACTCTTTTTACGTCGATCATACCCGTGGAGGACTTGCCTCTCTCTTTATAATTCTTTAATAGCTCCTAAATCAAAGCCGTTTATCGGACTAAACGAATACACTCGCCTTATTGGGAGCTTGCGTTTTTTTATGACATCAATTTGGCCGGTATTCGCACGTCATTTATGGACGCCCCCCTTTCACCGGGGGAGGGGGAATATTGAATAATCAGCCGCGTTCAGTGCTCTTTGGATTCTCTCCAGAACACCTTGTTGGTACCGCAGGTCACGTGGAATGTGACTATAAGTACTACGGTCGATGAATATTAAGCCCCTCCCCCTGGGGAAGGGGCATATTAATACTCCCCAAATCGAGATTATGTCAAATTTGGGTATCGCCAATTGAACTTCTACTATGAATGTTTAAGTACTTTTGTGTTATTAACCAGTTTGATCCCTGTGTTAAGTATAGTTCTAAGAGTAGGCCTAATTTCTCTCTACGTGCATAAAGTATAGATTTATTATTGAGCGTGTATTGCTGACGGTCCAAAACACACAATAAGCTCAAAAAGTTTTTTGTTGTTGTTTTTTGTGTTTAATAGTTAGAAATGCTGTTTGGACCAGTGCTTAGTAAACGTATTTGTCTAACAATTTCAATGTCAAATTTCGTTTCAAGCGAATTTGAATCTCCCGCCGCGGTGCAGAATATACTCTGCCATCTAGCGGCCAACCTGTTTGTACCTTGAAGTGTCTTCGCAAGGCGTCGTTACACAATCGCGCCCTTTTCCGCGTAGCTTCGATACGATTTCCGTTTAAAACAAGAAATTTCAATCTATTTTTTTAGATGATACTGCAGACATTTGATACGGAATAGTTGATAACTTCGAGGACCAAGCGGATAAAAAAGAGGAATCGATAAAAAAACAAAAACTCTATCGGGCGGCTCCGCAACTTTGTTTCCTGTTGTTCGCGGTTTGATTGCATTCGACTCTTGTCAAAAACTCCTCTTTCAACCCGATAACCGGCAATCCAATTTTTTCTTGGATTTTATCAATTCAATATTCACCGTTTAGGGAAGGGTCTTTTACTTGCAAGAAATTTCTGAGAGTGGAATCTATTTTTCAGAATGGCAACTACTCCAAGTAGCGAAGTTTTTTTATTCTTTTTTTCTTTTCTTTCTTTTCGCAATTGTGAATAAATGAAAAAATGATTTGCGTGTAGAAGGTCTAGCTTTGATTGAAGGAAGCTGCTAAAAGAGGGTCTTGCCAGGGCTGCCACCCGGTCATATTTGTCATATTTAGTCATATTTTGTCATATTTTTGGAATTTGTCATATTTTTGGAATTAGTCATATTGTCGTCATATTTTTCTCAAAAATCATATTTTTCATATTTTTGGGACCTAGACAAAACCTCGATTCCAGTTTTATCAAGAAATTTCAAAATGAGGTAAAAAAGTGACCAAAACATTGCCTTGTTTGTGCTTATATTAAAATTGTAAAATTTATATTCAAGCTTTATCTAGGTTGGAGAGGCCTTAATTTTCTTTTCTGCTAGCTGAATAAAAATTTATATAAAAATCGGTACTCAGCAAGCTTATTCGCCCGACAAACTGGCTCAATCGTTGAAGTTCCCTATATGAAAGCTCTGTAGGCCTCTGTTGGGTCAATAACTGCGCCCTATTTTTTCTCGTTGAAAGGGCCCCAGAATCAACGTTGCACCCCCTCCATTGGGGGAGGAAACCTCAGGACAACCTCAAAAGGTGAAGAATTAACCTTTGTCTAAAGGTCGCCTCGTAGCTGTGATTAAAAAAGTCCCATTTTCCACTTTCCAGTCTGAAACTGTTGACAACGGGCTGACATCGCTTAAAACACTTTTTGTTTAGCGAACGCGTCTTGGCATAATTTGGATCGAAACAAGGGAACGCCGATGTCGAAATTTTCTTCGAATTCGCTGAGTTGGCAGCCAACGTGGCACGTCTTAGTTTTAAGAGATTGTTTATATCTCATTCGATCCATTATGTATCTCAGGCTCAAGACGTTGAAATTTTATTTTGTTCAAGCGAAAGTGAGCTGAGTGGCTTTCTCTGTTCGACGATTTCGTTTAAGCAGGGAAACATTGGATTATCATACGGTTATATTAACAAGGACACGACTTAAATTTTCGCTGAAGCCTGAATTAAGATTGATTAAAAAGTTCACAAGAATTTCCTTATGGTTTGTTTGCGTTTTTCACCTATTTTATCTTTGATCCTATATGTACGTCTTCCGAACAACTTAACATTGGACCAAGATTAACCTTATGTTGGACCTTTACCTGAAAATATACCAAAAATATTCATGGTATTTGAAGTATTTTTTTACTCCGCAAGTACTATTACTTACTAGTTGAAATTTGAGCTAGTGGAAAATAGCTTACTGGTCAGGTACCATATTCTACTGAAACAAGATTACTGTGATTTTATTGAATTCAAAACCAAACTTGGCTAAATTTCACTCCGGATATTAAATTTTATTATAAAATATTATCGATTCTCAAACCAGCCCAAGAAATACGTCTTATTAATATTGTCTTATTTGACTATCTCCAAGGAAGGCACCGCTACGTGGACCACGTCTACGTAGCGGTACGCCCCCCCCTTATTTTTATCCGTTTTTAAGTTACGATTTCGCAATGTTTTAATCCTAAATTTTAATTTTTTCCAGTGTTGCTAGTTTTCGCGACTGTGCTCCTATTAAACGCGATTAACTTATAAACTGGTAGAGACAATGATCAACCCCATTTTCGAACTTCTCAGCGCGAGAGCGATCCAAAATGTAGTTTTTGAGTTAACCAAGGTTAAAGTTTGCAAAATCGCGAAATCTCCGCCGAGCTTCACGACAAAATCAGGGAACTAGGAAAATTCAACCTCCCAAATTCACGGCGAACGTAAAGCAAAAGTCACACTATAAATTTGAATCAGTGAAGAATCTCTGATTTTCAGTTAAAATTCACCGAATTTCAGTCAACATAGTACCTCTGAAAAAATTCAGTGAATTTTCACTGGATTTCGGAGACTCGCTGATTCTTTTGAGTGCAAGCACGGAAAAATGGTTTTGTTGCGGCATCAAAATTAGGGACAACGAATGAATTTTTTGTTGCTTCAACCAAAAATTTTGCTGCAGCAACCAAACGATTTGTTGATAGAACTTAACCTTTTTTTGTTGTTACAAAATATTTTTGTTATCCCTATTTTAACAAATGACTTTGTTAGTATAACAAAACCTTTTTGTCCGTGAGAGGGCTTTTTTGATCGAGGATTTTTCTTCTTAAAGGAAAGTATTTGTCAAATTTTCAAGCTGGAACTGCTATAGGCGTGAAAAGCGTTGGCTGAAGTTGCCTCCAGTTTACGCGCGGTCCTTTCGCGCACCCTTCCGTCGGCGAGGTGGGGGGGGGGCCACCCCCACCCCCCACCACTCGCCCAGACCGTCTCGCGCAGCCCGGAGTGAACGCACGCAGTGGAAGACCGCCATCGTTTGGGGAAGGGCGTGCCCGTCGCAGACACCCACTGTTAAAGGGCCGGCCCTTCGGTTTCGGGTACCAGGTTTCGAACACCATGAAAGGATTACTCTGAGTTTGGTGTACACCAACAGGTAGGCCCGCAGTTGATTCTAGGTAGCGGTGCTCGTGCTCCAATGGGGTGGACTCACGGTTTTTCTTTGACCTAGTTTGAACCGGCTACCGGGTACCGGTACTATCCTTCACGGGTTTGCTCAAGGGTAGTTCTAAATCGACCGGTTATGACGCCGGTAATTATAATAGCGTCGCGGAAAATTGGGTATTGATTTATGTGTAGGCGTGTGGAAGCGATGAAGCATTTTTGTTGTGGTTTAAGCGAGGCTTTTGTTAGGGTTTGTTGATTTTACGGGTGATTCTCGGAAGATTTTTCCAGGGCTGGAAAATTAGAGCTGAAAATTTGCGAGGGAAGAGAGATAAGTCCGCTTATCAGATAATCGCAAAATTAGGTTAAAGGGTGAAAAAAAAAAGAAAGAAAAGTCCAAAAAAAGTGACATAGCGCACGTTAATCTCATGCAAAATTGTTTCATGCAGAATTGGTTAACTAATTTTATTCTAATAGCCTATTTTCGCATTCACCTATTAATTAAAATAGCGTATTTCCTAGAAAAATCCGACGTGAAAACATTATACGTTTAAGAACACCTAACCAAAATTTAGAGGTCAAAATATGAAAAATGAAACGTTTTCATTTTTATGTGTAGTTTTTTTTTGTTGGGTTAGCGTTGCTAATCATTTCTCTTAAGTGACTTTAGTTTGAAATGAATAATTAAAGTGAGAATAATTGGGTTAACCTTTAAGTGTTGTCCCAGCGCTTCCCTCTCCCTCTCTCCCTTAACGAGTGTTCATAATTATAACGATTTTTCGATTTGTCGAACTAAATTGTCAGCAGTTTTGTCGCTGTCTTTGTTTCGTCGCGTGGGATCCCCTCCCTCCTTTATATTTTTACTAACGGTAATTTACCAGCATCGCGTGTTTGTGATGTATAACAAGTGTTTGTTAACGATCGAAATTGTTAATGAAGTCAGGGATTGTTCTTGTTTTATCAGAATGGAAAGCTGTCTGTTCATCTGACTTCCCTCCTCTCGCCGTTCTTTAAAATTTCATCGCTTGTTTTGCTTTGAAATATTTATGGAGTGGCGAGATTTCAGCAAAATCCTTTCACGTTTTGAATTTTGTTAAAAATTTACCGCAGACCGAGCGGGATATTTACTCTGTCGTTTAAATTTGTCCGCTTTCTTCGTAGAAGGGCTTTACCGTCTCCCTTAAAATTATTTAGACACTACTTTGACCAAAGGTAATACACATTTTTAAAAAATTCAGGTCAGCTGAATAGCTAGGCTCTGATAATTTTAACATGAATACAATCTCATTCATATTTTTATAACAAGAATGAGTCGTAATTTTTTAAACAAATCATTGTTTTTAATCATTTGTTATTATTTCCTAGTAAATTAATCCTTTTTTTAACAACCCTAATATTTATATGCGTGACCTGAATATTTTCGTTCAAGAATACTTTAAAAGTCAATTTTTAAAATTAGGAGGATGGCGTTTACATTCACAATAAAACTTAAGCTTATTCCATGAGTACCTTCTTTTTATTAGTATTAACGCAATTTTTTCTCTGTATCGGAAGGCTTATTGAAAGGGACTTCTAAGCCGAGTAGATCAACATCTTGAGTCATAAGTGTTAAGTGTATTGTAGGGAGTATCTGCTAACAGTTCCTCCCTTATGAATCACCTTTGTTTTGATTCGGTGACCTTGTCATTCATACAATGGCCCCTTGTCAACTGCTTGGCAGTCGTTTCGACTTTTTTTTCTCGTCAGTCTCGTGCGGATTGCGTTTAAGCTTGGAATTTCGGTCGCGTGTTCGTGTCCCGTCGTAACAACTTTTTTTTTCTTCTTTGGATGTTTTCGTGGCATGGAGGTAAGATTCGGTGTTCGTGTTTGCACGTCTCTGGACAAAAGAAAAATTCGTCTGCAAAGTTTAAGCGGTGCCAAATGGGAGGAGAATATTTCAGAAAAGGGAAATTTGTGCTCGCTTGAGGAATATTGTGTAGTATGAGTGACCCATCTTTCTTTTGATTATTTTTTCGTTGGTGAAATTGTGCCTTCATTCATTAAAATTTGTGTATGATAGGATAATTGAAAAAAAATATACCTAAGAAATTGCTGTTTTTGTCTGATATTAAGATACCCCCAAAAATTCATGATATGATGATTTTAATCAATATTTTTCGCTGTAAACTGTGAAACAAACTTATCACAATCAATTCAAAATTCTATTTCAGCCTAAAACCGTTCCGATTTTTCTTAAAATCCAAGAGAACTAGTGAGTTCAGTGGCCGTGTGCAGTCGATTACCTTAAATCCAAACACTTAAAAGGAGGGTGAAACTAAAAATTTCGTGCGTTTTTACGATCGATCCATGAGTTTACTTTTAGAATATGAAAGAAAAGTACTTAATATTCCGGCACTTTCTTTTGTTCCGAGAACTTGAATGAACCTTGATAGTGGCTTGATGTTATCGGCGAGCAGGGGCAGGGCGGCCAGCTTGCTCCAGCCGGAGCGGGCTGGGGTTTGGGGTTCAAACCCTCCCGCCCCCCCCCCCTCCCCGGCGCCTCAGATCGATAGAACCCCCCCCCCCCGCTTTCCCCCCTCCCCTAAGAATCTGACCAGGTTCATGCGTTTTGTTGATCCAGCCGAACAACATGATCGCCTGCGTTGGTAGCAAGAACTGCCTGCGTTTGTTTACATCTAGAGATTCTTGACCTGCTACTGTTCAGTTCCACGTTGTTAAAACTGTCTAAGGCCAAAACCACCGACGCACCCAAGACATTTTTGTTTGTAAATATTTATATCACATTAAGCCAATTCTCTCGAGAGCTGTAGAACATGAGGTTTAGAATTTGTTCGGTTTCTTGTGAAATTCATTCAGACTTGCTTGTGAATGGAATCTCGTTTTTCAGCGGGTTTCACTGTTATTTCAGCAATACTCGCTCGCAATTTTTTTTTTATATTTTAGAAAAAAAATGGTCGAATAGGGCAAAGTCCTCCGAACGACGATAAAATAAAAGCAAAAGAGGAAAGTGTTAAGTTTTTTTTTGTTTTTTTAACACTTTGTGTTTTGAAGAAAAAATGGAGTATATCGCAAGAAAAAATATTAGAGTAATTCACTTCCTTTTGAGCACAATTTGTGAACTTTGAATAAAGTCATTTTCTATCGACATTTCATCGAATTCTTTTGTTTTGTGGAAATTTCTTCAGTGGTTTAATCAATCCGTTGTGGAATCGTTTTGGCTATTTGGATTCGCCAACTCTCTTTAAACCCCAGTGTGAAATTCAGTTGTTAAGACTTAAATAAAGCAGCCGTTCAAATCGTTAGCATAAACCGAGTGTTTGGTCTGAAAACTTGGGAACTTTAAGCGGAAACAGTTAAATTTCTCTATAAGGTTTTTAGGAAGAAGATTTTGATAGTATTCGATAAGGATTCATTCTCATTCGAGTCGATCTACGTTGCCGTTTACGTGACCATTAACGTTACCATTAACCCATAACAACCTAAAGTATTTGGAGTGAAATAGCTTAAGAGAAATTGGAAAGGTATTTTCCTTTCAATTGCGCAATTTCAGGCTTTGGAAATGCCTAAATTATTAAATTTCAGGTTTCCAGAGGGGTGATATATTTTTTTTTAATTGTGACATAAATGAACTGAAAAGACCCTTCAACTTTTTTTTCTGTTTCCGAACGGCATTGCTGGGCGGTAATGGGTTAACGTTACCATTGACGTTACCATATAGTTAACGTTACCGTGAATGAAGGTTTAAGCCCGGACATGAAGAGTTCTAGCCCTTAGCCAAAATCTAAAGCTGATGAAATATGAGCGGATTGTCCTAAAATTCCGAGGCTTTTCGGGCGATTTCGACCAAAATCGGTTATTTGTTTAGGCTTAACGGGGCACTTCGGAAGTGAGACTCGGATTGCAGGGACGATGAGAAGACTATGAGACCGAACCGGAAGTGGTCTGTTAGCGCGATGCGTCAAACGGCCGCGACTTCCTCCCGGTTAGGCCCGCGCGGTGCGGGGCCTCCTACGCCCCTGCGCGACGTCTTGCCGACGACGTCGTCTCGACGTCCGACGTGGCGCACGTTATGGCCACGTGACGTCCAAGTGCGTCCGCTGCACGTCCCAAGCGACGGGACGGACTCGGCTAGGCTCGGTATTACGGCTTGTTCTGTGTCCCAATGCATGCCGCCGACGGCGATGCGGTGCATAGCTGCGCGAGCCGTCATTTTATTGGTTGTTGAGGATATCCTGGAATGTTGCTCAATTTTTTTAAAAAAGCAAGATCAATTTTTAAACAATCTTGATCTTGTTAACATAACTTGATTTGAGACGAACTTATTTAAGGTAACCCCACTTAACCTTAACCCATAACAGCCCAAAGTATTTGTAGTAAAATCTAGCTTAAGAGAAATTGGGAGGATTTTTCTATTGAAATACACGATTTAAAGCTTTGGAAAAAGCCTAAATAATTAAATTTCAGGCTTCCAAGAGGGTAATACAGTATGTTTTTTTTTTTAATTGTGACAATACTGAACGGAAAAGATCCTCTAAAATATTTGTTTCTGTTCCGAACGATATCGCTGGATGGTACTGGGTTAAGTAACGTATCCTTAATGAGATTAGGTTAAGTTTAAGTTAACCAAACTCAATCTTAGCCTTATCTCAAACCGACCTTACTCAACCTGATTTTCTTTATTTTAAAATTACTTATCTAATCTTAATTTGACATAAATTTACTTAAGTCAACTTCTACTCTCTTGAGCTGACCAAATTAACCCTTTCCACAGAATTAGACCTCTCACGAACTAAATTTTTGAAATATATCTTTTTAATTGACTATGTTTAATAATTAACTATTAATAAGCATTTGAAATGAAAATCAAAGAGACAATTATATAGTAGTATTGTTGTCAAAGCCACATTCTTAACGTATATCCTGCAAAGAAATGTGATGGCAAAATTGATTATAAAAACTTACTGGACACAGCCCTCTTTTAGTGTGAAAAACGCATGACATACGCGGTAGAAGCCTTTATTCATGGCCGCTAAATAAATCATGAGGTAAAATTATCAAAACGTGCATTTGTTACGACTGGAAACAAACGGAAGTGCCTTTTTTTGTTGTTATTCATGGCGCCTATACTTGATAGTGGCTCATGATTGTAGGACGTTCACCGCGCCAAAATTTAAATTGTTTCGGTTGGACCTCGTAGGGGAAAGGGTCATGGGGGAAGGGTTGTAGGGAGGTTTGGATCGCGTGCAGGCTTTGCCGATACGCAAGCCAACCCCACAGTTCACTTCCACAAAGCGACTCTCTCTATTTTTAGAAAGGCCAAGGTGATATTCAGAACAATATGGCCATACCCAGGAAATCAAACCATTCCCAACATTCATCCCTTTCAAAAAATGCCGCAGCGGAAATGCGCAGAAGCTCACTACAACTCAGTTTTTTTCTTTCCGGGGCTTCTCACCGATAGGAACAATGCTTGCGTGTAGTGAACACGTGTTGTGACTAGCTTCCAAGATAGACGTATCAAAGGCATTATCAAACGAAAGGGTTCGGCGAGAGCGTTCCATTGATAGCTTCTGACAGGTCTACCCAGGAAATTGATCTAAACACGTGTTGCGCAAGTATTTTGCCCTGAAAGTGTTGGAACACAGAGGAGGACGAACAGGGCCCATAACCTGTGCATAAATAACATGAATGTGTTGGAACATAGAGGAGGGGGACAAACTGGGCCCATAACCTGTGCAATAATAACATGAATGTGTTGGAACACAGAGGAGGGGGGGACGAACTGGGCCCATAACCTGTGAAATAACAACCTGAACGTGTTGAAACACAGAGGGGGCCCCATAACCTGTGCAAGAGTAACCTGAATGTATTGGAACACAGAGGAGGGACGAACTGGGCCCATAACCTGTGCGATGATAACCTGAATATGTTGGAACACAGTGTGGGCGGGACGAACTGGGCCCATAACCTGTGTAATAACAATTGTTTTGTTCTCTGTTGCAGCTGCACAGTAAGAGGGAGCAGTTCTTCAAATCGGAAAGCACCTCGTCGACGGGCAGCATGCCGACGCCGGCCGCGACGCCCCCCGGCGCACCAGCTCCCGCCGCCACGGCGCCGACGCCGTCGGCCGCCACCACGACCAGCGCCGCGGCGCCGACCAGCACCACCACGGCCTCGTCCGCACCACCCTCGACCGCCCCCTCGGCGCCTGCCACGGCGCCAACGCCATCCTACAAAGAGACCCTGGCCAAGAGGGCGGCGGAGAGAGGTCGCGCCTTCAACGGTAATGCTCTTCATTAGTCTATTTGTCTAGCGCCAAGGCAATTAGACTTATTTGGAGGATAATACTAGACTAATTAGCTGTTTATTCTAGCTCGTGTTTTGCTTAGTTTTCGAGATAGATCTATTAATAACCACATCAATCGAAAGGTATTGATGAAACCTTCAATAGATCTGGCCATTGATAAATGTATCTCGTAAACCAATATAAACGTGTTTTGGGTATGTTCTCAAACTAACACGTTAGTTAGTATTTCCGATGGACGTATCAATCTTCATAATAAATGGACTCTTCCGACTGAAATGTCTGTCTTGAAAACTTACCTTTGTACGTCCTGTACCTGTTTAACCTTCATATCTGAAGCGCGTAATGGTTCACTTAAAGGCCTTCCTTTTACGACTCGGCGAATAATATCTGGAAAATTGCGCCGGCTTCTCAACAATGCTGAAAATCGGTTCAGTTTCAGCAGCTGATTTCTTAGTATCATTTCAGTTTCAGTGGTTGATAAAATAACCGTAAACGATCCCTGATGGACGAATTCATCAGCTAATCTGTATGCGATTCAGCTGTCGGAACATTTGCTGTGGTGTTGCAAGCTGAGTTGATTGGGAAGTGCATCAATGAACCGCCTCGAATCTGGAGCACATGACCTTAACTTGTGTCTTTAGCTAGTCGGAGGCAGAGCTTGTAGGTAGTTGAACGCATATCCGATGTTAGCACGTTCAACGTTAAACGTCTGAATCAGCGGGCGAATAGATGTCTATAATCAAAATGGGTCGCGTATCTACACTCATTTGGCACGCTGACCCAACCCGCTATACTCCCACCGGAATCGACAAAAATGATAAAAGACGGTTTTGATAACTCGTCGCGGCCTTCTACTGTGCAGTAGATGCCGCGTTTACGACTCGGTTTTTACGATGATTTGTGTTCCAGGTGACATTGTGAGCAACGAAGACAACAAGGAGCGATTTAGCAAGCCTGAGAGAGAAAAAGTACCCGAAAGGAAAACGAAAGAGCTGGACGGTTATGTAGGGTTCGCCAACCTGCCCAACCAAGTTTATCGCAAGGCAGTCAAAAAGGGATTCGACCTCACACTTATGCTCGTTGGTAAGATTGGAAATTTTCCCGCTCTTCGTATGTTTTGGTTTGAATTGTTGTGTAACTTCCGGCGGATGTGATTTCAGGTGAATCCGGCTTGGGGAAGGCCACCTTAATCAACTCCCTGTTCTTAGCGGACATCTATTCGAATGAACACCCTGGGCCGTCGCTCCGAGTCAAGAAAACTGTGCAAGTCGAAACCAGTAAATGTTTGCTCAAAGAAAATGGGGTCAATCTTCTCCTCACCGTTGTCGACACTCCTGGATTCGGCGATGCTGTAGATAACAGCAATTGGTTAGTAAACAAACAACCCGGCGTTTGCCTAAAGTGGGACAGGTCCACAAAAACGGGACGTTTCTGGCTGTCAAGTCTACCCGATTGGTGGCTTATTTTTCGTATCCAAGAGAAAATATCCTCCGAAGTTATTCATGAAACGGTTTTTCGATTTTTCTCAGAACACTTATTTGGAAATTTTCGTTTAGTTTATTATTCTCGTTCACATTTTCGCAATAATGTAGCAGAAAACGGGAGCTGCGATTTACACCCAGAAACGCCCTCCAGCGAGAGTATGCAGTCCAGGATTGAAGTTTACTTAAACCGATATTTTCCGAAATTCCTATCTTATATGGGCGTCAGATATCCATCTAACGCAAAATATGCTTGTTCGTAGTTTAATGAAAATAAAAAAACATAGCGACATCATCGTAGCCAATAAGTTATTGATCAGTTTTCGTAAGCTATTCTTAATTTGCCGTATCTCCCCTCTCTCTCCCCTACACTCAGTTTTCTCGCTCGCCTAGGTTGACCATTTGTAATCCGGGGCATACCCATCAAATGAGGATCCGGATTACAATAGCGGACCTGAACGAGCGAAAAAACAGAGTTTGGGGGGAAGAGAGAGGGGAAATCGAGCAAACTCAGAATCCTACAAGATCCCAACTCACATTTTCTGTTGCTAATCCATAAACATATTTCTCATTCATTCCCTGGATATTGGAACAAACTCAGGAAAACTTGATCAGTTATACTCCTCGGCGGGTAGCTGTCATAAACGCCAAAAACCACAAGCGCCAACGCCGCAAGCGCCAATCCGTAACCGCCAAACGAGAAAAGTCGCAAACGCCAAAGGTCTTAACCGCAATACTAACCTTACCTAA
>Ga0058701_10003164_pt1 | contig 12903 bp, 9 predicted proteins | sample AgamicOrMae_FD_97039 | JGI IMG/M metagenome (GOLD analysis project Ga0058701, IMG submission 97039) | Agave microbial communities from Guanajuato, Mexico - Or.Ma.e | ecosystem: Host-associated > Plants > Phyllosphere > Phylloplane/Leaf | place: Guanajuato, Mexico | collected 2012-06-04
AAAAAAAAAAAAAAAAAAAAAAAAAAAAAAACTAACAAAAAAAAAAAAAAAAAAGAAGCTAAACAAAATATCCGAACAGCAGAAGAAAATCAGGTGAAAATAGAAAAAGGCATGCAGTGTTCACAAGCTGCTACGCACTTGAAGAAATTTTTGAAGATGTTTCCAGGACTAAGTTTACTTCCACCAGGGGTGGTTGGGGTGGTTGGGGTGGCAGGAGAAGGGCTGAAAGAGTCCTTAGAGCCGCTGAAAGACAACACAGGTTCAGCTTCATTCAACTCTTACGCACTTTCAATTTTGAAAGCAGCCTTGTCAACCTCTTGCGTTTAGTTCTCCGTCGCCATGGCTGATGCCGCTTGCTTCTCGGCGGCAGTAATTGCCGCCGAGAAGAAACCGGCATCAAATTTTAAGTAGCGGCCTGGATATACTAGAGAGGAGGCATTGGGCAGCCATTTTGTGGCATTGGGCAGCCATTTTGTTTCTGATGAGAGCATCAAATGCATTGTAGCTTACATTGAGACTTGGGAAACAAGATGGCGGCGCCCATGGTTTAGCATCCTCAATGCCGCCTCTCTAGTATATCCAGGCCTCTAGTTTTACAAAGTTACGTGTGCCCTCTGCCTCGCTCCGCTACCGCTTCGCTTGGCTCAGCGACGAAATGATGAACATACGAGGCAGAAAAAGCTGACCTTTTAAATGGATTAAGCCCTACTTCCAGTATCCCCTGCAATTGGTTCAAACGCAGATGCCGCGACAGATCTTTAGAATGCTCTAGAGGAACATCTAGATGTGTCGAAACTTGAGGCAGAAGCGTTTGATTAAGTAGAAGGCCCTTGAAAGTGAGCAGAGCTTAACATCGACACTGACTCGAGCAAGGCGAGCGAGCTCAAGTCAACTTAAAACGAAGTTCTCCATACAAATGAAACGTGTTAGTGCTGCTACGATACTTAACACCTACTGTCGTTAATACATGGTGCACCACAGAAAGCCAGTAACGAGCATGATTTGTGTATACGACACTACATTCATGTTTTAATGGCCGTCCGAATGTCAGAAGCGTATGTATTCAAGGCCAACATATCAAGATACACTTAGGACATCCCGTAACCAAATCTTATCTTAGGGGATTGCTTCGTACAATCGTCCAATACCAGTCGTTAAGTATATATGTTCCACATGCAGTCATTTGACCAATGATACAGTGGAACTTCGTTAGCAAGACGTATCTTTTCAAAATAATCTCCTTGAAGTGCTACTGCAAAGTCAGGGGAGGTTAAGCCTGTTATGTCAAATTGTTCATTTTGTTTTGATAGTTTTCAATCAAACATTTTCTTACATACATCAAGGGACTATTTTCTCCCGATTTTACCGTTTCATTATTCACTTTTTTTCTTTTTACAATAGGATTTGTTTTCCCTATAAAATTTTTAACATTACTTTTTCTCTTAATTTTTTTGGAATTCTAATTGTTTCTCAGAAATGTTCGTTTTCTCTTTATTTTTTCCCAGTATACTTTTTAATTTATATGTTTTTAAAATTCAATTTTTTTATATTTTTGCGATTTTAGAAAATATTTTTTTAAAGCTTTACAATTTTTTTTTTTTTTCATTTTTATTTTTGACAATCAAACTTTTAGATTGGGTATTCCGTATTTCAATTTTTGGAAAAATCAAATCAAATATTCATTAAAAATCTGAAGAAAACGCAAGATTTGGTAAAGAGTTACCCGTGTGGCCGTGCTAACGGAGTTCCACTGCGCTGCTGCCCAGAGCAAGAACCACCCCCAAAACCACTGAGAAATGAAGTCCACCAGATTTCTAATGTTTGGCTAGCAGATAGTAGGATCTCTCGGTGGTTCCGACTGTTCCTGATCACTACCCTTGAGCAGCAGTAGACCATCATGCTGAGTGTTACCAACATAACGATACCTCGTCAACAACCATAAACAACTCCTACTCTAACTAGTACCCATGCATCACTCTCAGCTAACATGACCGCGTACCCTCGTTGATAGAAAAACAACCTGTTTTCGGTAGTCCCATGCATATTTGCGGTATGAAGTTGAAACGGTAACACGTCATATTTTGGTTAGTTTTCGAGATAGGCTTTCGCGTAGCCAAATCAAACGAAAAGGCTCGGCGAGAGCTTTACATCGGTTTAACTATCGAAGAGTCTATCTCCAAACTTGACCCAAATGAGGTTTCAAAACCTCAAAATCCAAAATAGGCACAGGAATACCCAAAACCGGTGTTTGTTTTCAGTGCTGGTATTTTCTAAACAAGAGTATTCTGATCCCAAAACTTCAGTTTCGATTCAGTAACTCGTTGCTAAAGTAGTTCGAAATCCCTAGAGTCGTCGAGACGTTCTTAAATCTAGTGTTTACTGCAATTATCTGAACACTGGAATGCGTTTACGTACACACGCGCTCTCAAGCCTGAGCAATATTCCGGCGTTGCTTTTCTTTGTCTCATTTTGAATTTTTACTATTTAATTATTATTATTTTACTGACTAAAACGCGAGGCTACAATAAATCGCTCACTCGTTTAGCTTGCTTCATACTGACTTTTAAAAAGCCGGACTGTTTCAGTCAATAATGCTCGTTTTCGCGTCTTCGTCAAATTAAACGATTGATTCCAAAGCCATTGAATGTAGATTGATCCGATCGCGATAAAACTAAGGAATTCATGAATGCCTTATTAGACCACGTTAACACATAACAGCCCAAAGTATTTGGAGTGAAATTTAGCTTAAGAGAAATTAGGAAGGATTTTTTCCACTAAAATACGCAATTTTAAGCTTTGCAAAAAGGCCTAAATTATTAAATTTCAGGTTTCCAGAGGGGGGATATCCTTTAAATTGTGACAATTCTGAACTGAAAAGACCTTCTAAAATAATTATTTTCTGTTTCCGATCGGCATCGCTGAGCGGGAATGGGTTAAAAAATTCAAACGCGTTTATATTTAACGCATCGCGAAACCGGGCAATACCGGTACCGCTGGAAAACAAAAGCTTAAAAAAAAAGACTAGATCGAAAAATATTACGAGTTTAAAAAAAGAGAACAGTTAAAGGTCCTGCGATTTCCGTGGAAGACTGAGCCACACTTACTTTCTGACTTGGCTGGCGGCTTGGCTGATGACTGAGTTGACTGGAGCAGCCTTGTTAATCAGCGGCAGTTCTGCTGGCGGCTGCATGGCGTTCAGATGGGGAGAGGTGGCTATAGGCGATTTCGTCGGACTCAACATCTTCACATCTTCCCGACCGGCTCTCCTGGAAAACAAGTCGCTCAGTTAAAAAACAGCCGGTGAGGTATCCGAGGACCCGTTTGCCCGCACGTTCGTTTACTTATTAGGGAATTCACAATTTTTAAGTAAAATTAAAAGGTCAGTTCTATTCGCACGCCTATGTTAATACAAGAGAAACTTTGACGCACGGAGACCAACCTAATGCATTTTAAATGGGACTTGACTTTTAGCTTTGGTTTGTACCAGTTCATAGAATATCTTTTCGTGCGACGAAATTTTCGTAGTTCCAAGAAGTTGAGTGAAACTGACCTACATAACATTCTAAAAACAAAATATTGTGCAAAGCAGCCGCAAAATCAGAAGTTCTGATATTCATTACAAAGCGAAGCCGTGAGAAACTGGCATTAAAAATGGTTCAAGAGCCCAAAGTGGAAGACCTCCACACTAGGATACACTATTACCGCGTTTTCAACATTGTGAAACTTTGATTAAAGGTTTCGGTGCGTTTACACCACGAAGAGTAGAAACTGTTCAAATTTCTTTAGCGCTTTCCCAACGTATCCCACTTCGGGCACTTGCTCACAACAATCATCATGCAAAAGCGGAATACCATGCAAAGCGAGCACATTGATTTCTACATCAACCGAAACATAAAATTTCTTTCTTTTCCAATCATCCAATTTCCAACGCAACAACCCGGTGCTTGCTAAGTCATCCGTGTCCAGAATAGTCGTGTCCACCCAGGCATCATTTCTGCACGCACGCACGTTTAGCCGTGACACAAAACATATGTTCCAGTCATCCCTTATTCTTCCCAGATTTTCAGCCAAGCAACTTGTGCTCTTAAACATCTTTGCAAGCACCCAACGTCCGCCTCGAACATAAGAGGGTTTAGAAAACTCGTCTGGGTTGATGCGAATACATGTAGCGGAAGGATATTTCCTCATTTTCACCGGTTAAAAAATGAAGAGGAAAAAAAAGAGGACAAACATTTCTCTGTTTTGTTCGAAAGAGAAATTCAAGTTTGCTAAATTTTTTCTAACGAAAAAAAATTAAGCTAAAATGACAACGTTTCAAGTTCACCTGAAGCAAAGATTACGTTACGTTAACCTAGGTTTACAAAACACCTATCTCAAGATAAACCCAGACTATAATCTACCTGCCCTACATCACCATAATGCAATAAACTTATCCGACGTATACCTAGATTTCAGGTAGCTTAAGTTACCCTAACCTTGAAAAAACGTAAAACTTTTAAATGAACATAAACAAAAACTCGGATTTTCCTTGACTGAGGAAATTCCAGGTAACAACCCAGCGTTTTCAGTCACCACACTTTCATCCGCTTTACACCCAAGCAACCACAACGGACCAGGTTTCGTGCCCATAAACCCCATCAGAGTAGCCAGGTTTCTCAATTCCGCCAAACCAAAACGCGATTAACTCCAGAACTATCATGGATAACCTAAAATTTCTTGCAACTTTCGGATCGACTCCTGAGCAATTCTTTTACAGAGTTAGTCTTAATCCTTTGTTATCGGAGTTAATCGCGTTTCAATTCGAAGGCTCTGCGGTCTGGTAACTCAGCACCCAACACTCGCTGCTATCCAAACATCCAATCCACTCGCAATGGTGATGGGTAGAGAGCCTCATAGGGAGAGAGGCGACAACTTATTTCCGCGGTTGGCGGTGATTGGTGGGATGCATGAAACCAGCACCGCTGACCGGTGACGTGCTCGTTGACGCCTCTCTCTCCGTGAGGCTCTCTAGTGATGAGGCGTCGTCCGTGAGTCCGTTTCCTACCTTATGACGTGCCTTTCCCTAAGCGAGGCGGACCGCGCGGGGGGCACAGACACTGCTTGACTGGAGTGTAACGCAGGACACGACGTGGCCTTTATTCTTGCTTGTAACTCCATGTATCGCCGATAAAACCTGAGCGGGCAGGCGCAACGCCACATGCACGCAACGTCAATTGTTAGAAAAGTGCTCTTCACGCAGTTAAAGGTTAGCTGAGGTTATCATACATATGCCCAAGCCACATCGTTTAACCCTATTAAGTCCGAGACGCAATGTTAAAGGTGGCGATTTCCTCCTCTCGAATTCAACCCTCCGTCGCCAAGCCTGATGCCTCTGGCTTTTCGGCGGCAGGCAAGGCGCGAGGTATCTCGTATTTGGTAGACGTTAATCTATGTGATTAGAGGATGAATTAAAGAGGGTTAGCACCGGTGAAAGTGTTCGGCATTACACACGACGCTTGGCGGGGGTGAACGGACTGTACCAGTCAAAATTAACGGACGTTAATGCATTAACGAGAAATTCTGCGCGATCATTTACAGCTTTCCATTAACAGGGGCGATGAGATAAGAATAATGGGCATCCTTTTAGACATTGAGCAATTGATGATAAATCATCCTTAATATGTAAACAGGATGGACTCGTAAGACCAAGTTCAGTTAATATTAGTACTTTAAATGGAAAAACTGTACTCAGCGAATTTAAAAGAAAAATAAAAAAAAACATGCCTGGGCAAAATGCTGGTTAGAGGCAACAATTCATTCAAAAAGCGTATCACCACATCTGTACAAAATTGTCAAATTCAAACCAACACGGTGAGACTTAAAAATATGGCCCGCGTATACAGGTTAGGTGCAAAACTGCACAAACTAAAAAACAAAAAAATAGCTTAAAACATGAATAAGTTGGCTTTCTTAAAAGCTGTGCCAGGCCATATCTCATCGATAAAAGCGGTTAAAATCCTTATTTGCGAAGGTGTTACAGTGAAAGCGGACTCACTTTTCGTCTCCTTCAAAGCTTTGCGTTCGTCTTAAGACCACCTCCTGCGTTTCTGGTGACGATCGGCCTCCTGTTGAACCCGTTGGCGAAGTTATCTTTGGCTGCACATCCGGATCCTTATCTCCAATACCTTAAAAACATCGGAAATAATTTTCAAAAATGCACCTTAAAAACAAACTATTTCTGAGTTCGAATAAAGTTAACCTAAAAAAAAAAAAGATCCATTTATTGTACGTTCTCCGAATCGTTTCTCAAATCGTCGTGGCTATTCGCCCGCCAAGGCGGCTATTCGCCCGCTTAAGAAGGGGAAATTTGTGCCGCACGCAAGAATTGAACCTTCAACCATTCGATTCGAAGCATCGCACGCTAGCATCTACGCCAAAGCGACGGCATAGCGGCTAGAGATCTAGGAAAGTAAACAAGGTTTGCAAGGACTAGCACGCAATCTGCGGGCAAATACATGCTTCCTTTTCAATTTTTTAAATTTTTTTTTATTTATTTATTTTATTTATTTATTTTTTTAAATTATTATTTTTTTATCTATGAAACTTAAAATAAACCAAATTGCGATAAAACAGGTCAGTGGTACTTACGTAACGTAAGATTTCGACTGGGACCTTGCGGTTGCTGGTTCTCCACACGGCTCCTGAACGAGCCCGGTCTTCTCCACGAAGCCACGCTGGAGTCGTCGTTTTCGACGGGCGTTTGCCGAGGGGGTGATGTAGGAGCCTGAGATTTCATTTACATGTTAATATAAAAACACGCAAGAGGGCTATTCGATTGTCTCGCTCTACTTACTGGGCTTGTGGGCACTTCGGGTATTCTCGGCGGCTCAACTCGGTTAACTCTGTTTTTCTTTTCTGTGGAAGCAGACAAAGTCGATTGTTAGAGGGCGACGAAAAGAGTAATAGGAGAATTCTAAAAAGGCAGAGGAAAGAGTACAGTCGAGATCAAAAGCATTTTATTTAAGCGAAAAATAAGAGAATCTGCAATGTAAGCCGATTTAAATCTTATGATAGCCGTCGATTGTGATAAAAATGAAAAGTTGGGAACTCCACCGAATGTGATTCTAAATCACCTGTGCTGGTAGTACAACGGTGAAGCCGCTTCAACGGCGTTACCAACTTAAACCTTAGAAAACAAAAGTCACAGAGAATCCGTGATTTTCGACCAGGCCTATAAATTGATTTGCGAACAATAAATAGAAATAGGTTTTCGTCAATTTTTTCTCATCAGAAAGTTGATAAAGAGGGTGCTATTTTAATGACATTAATAAATCTTTCCAAAAATCAAACCATGCGCGACTTTTGATCTGAACTAAGAAAGGCCAAGCAAAGAAATAAGCCATCATCTGAAATAAACTCATAAACAGTTTGTGGTTTGAAATCAATGTATGCAAATAAAAATATACGATAAGAAGCAGTATCCTGAGAGAAAGAATCGCCGTCCTGGGTAGTCTATAATCTGTTTAATGACGTTAAAGCCGGTGCCCGCTGTATTTCAGTTCTCAGGACAGACATAGCGATAGCCATATCATACGAATGTATTCGCCCAGCTCTCTCGCTTGATACAGCTATCTCCAGAACTTACAAATGATGACATTAACCCGTTTTAACACAATGTCTCAAACAGAAATAAGACTACCAAGGAATAAGACTGAATCCGGCATTTTCTCTGTTAGTGTAATCTTTGTATTGTTTACGTGTGTACATTAAAGCGTTTTGTTGCAAGCACCTCAAAGATATGTCCGCTTCGTCGATCCAGCGAATAAATTAGCGGGGAAATGCTACAAGCGAGCAACACAACTCACCTTCGGCGGCATAGATATCAATATCGGAATAACTGGACTCCAGATCGGAATCTGAGGTACTTTCGCTATATTCAGTTGAACTGTCATCTCCCTCTAATAGCCGCATGCACAATGAGTTACGAAAAGAAATTGACAGGTGTTTTGTTTAATTTCATTTTTATAAAAGCTCTTTTTAAGTCTTTTTCTAGGAAAACATATGCACTGAAAAAAATTATTGTGTATTAGTAAAAAAAAAAAGAATTTAAAAAAATCTAATTTAGTAGATTTTTAAAGCTCCCAAAAAATGTGCGTGTTTTCTCTTATTTTTTTTGTTTGTTTAAGAGATGTTTTTTGGGAGAAGATATTCGTACAATATGAAGTTGAAGGGGTATACGACGTACTATGGATAGTGTTCATAATCCTCTTATAAATAGCCACATCAATGAAAGGCTCTGGTTCGATCGGGCTATACACAAATCTACTAACAAATTTGCCAAAATGAAAGTGTAACCCAAACCCGGTGTTCGATGTATAGTTTTTGCTTTTATCAGTTCAGGTTACGAAACGTCCTAGCCATTGAGAGCGTTCCGACAGCTTTAAAGGGTAATTGTGTTTATAGTTCCTGGCAGGGTTGCAAAATCGCTACTTATCATGGAAGCTATCTCTGCAACCCGAAACGGTAACCAGCTAAACAATGCCATTTTTTAAATGTGCGTCTTAAGCGCGTTCCAGAGATGGTACTTTTTTTAAGAATATCCTCATCGTTTAAAGAACCCAGCGACGTTTACTTAGGCGGGATTTGCGAAATCTGGCAACCCTTTATTACCGGTTTTTCCATTGAGGGTCCTTTGAACTGGGCGGATAGTCTACTCACCGACTTGGACATCTTCGGGCTCTATTTCAACCTCGACCTTCTTGACCTTGCTGCCCGGCGGGCCGACCTCCTCCGTGATGCTGCGATCCAGGACCTGTCTCTCCGCCGACGCGTCCTTGTTGACCAGATTAGACTTGTCTGAACCCGACATCCTGGTGATTGAAGACCTGTGCACATGTAGAATCTGTCACCGTTAATCAACAAGCATGCAAAGCAGTCCACAGTGCACTCACATCAGCAGAAACACCACACAGAGACACAAATTCGCGAGAGAGGTACCCGGACCAAGCATCGCCTTCTACACAGAGCCCGTATTTCGCATCTAACAGGGCAGCCAACGGCTTCTCATTTCCTGGTTTAAGGCTTTTTTCAACTGTATCCTTATCATCACCTTTTAATTTTTAAGGCTCGTATGAAAAGCAGAAAAGTACTGCATATATTTGAATTTTAGGTCAAAAAAGAAAAAAGAGACAGTCATGAACAGAAAATAGCATGAGAGTTGATTAACTTAATGTTTTATCAGGAATTAAGGATATCCACGAGAGAAATTTAACGATGTACACTTCAAGAAATAATTTGCTTTTTCGGTTAGGTTAAGTTAGGTTGGGCACAGTTCGGGAATCAAAACATAAATTTAAGGGATTTCTGAAAAATTCGGGGGGGTTTCTTCCAGGACTGTATCGACTCAAAAAAGTTTCCTGGATTGCTTAGAACCGTTGTTGAAGACGAGGCTGAGGATTTAATGAATTTTCCACAAATAATAACGGCTCTCCAAAGTGATTACAGCAAGTGGGTAAGGTTTCATCTTTAAACTAGAAGTTCACATAAAAGTAGATAGAAGGCGGAAAAAGAAACTTAATCTGACAATTATGAAAACAGGCTCTGTGTAATCAGACATATTTTCCTTTCTTATTGGTGGCTAGAACGATCGTTGGGGGACACACAACACGATAAAAATTATGGACGGTCTACGCAAAAACCGTAAGAGATACAAACAACTTCCAATCAAGACATGATTCTAGGTGAATCACTCTTTAAAAACAAAATAAACGCGGCTTGGGGGCAGTTTCGTTAAACTTCAAAAATAGAACTGAAAACTACAAGGATAATAAATACGGAGAACTCATATCTTACTGAAGCAATACTCAATAGAGGCACGATGTTAAATAGTATAAAATACTAAGAAAATATGTAAAATTCACGTTTCCCGTGAAAATAGTAAAAAATCTTGCGTTATCTTTAGCAGCGAACACGAGCAGCAAGGTAACAGAACAAACAAAGTTTTTTCGCCAACAATGCTTCCAAGAAGTTTTGAAATTAAAATTACCTCCGCAAACTTATTAGGAACACACAGAAAACAAACACAAAACATAAGCGTTATTGAATTTCGAGTCAAACAAAAAAACATGTTTTCGCGCCAAATAAAAACAGTTGAAAGCAAGAAAAACTTTACCCGCCGAATCCCATTCCCTACCCCCCAAAATAAAGCATGCAAACAAATGGACTGATATTGACCGTCTCTTTGGTGTTGTGACTCCAGTTTTCTTGTCGAAGAGTGAATTAATATCTGAAGAATCTCTCTTCAAAGATTGTTTCTTCTTAAGTTCCGTCAAAAAGGCGTGCATATCATCATCTACGATATCAAACGCAGTTTGACCCTGGAAAAGACAAACAATCATTAGGATAACCCAGAGAACAAATTTCCTTACCCTTGTAACTAGCTTGTAATCATTCTGTCTTTGAGACTCATAATTTCGTGAAGCGGTATTTTGGGACTGATAAAATATATTCGCTCCAGAAAGTCAAAGTCACGTCATTATTCACATTCATAGGATACCTTGTTGTCATTCAACGTAAAAGGATAATTGTGAAAGAGAGCAAAAAGAGTGACCCCCCCATGATCTATGTTAGAATCTATTTGAGGAGGGTTACTTGAAAAGCTTTCAATCTGTAGAGTTATGAAAAAATAAAAAAATCCTCACTATAGGTACCTGTTTCAGACATCGAGCCAAAACCAACAAACATGAAATCCAATTTCTTTTTTAGATACACCTATTCTTAGCGATATCAGTAGCAAGCTCTAGCTGAGGCTGTCCGTTCGGTATGGCTATTAATAGCTTTATCTCAAAAACTAAACGAAATGCGTATTTACTTTTATATCCAAAACCAATAAAGCGGATGCAATTCGTATCTGGATTGGTTTTAAAAATAGAGCTACCTATAACTACATCGACAGAAAGCTCTCGCTGAGCCTCTTCGTTTGAAAAGGCCATCATACCCCGAAAACCAATCCTAACACGCGTTTACTCCCACACAAATAACAGGTACGGGAAGAAGGAATATGTTCGACACAGAGAGTGTTCGACAGGGAAACTGTTCGAACACCTTCCTCCTTCCCTTTGTTAGGTCGCGTGCAAGTCACTGACGACATTGTCGAACACTTTCCCTATCGAACATTTTCAGTGCCCCAGTGAAGTCTTGCCAAAACGGGGAGCATTCGAAAGCGCCAAAAACCACAAGCGCCAACGCAGCAAGCGCCAGTCCGTAACCGCCAAACGAGAAAAGTCGCAAACGCTACAGTTCGTATAGGCTAGGTTAGGTCAAGCTAAGTTAGGTTAAGTTAGGTTAGGTTAAGTTAGGTTAGGTTAAGTTAGGTTAATATAGGTTAGGTTAAGTTAGGTTAGGTAAAGTTAGTATTGCGGTTAAGAACTTTGGCGTTTGCGACTTTTCTCGTTTGGCAGTTACGGATTGGCGCTCGCGGCGTTGGCGCTTGTGGTTTTTGGCGCTTATGACAGCTACCCGCCAAAAGCCCGTACGCACATCCGTTAAGGGGTACTCACCACGTAATTTTGAATAGTCATATCACAGTCATTCTCGACGAGCATCTCGCAGGCCTCCTTCTGCCCCCAGTGCGCGGCTGCGTGCAGCGGCGTCCAGCCGTCGAAGTCAACGGCGTTGACGTCCGCCTTGCCCTGGAGCAGCAGCGCCATCACCTTGATGTAGCCCTTGGCGGCGGCCACGTGCAGCGCCACGGCGCCCGTCTTCGGGTGCGGCACGTCGTGCGGTTCCCCCGTGCACAGCCACTCCTTCGCGTCCCGCATCATGATTCTCTCCTCCAGGCTCCGCACCTCATCACAATCGATTTCTGCCAACAGAACGGAATCAACCTCACTGACGTTCATTCAAAGCACATGCGTCTCCTCCTAAACAGCTCTCTAAACTGGAAAATTTAGAGGTTATGTTCCGCTATTCGTACGAAAGCCGAGCGGAGCGACAGCAAGGCACGTAGACACTTTCTCAACAGTTGCCGAGCCTGATAGCGCGAACAGTCGCGGGCATAAATATGAAATAAATGGCTAGAGAGTGACTTTTTATTCTTTTGAATTTAAGTTGGCAACACTATAGAAATCGACTGAGCCGCGGGAGCACCTCGGTATCTTGATACATTAATAATACCAACATAAGTTAAGATTAAGCCGGGGGCGCACCGCTACGTGCACAAATTTAAAATAAAGGGTGTTGCGATTGACATGCATAACGGGAGACTTGAACGGACGTAACCAAACTAATGCATTTAAATAGAGGTGACTTAACGCACAGAAACCAACGTAATACATTATAAATGAGGCAGTCGGGTCAATAGACACTCGCTACAATAAAATCACTTGTCAGCCATTCAGGCCCTCGACTGTACTTCTTTGCGACAGTTTCTGCCACCGATAAGTAATCGGTGGAAACTCCCGATTCAGGCATCGGAATGGGGTACTTCCGAATCTGCAGTTCAGCAGATGATTGACAATTGGAAAATTACTCCTTTTAAATTTAGAAAAGGATTTCTTTAGCACAAATATTTGGTAAGTCGCAGGAATTTTTCTAGCTTTTTATGAAGACACCTGATTTTTTTTTACCTTTGGCATCAATATGTTCTTGTAAAAGATCTTCCATTGCATCTGATTCTGCTATATCTACCGGTAGTTCTCCGTCATTATTAACTGCAGCAACATTGGCTCCATGTTCTATTAGGTACCTGAAATACAGAAACAAAAAGATAAGTAAAGGAAGATACAGCTAAAAACATGCTAACGAATAATCTCGAGAATGAAAAAAAAATTAAGAATGTGGAACATACTTATTTTTCGTAGGTCAGCGTTTTCTTCCTCTTTATTAGGTTTGACAATTTAGATTAAAAAAAATTAGGGGTTAAAG
>Ga0058701_10003165_pt1 | contig 12900 bp, 8 predicted proteins | sample AgamicOrMae_FD_97039 | JGI IMG/M metagenome (GOLD analysis project Ga0058701, IMG submission 97039) | Agave microbial communities from Guanajuato, Mexico - Or.Ma.e | ecosystem: Host-associated > Plants > Phyllosphere > Phylloplane/Leaf | place: Guanajuato, Mexico | collected 2012-06-04
GAGCTATTTAAAACATAAAGATTTATCCTAAGTGATCCTGAAAAAATATCGTTGTTTCATGAGGTTGAGTGAAGTGGTCCGACACCACTTTCTCCGAAATTCATAAAAACAAAACCCATCGAGCGATAAAAATACTTACGCAATGCAATATGCGCTCCTCTATCAGGCGGGAAGTTTCGGCGTATAGAATTGATAACACACAGAGCCAAACATTTGACATTTAATTCGCGGGATTTTTGCAACACGTTCCTGCAACAATTAATGATTGCGATTACTGCACAGCAATTGAAAGCGATTGACCCTAAAAACAGGACTTCCTCTCACCTGTAACAGGAATATAGAGTATTATCTGCGGCAGTCTGATATTTTATGTTATAATTGGGACCAACAGTATGAATTATATAGCGGGCGTGAAGATTGTAACCTTGTGTTACTACAACGTTGCCAGTTTTGCACTCTGAAACAAAAGAAAATAAAGTACATTATATTTAACATTTTTACCAATTTCATCCTAATTTTAAGAGTTAGTTCTGCGTAAAACACCGAATCAAAAATTTGATAAAATGAGGTTAATATTTTGGGAATGATAGTTTTGTTTCATAGAAGCTGTGAGAAAGATAGAACAGTTGATTCGCAAACTGCATTGCTACCAGGTTGTATTTAAGATTAGATTACGCTAAGCTTTTTAAGTTTCAATCCGTGACAGGCAAACCAGTAATACTGTTCCCGTTGAAAAGTCTCCGAATGAAGCTAGGTTAAGATAGCTTTGTAACACGTAAAACAAAAAAAATATTTTTCCTCGAATTCTTCGAGTAACAACACCAAACATATAGCAAACAACAAAAAAATCCTCAAAGTTGACTAGATATTTATTAGCAGAGCAATCTCATTGAATGATCTTATTTCTATATCACTATAATAAAATAATGATTGAATCTTCAATAGCAGCGAATTCATTCCGTAAATGAAACTAAAAACCAAACATAGTGTTACAACAAATCCGAACCGCGCGCGCAACCTAAAATCATTAATTAGAAATGACTTTACCTTTAATTTCATTACATATTTCCTCCTTAAGACCATAGCCAGCTCTCGCGTAGATTCGGTTACTCGTGGGATTTCTTTCGGTCATGGACTCGTTAGTCGAATTCACCACGGCGTCCACGCAAAGCTCGGAAATGTCGCCCGACCTGCGGAAAAATCCAAACGTAAGGCAGGCTGCATCAGCAAAGAATCGCAGGCGCTGCTACAATGCCCGCAAAAACAAGAAAAGATGTCATAAGGAAGGTGCGAAGCGAAAGTAGTCGTCTTCAGATCTTGGGGGTAGGCAACCTCAACTCCCTACTGTCAACGGGGTTGCCTATCCACTGGATCGCAGGGGCTCAGCAGGATCGCTAGGCTGTTTTAGAGAGCCTGTAGTAAAACAGAGTGGTCAACTCAGAGGGTGGGGTAAGGCATGCCGTAATTGGTGTGAAGCAAAAACTGCTCCATGGCCAGTGCATACGGATAGGTGGTCACGTGACAGCGCCGCGTTGTGATTGGTGTGAAGCAAAAAAATCGCCCAGTCTCTTTAGACCCCCACTACTGGAGTTGGCTACTCTCTGTTTTACTATAGTATCTCTAGGCTGTTTCCGCGAAAGAATGTTTGTTCGCCCGATCAAGACCTCGGTGTTTTGAATACCGCAAGGACAATACAATCTATATTTGACAAGAGATCCTGCATTTTAAATACAAGAGACGAATTTGTATTTAAAATACAGAAACTGAGAGGTTGAAAGACACGCAAGTAAATGAAGTAACGACTAGGGAAACCTATAAGCAATCTAACAACAAAACGTTTTCCTTAAAAACAAAATCACCCTTTCTCTCTGGAAAGCGATGTGCCTTGATTTTTTCTAGTGACCTTGTATTTTAGGAATAATTAACGAGATTTGTGAAACTTTGTAAAAAAGTCGATTCGATTTCAAAGTCGATGAAATCATGAACGGGAAGATGCAGAAAGGCGACGTTACTACCGCACTGCCTTGCCAGCAAGCTGGTCACAAACAGTCCTCTCCATAACTAGATATATAAATATTAGCGTACCACAAGATTATCCGGTGGTTGACGGTCGGGTTGTAGTGGAAGGGGCTGACGGCGTGCGCTGGGGGCTCCCCGCTGTTGCTGTAGTCCGCCATGTTGGTGGCCGGCGGCACCTGGCTCCAGCGCGTCAGCGACGACACCTCGGTGCGCCGGAGAGACATCCCCAGCGGGTCCATGTCAACCCTCATTTGCCTGAAACAACGCCATGCAACCTTACTTTTCATGGAAATCGTCCGCAGCAAACGGAGGTCCTTAAGCGGACATCCATATGATACCGCATGGGTACCAGTCTTCTGATATCCAGGAGGATTATTCCCATATCTTTAGATGTTTAGGTGCAGATTAGATGAGTAAGTATCACAGTAAAAATAAGAAAAAATATTTAAAAAAAAACGTTTTAGGGAAAACCAAACTTGTTTTGGGTGTGAAACTTTGGGTAATGCATATTTTGGTAAGTTTTAAAGATAGACGTATGTTCAGCCACATCAATTGAAAGCTCTCGCCGAGACCTTTTGAATGATATGGCCGAACATAGGCCTATCTTAAAAATAACCAAAATAAGTTATACCCCCGTTTTGGTTTCATACCCAAATACAGGTAAAGTCATTCCCAAAACGGGGGTTTTAGTTTTACTGTGATTGGATGCGTCCGAGTTGAACTATCCCACTATCGCATTTAGGCACCTGTAGCACATCCTACTTCGACCACCCTAGCCTGAAACATCTTATATACACGATAGTATAGGCGCGTATACGCAAGAGCAGACCGTTCGGGGTATTATTCCTGAACGCTAAAAGTCAAGAGTTGAATTCGAAAATCTTCCGGACGCGCTATTTCTACGGGAACTACGTCAAACCAACTTCGATTTTTCCGATGATCTCACCCGTCAGTTTAATATGATGTTATGAAAGCTTCAACTAGGGTGGAACAGAATATGAGGAAAATTACCCCTTTGAAAGTAACTGTGCAATAGTTTTTAGTCAACGATAAATGCATTTTGCCGTCCCAGCTGCCCTGATCACCATTCTGGGTCCGGGCAGGCTATTAACTCCTACCACAGAGGCTAGAGGCTAGTGCTATCAGTGTAGCTAAAAGCAGCCAGACGGTTGCTTTTGTCTCCAGATTTGTTCGTCCTCCAATCCCCCCTTTGCAGCCAATGTGCAGCCAACGCGCAGCCAATGCGCAGCTGGCCGTCTCCCAAGGGAACTCACAACGGATTTGATTAACCCTATCGCCAAAAACACTCGGTCGGAGCTTGGAGATATTCTCCATGGAGTGAACCCTTGTTAGGATTCTATCATCTTTTTATTGCTAAAACGGCAAACTGTTGTTATCTTCTCACAAGGAAATGGCCCTCTGTACAAAAATAGGTTTAGACTTTCAGAAACCACGATTTTAAAAGAGATATTTTTGGCGCTTAAAAGCGAAAAGCAGTCGGTTTTAATAGATGGAAAACAGAGGCGTTCGCGATCTCAGCAATCGTTAATCATCTTCGGCCTTCGGCGGACCCCACCTTGTCAAAATACTGTGACTCATAACCGTCGCACGTTGAAAAAATGATTAGGGCAACGCGAAAGAAAATACTTTTAGACAGGTTGGCTGCAAGACGGGCCGGACGCTCAGAGATTGTCAAACTACGGCCATCGATTAAACGCGGAGCCAAACATAAGCAAACAAGAGCACTATGAGATTAAAGTGCACAAGACAATAACATAACGGCAAGGTTTGATGTAACCCCGGTCAAATCGGTACTTTCATCCACACTATTTCAGCTCAAACTAGGCTAGTGTTAGGCATCCGCCTTAGTTTTGAACCTGAAACGCACTCGTAACATGCGCTGTTAGCACGTGTCAGACCAGAACTCACCGCTTTTCAGGCAAAAATCGATCGAGGAGGTTCATTATTCCATCCGAGGAACAAACACTAAAACAAGCGCGGCCTGAGATCGAACGAACGAGTCATTCCGAACAGCTTGGACGCGTCCAGCCCCACGTTATTCAAACGCGCGTCGATGGACTACTGCATGCGAGTGGCCGACCGCGTTGTTGGTTTGTTTTATCCGAGGAGAGTTTTTTTTCCCGACGCGGCGCGGCTCATCGACACTATCAGCTGACCTTCGGCAAACACACGCTGATAAGTCCGGATTGTCATTTCGAGAATCGGTTTAAGACGTTACTAAGACTCGCGGCTCGAGGAGAGGCGGTTGCTCGTGTTACGTAGCGCCTACTCTTGGGCTCCACGCACACCTCAATGTGCCCCTGAAATGGTTATATTCTAAAGGTTGCATTTTCTGCCTTTTGACGAAAAGCAGGGTGGAGCTACAGTGAAGTGACCCACGTGGCTCGTTACCTTAGGCAACTTAACCTAAGACAACTTCACGTACAATGACCATATAGGAAACTTAAGCTACATTAACCTAAACTTTCAAAGGTAACCTAAACTAGGGTGATCTAGTCTGACGTCATTATGGTAACTTAAAATAAGGTAACCTAATCTAAGGAACCTAACCTATGGTAACGTAAACTAAGGTAACCTTCACTAAGGTAACCTAACCCAAGATAACCAAGCCTAAGGAACCTTAGCCTAAGGTAACCCAACCTCCTCGAGAAAGTTGAATATCCAAATTTAACCAACGATCAGTAAATCTAGCCTAAGTTCATTAACCCAAGACAACCTAACCTCCAGAGTAAAAACATTCAACTCATCAATATTCAATTTCGACACGCTTCAAATACGTCTAGGTCTCAAGGACGCCTCCCTTTATGGTGTCAATTCAAAACAGTAGTCCTGCCTGAATTCGGTACATTTCAAACTATTCGCAAGGATACCGGTACCTCAGAACCACTCTTCTCCGCAAACACTCGAGCAAAATGTTTTTGAATTTCAATAATATCGATCATATCCCTCGTCACGCCACATGATTATGCGTATATGAGCATTGTTAGGAAATGTACCGACACACACAAGCACTTATTCAAGAGCGTTATCTGAAAAAAAATCGGTTAAGCAAGTCCGGCCTCTCACAGGCCAATTACCTCTCGCAACAGTAACCTACATAAAATGGCTCCCGTCCAGTCATCAGCGCACAGGCGATCTGCTGCTCTGGCCTAAGCATTTATCTATCACAACACACCAAAACAAAATCGCGGCTAAAGTCATTAAGTGGCATGCAGCATTCTCGAATCGATGTGGAACCAATAAACGGTTCGATATTGATTATGGTTGCTTATTTAAGGTCGGGACACAGGTGTCGATATTATGAATACCTGTGTTCACAACAATTTCGTAACTTTTTTGTTTGTCCAGCGGCAAGAAAACGAATGCGGCTTTTCTCAGCTGTTGTCTTTGGACGCAAATGGCGCGCCGGTCGAACGGGACGCTTACTGTAAACTTGACCACTTTGACCTTGACTCGGCGATTGAATCAAATGTAGGGCGGATTGTCAAGCTGCGTTACGGCTGCCTTGTGAATTCTAAAAGCGAATTCCTATAATTCTGTATTTAAGGCTTATCTACAAGTGAATTCCCATAATACTGCATTTAAAGCCTTAAAGGGCCAGCTGAAAATTTTCACACGTCGCGACGAAGGACAGCGAAACATTTTAGCGTGAAAGATCGGCCCAATCAACGAACGGTTAGTTGGTCGCCTTTTACCCATACATCCAGATCAAGCTCTGTCCATATACCAGATGTCGTCATGTCACCGAAACGGTCGCTACTTTCTTCAAATTTAAACATTTAGGTTAGCTTGCATCTTCTAAGTTAACAAAACTTAAATAAAACCAATGGTGCTTAAACATGGTCCTGGGAAGATCCGAGGCGCCACATCGTGTCAGTCGCTACCTGTACGGAAGGTTCTAAATGTAGCGATAGTCTCGGGCAGGACAGGACAAGGGTCTAGCCTAGACAGAGAAAGGTCTGAATACAGAGGCGTCTGAATTCAGCGATGACCTGGACAGAGTGAGGGTCTGGACAGAGTGAGGTCCTGAACAGAGTGAGAGTCTGTACAGAAAGAGGGTCTGGACAGTGTGAGGGTTTAGACAGAGTAAGGATCTGGACAGAGTGAGGGTCTGGACAGAGAGAAGGTCTGAACAGAAGGAGGGTTTGAACAGAAGGAGGGTTTGAACAGAAGGAGGGTCTGGACAGAAAGAGGGTCTGGGCAGAGTAAGGGTCTGGACAGAGTGAGGGTATGGACAGAGTGAGTGTCTGGACAGAGTAAGGGTATGGACAGAGTGAGGGTATGGGCAGAGTGAGTGTCTGGACAGAGTGAGGGCATGGGCAGAGGAAGGTTCCTCAGCGGTCTGGACAATGCTGACTTGACGTGTGAGAGCAGAGTCGAGGTGAATCAGGTGCAATGTTAACGCCATCGACTGCTCTTTACGTGCGGGGCGACGAAAAGAGGGTATCTCAGCCGAAGATGATGACGGAGGAGTTGATCTATTTCCGGTGCGGCCGCTCCGCTCCGCCTCGCCCCGCTCCGCGTTCCAGATGGCAAAGGGGAGCCATATTTGGAAGGGATTCGTCTATTTTTAGACGGCCGACCCTCCAACAGGTGCGAGCAAAGCAACCTGGCCGGCCAGCACACCTGCAGCTGATTCCAGCTGTGACGTCATAAAACGTCATTTTTTTTAACCAGCACGATCGACTTTTACAATCTCCGACAAGATTAGCTACATCTCCAATTAATTTAAAAGGAATTGTATTTTTGTCTCCTCGATAGGTGGAAATAACGCCCCACACTGACCTACGACAAAAAAAGGTAAGAATCATCCGACAGAAAACCTTGAAGCTACGATTTTCTAAACACCTTAAGCAAAAATAAGATGCGTTTTCTAAAAAAATAAAAAAAGAAGATTCTTAAAAAAATGTCAAGAATCCAAAGTCACCCGCCTGCTTTCCTACGTCTAACGCCAAAGAAATGGATTCTCTAAACCATTTTTTTGGAGATAAAATTTGTTGTAACATCACACTTCCAGCTTCACTCAGAAAGAAAGGAAATAACACACAAGAGGTTTCTTCCGAAAGGCAGCTCCGTTTCATTGATGAGTTCCGCTGATTAGCATGGCGTTTATCTCAATGTTTCCCGCTACCGGAAGTGGGCCGGAAGGGAGCCGGAAGTAGGGGTGAAATTGGTGGCGGCGAGGCGCCACCTGTGGGCCGCAGCCATAACCAAACCGTAGACAGCGAGCTTAATAAGGCCGTATTGCCGAGACAGCTAGTAACACGGCCTGGGAGGGCCACTCGAGGTCATAGTAAACGGCCACAGAGGCAATCATGCCCAAACAGGTGTTTTTCTTTAAAAAAAAGTTTTTTCTTGACTTTTTTTTCAAAGGTTTATAAACAGAATCTCGTCTTGTTTCCAACTCAACCTTTCGCGCCATTGCAATACCTCCATAGATGCAAGGATGTAAAAAAAAGGTAGAGCCTGGAAATACCCCATTTCGGTGACCTGGGAAGCTACGCAAGACTTAGTTCATTACCGCAGTTGTAGATTGGGGGACGGACAAGGACTAGCGAAGGAAAATTCAACTTTCAAATTTACAGTGCGGTGGATGCACAGGGGACAAGAAACAGGCCGTGGCTTATTTAGCAATCGGGTCGATTGTGCTCCCTTCCGTTGGCACTCCGCTGTGCTCAGTTGTGCATCGCCGTGCACCGCTCCTCCTCAGTTGCACGTCGCTGTCACGTCGACGGACATACCCTTGACGGCTAGTGAGAGCTATTCTCCGTCGTTTTGCTGGCAAAACTAAGTAGCTCCGATGGGTGAAGCTGTAAGTAGGTCATCTTTAATTGACCATCATAAGCGTTGCTCCATCGTTCAGTCTTCACAGTTGAAGCTTTTCTCGCCAAGGAAGAATTCCTAGCAAGTAATAAAGATAAGAACACGGAAGGTAACCTCATGTTTTGATCAAAGTTGAACCGGTCTCTCCTCCTCTCCTAAACCGAACCACGAACAAACAGGAGTAACTTGAACACTGGGCGATATGAACTCACATTGCTGTCAGTGATCTGCGCGGGTTCAAGTCCCCGCCCATTACGATTTTTTTCCTTTTACGTCGTACCTCAAGCTCCGCGAGGCTCACTGACAAAAGGAGGAGCACACAATAAAATATCCTCTCATCGAAATTGAGAGAAAAAAGGTATAGCGAGACCGAAAATCTTTTTCTATTAAACTGCGGGTTGATATTTCCGAGTGAACGTCGGAGACACGAGCAGAAGTAAGGAGTGACAATGAGTATGTCAAGGGGCTTCCTTGACCTCGTCAGCTTTCCGAGAAGACATACAAGGCAGTGGGGCACACGACGCGATGCAGTTCGTCTCATCTTATCCGCGCCACACAGTACATTTGAAAAGTTAGACTCGACCTCTTGTGTAACCTCATCACTAAGCCCTGCTGAGCGACACGGGAGAAGCGCTTTCGAGAGGAGTTACAGTGGTTCGAGGCACGAGGCACGTAACTCACGCGATCGAATGTCACTGATTCTCAAAACGTCATGAAAGGTTGAACCAATGGATCACCGATCATCAAACCTTTAAAACTGTGTGTCCGTTCCACTATTCGAGCTTCGAAGCCCCAAGTCGTCACGATATTCGGCCGTGACCTTTTCACACGAGTCACGCGTTGTGACGTCACGCGAGATTCTTTTCGCGAAGCAGTTTAGGGGTCACGCAGCTCATCGGCCATTAGGCTCATCCTGACGACATAATTTCGGCAAAGAACGAGTGCCGTTTCAATGCCGTGACAATCAGCTATTTCTCTGCACTCACGACATCTCCAGATCCGCAAACATGGAATGCAAATATTATTTAAGGCCCTTTCAAACAATTTAATAGAGCATAATCCGATCGAGTGAAAACAGAGGCGGAGATCTGATTCGCGGGTTGAAATACTCAACAGAACCGAAGCGCGGCTAGCGTGATCAATAACAGAGGTTATGAAGTAACGGTCGCAGTCGCAACTACAGCACAAAATGGAAAGGCTGAATTTCAGACCTCGTGTTCCACCTTCCGTCATTAAATCATGAAACTACAACTCATACGAATATCAACCACCAATAGAGGTACCTTTCAAACTAGGATATAATTAGCTAGTTTAATAGCCTTAACAATCACTCCAGCAAATCAGAATTCCTGAATAACAAAGTAGCGGAGACTTCAAACTATTTCAGCTCTCTAGTTTATGGCAATGCACGAAAACGTTAATCGTAAATGTTTGGGCGCCGCGAAGAAGCAGGAGGGGACGGAACGCAGAACGAGAGTCGAGCATTTTTACAACTAATATTAGACTAACCTTGTTTGAAACGGGCAGCCATGCAACTGATTCCGTGATAGAAGGAGATTTTACGTGAAACATCCTAGATAGAATTCGCGAACGCTGATAGTGAATTCGTCCAGTCAAAAAATATGCCTCTGCAGCGCAGAGCTCCCGAAGATAGGCAATCCGAGACACGCACGCGGTGCCGGTTGCCTACCCAAGCGTTGACGGGCGCGCAAGATGCTTTATCAAATGCACTGGCAAACGTTAATTTAAAGATTCCAAAGTTCGAACTGATTTTGAGCTTGAAAACTTGACGATCATTCACTTTGAGTTCCTATAATATTATCACGTTAAAAGTTTTAGTGCATAAAATATGTCATCTTTTATCGAATGGTTTACATTATCGGAGAATGAGGCCAGAAATGAGTGCAAGCAAAACAAGTTTGTCGAGAATCAAGTTGAAGGGGAAAAGTGCTTGAGCGAAACAATAGGCTATTAGGTCCTCTTCGCCAGGGCGGTGCAGGGCGTATCAGTCGGATCGGAAACACGACTACCTCCGCCCTCCAAGTGCCAACAAAGATGCTCAAGTATCATACATCATCTCTTTCAAAAATCTCTACTTTCTTTTCAATGAAGAATCTCTACTTTTGAGCGCTGTCACCGTCGTTTGAAACATGAGTAATCGTTATTGATTAAAGGACATGAAACTTTGCATAAGCTCTCGAAAGGGTTTATTCAGATGCTTTGGCTGGAATCAGTGACCCGCAAATATGTTCAGTGACTTGCTGGATTGATAGTTCACTAATCCTTCCCAGTAAAGTTGTTAGCTTCCGTAAGAGTGCCTAAACCAAGCTGACTTGGTAACCTACACTCTAAATTTGAATCAGTGACAGTCTCCGAGACTCAGTGAAGATTCAGTGAATTCTCACTGAATCTCAGAGACTCTCACTGATTCAAATCTAGAGTATAATAACCCGTGCAAAGGAGTAGCTTGATGCGAAAAATCGAACCTCTAAATTGAGTGTGTTCCAGTAGCTTCACGAGAAAATAAAGGACACGGAAGAATGAAATCGTAAACTGGTCCGTTCGATGCGCTTCTATTTGCAAAGTGGTTAGGCCACTTAAAGGCCCGACCCGGCTCGGCCCGACCTGGCTCGGCCCGACCAGGGCGGCTGTGATGGGGATGCTAGGTCACGCTTACTAAGGACATCATTACTTCCATCAGCAACATGTAATGGACTGAGGTGGCGATTTCACGTCCCCTCCTTCCCTTCCGGCGGGGGTTGGGGGGGGCTCAAGTCGAGTCGGGTCGAGTCCGCTAGTCGACTGCTGTCCGTCCATCGATTACCCTTCTCCTCCACAACCCCTTCCGCTACCACCGCCGCGCCGCCACGGCCGTGACCCACACAGCCTGCCGCCCCGCCTCAAAAACACTTTTCGTCACACGTAGCGGAAAACCGGCCGATAATGATAAGCACTGGATGGACCAGTTGGGATAGGCATTTAGCTTCGACTTGAGGAATGCACCAATCTCAAACAACCCACGCCTTAAGCGTGTTTGGATTCACGCTTCCGAAGGTAGGCGTTTTCCAGGTGGACCGGCCGGGTAGCTATGTCATAAGCGCCAAAAACCACAAGCTCCAACGCCGCAAGCGCAGATCCGTAACCGCCAAACAAGAAAAGTCGCAAACGCCAAAGTTCTTAACCGCAATACTAACCTTACCTAACCTAACCTAAATTAACCTAACTTAACTTAACTTGACCTAACTTAGCTTAACCTAACATATACGAACTTTGGCATTTGCGACTTTTCTCGTTTGGCGGTTACGGACTGGCGCTTGTGGTTTTTGGCGCTATCGAATGCCCCCAGATTTTATGTTCCACCTCAGGTCGGATGCTGTGGAGTGATACCTCATCTACACAGTAAAAAATAGCCCCTGTTTCAGGTAGTCCCACACCTGTTTCAGGTAGTCCCACATCTGTTTCAGGTGGAGGTGAAACAGAGGAAGAGCGTAACTATTTTTGGGGTAGGCTAACCTTATCAACAACCATATCAATGAAAAGGTCTATTTGAGAGCTCTCCATTGATATAGTTATTCATAGGGGTATCTTTAAAAATAACCAAATTACGCTGTCCCTCTGATTTGCCTACCAAAAGAAGGGGTTAGTTTTTACAGTGTAACCTACTTTAGCAGATATTCAACGTCGGTTCGACAGTGCAGCGCGCGTACAGTGCTCTCGTAAGAGTCCATCTACAGGCAACTTGTTGACCGGGAAGACGTTTACCAACCAATCGACATCGGACTTCAGTAGTGTTATTTTTTTTCCTGGCTTTTGAAAGTTTGTTGAATGGGTTAGGCAACCCGCCAAACTAGCCCATCACTCCGAATACCCTATCAACAGGTGGGAGAGAAGTATCCGATCCTTTCCAACTCGGTTATGCGAGCCAGAGTAGTATGCGAATGATCGCACATATAAGAAAAACAGATTAGCACATAATTTTCTTAAGTACAATAAGAATATTAACAAAACTTTAAACTTCGTACGAGGAGCGGTGCCAGGCTCGACGGAGTGGAGCGCTGGAGCAGCGAGGAAAGAGGTATTTTACCGAACCTTAGTTAACCTAACCTACGCGATTCAGTGACGTAAACCATCATACTGATAAGAGGTAATAAATGACACCTTTTCTAATGTAATCAGCTTAATAATTCTTGAATGGCAGCATCTGAAAGGAAATCGATACCACCAACGTTTCAATGTTGACACAAAAGGGATTTTCTAAAAGGATTTCAACTCATCGATTAATAAAAACATGTGACAGCTACTGACGGCCGAACTAACTCTTGTCGGAATGGATCGAAAAGCAGCTGATGACAGCGCCCCATAAGTTACTTTAACTGAGCCAATCCTGATGTCGCTTGCTCCTTGCCGGCATTCTGTCCACAGTCAAGTGGGGCGTCCGCAAAGCAAGACGCACGGAAACTAACATATAAACGTACATTTTAGCCTCAAATTACAAAATCAGCTTACGGACAGCATTCCAACTCGTGATTTGGAAAGATTTTCGTAAGGCAAAGTCTTGGCCTTTTTTGTCCAGAAACAGAAGGCAAACTCTAAAACCATATAGCCATGGGTTTTCATCAATAAATGAATAAAATGAAAATCGAACGAGGACTATACAGAACTCATCAAATCACGTGGTTGTCTAAAGGCAAGGTGCTCCATGTTCATCACTCACTTAGTCAATAAGCTCTCGGAAGGAACTCCTCTTTCTGTGAACGGAATCCAAACCTAAGCTTTGTGAAGCTCTTTCCACCTTTCTTAAGTACCGGCAACTAAAAATACGTAGAATGCTTGAACACTGCAAAAACAAATGCTTAATTCAAGTATGGTTTCTGGTCTTACTTTAAGTTGCAACATTTTTAAGTTGAGATAATCTTGTTTTAAGTACAGGATACAATGCTTAAATCAAGAGAGGCATATGACTGAGTTTCAGCGGTAAATCGAACTGAAAACTTAAATCAAGTATCAAAGCGACTTAATTTAAGTCCATATTTTGAC
>Ga0058701_10003166_pt1 | contig 12897 bp, 5 predicted proteins | sample AgamicOrMae_FD_97039 | JGI IMG/M metagenome (GOLD analysis project Ga0058701, IMG submission 97039) | Agave microbial communities from Guanajuato, Mexico - Or.Ma.e | ecosystem: Host-associated > Plants > Phyllosphere > Phylloplane/Leaf | place: Guanajuato, Mexico | collected 2012-06-04
CGCTCCTAATTTCGGTACTGTGTTTCTAATCTGTTGTCGCCAGCCATGTGTTCTTTCGTCCCATTAGTGTAAGGAATATAGGGAAAACATCGTCACGGTCCGATGTTTCTTGATTCTCACAAAACTGCAGCAAGTGTTTGTTCCGATTTTTTTTCGTATGCAATTCATGCCAACATGAAATCCGTTCTCATGATGACAAAAATGCTATTTTTTTAAAATGCTCCCCATTCATTATCAAAAGGGTACGAATGACTTACAATTATATGATGGATTTAAGAATCAATATAAAACTTCTTGTTTTAAATGGAGTGCTTTGAAGCAAGGACCAAAGGTTACGGAAGAGATGCACGATAATTTGACGAGTGCGACCTCTTGAGTTTCAACCCTCTTATTCATACTCATCTGGTGCTGCGGAAGAGTGTAAATTACTGGCTAAGGATTTTTAGCTTCGTAAACTGACACGTTGAGTTAGCGGCAATTCAAAATTTTTCGCTCTCAAACAGATGACTCCATCATTTGTTTACGAATGTGGAAGGAAACACTGTTAGGAGAACCACCAGATTTTGAATACTAGCAACCAAACTTACACCCAAGACAATGAGGCTGCCTACTTAGCGCACAGCGTATGTTCACAGTCAACTGTTCTCTCTTCTCAACGCACCGTTCAGAAATAATTTTCTCAATTTTGCCTTTCACGGCAATAGGCTTAAGACTGCCTATCGTTGTTGTTTTGTATTTAGCTCGTTTCCGATTTTTCCTTCAAAATTTAAAAATAGAAAAATTTGCATCGTTTCATTTTTGAATGAAGATCTGTACTGTATAGTTCCGATTAGAGTAGGCCTACTGATAAAAAGAGCACTTTGTACAGTACTCTCAGTACTGTACAACGACAAAGATGATACAGGTTACAGGATTTGATCTATCTCGATTACGAATCGATTAGATATACAGAATAAAAAATAATTAGGTCAGTTCTTTTCGCACGCTCATGTTAATACAAGGGAGCAGACTTGAACGCACGGAAACCAACCTAATGCATGTTAAATGGTCGGTGACTTGAACGCACGGAAACCAACCTTACACATTTTAAATGGGGCTGCGTGTGAATAGAAATTTCGAAAATTTTAACCGCAAGAAAATTATTTCTTAGGGACCATCTCTTTCTGTCCACGATATTTCAATAAGTTGAACAAGCGCAACGTAACGAAGCCTGACTGTGAGCTAAACCTGACCCAACTTAATCAAGGGTAGCTTCCTTACTTTGGAAAAGATCTTTAGTATTAGCAACAATATCTTTTTATAGATAACGCCAAGAGCTAGTTTAAATCCAAACGTCTTTTGAGTCAGAAAATCCAACATTTCAACTAAAAAGTTGTTTTGAAAAGTGTCTTGTCCCTTGCATTCTAAAAATAAGTTTTGAAGGTTGCGTATTTTCCATCTCTGTGTTTCACCCTGGTTCAATCCTTCATCGCAGAATACGGATTAACAACACCCAGCCGCGTTGATCGGGGTAGATTTCAGTGCCTCGCTCCGCTCGGAAAAGTGGAGTGTGTCATACATTGCCGTTGTCCTTGCTCGGCTAGCTCATCGACTATCGCCGCACGCCTTCGCTACTTTTCGGCAGCCGCAGCCTGCTGCCCCCAAACGCAAGCGGCCTCAGTCTTATACCAAAAAAACTCACCCCCGTCACACTTCAAACCTGTTCAAGGTGGAACAGAGGAAAGCGTAATTTGCTTATTTTTCAAGTTAATTGTATCAACAACCATATCAATGAAAAGGTCTCGTTGAGAGCTCTCCACTGATATGGTCGTTCATAGTGGTATCTTAAAAAGTAAAAAAATTACGCTCTTTCCCTGATTTATCTTCATAAACAGGTATATGCACAGTAAAAAGTAACCTCCTGTTTCAGGTAGTCCCAAACCTGTTTTGTGTATGAATGTGAATCAGGGTAAGAGCGTATTATAGTTATTTTTGAAAATAAACCTATCTACAACCACATCAATGAACAGATCTCGTTGAGAGCTCTCCATTGATATGGTCATTCATAGGCGCATCTTTAAAAATAAACAAATCACGCTCTTCCCCTGATTTTCCTTCGTAACTCAACTATGGGATTGTCTAAAACAGTGGTTACTTTTTCTGTGCAGTGATGAGGTTAATCGACTTGTGCCCCGCTCCGATCGGCTTATGGAGACGAAAATTGAAACACAAGCGAAGGAATAATGAATCTTTTAAAATTAAAGTGTAGGCCTATTGATAAGTTATAACTTTTGAGTTTAACCTACTTCCGCCCAGCGATGCCGTTCGGCAACAGAAAAAAAAATACTTTAGAGGATCTTTTCAGTTCAGTATTGTCACATTTCAAAAAATAACACCCCTCTGGAATACTGAAATTCAGTAATTTAGGCATTTTCTGAAGCTTAAAATTGGATATTTTAATGTAAAAATCTCTTTAAATTTCACTTAACCATAATTTCACTCCAAATATCACACCAATGGAAACCTGAAATTTAATTATTTAGGCATTTCCCAAAGCTTGAAATTGCGTATTTTTATAGAAAAAAATCTTTAAATTTCTCTTAAGCTAAATTTCACTCCAAATACATTTGGGCTGTCATCGATTAATAGTAGTCCTACATTCTACCACACAAAGTGTTTTAACTCTTGGCTTGTCCCTTGCCGGCGTACGAACCTCGAATATTAAGACGTAATCAGCATCGCTTTTAGAGGTCACTTCCGGCCCTAAAAGCCTTCTCTTCCGGTTTCCGAGCTTTTCTTTTATTTTATTAGTCTTTTTGACTTAACGCAGTTTTGCGATGTGAAACCGATCCGCTGCATTGTTGTTCTCACATAAGGAAGGGACGCGGCTGGTTGCTATAGTTGGCCGATTGGCTGGGCTCGAACCTTGGCAAGAGGCAGCGGAACCGCGCGGGGCCGGGGCAACGCCACGCCGCCACACGGAAGTAAAACTAGACGCCCGTTTTTCACATCTGCCAGCAATCCGATTGTATCCGATGACTTAAGTAGTAATCCTCTATGTATCCGGTTTTCCTGCTGGCACTTAACCTCATTCCACACCACAGTCTCATATTGTAAGAAACCCCGTCACAGTTAATTAACAAACTGGGAAGACAAAATGAACCCTTAAGCGCCTTAGTATTTAGGGAGAAAAGTTACGTATATGGTGCATTAACTCATAACAGCCCAAAGTATTTGGAGTGAAATTTAGTTTAAGAAAAATTTGGAGGATTTTTCCCATTAAATTACGCAATTTTAAGCTTTGGATAATGCCGAAATTATTAAATTTCAGGTTTCTAGAGTGGCGATATTTTTTAAATTTTGACAATACTGAACTAAAATGATCCTCTAAAATAATTTTTTCTGTTACCGAACGGCATCGCTGGGCGGCAGTGGGTTAAGGAGGACTTTTTTCCTTTAGCCCACTACCGACCAGCGATGTCTTTCGCAAACAGAAACATTTATTTTAGAGCATCTTTTCAGTTCGGTATTGTCACATTTCAAAAAATAACACTCCTCTGGTATCCTGAAATTCAATTTTAGGCGTTTTCTAAAGCTTAAAATTGGGTAGTTTAGTGGAAAAACCTCTTTTAATTTCTATTAACCTAAATTTCAGTCCAAATACTTTGGGCTGTTATGGGTTAAAAAGGCCTGTTTTTACTTTTTGCGAGTCACTACGTATTTTAGGACTCTGGGAGGGAAATGAGTGGAGTTTCTTAGTTGTTGCATTCTCGTCAGTTTTAATTCCAAAAAGTTTGACAGTTAGGTTAGATTGCACGATGTTGTACGGGCGATCAATAATTTTACTTTACCTCTCATAATCAGTTTTTGTACCCAAATCTCTTTCGAGTTTCGACCGGTACTTATACAACTGAGACAGCTTACTGTTATTAGTCTATATTTTTTAATCATTGTGATCCTCACCCGATTAAATTTATTTTTAGGTGCATTACCTCGTATCACTTAATATACTGCATTTCGAATTTGGAGAAAAGTAGTTTCCCTCCAAAGATTGTATACTAGGGTAATACTAAAAACGCCTCTCTCTTTCTCATCCAGCTGATTTTGTACATTCATCGTAATTATATTATATATCGTAGCAATATTAGAATTCAATGTCTGGATTTGAAGCTTAGCTTTTTATGCTAATATTACGAAAGAAGCAGTGCTTTACTTTTTTTTTTTTTAAAAAAAAGCGGTGATTCCGGGCTGAACGATTCCGCTTACGCAGCATAATTCACACTCTACGCCCTAAAAGCGAGTAAATTCCCGAAAAGTAAGCGTAAATTACTCTAGCTCTTCTTTTCGCGCCTATTTTTGCGAAAATTCCGCGTCTTTTAGGGCGTGGAGGGTAAATTACGCTGCGTCAGCGGAAAAGTACAGCCAGGAATTCACGCTTTTGTTTTTACATTGTTTAAACAGTTTGAAAGGGCAATTTCCGCAGGAAGTAGAAGGTGAAATTTCTCAACAGTAGCGTAATAAGTTCAAGAATCGGCAAAAGAAAAAGAATCAATTTTTACATATATTTGGAACAAAATACTGAGTGTTTTGAAAAAATTTAGGGTAAGGAAGTCAGCCTTATTTAAAAATTGACCTCACACTTGAACTTGCAATCAGCCTATTTCAGATATATCCACAAATACTATTTCGACTGATCCGGGAGGTAATTTTCCGCTTGTATCGGTACAGTGAAGACTGTAAGTGGTGTCGAATTCAAATCTAGTGACTTTTTCTTTTCTAGGAACTTGTATTGGCAATACCATTCTGAAAGTTTGACAGTGCGTGAGGTCCTTCGTATTTAAATGCATTAGTATTACCAATACAATTTCCAGAAACTAAAATTCGCCAGATTCGAAAGCATCACGACGCATGATATCGACTGTACTATCACAGACCAAGGGGAAAAAAATCCTCCCTCCGCAGCAACCTAGACACCGGTGTGTCGCGGTTGCATACCTCCGCTAGAAATTAGGCAGGTGATTGCCGACCAAAGGTAGGCAGCCGCAACACATCCCTGTGTTGGTGGTTGCAGGGCGTTTTTCCCTGTGTATGATTGTACAGTACAGTACATATTTTTGTTGATGAAGCGGAAAATTGGTTTAATTGGTGACCTTGCAAAATCGGTTCAAAGGCGCAAAATTGGATTTCGTTCAAAAGTGCTGATCGTGCACTTATCTACACGGAAGGCGAATTTGGAAAATTTGCGAGGAAACTAAATTCACCATGGAATAAAACGGTTGTTGACACGGAATGCAGTAGCCAAGGTTTCCTGAGATACGCTGTCAGCTTGAAATGAGGATTTTATTGCTCCGACCCAATAAAAGAGGTAAACAGCTGACGGCTGTCAGAGGAATTTCGTTTGAGTAGGACAAAGATCTGATGACTAGGAAAGTACCTCAAGAATTAGGTCAGTTCTATTCGCGCGATCTTAATCAGCACGCATGAGTAATGAGTAGGCCTATGCGGAGACTTCAACGCATGGTGAAAAGAGATGGGCCAATTTACTTTAAAGAGAGTTATAGTCGTACCAACGTAACTAGTCCGATAGCCCGGCACAGTGTGTCGTGACAAGGTTTCAGGGGTGTGCTTTGTTTTAAAATTTAGGGAAGTGGTTTCGAAAGCTGGATTTTTTTTCGTTGATCAGTATTCATCTTTGCGAATCTATTGATATGATGGTTTCAGTAACACCCCGTCGAATAAACGAGGGGTAGCGTGCAAAAACATTGTTAGCAGTGTCAGCTAACACGCTAATTGATATAGCAGGTGCTGTTAATTTTAGCAGCCGTTGCCAACTGTTTAGCAGCCACTGCTACCGTTAGCTGTAGCTCAAGTTAGCAAGGGCTACAAAGTGAGCATATTTGTTTGTGTAGCAGCCTCTGCTAACATTTTAGGTGCTACATATATAACGTTTGCAATGACGGCTAAAACGTTAGCAATATCTGCCAAAATTATTTGTACCTGCTATATCAATTAACGCGTTAGCTGCCACTGCAAACTATTTTTTCCCCTGTTAGGTCAGGTTACCTAGGCTTATTTGCTTTCGCTCTGCAGTCGGTTTGGCGACTAAAGGTCGATCTCAAAGTGGAAAATGCGCCCTCTAATGGAATAAAAGATGAAACTAGGTCGGAATATAAGCGGAAGAAAATCTCCACTAGTAAGAAGAATACATGTTTAGTTTCCCTGTTTTTGATAAGCGAGCGGGTAGGAAGATACCCAAAGGAATATTCCTCGGCCGTCATGTTTCTTTTTCTTTTGTTGGGAACACTGAAACAATGCTCTTTAGTATGCGTCATGCTCGTTCCAAGCACTTCTAGTGTTTGCAATAAGATTAGATAATGCGTTATTTATTTGAATTCAATCAAAGATCTCGCTCCCGTGCCACTCTTTTTCAGATATCTATTCTTGTGGTCAGTTTATTTGAACAACTATACCGTGAAATTGCCAAAATTTCCGTGTTTCTGAATAATCAGGTTAGCATGCATCGATGTAATGTGGCTTGAGTCCACCTCTTTGAAAACAAACGCGGTTTTCAAGCCCACCTCCTTTCGGAGAAGGATTGTAGTTTCGTGCGAGTCCGTTTGTATGTATGTCCGTATGTGTGTATCCTGTCGTCGCTTCGACGATTGTCGAAAAGTAACGTTCAATACATGAAATCGACGTGAAATCGTCCCCTGATTACTACATCACGGCAGCAAATCTTGTTAATCCACACAATTTTCAGTTATTCAAGAAAATGTGATTGAATCACCAGAGTTGCATAGTACCACCACTTGGTATATTGAAACACCATTTCGAGATAATCAGACGGGCTTTTTAATCGAAGTTTCAACTTCGTTTAGTTTAATTGAAAAGCATGCAAAAACAAGAGGCAATATTTTGAGACAATTTCACTTGTATGTGGACCGATTCTTCGAAACGTTCACAAACATCTTGGTACCCATACAAAAAGGACTCGGGCGGGCACGCCCAATTTTTGCAGTATAATTTAACTAATTCAGCCTACCCTATCGTAACCTAACCTAACTAACTGCAATGTAAGCCTAGTGGGTAGTGCAACCCAACTCGCCAGTAACGCTCGGGCACCTAACGTTAAGGATATTCCAGCGCTTCCGACTAGCCAAGTTTATCGAAAAATTCAGAACGCGTGTTAAAAATCTGGAAATTGAGAAAATTATCGCTTTTGACAAGTATTTACACGAGCTGTTGTTCGCATTTTATTTTCACCTCAGTAAAAAATTATTTCTTTCGTTAAAAAATAATGAAGTTGCTGATTTGACTTACTTTTCTACAAAATGCGGCTGTTTTTAAAGTTTTTAAAAATAACGGAACGGTGGATTGTCGTCAAACTTTTCTAAATTGTGTCTGAAACTCCAATCTCCGCTGGAAACAGTTTTTTCGATCCTCGTCTAATCTCAATCAGACGCTATCAATCGTAATTCAACAGTATTAGCGCCAATTTTCGGAGCTGCAATAAGAGCCCATGCATTTTTTCCCCAACTTTAGAATTTAATTGCGTAAAAACGGAACGGTCAAATTTTCCTAGACTTCGCCATTCGATAGACATACACATTCTGAACTAATCCTAAAAAAATCAAGTCCTTGTCTAATTTTAGCCCATTGCGCTGGAATATCCTTAAGTGGAACACGGATAAACTATGGATCGGATTAGGATTTTTAGGCCAGCGTTTGGTTTGACAAGGTGCCGTAAGTTTAGGTCAGGTTTAGGTAATCAGGTTTAGGTTGGTTTGGGTTAAAGGCCTGTATTAGGAAAGAAACGCGACCGGTGTTGAGCGCTGTGATTGGTCGTGAGGAAAAGAGATAGAAGATACGAATCGCTAAGTGCGCAAGAGAGACAGACATACTCGCTTGACGTGTAAAAATGGCGGCCGCTCTTATACCGCCCATGTAGAGCGGCCGTTTTTCCTATCGCCGTTTGCAGTTCTTTCCTAATACAGGGCTTTACGTTATGCTTGTGTCTGCTATCGAATCATGCTATTACCTTAGAGGAGCTATGACGACCAACGCAAAGGATAAAAGATTACATTCTCATCAACCAGAATTTACTTAACCCACTACCGCCCAACGATGCCGCTCGGAAACAGAAAAAAAATATTTTAGAGGATGTTTTCAGTTTAGTATTATCCCAATTTAAAAAAAATCACCCCTCTGGAAACCTGAAATTTAATAATTTAGGCATTTTCCAAAGCTTAAAAATTGCGTATTTTTGCGGAAAAAATCCTCCCACTTTCTCTTATGCTAAATTTCAATCCGAATACTTTGGGTTGTTATAGGTTAACTTATTGAACTGAATCAACAATTCGTCCGTGGAAACCGTTATTATACGACATATCGCGCATGTCTTTATCCATGTCAACAAGCCTCCTCGGGCAGTCACTAAACCACCGTCTCGAACATTCGCAGCGCGCTGGCCGTTCGGTTGCGGATAAGAACGAAGAACGTGCAAAAAGTGTTTCCCGTTCCCGTTTTTTTCTTCTTTTTCTTTTTGTTTTTAAGAAACGAAGTGGGACGCTTTAAATACGTCACTCCTTGGAACGAGTCCCTTCCCAACCCTAAGTGCATTTCGGTAAAAGTAGGTTATGCAAGGTTCGGTTAGGTCATGCGAGATTGTTTGTATGTTAGGTTTTTAACCAAGATGAGGTTAGATTGGATATCATGGCATGGCTAAAGGCAAAGCGATTCACTTGTCTACTTAAATACGAATTTTCAGCGCATCCATTTTCTCAGTGATATAGCTCTAGAGCATTTCAACGAAAGGTCTCTAAAAATACTTTTTTTGCTATTCTTTTCAATACGTTACTGTCCGCGGCGTTGCAGTTCGAAATCAGTATTAAATTCAGCAACAGATTTTTGACGCATATTATCTTAATTATTTAAAGACTAGGGACCCTTTTGCAGAACCCTGAATTGGAGCCGTAATGTATTTGTCTGTGTATAAGCCGCATCCAGGTTTTCAAAGGGCTAGGATTGAACCTAGTCCCATAGGAACCGTGTAGAAACGGTTCCGTGTATAAGCCCGCACCCGGTTTTTGAAGGGGTACAAAAAGTAAAAAAAAAAGTGCGGCTTAAAAAAATTATGCGGTATTTTTAAATCATTGTGCATATTTTAAGCAATCATTAAAAAAACAAAAAAAAATAGAGAGAAGAAAAACGTCATTATTAATGCTTGGAAGGTAAATTTCACATTATATTGTCGGCAGCAAATGGTTTAATGACTTTATGATTAGTCGTGCAGCTCGACTTGACTTTGAGCTCATGGGGTGCTACTAGCAGTACAGGATGCCACCGCAAGTACACTTACTCCCTTTCTGAGGGCCGCTTATCGTATGGCCGCCATACCGACATCGACCCTAGGGGGTCAGGAATTGGGTCAACTTCAGGTGCCGAGTAAAAAAAAGTATTAGAGCCAACGTTTCAAGGTAGAACTGGAGTAAAAAAAAGCAGTCTGTCTTATGAAAGGTCTCTTTAGGACTTTTTTGATAATTATTATTCACTGCTGCCTTCAGTTTTCCCCTTCTATGTGTTGACATTTTCGTAACTAGTTCGAACCAAACCAGACACACGGCACATAACCCTACCTAACCTAAATCTACTGTAACAGTCGCCAAGCCTGATAGGGTACCTCTGGCAATTACGGTTGTCGAGATTAAGCACGTTTGACGATGCGATGTTACTTAAGCAAAGGCTAGGTTAAATTAGGTTCAGGGACTGTCGGTAAAATTAGGTACCTTGTGTATCGCTCCTCTGCTGTCTCTTAGGCTGATATACCTCTTATTTTTTGGCGATAGGTTGCTGCCGCCGAAAAGCATGCGGCATATCAGGGCTGAGCGACCTTTGCACAGTAAAAACTAACCCTGTTTTAGGTATGAAGGTAAAACAGGGGAAGAGCGTAATTTGAAGGTCAGTTCTATTCGCACGCCTGCTACTTCAAGGGAGACTTGAACGCACGGAAACCAACTTAATGCATTTGAAATGGGGGGGTGACTTGAACGCACGGAAACTAACCTAATACATTTTAAATGGGGCAGCTTGTGAATAGTCTTTTCGTATTTTTCAAGATATCCCTATGATTAATCATATCAATGGAATTAAGCTCTCAACGGGACCTTTTAATTGATATGGTTTGTTGATAGGTTTATTCTCAGTAATAACCAAATTACGCTCTCCCCTTGCTGCATACTCACACCGAAAACAGGTGTGGGACTACCACCTGAAACAGAGGTTAGCTCTTATAGGTCAAATAACCTATGCCTCGCTCCGCTTGAAAACGAACGGTTATAAACGCAAATTGAAAACGCAATCTGTACAATTATAACGCGTAAATGTCATAGAAAACGAGACTACCATCGGTAGACTGCTTGTAGTCATTGCAGCAAAAGGGCTGCCATATCGAAAAGATGGGCGGCACCGACAAACGCCAAATTTCAAAACCGCCAACATAGTACCCGCCAGTATCCGTAAGCGCCAATAATCATAACCGCCAAAGTCAAAGGTTAGGTTAGGTAAGGTTGGGCGGCACCCACAAACGCCAAAGTTCAAAACCGCCAACGCCGTACCCGCCAATATCCATAAGCGCCAATAATCATAACAGCCATAGTCAACGGTTAGGTTAGGTTCGGTTGGTAGCGGCGTTGACGGATTTGAAATTTGGCGGTTTTGGACATTGGTGGTAGCGATGTTGGCGGATTTAAAATCTGGCGTTTGTGATAGCTACCCGTAAGGTTAGGTTGAGTTGGTGGGTAGCTGTCATAAGCGCCAAAAACCACAAGCGCCAACGCCGCAAGCGCCAACCGTAACCGCCAAACGAGAAAAGTCGCGAACACCAAAAGGTCTGCTTAACCGCAATACTAACTTTACCTAACCTAACCTAACTTAGCCTAACCTAACTTAACCTAACTTGACCTAACCTAACCTATTCGAACTTTGGCGCTTACGACTTTTCTCGTTGGACGGTTACGGACTGGCGTTTGCGGCGTTGGCGCTTGTGGTTTTTGGCGCTATCGAATGCTCCCCAGGTTGGTAGCGGCGTTTGCGGTTTTTAAATTTGGCAGTTTTGAACATTGGTAGTGGCGGTGTTGGTGGTTTTGAAATTTGGCGTTTTTGATAGGCTCAACGTTGTAAACAGAGTTAGTCACATGGGCCGCGGGCGGGAACGGGCTGAACGACTGAACGGGCCGGGCACGGCGTTGCGGCCACGGCCGGTCGATAAGTGACGTCATCGAGTCAAGCAGACCGACCGAGCCTGCGCTCTGACGGAGAATTTTCCCGAACCTCTCTCGTCGGGTGAGGGAACATTTCATTGAATAGCACGGAGTTACTGATACGAAGTTGTGTCCCTCGTGTAAAGCCGCGTCACCGTCACTCCGGGATAATGGCCGTCTTTTGGAGCAGAGTGCATGTCCAGCGGCCGCATCTGCACTAGCGATGAGTGCCGAATTCGAGTCAGGTAAGCGAGAAAGATCGAGCTCACGACGGACAGCGTGTGTTCAGCGTGGTGCCTACACAAAGGCGCCTCTATTGATTCTTCGTGGGTCACCGTCCCTAGATACGACGGGACTCGTTGAGCCGGCATGTTTTCAATCTGTCGCAAGCTCCCTAAAAAGAACTTTACCCGATTTTTCGCTCGATCCCAAAGGATTTGCCCAAAAGGTTTCCCTACATGGAGGCGATTGGGCAAGCTTATTTGAATTTTCTTTGTTGTAGTCTGTATGAGTTCGAGGAGAAATTGCGTTGTTCCAAACACAAACAAAAAGGATTTTCGTCGAAGACTGATCCCTTTTTTCGAATCGTATTGATACGCCAGTCGATTCAGTGTTATAATTTGTTTAGTAGTAAGGATATCCCCTATCAGGGAATGCGTCTTTCATTAAAAATGTATGAATACTTTTTCGGCAGTTGTTTACCGATATATTTATGGATGCGTATAATGTAGACGCGCAATATTAAAATTGGGCCTTCCTTTAATTTGCCGGTGAAATAAGCTCACATTTGTTTTGCATATATCGACGTCATTTTAACAAACATATTTTTAATCAACCTGTGATACGAACAATCAAAACATGTTGTCGTGCGAGTGCGGCGCTCTGTATCAACAAAAACATTATTTGCTCTTCCACAAATATCTGTTTCTGATTCAGTATACCAAACCTGTGGAACACATTCCTTTAGACGTCATATATGATTGGTACCCTGCGGTCTATATTTTTCATCTTGTATCTTTCATGTAGGCCTACGATTATTTCATCCGTCTGTTTGGCCCAAATATGACATTTTAAAATCCATATTATACGGGCCGTATATTGGTCAGTTCATAAATCCGCAGGTTACAATTTTAATTGTTATTTTATGGCCCTTTTTTGAATGGAGCATTTTTGCAAAGTCCATCGATATAAATGGCCCATTTATGTCCATGAATGCGTTGTCTTAGCATGGTTGTCAAGGTCTCATCCTTGCCAATGGGGAACCACGCGTTCTTGGTTAGTTCTCTTGTTTCTTTGCTCACGAAGGCGTTAATATGAACAGTAATTGGAGCAACGAGCATCAGATGTAATTCCAGACTTGCGCAAGTATTTTGACCTTCCTTTGTGATGATACCATATGTTATGTAACCCATACAAGGGCAATTTATCATAACTAAATTTTAAGTGGGCCGTAAAAGAAACTTTATGATTTATATTTAGGGGCGGATTAACACTTCAATTTATGGATAGTGTGTAGGTGATACGTGGTTCTTTAATAAATGAGCATATTTGGAATTCCATCATAACTAAAACCACGTTTATGCGAAACGGAAGTATGCGGAAATATTTCCGATGTATACGCAGTAAATTGTTAAGTTAGAATGAGTATACATTCAATTAA
>Ga0058701_10003167_pt1 | contig 12894 bp, 6 predicted proteins | sample AgamicOrMae_FD_97039 | JGI IMG/M metagenome (GOLD analysis project Ga0058701, IMG submission 97039) | Agave microbial communities from Guanajuato, Mexico - Or.Ma.e | ecosystem: Host-associated > Plants > Phyllosphere > Phylloplane/Leaf | place: Guanajuato, Mexico | collected 2012-06-04
CCTCGTGCCTTAAGTTGCGTAGCAACTTAATCTGTTTTTTTTTCTTTCGACGCCGCCAAAATAGACGCACGAATAAAAGAGAGTGTATCTCACGGCTAGTGCCACAAATTGCCAAACCATTAAAGATTCAGAGAAGGGAGACAGCCTCCCACATCTGGACCAAAAGGCGCAGCGCAGCGCAGCGTTGGACCCCGCGAGACTGCTCCTATATTCGTCCCACCAGGACCTCCCATTCGCCCCCCACTTTGCCCCCTCCCCCCTCTCCAACCTCTCTGAATAAGACGAATAGCCCCCTCAGGGTTGGTCAGACTGCTCCTCTGGCAAACAAACCATCCGATCTGTAATTGGCACTAATATGAATAAATTTTGAGGGGCGGAGGCGCAGATGCCTCGTGGCTCACTTTTAAAGATGCGCATAGATTAAATCGGCTGTTGGCAGAGCAAATGTCAGAAATCCCGAGGCGCTGCCAAAATCATTGTAAAAGTCAGCGCCTCCCAGATTTTGACGGTAACCGGATCAGAAATATCTTGCATCTGGCCGCGTGGATTCCTTTTCATAAGGCGGATGGCAGATGTTACTTGGGGCTTAGCGAAATTAGTTGGCAACATTGCGCAGTATGCCGGGCCGGCCCGCCACCGTTGCTTGTGCCATGTGTTTACGATATCGTAAGACAACTCGCTCGCGTGCGGGTATTTTTTACAGTGCAACCAACATCGAGCAGCGAAATCCCGTAAATACTTCAAATGGAATATGGAGGATTTATAAAAGGCGACTTTAATCAACCGCCCAAGAAAAAAAGAAAAAAAAAGAAACAGCTACTTGCCGTAAGACCGTCGTTTCGTCATTTTATGTTGAGGTGGATAGAAAAGTCCACTTGGAAAAAACGGGGAGGCAGAAAATGGAGCGGTAGGGACGGAATTTCCCCCAAATCCGCGCCAAATGACGACGCCGAATATTCGCACAAAAATATCGGTTGACTTTAAAAAAATTAACGCTTAATTTTACGCTGATTGATGTCCTCTACTTGATGTTTTGAGACGATCGTGGCCTTTAAGCTTTAAGTTCTGCAGAGATAACTTTTGAAATTAAAGCATACCATAAACTAAGTTCTATAAGTTTTATTACGAGTAAGATGTAAGCGAAAGAATGTCACCAATGAGAAGAAGAATAAAATATCGGGAGTGTTTTCTCTGCCGTAACTGTAAACGAATTTTCGCGTAAAATGATGACACAGATGTAATCATTTTGTAAGATAACGGGGTGTTCTTCGCTTGCGTTTGAAGGCGTAATTTCGTAGCGTCGAACTTAATTGAAAGGCCGCGGCCAGTCCAGCGGAATAGCAAACTCTTTTCAGCTCTGAATAATGTATCATTCCGGAAGTACACGAAAAGTTGGGCATGTGTGTCCCTCCATAACGAGATAATTTTCGCATTCTCGTGACCTTGGATAAGAGGTGGTGGTGGGCGGCGCGGCATCACGGTGGCAAAACCTGACAGGCCTGCTGCCTTAATTACTGCCTAAAACGTTTCGCTGCAAAGCAAAAACGCGCCCTCAACTCTCATTAGAAAGGATCTCCAAAGCGAAACAGTCCATAACCTTATTTAACAGCTGATTCACACAGTCAGAGAGGTCTGTGTTCACATCAAAAGTGACTGCATTAGGCGACCATACAAAATCATGTTTTTCAAAGGGACCAAAATTAAACTCTTTTGCACATCAACGGGCGGCCGGACCGACTGTTGAGGACAGATTTACGTTAAAATCTCTGCAGGCGCTTCGGCAAAAAAAAAAAGGAAAAATTAGATATGCCCACATGGCGGAAGTACGAAACGTATTTTACAAAATGAAGCCTACTAGTCTCATTTTGCATTACTTCCCCTCAAGCATGCCCTGATCAAACTTAACCTGAGAAAGTATGACCTAAACAAAAAAGGCCTTACTTAACGTATTCTCGCGTAAGGTTACCATTCCATGCCAATCCTCAACTTACCGCTCCTTGTAAACTGATCCTACCCAAAATTCCCCATCACTACCTGTCCTTACCTTATTCTTAGCGTCCTTATTCCTAAATATCTCTTCACAATAAGGCCTCTAACTAACCTATTATAACTTTACTTAACTTTACCTAGCCCGAAAAGATGTGTTCCTCGTGCGTATACCACCGAGACAACATTCTTCCCAGTCATCAGCCGATATTTATATTATTTTAACCTACCACTTTTCCTCTGCGATTTATTCCCTCTAGAGAGACCGACGGTTGACAACCGGAATTTCGGTGACTTCAACATAGCGATGTACAGTTGAGATCAAAAGTGTCGGGCCCCTTATTAATGTATGGCCCATTTGCAAGGAGGGCGACTTGTGATCTCTAGCCGCAATCCAGCCTAATCTGGGCTACATCCATCCCTAGTTCGTCCTTCGTAATCCTAGTGTAATTCCAAGCAAATAATACGCACACGATTAATTTCGTTCAGGATTAGTAAAATCCTCAGCACTAAAAAATAGAAGCGATGGGCCCTCTCGAAGTCCAGTGACTAGGCTATCCTTCACCATTGTTTCTTTCCTCCCAGCGGTGCGTTCGAAAACACCCCCCGAAGAGTATTCTGTCTTTCTCTCGTATGAGAGCTCCATATGTAAGACAGCGATAGAACATCCTCGGGTGCCGTTTTCGAACGTGTCCCTGAGGGCTCCGAGAAACAAACCGCGGCTCGCTTTATTCAAGTTAAAAGTTTTGCCCAAGAAGGTGGCCCAAATAACAAACTGTCAAAACCGAACTTGTTCTGGTGCAGTCAAAGGAAGAAGCAATAAATAAAAACAGAAGACGAGATGATGTCAACGGGAAGAGAAAAAAGTGGAAAAACCCGCGCTTTACGATAACTTAACGATAATGGTGTAGGGAAATGCGAAACCAGGAGGATGTCTAAACAAGGACTAGTTAGCGTAACATATTAATCGAACGGCCCCCCACAATCTACCAATAAATATCCCGAACACAAAGTTTTAGCGACCAAAGCCGCGCTTCGTGACAGATCGGGTACGGTTACCATGTGGTTGGTTCCTCTTCGGGAGTAATCGGATGCGTGCGGAATGCGGATTGAGCGACCTCGGGAAAGATCGGGCGCGTTTGGCATGCGGTTAGCGTCGCTTTCGGAAATCGCCGAATCAACGGTTGTGATAATAGTATAAATACTGCCATTCAAGTTGAAAACTCGAGCTGCGTCACGAAAGATACTCTCCGAGTATTCCGCCGATCTGATTGGCCACGTGAGCAGAGCGAAAATTGATAAAATAAGATGCGATAAACAAAACGTTTCAAAGGCGAAACTGTTTAAGTCCCTTCGGCACGAATCAGATTGACGCCTTCCTTCACGCGAATGTATTGCTTTCTATCTGCAATAAAACATTCTTCTTGCGTGCATATTACGACCCATTTCGGTAACTATATTTCAGATATGAGAACTTTGTTTATAGACAAAACCTAAAAAGGCGCAAACAGAATTTTCATTCCGAAAGCAGGCGAGAAAACACCGTCGTGTGTAGTCGTCTACACTGTCAATTTCAAGGGTTTACATAACTCTTGTGCTGCTCCTGAGAGGGCCCCACAATTTCCCGTTTTTAGTGTTCGCGGATATTCAAGATTTCTGTTGATCTCCAAAAATTTTTAAAAAATGAGCGTAGATTCACGGCTATAGCCGTAATATAAGATAATAATATATTATTTCAAAAATCATCATGATGAAAAATACGATTTTTTTAATAGTGTGGGTTAAAACAAGATCATTCCTGGAAAACTGAGCGAATTGCATTCTTACACAGAACTTCGGTATTCAACTGGCGGTGAACATTAACCAGTAACAGCCCAAAGTATTTGAAGTGAAATTCAGCTTAAGAGAAATCGGAGGGATTTTTTCCCAATAAAATCCGCATTTTTAAGGTTTGGAAAATGCCTAAATCATTACATTTCAGGTTTCCAGAGGGGCGATATTTTTTAAATTGAGACAATACTGAATAAAAAGATCCTCTAAAATAAAATTTTCTGTTCCGCACGGCATCGCTGGGCGGTAGTGGGTAAAAATCAAACTGGCGTTTGAGGCTAATTGTGAGTGGAAGGGGGGGGATACCTACAAGGAGTGGATGTTGCGTTGGTGGGGCGAGGGCGGTTGTGTGGCCAAGTTGCTGACTCCCGAACAGTGTCGGTATTTGCCTAAGGCGGCTGGCCGGGCCGGGCCGGGCCGGCCATTAGGCCGTCCCCTCTCTTCACATGCTTTTCCTATCCTCGTGGTGATTCCCATCCTCGCCTGCAGGCAGCCGCAACTAATGCGCCTCTTCATGCCGACGCGGCATTGCCTATGCCAACCCTACTCGTTTGCTCCGAAAGAAATTCACTTTGGTGGCGCATTCAATCCAAACAGATCGACCTTGGGAAAATGCGCTCTTTTAACTATTCAAGACGATTATTACGAGCTTGTCTCATCGCCTCCATTGTATTTTTCCGCTCATATGCAAGAAGCAATGCTGATACTGCAGCTGTACAATGGTAAGTGTTGATGTTAAATTGTTACTTCGTGTCCTAAATAAGGCTAAAAATTTTAGGACCTTACTCCATGGAGGTCACTCGAAGCCTACAACGAAGATACTTGCTTTTATTCAAGGTTTTGGACGATTTAAGGTTTTGTCCGAGCCTAAACTGGCTTTGCCTTCTTTTAAATAAATTTCAAGGCACAGGACACTCTGCAAACTGGAAAACAAAACTCGTGCAAAGTTACCAATCGTTTTACAAAGAGAAACGCTACGAAAGTCAGAGGATCCCCGCTGTGTTGAATTATTTTGGAGGTAGGTAACGCACTGACAAGTGCGAGCGGGCCGGGCCGGAGGGGGGCGGGCCGGAGGGGGGCGGGGGCGCAACACTCCATGGATTACTGATGTCGCCAACTTCGGAAGCAGGTGGCGGAACAGCAACAAAACCGGACAGGGGGAGGGGGGGACAACTTCGGTTCGGAGACGGGAGCCCGTTAGGAGGCGCACCACGCCTTAATGGCTCCTTCCTTACCCCGACCTACCCACTTCCAGCTCGGCGAAGCAATATTGATGTATTCCAAATGCCATAATTCAAGCTCGAACACAACCAGGGGCAAAACTTCTGGTTGCAAGGTGGACTGGGAGCCGAGCCGGGCCGAGCCGGGCCGAGCCGAGCCGGCTCCACCCGGACCGGGCTCGGACCCGCCGCTCAATCTTTAACAAAGATTACGTGGCCGTTGGAGGGGCCCTTCCCTTCATGAATAGGATGCGCTGGCAACGCTTGCTTCGCCTCAACATGCGAAGCACTAACGCTCCTCTCTTACCGGGATTACGGATTAAGCCCAAATTGGCCTTTTCTTTGGGATCGCATAGAGGATAGCGTCTTACGACGATCTTTCATCAAAAAATTCCTGTCCGCCAAAAAATAAACCTAATATAAAGTTAACTTAAGCTAAACTAACCTCATCTAAAACTGACGAGCGATTACAGTAAAAATTAAACCCTCGTTTTGGGGAATGCTGTGTGTTTAGGGTATGAAACTAAAACAGGGTGCGTATTTTGGTCATTTTTCAACATAGACCTATGTTCAGCCACATCATTGGAGAGCTATTGCCGAGACCTTTTGAATTATGTGGATGAACATAGACCTATCTTGAAAAATAACCAAAATACGTGCCACCCCCGTGTTGGTTTTACACCCATAAAACAGGTATAGCATCCCCCAAAACGGGGTTTTTGTTTTTACTGTGACCATAACCTAATCTAATACTCTAAATAGAGGTAAGCTTACTCAGAATGCGCTAATTCAAAATAGGGGAACTTAACGGCTAACTCACGGGAGCCTAATTTTAGGTCTCCTAACTCAAGATAAATTAACTCAAGGTCAGTTCAATCAAGGGTCAGCTAATTCAAGGTAAGCTAATTCTACATGAGCTAATTAAAGGTTACAACATCCATAACGATAACCAAACTTATTTAGGGGAAAAAATAATGGAAGGACAGATAAAGCGACGACACTGCTGGCCGGGTTTGATCCCCATTCCAATCCCACCCTGAATTCCCACTCTATTCAATCGGGTTTCGAGGCAGGCGTACCTATATTTGAAACATATTAGTTCAACCTAATTCAACACAACCTCTATTTCACGCAGCACGTCCTGTGTCGTCCGACAAATCCTGTATTTTTGGGTTCCGTGACCCTCGCGATTATCCGTGTCCAATTTGAGCAATGAGGGCCAACAGTCCACAACCAGTTGGAATAAATAGCCCTCACGGACAGGCGAGGGTCACAACTACCTTCTTCCGGTCTAGTCCCGCCTCCCCCTCCCCTGCCCCTGGAAGGCACCCCTCCCAGAGGGACCCCCCCAGGGGAGGGGCCGAGCGATCGGCTAATCTGCATGATATCATAGGGCTCTGAGACTCCACAGTAACTCGCGCGTTGGTCCCGGATTATAATTGAAACGTCTGACAAACACGCTGTACCTAATAACACAGAAGCGAATTCGCTCGGGGGAGGGGATATCCGGTCACGGCCAAGATTTTATCGCAAACATTGTTTATTGTGTTAATTCGTTTGGGTTTAAGTTGGCTATTTCCTTGAAAGGTCCGAATCAGAAAGCCGAAGAAAACCGAAGGCAGCAGATGGAAAACTACGGGAAGCCGAGGTATAACGAAGGAGCTCAAAGGGACCCGAAGAGTCGCGATGGGACCCAAAGGGAGCCGAAGGAACAGTAAGAAATCAGACAACAGCGATTTGGGGCTTCTCCACTCGGGTTGCAGTGCTTCCACCAGCAGCCCTGCGCCGCGCCGCGCCGCGCCGAACGTACTGTACTTTGAGGTTTCCACTCGGAGGTGCAACTTGAGGATGAGTAACTCATGATCTTCCGCATCCCGCCATCAATGTTGCCAAATTTCCTCCTTGCTTTTTAAGCGCGCTCAGCTTACAGACAACTTAGTCATCCCTCTAAGCATTAGCCAAAACATATACGACTAGGTAAGTTATAATAGTTCCCACGTAAATAGCGGTTAGAGGTAGTCACCAAGTGGCGCCTGCAGGTGGCGCCACTGCGGACTGCACACAGAAACGCCTTCATTGATGGTTGCTTGATGAATGACACACGAGGCTCCACATTAATCTATTTTCACGAGTGTCAATAAAACCACGAATTAACACGACTTGATTGATGAACTGGCCAACCTATTGCATTATGAAGACACATAGAGAAGAAAAAAAAGGAATAAAAATTGGAACATTATTAATTGAGAAGTAAGGTTGGAAAGTACGAAGCAAGCGTCAAAAATTGCGTTCACGTTCAAAACTGCTCTTAACGTTTTTATAAATACTGCATTTTCAGACTTGTTTTTCTTTGCTTCAAACTTTCATTATTATGATGAGGATTGACAACATTGATAGCTGCTTAGGGTAAATCAGATTAGGTGCCTTGTGACTCGCTCAATTGTCGCTCCGCTTTAAAATAAAATATAAAACACAGCAGAGAGAAAATACGACCTTTAATGATGGCGGGGTGGACGTGAAGAAATTCTTAGCGTTGCATTTCTTTAATTATTATTTTTTAGGATTTTAAGATAGCCTTCTTCAAGGGGGAATCTTCGAATCAGTTTGACGGGGTAATTCCCACTGAAAAGACCGTCAGATATGATCTGACTACAGGCCAATGACAATGATGAAGCTTCATAATAGCGCAGACCATGAACTTAGATTTATCTTTAGGAGGCCAATCAGAAAATTGACAACTATAGAAATCGATCGATTTTTCGATCGAGAAATACGTGCTCTGGAGAAAGGAATACTTTGTGCAGTAAGACATTTCTTCGAAAAGAAAATAATAGAATCAAACTATAATCAATCTCGGAAGTTTGTTATTACGTAATCATGAAAATGAATTAATTTATTGTTGGGATTGGATCACCTCTGCTCGATGAAAAGCGCGATTGGATTTTATGTGGTCGGAGAGTGGAAAGGATTTGGAACATAACAGGAGTTGCCATAAACACAGCAGGCTTCTTTATAGTTTTCTGCCGTCTTTACGATCGAGAAATTAAAATCAGTATGAAGAACACACGTCGAGCCATAAAGCCCGGAATTTCGTCACGAGCAAACTTGCTCATGACTGTCAATATTACGGGTTCGCCGTTAAAGAACAAAAAGTATTCACAAAAAAAAGTAGTTTTCATTTCATAACAGTATGTCCTTGTTGATGCAACAAAATCAGAAAACGCAATGGGTGTTGCTATTCACCCGACATGCATTAATATACGGAGACTTGCACGCACGGAACCCAACCTAATACCTTTTAAAAGGGAGGTGACGAACGCAGAACCTAACCTAATACTTTTTAAATGGGGCACTCGAGTCAATAGATACCGGGACGAAAAAGACTGTATATAGTCGAGACCAAGAACCCGTGTCGCCCACATTAGCCCGTATAAAACTAATTTTGATTTGAACTATGCTTGCGTATTCTCACTAGGGTAGGCGCACTTCCAGAAAGGGATTTTGAGTTTTTTAGTAGCGCGTGTATAACCAGGAGAAGTTTGGTAGCACCACCTCTTACCTCTGAGACGAACTTGGAAGTAAAAGGAGAACTAACTTGTTGAGGAACACGAGGGCTGGGGGGGGGGATTTTTGTGGCGATCAAGGGGAGGGCAGCAAGCTCAGGTGAGTTTAGCTCTATAAAAGATTTAGGGGGCAAGTCCCAGGGGAGCAGAGTGGCCGGCAGGACTGAAACATTTCTTGTACTCTTCTCGTGTTTTGTTTGTTCTTTTTTTCCTCTTGCTGCGCGCGATACTCGACTTTGTGTATGTACTGAGACCTCCTCTCCTCCCTCTGCTTCGAACATTATGTATATACGCCTCTTTTGCATCTTATCGCAGCAACCCTTTTTAGGCTTCCTTTTTACTATCAACTTGGACTGGAATTTTTCAACGGCGCGAGCCAAGTTGGCAGACGAAGGGAAAAAAAGTACCGTGGTGGGTCCGAGTATTGAACTCGCAATCTCCACCGGAGAGGAAATGCTCCACCAATTGAGCTACTGCGAGCCCGCGCTTTTACGAGGCAACCCGGAAGTTGAAGACGTTTCGAGCTTGACAATTGGATGATTTCTCTCAAGCCCTTCCGTTTGATATGGGAGGAGTATCACTTTATGTAAAGAACTGTTTAAACATAATTAAAAATTTTTATCCCGGAAGATATACGCCGGATTCAGCGAAGGATGCATGCTTGCTCAGCTCATCCGGCAAATATTGCTCCTTATATTCGCGTTTTCGGGGCGTTGATCAAATCATTAAGCAACAGGCAACGTTTTTAATCAATTTTAGTAACCCTCAATAAATTTTAATCGTTGTAACCTCCAAATTCAGATTTTAAAATAATGACCCAAAAATTGGAAAAAAGCTAGGGTTACCGCTAGCTTTTTTCAAAAAATAAAATTGCCCATTTTTTTTTATTTCAAATTTGTAATTTTCGCGCCTAGTATAGATTTTATGATAATAAATAGGGTTTAAACCGTTGACAGTTGATTTATTTGTCAATTAGTAACCTTAGAATAACTTGGCAAGCGAGTTTTCTCCATTCATACGACTACCATTAATAATGTGGTCCTATCTCGAAAACTATGCAAAGTGCTTACCTTCGTTTTTACTATTGACTTTACGCTGCATTGGCTATTGTTGGAACCCCTCCTCTTCACTGCTAATCAGTTTCTTTACAACAGATTAATATACGAACTGTTACGTCTACGTTCATCCACCTCCCTCGAAGAGTACCGGTAACGTAAGCAATGGATGACCTTAGACACGCGAAGCCAATAATACCGATTAGCTTTAGAAACTCGACTATCCACGAAGTAAACGGCATTAAGGTTCATGACGAAACGTCTATTTAGATCAAGTTAGGTTCGGTTACCTAACCTTGGTTAAGTTAGGTATCTCGACAGCCTCGCTTCTCTCGGATTGACGACGAAAGATAAAGCACAACAGTTAAAAAACGCAACCGTTCGAATTTCAAGCGCACGATCAGCGCGCGTTTGGGCCTTAGCAACTCGGGTTATATCCCGTCTGGAAATATCGGTCTGTGGTATCGGCGGAAGTTGGTACATAAAGAGCCAGTGGTGATGCCGAAGTTGGGGACAAGGGAATTTTTTATCTTGGTATTTATTATTGTGTCACAATATTTCCAATAGCATTGGCCCCGCTCTCCTCGAGGAGCCGTAAATTACGGCAATTTATATCGCAACGTGAGTTGAATTCCGAGAAATTGTTTAGGTTGCAGCTGGCACCTGTACAGCACTTGCGAAGGTGCTGCCGACCCGCTATCCACCCGACGCAAGGCGCCCACATCAACCGAAACCTCTTATTGTCACATAGATACGCACATACTTTTGTCGTTTGCTCCTGATTTGCATCCTCGACGAAAAGAAACATCCATCACTTGCTTAAAAATCACCTCGCCGATTTACACTACTATTAAAGTTGGTGCGGCTGCTTCTGCGTACGTAACGAGATTGTCTCCGGGTTTTTTTCCCTAGATTCTCTTGCAATTTTGAATCAAAACGAGAACACCTTTCTTTGAGAACAAAGAATGATACTTTTGTAGGGAAAACTGAAGAGAAATCGACAAGACTGTGAACTAAAAATTACTGCCTCACCCAAATAGAATCGCTCTGACAGTTAAATATTCGAGGCTATTATATATGCGTTGAATTGGGCAGGAATGATTGTTGTGCTGTCATTTTCAGACGCTACTTTTTTGAAAATCAAGAATTCTGACCTGACTTTAACATTTATTTTCCTTCGAAAACTTATCAAAATTGTTGGGACATATGTTTTTTAAAAAATGGTTACGATAGCTAATAATTAAGAATGACAGCCTTGCAAACATGTCCACTGTAAAACATTAATACTGAAACAAAACTTAACGAAGATACTTTTATCACTGTCGGAAATAAGCAGTATAACGCTAAAACAAAAAAAAATCTGTTTTTTATTCTTATCGAACAAACCGCGAATTTCCGCAAAAAAAGAAGGAAGTTATGAAAAAGAATCACTTCAAGAACGAAATCTTTGAAAAAACGTCCAGTTCACGAATATTTGAACTGTGACGCGAATTAACTTTTTAAAAGGCGGTTTTTGGGAGGGACGGAGTGGAAAAACAGGGCGAGGAGAGCGTTTGCATGGCTGCCTCTGCCTGCCCTCTGGGAGCACTGCACGAAGTCGCGACACGTTGGCTGCTTGTGTCGTGACCGATCTGTGGTTTCTTAGCACCACACCGGCATCAACATCCGTAAAAATGCTTAAAATATTCGTCCAGTGAGATGTGCGGAATTGCTCATATGCCCCTGGGATACTTACAATGCGATCAAAAAGTCACTAGGTCGCCGCGTCACCGGCTGCCGAGCCGTGATGGTTCCCGCCACGCTCGGGGACTTTCGGAGACCGCCGGAAACACCCGAGAACGCTCTGCTCCCGGCCTACATATGTTGTCCTCAAGTCGCGCACTGAAATAAATATTAAACGCAGCCCTGAATTAGGATTTGAGAAAATGGATTCATCGGCAGAGTTTGAAGAGTCATAGTATTTTTTTTTCTTTTTTCTTTACGCTGTGTTTGTTTCAACTGTTGGGAATAAGCGTGCTTTAAAACGCGCGATTGATTATGCTCGTTCAAACAAAAATATTTGATAAGCTCAACTAGTTTTGTGTATGTTCGATTAGTAATTTTGCTTATTGCAATTATGCAGGTTTAAACACGACTGATTTTAACCGATCCTTGTTTAAACTGAGCTGATTTTAACAGTACTTGTGTCCACTATCCTTGTCTGTACTAGGAGAGTTCAAATTTCGCTCATTTAAGAGCTATTGTTTGAATTGTCATAGATAATTTTCAAAATAGCATGCTTGTTTAAGAATGCTCTGAAGTAACAACTTTTCATACACAAAGTCCCCTTACAATAAACGCGTTAACTATTTGAAAAGAGATTCTTCATTTTCCTCGAGAAAAAGAAATCCTCTAAAAGATCTAGAAAACAAAGATCTTCTGGACTCACATCACAATCAATTCGGAGATAAGTGCGCGGGCAGTGAAAAAAAAAGAAAAAAAACTGGTCACAATTCACGCGCCGCGAAAGAAAGTAGCGCAATTTTCTTTAAGGCAATTTTCTTGTTAGAGATCTCTTGGCAAAAGTACAAAGGTATGCTCTTTGAGGTAGCTGAAACAAAAAAAAGTGGGTCGGAGAGTGTCACTCGCGTCTAAATCCCATTTCCTGAGGAGGCTCCCTTGTCACTGACTTAGCGATTCACGCAACGACACAAAAGACTACATCTGTTGGCAGCCCTGCTTCAGATTGGAGAGCGAGAGTCCTTAATAAAATAAATGAGGACGGCGCAGGCCGCGACAAGTATTTTTTGCACTTGCTCGCCCCGAAAGGGTTGCTCAGGCTTGGGGTTGGGGTCGGAGGTTGGGTACATCCAACTACTCGCCTGTTTTTCTTAGGATGGGCCGGGGATCCAATTACCAACTTTTCAAGTCACGCACGCCGTTAACACCGCTGCAACCGCCGCCACCGCGGCCCGGATATTGTGAACAACCGGATATGCGCCAGCGGCGGTTACGAATCGATCAAGTTTTTGCAGATACAAAAACCGAACGAATTAGTGGAAAATAGTTATGAAATAGACGCACACAGTAAAAACAGACCTCGTTTTGTGGAATGCTATACGTTTTTTGGGAATGAAACTAAACGGGAGTAGACGTATTTTGGTAATTTTTCAAGGTTGACGTATGTTCAGTCACATCAATGGAAAGCTCTCGCCGAGACCTTTTTAATGATATGGCTGAACACAGGCCTATCTTGAAAAA
>Ga0058701_10003168_pt1 | contig 12893 bp, 8 predicted proteins | sample AgamicOrMae_FD_97039 | JGI IMG/M metagenome (GOLD analysis project Ga0058701, IMG submission 97039) | Agave microbial communities from Guanajuato, Mexico - Or.Ma.e | ecosystem: Host-associated > Plants > Phyllosphere > Phylloplane/Leaf | place: Guanajuato, Mexico | collected 2012-06-04
CATAAAGGACTTTAGTGGCAAATAATAAAGTGAATAGCTTCCTTCATGTTATAACGCTTTCGGCCCCTGTTGTTCGTCACACTAGAATAAGAAGGATTTTGGTTGGCTTGCTATTGGAAGGGCATTCTACTTCATAGCGGCCTATCCCGCGTCAAGCTCTCGAACAATATCGCAAACTTCTACTAATTTGGATCATTTCACAGAAAAATGTATGCGCCAAGTTTTAAGATGTAAGAAATTGAACGGGAACATTTTTTCAGGCCCTCTTGGGAGTTAGGTCTGTTTTTCCCCAAGCCCGTTCTTGTCCAACGCCCTACCACGGTATCTGCTTGAGCCCGCGCCACCGCACGAATAATTATGTTGGGAATGACAATCCCACGAGTTTCAGATGATGAATCAACCTAAACTAATGTTGTCAGTTTCACTAAAGTTAACCCATAAAATCCCAAAGTATTTGGGGTGAAATTAAGCTTAATTTAGCTTAAGGGAAATTCTAAGGATTTTTTCCATTAAATTACGCACTTTTAAACTTTGGGAAATGCCTAAATTATTATACTTCATGTTTCCAGAGGGGTAATTTTTCTTTTTTTTTCAGATTTTGACAATACTGAACTAAAAAGATATCTTCGAAAACAAATGTTTCTGTTGCCGAACAGCACCGCTGGGTGGAAGTTGGTTGAGGCATATTGTTTTTCTTAAATTATTGTAGATTTTGTAAACCCAAATTAAAAAAAATGGTAGAATAACTTAAAATAACACTCACCTGTCAGGATTCAAACAGAAAAGGCACGGGGCAAAACAAGTTAAGGCCAAAACAGGGCATCTTCCTCCCTTCAAAGTCCCTAAAGAATAGCGACGGCGATTCAAAAGATAAGGCATGAACAAACAGGTTGACACCATGCAGAATGGCATGAAAACAGAGTTGTACTGTGCTGCCATCCTGATCGCGTCGCTGTGATCGCGATCCTTTCCAAGTGACATGTGGCTTTTATGTTTGCGACGTTAGCAGCCCTTGTTTCATAGGGCAGAACACGCAGTAGTCGCGTGCAGGCAAGTAGTGGCCCATGTTGGACTGGAACTTGAAAAAAGATCTTGGAGCAAAAGTTGTCGCCCTCTGCGGGACTCTTGTCTGTGTTTCAACCCCTTTGAGAGGCGACTCTTCACAGGGGCGGAGAATTTCAACTCCTTGGAGGGGGCGGGATTCGCCGCTTTTGCCCCGGAGCACGAAACACAACTCTTAGCTTGAGAGCTTCTTTAAAATGCTACTTTGCTCAACTTTTGCACACATATGAGAAACATTTCGCGATGGCTGTAGCTCGCTAACCCTTTACTTTGCTTACCAAAACATGTATGTATTGCACAGATCAAGTTTTACCAATCTCCCGAATTTTTTTAATGAGAACATTAAGCGCTTTTTTTTATTTTTTGTTCTGAATTTTAATATTAAAATTGGCTACATTAGGATTATCACAACATATTAAGTAGCCCTCGAAATTTGGTTTAAAAGTTTTACACTCGGAAGTTCTTGATTTTGCGATTTTGTACTTACTGTGTTCTATCCGCACGCATCGTTACACCACAGTACTACAAGGATCAATTAACGACAACCGCAAAGATAACGTCCCGTCTGCCCCGTTTTACTATCGCTTTTTGGGTAGCTGTCATAAGCGCCAAAAACCACAAGCGCTAACGCCGCAAGCGCCAATCCGTAACCGCCAAACGAGAAAAGTCGCAAACGCCAAAGGTATTAACCGCGATACTAACCTTACCTAACATAACTTAACCTAACTTAGCCTAACTTAACTTAACCTAACCTATGCGAACTTTGTGGCGTTTGCGACTTTCCTCGTTTGGCGGTTACGGACTGGCCCTTGCGGCGTTGGCGCTTGTGGTTTTTGGCGCTATCGAAGCCCCCCCTCGCTTTTCTTGGTAACAGTATGTTTGGTTTGTTTGGCTGTTCTGTGCCCCACTTTGTCTTCAGTCCATTCTGTTTTGCGGCGGGAGGCAGTGCGCTAGAGATGCTAAATCATTACGGTGTGAAGTTGAATGTAAACAATTTGAAGTATACTCTGTGATTCGATAATTTAAGTAATTACGGAGCGAATGGTTCGATTTTGAATCCAAACCTCAACTTGATTTGGGTTGGATCCAAGAAGAATCCAAAATGACTTATTCGAATAATAGAATCAAGTCCAGTTCGAATCCAAATCGTAGCAACCGAATCGAATGTCATGAAGCTAATGAGTTTCATTGTTTGAAACGGGGGGCATTCGATAGCGCCAAAAACCACAAGCGCCAACGCCGCAAGCGCCAGTCCGTAACCGCCAAACGAGAAAAGTCACAAACGCCAAAGTTCGTAAGGGTTAGGTCAAGTTAGGTTAAGTTAGGTTAGGCTAAGTTAGGTTAAGTTAGGTTAAGTTAGGTTTGGTAAGGTTAGTATTGCGATTAAGACCTTTGGCGTTTGCGACTTTTCTCGTTTGGCGGTTACGGATTGGCCCTTGCGGCGTTGGCGCTTGTGGTTTCTGGCGCTTATGGCAGCTACCCCAGGTGAGAATGGCTTTAAAGCCATTCTCACCTGGCTACCCGTTTGAAACATACATGCTTCGGCCTGTGATCAAAATTCTCTTCAAAATTTTCAAAAGCTATGCTGTGCGAACATCTACCATTTTGAAGCTATTTCATTTGTCCGAAGGAAGTCTGAGGATAGGAATACTCCAGTAAAGCACTCCCACGGGAACTTGGAGTTGTAATTGCAAAAACGGTCTCTGTCGACGTTGTTGGACCCATGACGTCACTTCCGGCGCACCTTTGACCCCAAAATGGTGAGCCAAAGTTTGAAATACTGATTGCGTTTGATTTTAAGCTAATAACATAACGATTACTTATTGAGTTTAGAGGGAAAAACTGCTAAATTAACGCCGATGGATAACGAAACAAAACGTTAAACTGTATGTTTTCCGTGACGCGTTTTACGTGTTGTTGACGTGTTGTGTATGCAAAAGCGCGAATCACAATTGGTTTTAATCAAGTTTTAATTAATTTTAAAAAGCCTGAATAGTAATTTGATTCAGTAACTGCGGTATAAGTCTCAAAAATTGCAAGTAGGAATTTTAGTTTACCTCAATAAATTTCTGCACCGGAAATGTGAATCTACCTGTTAATCTTGGATCTTGCATGCCTATGAAGGGGCTGTCCATATACCACGTGTCCTATTTTGGGCAAAATTTCGACCTCTTACCCCTCCGTGCCCTGAGACATACATACATAAAGTTTTCATCAGTAAGACAACCTAAGACCGTGCTTTAACCTTGACTCTCCTTCACCACTACGAGGGTGAGGGTACCTAATTTATGTGTAGTCCCTTGCCTGATTGCGCCTAACCAATGACGAATGAATCCGACCTTCTTAAATTAACTCATAGCAACAGTTTTTTTGAACAAGTCGATCTTACTGAAAGTGCATATGAGAATACATTTTGCGATGGCTGTAGCCTGCTAACTCCTTACTTTGTTTACCAAAACATGTATGTATTGTACAGTTCAAGTGTTACCAACCCCTCCAAATCTTTTGTCAAAGTCAAAAAGGCAAGACTATGCATGCGGTAAAAAAAAACCTTCTGAAATGGACACAATTTTGTATACATAATACATACTGATTGTTCTTGTTGCATTTTCTTCATCGGAAAAATTAAATGGATTTGGAAAAAATGACAATTTTTTTTGTTGTCTATTTACTTTATTTTTTTTTCTTTTTTTGTACTCCTTGAACTAAAAAGAAGTACTGTGGAGAAAGTTTTTTTTCCTGTCCTCTTACAGTTAGAGAAGCATTCTTTGCGTGCACAAACACAGCAATAAAATCCTATCAATATCAAACGTAACAGGCAGAATACTAAAAATTTTCTTATGAGAATTTTTAATCGTATTCGGGGAAAGACAGAATGTTGCACTGTGCAAAAAAGAGACATTCTTCATGGCATCTTGCACACTGTTCAATTGACACTTTCTTTTGCCAGGCGTAGAGATGAAATATGATCTGTTGTTTTTCCTCGCTCTAGTGAGAAAAGACGCTATTTCCTGAAATATCATAAAAAATCGGTTTTAGGTAGAGTGCCTGTGTTATAGTGAAAAGTATCCATTTTTACAGCTGTTAAAGATTTTACTTTATTTTACGGTATTGATTATTTTCTGATTTATTTTGGAACATCATTTTTGATAATTGATGCTGGAGCTTCCAATAAAAGCTCCTAAAATTTTAAGCAGTATATTCAACGTGTCAGAATTATATGGTCTTTGAATAAAACAAAATATCACTTCACTTCTTTTTACCACACATCTCTTTGCATCAACTCTTCCGGAAATTATGAGGAGCATTCTGAAAATGGAAATACGATTTATTCTGGATAAGATTATTTTTCCCTGATTTGTACTTGTCCAGTCACCTGCGGAGCTGATTTGTACTGCGAACGGATAAAATTAATTCTTTTTCTCGTATTAATCTATTCCTACCTCGGCCGCGTTGAAAGTCCTTTATTATTATCGTCACAAAACCTGTATTGAGGATATTAATATAGCTAATTTGAAATGGAATGCGAACTCGTGCTCACGTTATGCAATTTACAACGTTATTGATTTTTTTTGTTTTTCTTTACATTTAAAACGTATCGGCAACAAGTAATGACTATAAAACCAAGCATTTTTTTATTTTACTTTTTTTACGCGATCCAGAATATTACTAAACTGAATAAAATTTCAAGCCAGAATGAGCAATTAGGGTGAGAAAGGTAAGACCAAGTCGGTATGAAAATGCAGTACGAATCTGAGTTGTACGAAATTCTGTATTATACGAATTTTTTGCCCGGTCCCGGAGAAATCCCCTTTAATCCCATACATTATGAGTCTGAGTTATACGAAACCCGGATTATGAGATAGGGTATCCCGGTCCCAACCGAAAATTTACCTGGTTTATGCGAATTTCAAGTACAGTACGGCTAAAGAGGAAAAATCGCACATTTCTCTGCTTTTCCCCTGTTTTGCTTCAAGAGCAATGCAGATTTTTTTTCTATTTCGTTAACTTACATTTCTGTGTCGACTGTGTACTTTTTTACGGGATAGTGCAGGGACATAACACGGTGAAGAGCCATTGTGGCCGCCAGGGCTCGATCCCGAACCGCTGGGATGTGATAAAAGTGGAAGCAAGTGTTTCATACAACGCTACCGCGCTCAGACGAATTTCTCGGAACATTCTAGGACCGCCAAAGGAATGAAGTTGTTTTATATACTTTACACAGTTATACCAAATGAGCCCATTTGTATTTTCGTAAAATGTTTGATTATGCTGTATTTGATTAAACCAAAGCAATCTATTTTTTTATTTCATTTTTTTAAGTTAGCATGTCGGTTATTTTTACCTTTCAAATAAATGATCTCAGAAAGACATTTTCTCTAACAGTAAGTCTCCATTGTTCTTTACAAATCCTTCGCAATGGACGTTTATTTGGTCAAGATATGCTAAGTGTGGCCAAATAACTGGGAAAAGAATGCTTTCTTACAATGTCCTAATAGTAAAAGTCTGAGTTGTACGAATGGTTTCGACGGTTCCTTGCGATTCGTAGGACCCAGGTTTGACTGTATTTCAATACTTATCTTTGTAGCAATGTTTTATCCTCTTTCCGGCAGTTTTATGATATGTCATAATCGTAGTTTTCGAGGGTAATAATAGTTATTTAGTTTCGTAGAGGACAAGAAAACTTTATGATGAACATTAACATTTTCTTCTCCACAAACACTAGAAGAGATGACTTTACTTTAATGATCCGATAATCCAATATGAGATTGCGTGTCATATTAAGTATCGGTATGATTTAAGATTAAACACGGGTAGAACATGCAAAAGAGGAGGAGATGCAATTTTTTTAATTTACATCGTGGAACCAGCCAACAAAACGTACTTTTTAAAAGTATTCCATAAATGTTCAAAGTGGCATATTAAATGAATTCCAACGCTGTAATACTTTTGCTGTGAGTTTTTCAGCGATAAAGAAGACATTGTATATGTCTTGAGTCGTCAGTTGCTCTTGGATACTGTGTGGGAAGCTATGAATTATGAATGCTTCTCGAATTTATTACGAGCTGCGTACATGAAACAATTATATTTTACCTGTAGAGAATCCGCTATCGACGATAAATATAGTTATTAAAGCAATTTTTGTACCTAATTCAATGTATTTACGATACTTTTTCAAAGAACTGGTGCGCCGGGCTGCCTACCTCTAGACGTATTTCATACATTCTTTGCCTTTCTGATGTGAAAATGGTTTTTCACAATTTCAATAAAAAATAGTTCCAAAACCGTCGATGAAAATTTGTAAGGTTTATAAAAAAATATGGGCTTCAAACACGAAAAATACTCTTCCGAACATCTTAAATTCCTGAAATGAGGCTGAATATTGGCTGGAAAGAGATGCTTATTTCACAGATATTCTTTGCGCAAAAAATTGACTACAACGCTTTCACTCGCACTTTACGTTACACTTTATGTATCGATATCAAAAAGTTACTATGGGAGCTTCAAAGTGTCACTCCCCGGGTAAATCAGGAGGGCAGATCATGGAGAATTGTCCTCCATGGGCAGATTAATGACATTACGGTAGTAGAGAGCAGCCGCAACAATAAAAGGTTTTTGCCAAAAAAAAAGCCTTGAGACGGTTGGATGCATATTGTGGACCTGCAGCATCACCCTTGACGGAGACAGAAAAAAATCTCTTTTTTTGCTGTGTTTAATTCTCTGATCGAGAACAATAGAAATGTGCTCTACTAACTTTGTTTCGGTGTACAAGTTTACTTAATGCCAAGTCGCGCTCTCTGTCAGTTTGTTTGTAGACAAGGAAGGAAGCCCACATTCGCCACGTTGGCTTTGTGAATTGTCTGAAGAGGTACGTCTTAAGGGCTGCGTCCTATGCAGGAGTTATAGCGTGTTGATGTTATTCATCTGTGAGATGTCTATGATGCCGTGTTTCCGAGAACAATTAGCACGCAGTTACGCTGATGAGTTATTATTTTTTCATTTGGGTTTGTTCATACACTGCATTATTTCGTCCAAGGGCTGATTTCTTCCCGGTTTGGGTTTCGATGCAAATGATCCGCTTTTTAATCGTAGGTAAATGGGCTTTGATTTTTTTGTCCTGACCTAATCTAACATTGCATCTCTAAAAGAAGTACCAGTAGATCTCTAGGACTACACTTGAGCTGCTCATGAAAAGCAAACACATCGGATATGATTTCTCGGTGGAAATGTTAGCCTTTTTTTTCTATCAAGTGATCTTTGTCATCTAATTTATTTATTTTTTATCAATATACGTTGTCTTCAACAGAGTCCGCATTCAGGCAATTTATGTCATCGTCTAAAATTGTCATCAGTAAAGTCTGCCTTAACAGAGCTTACGTTGAACACTTTACGAAGTATTGCACCTGTGTGATCAACGATTGTCTTTCCTCAAATTATGAAGATTTTCAGGATTGTTTGATAATCCCTCGACATGTCGGAGGAAATAAGCCAGTTTACAGGGAGGTGATACGGAGTTGCAAAACTAGGATTTGTCATTCAGATCATTATATCATTATTGGATTATCACAAGGAATAGGAGTTGTAGTTGGTCATGTCTTGAGGCTACCGACAATTTTCTCACTCTACGTTGATAATGACGTATAACTGCCAGCATTTCTAGCGCATAAATGCGCGTTGCCGTCACTCCCACCGTTCACCAGCGTTACGCCGAGGCAGGCCCCTCCTCTCCTCAACACTGTAATATTTTAAGGTAGCATTTTCAACCTTTTGGTTTAAATGTGGTGCTACCCTCCGTCGTCAAGCCGAGCGGAGAGATAGCGGAACGAGGCAAAAGGCATCCAACCTAGCCCAACCTATATCATAAGCAAGCCTCTTGCCGTAAACCAAGTTTTGGTATGGTGCCTTGTGCCTCGCTCCGCTATCGCTCCGCTCGACTGTCGCCAAGCCTAATGCCGCTTACTTCTCGGCGCCCCTGAGCGGGCGCCGAGAAGTAAGCGGCTTCAGGCTTGGCGACCGTTTAGTTGGGTAACCCTAGGTTAAGATAGGTTAGGTTACGTGGCTTGTGCCTCGCTCCGCTCGGCTTGACGACGAAGGGTGGCACCAATTTTAAACTAAAAGGTTGAAAATGCTACCCTAAAAAATTACAGTGCATAGACCTAAGTTCAGCCATATCATTGGAAAGCTCTCGCCTAGACCTTTTGAACATAGGCCTAGGCCTATCTTGAAAAATAACCGTAATAAATAACACCCCCGTGTTGGTTTCACACCAAAAACAGGTATAGCATACCCCAAAACGGGGTTTTTGTGTTCTGTAAGGTTAGAGTTGTGTGAAGATATTTAAGGGGATGTAAATTACATTGCTCTTGTGAAGAGGGGTTTGATGGTTGCGTCCATATTAAGTATGGAAAGAGGTGTAATCAAAGAGGATAAAGGGGTCCAAGAGTGTCCTATTTTTAACGTAATTAATGGACAGTCCCTTTAATGAGTAAACATATTCGCGAAAGTAATGTCTGAACACGGATTCCTGTTTGTATCCGCCATGTTGTCCGGCGTCATGTGCCAAGCGGGCGGGTCACCCCTGGGTCTTCCGGTTGAACGACCCGCCTGTTTACTTGAGCCAAATCGACGGGCCCCGATCGTAACGTCAGCTTTGTCGCCGAAAGAAAGTTTTGGCCGAAGCCTGTTTGGCATTGACTTAACCTAAGCGGAGGTGGTACAGCGTTTTAATGGCCAGCGTCGATCCGCGCGGCGCACCGGTTTGGCGTAGTTGCCGGGTGCTCCGCTAGGTGCGCTGCTATCGGAAGATGGCGTCAGCGGCGACGCAGAGGTGATGGTCTCGTGGCGAGACCGGCCCCTCGGCCCCGCAGCCGCAACCGCCGCACCGGCCGCGCTCGTGATTGTGGGACTTGCAGCCGGTAAAAACGATAAAATACCAGCACCCAACTAAACGCGGAAACACAGGTTGCCGGATCGCTCCATTTCTGAGTTGACGTTTTTCTTCTTTTTTCACCTTTTCAATTTTTTAAATACCTTTTTTCTTTTTTTCTTCCTTTTCTCTTCTTTTATTCACAATTTTTCCTTTTTTTGTAACTTTCTCCTTTTTTATTTACGTATTTTTTTTGACTATTTAATTTTTTTTGTCATTTTCCCTTTTTATCATTTTGTTCTCGTCTTTTTCAAATTGTTTTCTTGCATATATTTTCTTTCATTTTTATTTTTATTTTTTCCTAATTTTTTCCCATTTGTTTTTTCATTATTTTTTTCAAACGAGGGAGATATTACACTTTCCTAGGGAAAGGTCAATAAGATGTCAACTTAAAAGAATTAACAAAACATATTTGGTGAAAAAGCTTGCGAATAGTTTTATAAAGAATATGTAATGTTTGTTGCAGGGGAAGTGAACGATGTACTTTTATATGATGTAAAAATTACGTTAGGATTTTGGTCGCTGTTTAAATATGTTAGTTTTTGAGGATCGCGAGCTGCTCATGAGGTCGAAACATATTAAATGACCCAAATTCTATCAACCCTTGAATGCTGACCCAACTCCTGTTGTGAGAGCAGAGGAGACTTGCACGCAAGATCAAGGCCGACTGAAAAACGCTCCATTAGAGACGTTCTAACCGAACTTGATCGAATCGAATCCGAAATTACTTCGCCGCGTCTCCCGAGGAAAGAGAGAGAATGTCTCGTGAACTGGAAGCTTTTTGACGAGACCTGTGACCACAGGACGGTCGCGCAAGAAAAAGATCGATTCTCGGCCAAAATCACTCACTGTAGACACCTTGAGTCAGAATCTTTGCAGCATTTTCACGTTCAATCAACATTACCTAACCTTGCATAACCCTAGCTAGCCCAATCTTACCTATTCCTTCTTATTCCGCGAACCTATTTCGATCTAACCTAGTCTTACGTAACATTTGTTAACGTACATTATAAAAAGAGAACCTTAAATTCAGATGCAACAACAGTCAAATCATTTGTCTGAAAAAAAAATCAGTCCAATTCACTGAATTTCATTTATCGTTTTTAAAATAAGCAGTTTATGGGAAATAAAAACAATGACTGAAATTCAGTGAATAATTAGTCTTAAATTCTCAGATCAATGATTTGACTATTGTTGCATCTGAATGAAAGATTCTCCTTTTAGAAGAGTGTGCTCTCAGATACAAACTAACCTACTCTCATCTAACATTTTTTCTAGCCTTATACGAACTAACCTTACTCTATACAGAACATAACCTAACTTAACACTTAACCTAACTTAAAACCTAACCTTACATAAACTTACGCAACCTGGTCTAATGCGACCTAACATCGCCAAGGCCATCATAATCCTCTGTAAACTGGCGTAGCCTTTCTCGAACTAACGAAAACGTTTCTTAACGCCTATTCAAACCGGTCTGGACGAAGAAACTGGCCCTAGTAGCTACCACCCCGCACGGCTGGCACAATCTGTCTGAGGTCGCTTACTCCTTAGTGGCAGAAATTTGGATCAGATTGGGCGACCTTTTGATTACGTGGGCTGTGGGCTTGATGCCCAGCTCCCCTCAAGCTCAAGGAAAGGAGTATACCGAAGTTGGAAAATGTTATCTTTTAATTTACTCTCGTTGGCAATCCTAATACTCCCCACTTTCCTCAGCAAAAAAATAAAAAATAAAATGTTTTGGGAAAAACCGCTGTTTTCAAGGCTAATATTCTCAATTTTCGCGTTTTTCAGAAGTTTACACAAAGAGATACAGTCGTCCGGCGTTTGAGTCGCTGGAGTGCAACCAAAACCCTTCGCGCGCCAAAGTCCGCCAGTAGTAACCGTAAGCCGGGGAGCGGCCATTTATACGGGAAAAAGTTAGTCGGAACGAATTGAAGCAGCGGCGGTGCGAAACGATATTTTTTCTCGCGGGAGGAATACTTGAGCGAGTGGAGCGTTCAAAACTGCGCACACAAGTCGATTTTCATGTGTCGGACCTGTCGCCTGTTTGACACGACCCCCTCCCCTCGACTTGCTAGCAGAATGCCGCATCGATTTTCCATTCATGGCTTCATGGCATTTACTATGATTCCGTTCCGGCAACCTTTGTTTACTACAGCAAGACGTACAAGCGCCCAAGATCAGCGAAAATGAACGGTGAACGACCCCTGAACGCGTTCTCGAACTATTTTTCGAGGAAAGAACTTAATTTTTTCCTTTAAAATTACTATATTACGTTATGTAATAATAAAATTACTTAATTAAAACTGTTGCTGCTCGGCTATTCTTACAGATATCAGTACAGCAAAATCCACTGAAATTCACAAAATTATTCGAAGCTGTCAGTAATTTTAGAAAAATAAAAATTAGGCTCTCTCCGTGGCTACTCGTGATCACTTGTAGTCTCAACTATAAATGATTAAAAATAGCAGTGTAATCCTAATTTACGGCATAATATCCATCAGTGAGTTGCATACTGTTAATGAAGGAAAAAAAATAGGTGGTCGTAATATTTTTGTGGCATCTAATTTTATTTTCTGTCCTTTTTTAGTTAAAGAAATCTTTCCCTTTAAAAGTTTCGATAATCCAAAACTTTTGGATGCGAATTCTGTTAATAAGGGTCTCTGAATCGTTCGAAAATCATCATTTACGGCTTGCTTTTGTTTAATTAAATGCTCAAAATATTTAAACCCCTTTTGTTTTTTTAACTTTGAATAAACACGATCGGAAAATAAACGAAAAAACAAGGCTCGTATTAGGAACAAATTTCAAATATTTGAAACGGATTTTTGTGTTAAACATTTCTAATTAGACAGAATCCAAATTCTTATATTAATATCAATATCTCCCGAGACATTTTTTGTTATTATACAAACTGAGAAATAGGAGAGGTACTCCATCATGAAGCCAAAACCTTTTTATGGTGATTTCCGCGATCGATCAATAAATGTAGCGTGAGAAGCTCAACTTTCCTGCAGCATTGCTTTGTTTGACCTTTACCTTAAAAGCTGCAGAAATTATGCACCAAAATGTTATTCGCGAAAATATCTTGTTTTTAAAATGTATAATTCCTTTTTTCCCCTTAGCGCAATAGTTGCCTCGAATATTCTGGGCTATTTCAGGAAATGGGTGATGCAAAAGTCAGCATAGACTAAAAAACATTATTTTCTATGCGTTTTCTTTTCGCAAAGTTAACATCCTGTTCCCAGGCAAGCTAATATGTTTTTTGGTTAAACATTTAAGAAACAAAGTATTTTTTTCTTCCCTAAAAATTAATTGATTATTATTCGTAATTTTTGATTTTTTTGTATTGATTTGATATGAGAAGTGATTTTTTTTAATTCGCTGATATTGAGATTTTAACTTGCAAGGACTCATGTCAAAAAGAAGTCCATTCTGCTGCAAAATAATAACATAAATATATTCTCTTTATTATTTCCTATCAAATTTACGGTAATATTTTTAAGAAATTGAAAAAAAAGTCTAAATCAAAATTTTGTAATGATTTTAATAATAAAAAAATAATAAACGCAAAAAAAATGATTTTGCACTAGTTTTGGGGACAAAAAAAAAGCACGAGAAAAACTGAATTAAGGATGTTCCAGCGCAATGGGCTAAAATTAGACAAGGACTAGATATTCTCAGGATTAGTTCAGAATGAGCATGTCTATCGAATGGCGAGGTCTAAGAAAATTTGACCGCTCCGTTTTTACGCAGCTAAATTCTAAAGTTGGGAAAAAATGCATGGGCTCTTATGGCAGCTCCGAAAAAGGGCGCTAAAACTGTTGAATTATGATTGATAGCGTCTGATTTAGATTAGATGAGGATCGAAAAAACTGTCTCCAGTGGAGATTGGAGTTTC
>Ga0058701_10003169_pt1 | contig 12893 bp, 8 predicted proteins | sample AgamicOrMae_FD_97039 | JGI IMG/M metagenome (GOLD analysis project Ga0058701, IMG submission 97039) | Agave microbial communities from Guanajuato, Mexico - Or.Ma.e | ecosystem: Host-associated > Plants > Phyllosphere > Phylloplane/Leaf | place: Guanajuato, Mexico | collected 2012-06-04
GCTATTTCTTTTTATTTATTTTTTATTTTTGATATGTTGAAGTTATAGGGATCTGTGAGGACGTGGAGAATTTCCTGCATGGTGTTGATATTCTCACAATTTTTCTCTTGGTAAATCTGAGAGAGCGAAATTTTATCGGTGCAAACCGCAGAGGCAAGCGTCGTCCAATTATCGAACAGATGAAAAAGTGATACTAGGAAAAGTCGTGCGATCTGTGGGCTCGTTTGCATTGGGTTCCCTTTCCCGACGAATATTTACCATTTTGCTCGGCATGAGTAAGGAACTCTGCAAAGGTTAATAAAAAAGTTTGTCTTTTGCAGCGCTAGTTAGAATAGATAAAGATTTATGCAAAGGTTTAACTCGGATCGGTAACGTAAGCTCTTGTTATACAGACTGAAATGGTAATGGTCTACCTTCGTTTGTAGCAAAGCATCTTTTCGTTAAAATAGCGAGTAAATATCAAAAGATTTTTTTCTTGTTGCTCTATGAAATGAATTTCAATCATATCACATAAAACTGCACATTTCATATTAAAACTTTTTAAAAATTATAAAGGAGCAAAAAGATACAAATGTGAAGCAAAAATTAAGTAAGCGCAAAAAGTTTCAACATATGGAAGTGTACAAAAATCGCCAATATGCTGAAATAGTACAAAATCGCAAAAAAGAAAGAGAGAGTTAAAACCACATAATTATTGTTTATCTCCTGTTGAAGTAAATGACCGATGATAGGAAATTCTGAATTCGGGTGAAGGAAAATGAGATGCGTTTGTGAAGTCATCTTTTTACCGACCTTGGTAATTTTAATGCTCATCGTGTAATTTATAATTATTGTTGCACGTTTTCGCAAACACCTGAAATGTTCCAAGGCATAATTAAAGCGACGCGAGTCAAGTTCAATAACTTTGCGCACCCAATCATGGAACCAATTGGTTTCCCCTTCAAAATCGGTTAGCGTCACTTTGGATCGCACCATGAAAAAAAAAAGTTCCGGCGATGCCTTCTCACTGCCCTTTCGTTTCGTAAGTAAACAGAGCCGAATTACGACTTTGACTAACGCTTAACAACTATTCCTACGAATTCTTATCCAGAGTCGGTGTATCTCGTTACCTCACTGCGGCATCCTTACGAATGATGGACTCTCGACCTCTCGGTTCCACCGCAGACCAACCTTCCCTTACATGACGACTTTTGGCGACCTGCAGCCGCGTAGGTTAGATTCACCTACTTTGTTTTAGGTTTCCATGTTCCTCGACTCACTGACTTGGTGACAGAAGGTGGAACAAGAGGTGTCAAGTTCAACCTCAGAAATTTTCCGAGTGGCGCCAGTGCTTGGCTTCAGAGGAGCTTCCTCTTTTCTTTTTAGTGGCCACTTCAGTCTACTTGTTTCCCCCAAAGGCGGCTTCGTTTATTCCCAGTCAGCGATTTAAATTCTAATCTCCTTAAAATGAAGGACCCCTCCTTTCTTAAGAAAAACTGCTGACGCAATTTTGATGGACTCCTTAATGAATATTCTCGCTGTAAACGGATCTCAACTCTCAAAGTTGCAGTTGTGAGCTCGTTGACAATGCTTTTTTTGCCCCTTTGTCGAAACAATCACAGATGAGAGAGCGCGCCTCGTGAAAGTCAGGCTCAATCGATTGTCAAAGCTTGGAGTTTTAATGGGATTGAGATACGCGCAGGTTAAGGAAAATGATTAGGTTTCGAGAGAGCTTCTTCGTTTTGATTTTACTAGATCATAGTTATTACTTTGTCTTGAACTATTTTTAACTTAAATTTAGTCGGTTCATAAAGAGCGCCATCGTTTTCCCTTATCTCGGTTGGGTTAGATACTATTTTAAGAGAAGGCACTTCAAGTTTTGACTTTGGTTAGGCAAGATTATTTACAGCGCTAAGGTTTTTGATTGTATTCAAGAAACGCCGGTTGTGATGCGTTCAAAAAGGTTTTTCTATAGTCTATGGACCAGCGTTAAAATCCCCAAGCTCTTTGAGGCCGGGAAGCTTTGCGGGCATTTAGGCTCGCTCTCTTTCGGGCACCCACGTCGGAGGCGCCCGAAGTTGCTTGTTGCTCAGTTAAACATCACTGAAGAAATATTAGTTTCGTTTTGGGTTTAGGCTGTAAACACTGCTTATTCGTTGTCGGAATGACTTAGCCAGGTGTGACTTTTTTTTGTCAGATTGGTTGTTTCCTGTTTCAGCTACCCCTTTTTCCCTCGCAGCTGTCTAGCACAGCTGTCATCGCATACGTCAGTGTCATTCGGCTCTTAGCCCCCTCCGTTCATTAGAAGCACGATAAAGACCCCTCTGAGGGAATCGTGAGATACCGGTACTCGAACTTAAGCGATGCCCATAGGTAGGCAACCAACGGGGCACTAATTTTCAAAGTAAAAGAGAAATTTCGTTGCTCAAAATGGCCGCTAAACAACATTTCAAGGTATTAAAACTTTTATTTATTGATTTTTTTTTCATTAAAAAAAGTGCTTTCTTACGTTGCCAAGAAAACATTTTTGACAAAAAAAAAGGGGGCGGCTAAATTTGTGATTTAAAATAATGGAAGCGTCATCTGTACGAAAAAAAATACGGTTCTGATTTTTCGTGAGTTTCTAAAGACGTTGAAAAAGAAAAACCGCGGAGGCCTTCGTCGCCGATCGGAAACTCGCCTGTTATTAAATTTGGCGCAAGGAGTGATTTATGCCGCAAGATTTGCGTGAAATTGGAAAGGGAGTGGAAGCACAAAGTTTTGACTTTTGTATGCGAGGAATTAGTAACCTCAGGATGACAAGCGGCCCTTTCGGAAGTTTGGAAGAAAGATGGACGCTTTTTGTTAAAATATTTCAGTTAATTAGATCGGAAAGAGAAACTTGATCGTCGCGTGCCCCACCTGATTCTCACCAGGGAAGATCGTTTAAGTGTCTCACGGGAAGATCTGAGAGTATGTCGACGTGACGGACTCGCGGCTCACGAATCTCTCTTTCTGCGCGACTTAATGATGGTCCAGCGCTGTCGAGATCACGTGACCGATTCCTGCTTTGTCTACGAAGGACGCCCTCTCACGGTGAATCTGCGAATATCGACACCTTTGCCTGGAAAGGTAGTAACCTAACCTTTCCTGAGCGGAATCAATAGGATACGAAACTGAACCAAGCCGAATTGAGGGGTCTAATTGCTCTCTAAATTTTTGAGGTTGCATTTTGAACCTTTTGGTTCAACCCCTACGACGTTAAGCCGAGCGGAGCGACAGCGGAGCGAAGCTCAAGCCACGTAACCTAACTTAACGTAGGGTTACCTCATTAAAATGTCGCCAAGCCTGATGCCGCTTACTTCTCGGCGGCCGACCTAGGGCCGCCGAGAAGTAAGCGGCATCAGGCTTGGCGAAAGCGGAGCGATAGCGAAGCGAGGCACAAGTGACTTTAATCTTGGTAAACGGCAAGGGGCTTGGTTAGGATAGGTTAAGCTAGGTGGGATACCTCTTGCCTCTCTCCGCTGCCGTTCCTCTCGATATGACGACGGAAGGTTGAACCAAAATGTTAAAATTGCTACCTTAAAAAGTTAGAGTGTGGAAACATAATTTAACATTCCCTGGAGGGCTCGTTTAACTACCTAATGTTACTTTTCTCAGAGGAACCTAACCTTCTCTAGAATAATTCTTTTGGAAACCGGAATTAACGCATCTTCTGGGTGAGGTCTTTGGAAACCTAGCCTGATCCTTCCCGAAAGCGTTTTATTGAGAATATCGAGCATGTTCTAACCATCGTGGGAAGGGGTACTTGGGAATCAATACGGTTCTTGATTTTCGTAGCAGCACTTCGAAAATTAGTTTACCTATTGTTATAAAGATGCCGGAAGCTGAGCAGTAGGCTTTCTTTCTTTTTATCTTGTTTCCCTGGTTTGCCAAAAGCGCAGTGTAAAAAAGCCTTAATTGTAGGTTTTAAAAAAAAGACGAGAAGGGGGAGCCGATAAATTCAGGCAGCCGCCGAGACGGAAGGCCTTGCACATTTCAAAATTGTTCTTTAGTCGCTCCGCCCAGTACATGAACGCAAGTCGGAGCCAAATTGTGGTGCACACAAATGCACGCCCCACGAGGACGCACTACGCCCCCTTTTCTTTTGTTTGGAGTTTGTCAACTCCCCTTTATTTGGACCATTCTTCTTGTTTTGCAGGAATCACTTTGCAGAATTTCTGGTCTTGATTTTTTTTTCAATCGCCGAACAACAAAAGACCGTCGCCCGTAGTGTCTAACGACTTGAGCCAAAACCGTCCGAAACGTCTCAGTTGATTAGGAATGTTCGAAAAATTTGAGCTCAGGAATCACCAATAAGCCCTTCTCTAAAGGATGCGGGATTGAAAAGTTTTATTTCGCTGAAAATTTCGCCGGGTCGCTGTGTTGGTCCGATTAAATTATTTAGCTTCGAATGTAGTATCATGTGTTTGGATCACGTTGAGACGAATTACGTTGAGATTCTCGTTCTCATACGAATGTTTTTGGTGAGCTGAGAACAGCCTTCTGAGATTAACTTTGTTTTCGCTGTGGCTTTGTGTTCTCTTAAAATGTTGTGAAATATTTCTTTTGAACTGCAAGAATTCTAGTTTAATATCAAGTTGAGGGAGCCGGTTTTATGAAAAACACTAAAACTCCGTTGAGGATTTTGTCCTATATGAGCAGTGGGATAAGAACGGTCCTGGATAATAAATTGGCTTGCAGCTGTGAGGAAGAGATGTAAACGGGATAGGCAACACACTACACGGGCAAGTCATGTTGGTCGCCTACCGTTCTGATACCGCGTACGACAAGTCCGTGACAAACTAGTTTTATTACGTTTATATCATTTCAGGACCCTTCATGACAGTTCAGCGGTATGTCCGCAGATCCTTAAAAATGAATGTAATAATCTAACTTCGTTAAGGACGTCTACTATCGCTAAAATAGTTCAATTTCCTTAGCTATGATGGTGAGATAGGCCGTTGGATTTGTTTCAGCAATCGGATAGCTCACGAATTGGTCCTTCATGGTCTAATTAAAGAGCGTGTTTGCCTTCCGCGGCAGCCGCGACCTTTTTTGTACCCGGCCGGTTCTCTTTTGCCGGGGTAAATAAATATGGAACGAAGGTGACCAATGATGAACGGGAACGGGTTTGCGAACTGCCTTTGGTACGCCATTACCGTCAGCCATTATGTCTCCGGACTCCCCTTCAAACAAGTAATTATTTCATTAATTTTTCCATGGCTTTTATATGTAAAAGGAACATGTGATATCAGCCTATTTATGACCAGGAAAGGCTTCAAATATGATTACCTAATTATCTCCTTGGTTGATTTTTTGCTTGGAAAATCACATTTTCTTAAGTTGGTTTGAGTATCAGTTCGCAACAAGCTTTTTAAACAAGAAAATGCGAATGGTCCGTCTTTCATTTCTTCTCTTCTTTTTTTTATAGTTTGTCTTGGCTCTTTCCCCGATACTTTGCTCATGGTGCAGTCCCGCGACACAGTTTATACGATACATTTTTCTTGGAATAGTTTATCTGCTGTAGTACACCTGAGTTCACTAGAGATATGTTTCCCGTGATACTCTCTTCTATATTTTTGCTCCGATGCAGTTTCCCTGATACTAATTTATTTCTCCAGTATTTTCATATTCACCGCCTTGTACAAAGATCTACCGATGGGAATTTTCGCCAGCTGAGTTCGTAATACGCTTGAGCTGCAACCGAAACGTTTTTGCTGTTTTGTAATCATGGAGTGTCGTAAGTCGTCGAGGATTTGACAAGTTTCGCGTCGCTCGAGTTTTTTTTTTCCTTTCGTTTTTCTCCCTTTTTTTGGCAGACTAAATATTCCAGGCGCGATCAAAACCGTTTTCGTCTTCCATCCGTCTGCGGTTTGTATGATGTGATATGGAAGTAAAATTCGGGCCTTACGAGAATTCGTGAGAGGGGAGGACCCGAAGGTCCTGACAAATATTTTTCTTGAGCTGCCATCAGGCGTGGAATTGTTCAACGCATACTCGTGTATGTTTAACTTAACTGAAGTTGGTGGCATCGGCATCCTCGCTCCACTCGCACGGTAGAACAAGAGGTAGAAAATGCAACTTGTAGAATTTGGAGCGTAGAAGACGTATGCTTTGGCTGTGAAGTCAAGCGGTTAATTAAAGGTTACATGCCGACAAATGAAGAGTGGATAACAATGCTCAACCAATATCGTACTGTAAAGTAGCGTTGGCCGGAATTACAGATTGGCGTTCGGCATTTCGGTCAAAAGGATGAGAAAAAGTTTTCAGAGCCAATTAGGAGGAGTTAGGCGGCGTCTGTCTTTCTCTGACTGTGTGTCGGCCATCTGCACCTGTCTCACTCTGTTGACTTATCGTGGCCAAAGAGAGAAACCCGATTCGCCAGCCAGCGTCCCACTTGACGAAGGCATGCAATCATAGCTCTGCAAAAACGTCGCATCGCACCGTGTCGCACACCGCCTTGTCCTATAGAAGATAGCACTCGCCTTGTCTTCTAATTAACCGCTAATTAAAATTCCTTGGAGATAACGAGCTGATTAGTGGGCACTTTGCAGAAATATGGCCAAGGAAAAGGGGACTGTGTACTCAGAATACAGATAATGGGATACTTTCGTCAGTTGTCTTTTACACTTTCTTTCATTTCTAATACACCCAAAAATGAAAGTCTGCCCATCTGGCTCACACCAGAAGAGTGTGCGAGTTGCACACTGAAAGTTGCATTTTCTACCTCAGCTTTCGTTGCTTGGCGAAGCGACGGCAAAGTGAGGGCAGGGCACCTAAGTTAGCTGAAGCTGGATTATTTGCTTGTGTTCGCAAGAGGTCTTTGACTAGACTTGTGTGTTTGAATTAGCAGACGTTCCTGTGTAAGGACTCTCTCAAAACTGGAATCCATAACATTTGCAAAGCTACATGGCCATTTTTCTAGTCGCTTTGGCTATTCTTTTACAAGTGAACATTGTATCTCCATTGCGGATACAAGCGATGCACTTAAAGTAACAATCTCTCTTTTTCGGTAGTCTCATACCTATAAGAGGTCGGGCTAAAACAGGGAAAGAGCTTAATTCGCTCTCTTTTGAAGATACCCCTACCCGTATAATGAGGGTTGTGCAACTCTCTTGCCCCTATCAGTAACTTATGCATTTCAGTTGAGAGCTCTCGAAGAGACCATTTCATTCTTATGGTCTTTTATAGGTTTATCTTAAAAAATAACAAAAAGACGCTCTTCCCGCGCGTCTTACCTTTCACAATCAAAATAAGTATGGGACTACCGAAAGGGTTTGTTTTTATTTATGATCGATTCGTCATTGCTGTGAGATTGGTTTGATTTTAAACGTCGTTTCTCTACGTTTCGATCAGACCACACACGCACAAAAATGATTAAGGCGCAGCGTGCAAAGGCACCGTGTTCCGCTGCAGGGCGACTTGGAAAGCCCGACGCGGCGGAGTTGCATAAACGAAACGTTTTGTGACGGGTCCTCGCATCCGCCTCGCCTCGTCGACAACGAACAGCGGCCCGGCCCGACTCGGTATGGCCCGGCGCCATCGCGATTCACCGAGCCGAGTGCTGCTGCCGCACCACCATATTTTTATGGCGCTCCAGCTACGACGATCATCACGCCCCGCCGCGCCGTTCTTGCGGGGACTTATTTTTAGAGCTCAAGGACGTAATCTCCAACACGTTCTCTCTAAACGTGTGACACTACTAACGCCGGGAATGTGAAATGTCTGCTCCTATTCACAGTTCCTGCTGAACCGGCGAGCAGGCTTCTAGCCACGGCTTTTCCATTTTCGAAGTAAACTTAACTTCCTTAATGGGTGGCTGCGCTCGAGAGTTCTACGATGGTATTTCCTACGTCTTGTTCTCTACCCTTCGTCATCGAGAGAGCCCAAGAGGTTACATAATGCCCTTAAGAAGTAAAGGTACCGGGCGATAACTGCACTGATGGAGATCAAAAGTCGCAGCACCCCTCGTATGGCTTTTTATGTGTGCAAGAGAGAAGGAAGTTATCACCATTGCACTGTACGTCTGATGCCTCAATCTCGAGTTGAAGGGGTGATAAATGAGTAAACAGTTTGGACGGTGTAGGAGGAGATGATTGTGTTTGACGGAGTAACAACAACGGCTGCGGGGAAGAAGAACGATAAAAAAGATTGATCTGGTGGCGGCCACTGGATGGGGTTCTAGCCGTGATTGCCTTTTATTTCAAGCGAATAAGGGGCCAATCCGAATCCACTGGTCCCCAATGAATAGCTCATGAAAATTTGTCTTGGGTTCGCAATGGCGTCGGTCCTAGAGCAATCCTCCCATCTCCCCCAAGTATTTTCAGCGGTGCAGCTCCGTAATTTTAATTACCGATCGTCTGGAGTGGTGTGGCGTGGAAAGCAAAGATACATGAATACACGAACGTTGCATTTTCCTTTTATCATTAGACGTGGGATGTCACTATAAAACGAGCAGGGAAACAAAACGAACTAATTCGTGATCTGCAGATAGAAGTTAATGAATAACCATGACGTGGAAAGTGTCTTGGCTCGCGAATGTGATCGATTTGAGTCGACTTTGCAGGCAGGGGGTGAGGCAAGGATGCGGAGGATCATCGGCGGTGAGCGGCGCTCAGGATCGTAAAGACAATTACGAAGCAATTAGGCAAGGAGAGAGCGCAGGGCAGCACAGGACTCGGCGAGCAACACTGCCAACGCCGATTTATTGGCCTCGTGGTCGCCAATAAGATTCACGTAAATCCCTATGGCGACCACAGCAGCGCAGCGGCTTTAAGTAGCAAAAGTCGCCAGTGCCTTCTGCCGCGCTCTGGCCGTGCCCTTGTAGCTTTTCCTCCCACGTGGGGCCGAGGCCACCGCTGCACCGCCACCTTACTCCCCCAAACCTAATTCTTTTTTCAGAAGACGTGAGTGCTATTAGATTACGGGAGGGATTAGGCTTTGCTTTATTCACGACAAATTGGGAGAGCTTCGTAGAGAGCCCCCAGTCGGGTGAGCCGACTCAAGCCCAGCCACTGTTTTCAACACGTTTTGTGGTTCTTTTTTGGAACATCACTCCGGCGTCCCGCACTTTTTGTTTCATTCCATTAATTCTGCACACTTTTTTCTCCTTCCCTCCCCTCAACTTCCCCCAGCTCCCTGAGATTTATGCCTCCAGTTTAATTGGCTTGAGTACTGTGCCATTCTCCTTGCTCCACCCCTTCCTCGTCGGCGCTGAGCTTAGCTCACCCTTCAACTCCGTTCCGTTTCGTATCTCCAGCCCAAGAAACATCGTATCTAAGCCGGCCACATTTTCCCAAAACCTCTAATCCAATTCAGGCATTTAAAAAGATACATAGGCTGAATGGAAGTCAATGAGGAGGGCAACGCATCAATAGAGTGGCCTGGTTATCCAGGCCAACGTGGTTCGTCAAGAGCACCATGCGACCATTACGATGACCCTCCCCCCTCCTCACCTCATGTCGCGGTCGCGTGCAAACTTCGTAACCATTAGTTGAAGGCCCGTAAATAAAGCGTGTTGATTTAGGCAAGGAATGGAAGAATTTCTGTGCGATATTCTGTGGTTCGCAGGCCTCGTTAGGACTGTGCTTTGCGTGCGGAGACCATTTACATTCTTAATGAAATGGAATCCCAAACGGTGGTGTGCGATGCAGTGAAGCACCGCACCGCAGATAGGAAGTCTTTTAAAGCATATAGAATCTTTCGCACGATGCTCATTATGAATCGGCACGCACGCTTCGATGCTCATGTTCAAATAATACTGTGGCGTCCGCACCCGACACTGACATATTTGGATGATGTGTTGCAGGTGCCAACGGCTTACGGCGGAGAGGAAGACAGACGTATACTCGTTACCAGACGCTCGAACTAGAGAAGGAATTCCACACAAATCACTACCTGACAAGGAGACGAAGGATCGAGATGGCACACAGTCTGTGTCTCACCGAAAGACAAATCAAGATTTGGTTTCAAAACCGAAGGATGAAACTGAAAAAAGAGATTCAGGCCATCAAAGAGCTAAACGAGCAGGAGAAGCAAGCTCAACTCCAGAAGGCGTCTGCAGCCGCGGCGGCAGCTGCCCAGAACTCAGAGCCCAACTAGGGACTGTTGCTCCGGAGGTTGGACGACCTCCACAGGTTGGACGAACTCCAGAGCGACTGCCTACCCCTACGGCCGGCACCCGCACCCGCGCCGCCCTCCAGTTCGGCTCCTCATGGTGACGCTCCTTCTCCTTGGGCGTAGCTAGTCTTTCGTGAGGATTCAAACTAGACACTTGACCTGTCACACGCCATGATTATGGCGCGGTACGGTTGGTACTTCATGGTTCATGGTGAAAGACATCAATGAACGAACCAAAGTAGTGTAGCGCTGCGAGACATGCTTTTTATGTAATACTCTTATCTTACGGTAGGCAACAACCTCGAGAACCGTTATGTTTTTTTTATTATTTTTTTTTAATAAAGGCCTAGGCTATGTTCCTGTGTGATGTTTCAGCAGTGATATTTCCAGGTGAGATAAGCCTACAAAAGAAGAAACTACTATGTTTTACGGTGTGGAAAACAACGCACATATCGTTGATATCTGACGTCAATGAAAGTATTTTTTAAAAATTTACGTGTTCGTATTTATGTGTGATGTTCATAAATTGTACATAATGCGCAAATGCAATCCGAGTTCCTAAAAATATTCTACAAATGACACAACTTTGCAAAACTGAGTGGAGTGGCAGCTGTGTTCATTTCTCCTCTCTCTCTAGCTTTTGTTTTTTCGAATTCCAGTAAGCTGGTGGTGTTCCCAAAGCCCACGACGTAAGCTTACCTGTCAGCCCACTCTAACTTCCAATCCCTCCCCAACTCTCACCCCATCCTCGCGCGCCTCGTATACTGTCACACTTGTCCGTCCGTTCACGTGCTGACATCGAAGTATACTAAAGTAACCAGATGAATTTATATAGTATTGATCTGTGAAAGTAGATTTACAAATTAATGTATAAAATGATCTTTCTACGACCCATCCTCTACTAGTCAGAATACCAAGATATTCGTTTCTACTTTTTTTAACACCGTATTTCACTTTGTATGTTGCTTCGACAGGGGTGAAAGTGATGTACTTGGTAGAAAACCTTAATATTATAATGCCTTCTCAGTTGTCGTATACTCTTTGTCGAAGAAAACTTTATTGTGTCGAGCTTTTGATTTCAAACCTGACCCTAGAACATTATGAAATTATTTGCATATGCTGTTTAAAGTACCCTACCACACAGCTATGATGCACCTAAATGAACAAAATAAAACTTTGTTCGTGCTTTTCCTCATCTTTTTTTTACTTTATTTAATTTTTGCTTTTTCTCTCGAAGCAGTTGATAATATATAGAGTATTTGTATAGATAGATTTATATACGTACTAAATTTCTTTATTTATGAACGTTGTGGCATAGATATTTAAAGTTTTGCGGCAGTATGCAATCATATTAATATATTTTATGTGTGTAAACATTGTTTTCTTTTCTTGTTATTTTTTTTCTATTCTGAAGAAATGAGGCACTTAATTATCTCGGATCAGCGCAAATTTTCTTGAAGCACAAAACTTTAAACATGTGTATAGAACGTACCCATGTATTTATGAACCGCAGTTTCCATATATACATTGCATGTATGTAAGCCGTTTGAAAGACATTCTTCACCGTTTGCCCGAAAGCTTAAAATAGCGACAATGGAAGACACTAGCTCCGTCGTACTAAATCCCTTTTCAGTATGTGCCTTTAATGAGCAGGGCTGTTGAGCAGATCATTTTTCAGGTTTCCAGAAGCTTTGTAATAGGTACTTTAACCGCATTTTCTTCCCCTGTAATTAACTCCAATAAAAATAATAAAACTAGCGCACCGCGCTCACTTAACGAAAATAAAATGCGGTGTACCAAGTTACGAATAAGTACGAAATCGCCTTCCCATACAAAAGTAAAGGAAAAAAAAGGATTTCGAAGAAAATCACGTTTAGCATCTGGAATTCTGAATTTTTTCTGCTTTAGCTCGTCCCACATCGTGTCGTAGGCATTGATGAAACAGGTACGATTACTTGAAACCATTGCACTAAACTTAAGATTGATTGGCATAGCAACTAGTCTAAATTATCAATGTATACTGTTGGTTGACGGAGCAACCCGATTTTTTTCGTACAGCTAAAACGGACACTTAGTTGAAAGTACTATTCCGTGTAGCCTAGGCCTATTACAGTACCCACTCTATCATAGCCTGTTCTCCCGAAGATTGACCTAAACACAAGGGTCATATTAGGGAAACGAGCTAAGTACGTGTATAGAGTGATGGGAGTGCTTATTTATATAAAACATAGTCTCGTAATTTGCTCATCGTTAGGCATGTTCATTTTATTGCTGTAAAATGAATGGTGCAGTTCCAATGCAATGTTTACTTACATTTTGGCTGTGTCTGTTGTTTGTTTTAATTACTTTTTTATTTGTTTAATAGCCTTAGCCCTAGTATAGATATGGACCGTAGTTATTATTTGAACGATAACATGTTATTTAATTGTATTTGTATCATTCAATGTAAAAAAAAGAAACTGCAGTACGATAAGATAAGACAAATAGGCTATTCAGTGTTGATTGAATTGTGTGGATCTGAAGGTGTGAACTCGCATTTCATTTGTATACGATAACTTGGATAGTACAAGTTAATTTATAAGGGGAAAATAAAAAGATACAGAGATACGAAGAAGTATGTTAACATCAATGCAACCTCATTCCCTTACCGACACACTGCAACGGCACGTGTGTTAAATTAACACACTTGGTCCCATTTACCCAACATTAACACACTTGTACCCGACTTGAACACACTTCCGCGTGTGTTTAATAAACACACTTGACGTGTGTCA
>Ga0058701_10003170_pt1 | contig 12892 bp, 7 predicted proteins | sample AgamicOrMae_FD_97039 | JGI IMG/M metagenome (GOLD analysis project Ga0058701, IMG submission 97039) | Agave microbial communities from Guanajuato, Mexico - Or.Ma.e | ecosystem: Host-associated > Plants > Phyllosphere > Phylloplane/Leaf | place: Guanajuato, Mexico | collected 2012-06-04
CAAAAAAAGAAAAAACCCTTGCAAATTAAGCTAAAAATTTGTGCCGCCATAAGACCACGTGTAATTTTAAAACTCTCCCTGACCATTTTTTTCCGAAAATAGATCGGTGACCCCTCTTTTTTAGTGACGTTACAGACGCACTTTAATAGAAAGAAAACCAAGAGACCACTTATATCAATTTTTATTGGCTTGACTCTTAGCGCTCGGGCATCCTTAAATGAGCGCGTGCAGAATGTTTATTTTTCTCTGTTCGATATTTAAAGCAAACGATTTTCATTGCTGCGTTTTTTTGAAGTGTACAACAGTCATTATTATAAATAAATTATATAAGCACTATTTATCTGTACAATATATATATATATATTAAAAATTTTATTTTCAGTAATTCAATCCTCGTACCATCTTGGTTTCCAGTATAAAGCCGAAGGGGGTCCGATATTGTATCCCCTATATGAGGATCCCCAAATAGGGGATCCCTATAAATGGGGAGATTTCGGACCAAATGAGGGTCCTCTAAATGAGGATCCCCTAAATGAGGATCCCCTAAATAAGGGATGCCCTAAATGAGGGTCCCCTAAATGAGGATCCTCATTTTTGGTCCGAAATCACCCTATTTATGAGGATCCCCTATTTGAGGATCCTCATATAGAGGATCCTCTAATAGGGGATCCTCATTCAAAATTTTCCCATGGGAATGTGTCAAAAGAGATGTAACCTTTATAATAGACATATATTTGCTGAAGGAGTATGAAAGTTCCCATTGCTTGGGCAGATGGTTCCCATAAAAACGAATGGTACAACCAAGTGGTATCGTATTGCTGGAAATGTTTACACTGAATATCAGGATATCAAGGATATCAGCCGGATATCAGAGGTCTATTAAACGGATATCAAGAAAAAAATGACCGAATTTCAATTAAGTATCTGACGATTTTTAGCAGAATATCAAAAATATGTGCTGGCTATGCCATGATATTAGATATCAGTGGACTGTTGTCAAAGAGTAATACACTTGGGAAATCGCTGAAAACAACCATGTTTATATCGAATCCAACAGCCAGAAATGAAGGATATCAACCGGATATCAGCAGGATATCAAGGCCTTTTGTACACCGGATATTATCGTCACTCCTTGGGTGTAACTATAAAATATTTTGCCGACAGGAAGCGGAACTCCGCCTTTCTCTGGCGGAAGACATTCCCGTTTTAGAAGCGGACGAATTGGTGGAGTCCGAAATGAGCGGCGGTGCGGCCAACACCGCCAGCGCGGCGAGCGCGTCGGTGGTCCAGGCCGCGGAGCCCGCGCAGGTCGCCGTCGTCCAGGAGACGGAGGCGGAGCACTCCGCCGTCGAGCTGCACACCGAGCAGAGCCAGGTGGCCGTCGTGCGCGAGCCCGAGCCCACCCAGGTCGCCGTCGTGCTGCAAACGGAGGCTGCGCACGCCGCCGCCGTCCTGGAGGCGAAGCCGGCCCAGGTTGCCGCGGCCGCGGCCGTCGTCATGGAGAGCCCTCCGGCGCAGGTGGCCGTCGTGTCTCAGTCGCCGCCGCAGTCCTCGACGGCCACCCTCGATGAGAGCGTCGACGACGGCATGGCGGCCCTCAAGGCTCGCGCGCTCATCGAGTTCGCGAAGCGGAGCGCGGAGTACCTGGAAGAGGAGCGGCAGGAGGAGGTGCGGGCCCGCGCGGCGCCGCTGCCGCTGCCGCGCCGGACCCGGATGCAGCCCGCGCGCGCGGCATTGCACAACATGGCAGTCACGCCGTCCGTCTTTGACGCCGCCTCTTCGACCCCTAATCCGTCTCAATCCTTCTTTTTTGGCACACGTTCAACTGGACGAGCGGTAAGCCATCACCAACTGATCCTCTTCTGCAGAGATTTCAAGACCCATTCGTGCTTCCAGATCTGCGCGCTTTTTGCAAAAGGTTGCCACTGCTAAAACCTTTACGCGGTATTTATTTTAGGATGAAAGGTAGTACACAGGATTGTTTATCGTTAAGGTAACATGAGAATACACATGAATTACAAGAAATATTATACCTAGGATTGCATAGAGATCTCGTTTAAGATAAACACTGAATGGGGTCAAGTACCGATGTAATTCATGGAAGTACAGTACATAGAGATCACATGTAATCACTCAGACAATGAATGGAATCGGCCCAACATGCTATTTCGTGGTATCACATAGGATTACGAATAAGATAATTTTATTACAAAAATTGACATTAGATGACAAGGCCTTTTATACATGGTTGTACCCGAGATGACTTAACACATTCGACTCGCTACCAGGAGTATTTTTAGAAAATTGCTAGTATCGATTTCGACCCACAAATAATATTCCCTTATCGTTCGTATTTTTAGCCAACATATAAACTTTGCCTAACTCGTCGAGTTCGAGTCTCCATAGTACGAGATGCTCAGTACATAATAAAAAAGGGGAATGTCTATTGACCCGACTGCCCCATTTAAATCATATTAGGTTGGGTTCCGTGCGTTCAAGTCACCTCCCATTTAAAATGCACTGTGTTAGTTACGTGTTCAAGTCTCCGTACATTAATTGCATTTCGGGTCAAAAACAACACCCTAAAAAGAATTCTCCAATGTTGTCCCATAAGGAACAATGTATACGTGTTCTCGATAGTACGTAACTCTCGATAGTGCGTATTTTTTCCTCGGTCCCTTGGATGACGTATTATTGAGACTTGACTGTATTTGTTAACTATTTTATACCCAAATTTTTGACTAGAAGTAGTACTGCAAAGTTTGTTTTTAAGCTGTCCCCAGATTGAAACTCTAGACAAACAAAGCGCTTTCTAAATGGTGATGTCCGTTTTATTTTCCAGATCGATTTCGAGTCGGATGTCGCCCCCCAAATCGAACGCTCCATCGATAGTGTCCTGGACGCGCGAGCTGCGAGACTCCAGCGGCTGGAGGAGCAGGCGCAACTTTTAGCCAACCGAGTCAGCAGCACAACCCAAAGGAGTCAGATTTTGTCTTCGCGGCTTGAAGAACTTCACGAACAGTACGGTCCGGAAAGTCCGAGGCGGACTCGTAACCGGCCCGCCTCGGCTCAGGACCCACCCCAAAGTACCGCCTCAAATCTCTCCTCACTACCCCCTCCTCCGCCACCCATGCCGGAGTTTCTACCCTCCATGCGATTGCCTACTGAAATTGATCCCTCCGACCAGGGTAGTCCTGATGAGAATGGAAGTATCGGAAACTAGTTAATTTGCTGCTTTGACGGAGCAAGAGGTAGCACAAGCTTGCTAGAGCCCCTGGGACTGTAAGGTTAGGCAACCGCGACACTTGCAAGTAGTGCGTGTTTCCTAATCTGTTGTGGTCAGGCGCTACTAGGAAGCTAAGGATGGAATGAAACCGAAGCGCGCGAGAAGGAAAGGCGGCAATGTGCTACTGTTGGTCTTCCTTCTGATAAGGCTGTGAGCATTGTGTTATATCTGTCTTGGTAGTGTGGATTCCAGTTATTGTAAAGTTGATCTGCTCTTACTGCAAAGTTACCGCAATTTTGCAGGGGTTCCAGTTACTGCTAGAGGGATCTGCTGGTTCGGAGACGTTTCTTAGAGTCTTCTTTGTGGTTTTTACCGGACCGATTTTTATCATTCTAAAAATAAGATCACGGGAATACACTCACGATCCAATTTTACGATCAGTTCAACAAACAGAAAGTTCTGTTTTATGTGCCTGACACTTAAGTTAGATTTATTAATTAATCTTTGAATCTAACGTAGAGACGTACATGGTTGAAGGCAAGCCTATTTGCTGCAGTGTTAGAAACTGGGTCGAACCGAATGAGACGTAATTGTAAGACTTGCTTTACTTTGAAGTCTATCATCGAAGCGGCCTCTTGGCAGTCGAAACTGCTGATTGGAATCCACCGCGCCATTTAGTCCTTGGAGAAACACTTACCGACTTTTCCCATCTCTTGTTACAGAGGACAACTTATCCTGCCGATTGTAATTTTTAAACGATTTAGTGTAGATTAGGGGTGCAGAATTGTAAGGATAGCTCGTTACCAGACGATCCTTTGAAAGATTGGTCTGACATGATATAAGTCAAGTATTATTTGTTTTCTAATGTCCAGAATAGGATTAGGATAGTGTTAACAACCGTGTTGACCTAATTGATATGGAGTGATGCTTTCCATCCGAGCAGTACTCGGATTCCATATCACTCTAGTCGGTATGAAACAATGACATTTTATTCTTCAGGAATATGGAAGAAAACAGTTTCATGCGGGTTCAAAAAGTACAAAGTGCTTTTTGCAGGATTTTAAAATAGCCATCGTTTCGATTTCGGTTCCACATCGTTGACCTGGTTTGATTCCCTTTCGTTCGTTTCTCCTTTGTAAATGGTTTCATCTTGGTTGGTTATACAATGTTTGTTCCTTAAGCTCAAAATTCGCTAATGATTATGCTCGGAATGTAGCTCTTCTAACGTTATAATTCAAAGAGAATCCTTGGGAAAACAAAGTACCGGTATTTTAAGCAGAACTAACACATTACCCAAAAATATAGAGTAAATCTGTAATCCTTTTGTAAGTGCGATTGTTTTTGCATGAGACTGATTCATAGCAAAACTGGACTATGGTTTAATGACCATGGTATGTTTGTACAAAAACTGTACCTGCATCTTTGCATTATTGTCGACGGTGACATTGTGCTGAAGTTATTTTTCCATAATGTACCACACAAGTTTCCAAAGAAGTGTCCTTTTTACTTATCCTGGAAAGCTTGCTGGTCCCCACCCCAAAGGGATCTCAGTCTTTCTTCATAGAGGGAGCGTATCGGACCGGAAGTGCTGCGCTGGCGGGACGCCGGTATTCCCGCGCGCGGGAAACGACGAGGTAGCGATGTCCAATAATGTCATATTGGGCCGTCGCACCGCTTCATGTCGTAAATGGAAAGTACTGTCCTGTGCGGTGGCATCGATCAGAGCTGATGCGCTTCGCTTTCGGGGTCATTGGGTCAGTATTGGGTCGTTATGACAACCGGCCAAACATTAAATGAAGTTAGCTGGTCACTCGAATAGCCTTTCGTGTTTCAACGAGGGCTGGTTAGTCTTCTCTTGTAGAAAACGTGTGCGGGTCTCCCGCATTCCGACGCAGTCACGGCTACAAATAACAAAATGGTGAGTAGCGGTAGCAAGCTGCGCCTCAAAACCTCAGGTTTCAACCGGCGTGGAACGAATAGGGATTGAAATAACCAACAAGCTCGCTGTAAAAGATCGTCAAAAATAACACAAGATTCGTTTTTCTGCTGACTCCCACGGCAATCCTCTCTTTCAACGATGGTTTGATTCCGGCTGTTTTGTTAAAATCTAAATTACATACCCGTATTAATATTTTGTGTTTCAACTTGTTGTGTTCCACAAGCGGCCAAATAAGACTTACCACCAAAATTTTAGATATTGCTCTCATTTGACTGAAGGAAAAGTAAGCGCTTGTCTGTGGCATACCGGTACACTTGCGTGCATTATCTTGAATTTGATGCTCGCCGGTTTTAAACCTCATTTTCCTAAATGAATGTTTTGAATAGTGAGTTTTGTCGTTCTCATAAGTATTATTTAGAAGTCTGTCTCGCTTTCGTTTATCCATCCCCGGTGGTGATAATGATAGCTAAGCGTTTGACGGGGTGAAAGTCCCAAATCGACCAATTTACGGCATTCTGAATCAACCAATCTATCAGCCTTGGAAATATGTGCATCGGGATACGGTACCGGACGCCGTTAGTTTTCCTGTTAATGTTAGTATTTTTTTTTTCGTTTTTATGTTTTTGTTCGAAGTGCGAAGTGATACATGTAGCTCTTACCGACCGAAAACCATGGTGTATGTTTTGCTTTTAATGTGTATTAACACGGCATAATGATACTGTTAGAGAGTAAGCCCGCGGCGTTTTTATCCGTCCAAGTCATGTTTATATCAGCGGAACTGTCGAAATGGGAGGATATGAGACCTGAAGGATCGATTCTTGACGACAGTGAAAGCGTTAAAAGATGCACACCTTCTCACGGTACAAATTGATATCCGTTTTAAAAGGTAGAAAGAAACCCTACAATTCATCAACTGACAGCGCCAAACCGTCCTTACCGTATACACTGGTACATTTTCCCCAAGAAACATAAAACCTCTAATCAATGGTTTTGTTTGATTGAACTGCTGATAACAGTTCGATCCCGCGTGTTATTAGTATTTAGTTTCCCGATCGATAGTCGCTTTGAGCTTGATAATTTAGAGAATATGGCCGAGTATAACAACGCGGTTCAACCGTCAAGCTCAGCAGTAAAGAAATAAAATCTCTACGCTTGTATCACGACACGTATACTAATTCATAGCCGCAGTGGACTTTCAGCCGCCATCGAAACAAATCGATTTATTTGATAAAAAAAGAGGAAGAATTATAAGGTTGAAGACCGGTCACCATTGAGCGCAAACTCATCGGATATTCACGACAAAGGGCTTTTATGGTGCGTGGTCAATGATCAAATCACGCACACTGTCGGTGTTCCCGTTTTGTTAAGTGATAACCATACCTTCTATTCAGTTTTGCCAAATATGAAGGACGGAAAGCCGAAGGTATACTGTAAATTTGAAACGTTTCCATACTCTGTCACTTGCGTTCCATCTTTGGTCATAGAGCGGAGCAACATTGAAGCGCGGTATTTAACCTAGATAAGCCAAAACTAACCTAACCTATCGTCGGCAAGGTTGATGCCGAGTAATCCTCAGTTGGCGACAGTGGACCGTAGTGATTGCGAATAAGCCGCAAGACACCTAAGCCAATATAACCTACGCGGTTCTGTGTCGTAAAATCCTCATGAGATAAAGAAAGATTAAACCCAGGTGGAACACATTCGATAGAAAATACAATGATTGATACTTTTGCTGCTTAAAAAGCGATTCTTTGGAAGGTATTTTCTAAATAGAAGTTCAGGAAGTGTTCTGATTGCAGCGGGAATGCATCTCCATTCACATCGGGCAAGCCGGTGTGCAGATGGGGGGGGCTTGTTGGGAGCTCTATTGCTTAGAACACGGAATTCAGCCCGACGGACTAATGCCAGCAGATACGACGTTAGCTTCCGAAGCCGACTCCTTCAACACGTTTTACAGCGAAACGAATGCAGGGAAACATGTCCCGCGAGCGCTTTTTGTGGATTTGGAGCCCACCGTTGTTGGTAAGGATAGACAACCCACATGACGCGGTTGCGCGCTTGGTAGCCTAGCGTCCAGCTAACGAGATCCTCTATGTTGCAGACGAAGTTCGAGTTGGAACTTACCGCCAACTTTTTCATCCTGAGCAGCTGATTACAGGGAAAGAGGATGCTGCAAATAACTACGCCAGAGGTCATTACACGATCGGTACGTGTTATTTATTTAACGGTCGTTTCGATTTTTTTAAATGTTAAGATTACCCCGCTGTGCCGATGAGAGTCCATTAGAAGTCATATAACATTCCAAAGCGACGGGATTTAACGCTGTTTATCAATAGCCAAGCTTAGCTCGCGTGATCTATAAGCTTTGTAAGCTCTTTAGCATAAGTTGATTTAGGTCTAAAATAATCTGACTCGAGAAGAGGGTTTCGCACACTAATTCGTATTGAAGCGGTTAATGCTATTTCCAAGCGAAGGCTTATCTAAGCTTGGTTATTCTTGTGAAAGAATACCCCGAGTTATTCTACAAGATAAAATGTGCTAACCAAAAGCTAATTGTAACACTGAACTGAACTGACATGTGGCTTGTCTGTAGACAGACAACTGTGTGCACTTTAGATATTGAATATACGCGTCTACCATGTGTTGTGGAAGCACGGTAAAAGGATGCAGCGTTGTTATTGGGTAAAATAAGCCGTTGATCGGTACGACTTAAACGCGCAAACTCATGTTGAATGGGCACCATTAGCATTATTTTAATTCTTAATTATCTAATTACTTAAATTTTAAGGAGGTGGTGCTTTGCAATAAGTATGAATTATTGAAGATTTCAACGCACGGAAAGAATTTTTCCTCTTATGTTTCAAACGGAACTCGTGGTTAAGTCCAAGAGTTGGATTTCTGATTCCATTTTTTTTCTTATCTCTGTACGGTACTACCATTGATTTTTTTTTAAAGAATATGATGTACTATCGCGGACAAAAGAAACGGAACAATCACCAAGTTTCCTCTTTTTCTAACTCTCGTAACTTTTCAACCCGGTGAGGTATTGCCCCGAATTTTCGACTAAATATAGATAAACATCAAAAGAACAAGTGAGGAAAATTTGTTTCGTTTTACGTCAGTCGATTAAAAAATTGTGCCAATTTTAAAATGAGGAAATCGAAGAGGTGTTCCGTTTCTTTTGTCCGCGATAGTACCGGTACTGTGTTCTTGCAATATACCAGCATGAGAAAAAGTTCATTCCATAGTCGTGCAACTTGAAGCAGTCTTAATCATTCGATGTAAATGTCCTCCGTAGACGATGTAGGCCTACTTAACGACAAAGTAAACATTTTTTTCCAGGAAAAGAAATTATCGACGTTACTTTAGATCGTATCCGAAAGATGGCGGATCACTGTCACTGCCTTCAAGGTTTTCTCATTTCTCACTCTTTCGGTGGAGGAACCGGATCCGGGTTCGCCTCTCTACTTATGGAACGACTTTCTGTAGATTACCCAAAGAAGAGCAAACTTACTTTTTCTATCTACCCTGCACCTCAGGTAAACGAAACGCGCAGTACCTCGAATTGGTGATTGCAAGTAAAGTTCCTGCGCCGCGGGACCGAAAGGGGCGGAGTCAAGATGAGACTAGCACATGGGAGGGGGTAGTCTAACAGCTTCTTGATCTGTTCCTGATCTCGACGAACCAAGGACTTCGCTCGGTCCAATTTCTTTGACAGATTAATAACTATCTGGGTCGTTTTTGACCCTAAATTAATCTCACTGAACAGCAAAAGTTCACTCTCATTTCAAATTGTACCAGAAAGCAGAACTCTCAGGGCGTACCGGCAACTAGCGCACGTATGGGAAAACACGGGTCCTTAACGCGAGGTTTATACGGTTTGCAAAGGGGTAAAGCGCGCTTATTCCGTGCGTATTTTTCTTGCGGTACTCTGCAAGTTTGAACAGTTTTAAAAGTTTGGTTTAGCAGCTCAGCTGCGAATTCTCAAATGTTAGTTCAGTTGAAAAAAAAATTATTTCTTGAAGTTTATTTGAAACCTATTGCAGGTGTCTACCTCGGTTGTGGAGCCCTACAACGCAGTACTTTACACCCATCCAACCTTGGAGCATTGTGAAGTTGCATTCCTTGTCGACAACGAAGCCATTTATCAGATCTGCAGAAATAAACTGGGCATCGAACGTCCGGGATACAGAAATCTGAATAGGCTTATAGCTCAAATCGTATCAAGGTTAGTATCACGATAAAAATGGATAGACAAAATGATACCGGTAAATGACTTATACAGTATGTTCCCAGTATCACCGCTTCTCTTCGCTTTGACGGTGCGCTCAACGTAGACTTGACGGAATTCCAGACCAATCTGGTACCATATCCGCGAATCCACTTTCCCCTGGTTAGTATATATATTCTCAAGCCCGCAAGAGTGTGTGCGGTAATGTTCTGTTTGCAGGATTCAGTCTTAGTTTCAAAGGTTACATTTTCTACTTCTTGTGATCTACCGACCGCGCATCAACCATTTCTCATATTAAGTAGGTTTGGTTAACTTACGTCGGGTTGCGTGCATCTCTTCGCAACTGCGGCTGTCGTTACACCTGATGGCCTTGGTTTTAAGTTTGGATACGCGACCTGTGCCTCGCTCAGTTATCGCTCCGCTCGAAGCGCTGAGTTCGATATGAAAAATGACTAAGCAGAAATGCAACTCTTTTGTGGCGATTGATGTTTTTTTTCCGGTGGATGTGTTGTTTGCAGGCAACGTACGCGCCCGTTCACTCTGCCGAAAAAGCCGGTCATGAGCACATGACAGTCGCGGAAATCACCAAGTCTTGCTTTCAACCGAATCACCAAATGGTGAACTGCGATCTGAGGAACGGCAAGTACATGGCAGTGTGTCTGCTGTATCGAGGCGATGTCGTCCCAAAGGATGTCAACGCGGCCATCGCAGCTATCAAGAAAGAGAAAAGCATCCAATTCGTCGAATGGTGTCCTACGGGCTTCAAAGTGGGCATCAACTATCAACCTCCGACTGTCGTGCCAGGCGGTGATTTAGCGAAAGTCCAGCGCGCCGTTTGCGGCCTGTGCAACACTAGCGCCATTGTCGATGCTTGGGCCTCACTTGATTATAAATTTGACCTCATGTTTGCCAAGAGAGCTTTTGTCCATTGGTATGTCGGAGAAGGCATGGAAGAAGGTGAGTGTTTTGATGATGGGGAGGTATGTATAACTGACTTCAATTAACGATGTGATTTAACGTTTTAGGCGAATTCGCTGAGGCCCGAGAAGACTTGGCGGCTCTGGAGATGGACTACAGGGAGGTCCAGGAGGATGCTGTGTCTGAAGAAGATGAGGAGCAGTAGATGAAAATGGGACCAAATGAATCTACTCGTTATCAATTGTTTTTTAATGTTTACCGGCTATAACTTCCTTTTTAAAGATATTTAAGATTTTTTTGCTATATTTGGATAATTTTCTTGTTGAGTATCGAAATAACAAAGCTCGATAGTGCGTGATTCTCGATAATACCGGTACGTGATTTTTCCTCGGTCCCTGAGACTGATCACCATCTACCGTAATCCAAGTAATTGTGAAATAAATAAGCTATTTCCCATTTAGGTTTTTTTCTTCTTTTTTTCTTCTTTTTTACTTATGTTTTGTGAATCATAAACTTTCCATTTTGTGCTAGGTGGAAGAGTATGATCGATTCTTTAAATAATTCCATTATTTAATAAATCAATTCTTTGACATTTTTTTATCGCCACTAGTTAAAAGACGGCGTATGATCATGAAACGGCTTGGAGTATCGAGGTACCGTGTGTTAAGTATATCAGGTTAAAGTCGATGGATGGTCATATTGGAACAACGCGCGTGCTCAAAAAATTGAAGGGATACCATAGGATTACTTTCTCTTCCTTTTTCTGCACGAGGACTTATAAGCGAAGACCCAAATTTTCGAATGGATGCCTGATTTTCTCAGTGGACAGAATGTTTTTGTGGGTACTTTCGTCCCATCCAATGACTCTCTCTTTGCGCGATTTGAAAAACAGCGCAAAAGCGGCCGACTGAAGCAGCTACCAACGCCCTCTTGTGAGCTTTTGTCGATTCAACTCGGATGTCAACTGTCAACTCAAGAGAATCCACAGAATCCACCTGGAATCCATCTTGCGTCAACTGTTTCGTCTATGCTTTGGGTGGTTCGGAACAAGCTCGGAAGGATTTTGTCCAACGTGGTGTTTGACGTGTGTTGTTGTGAATACGTTTTAAGAATAAATGTATCTCGGAAATATTGTGCTTGTGCGCTTGTGTGAACTGTGCTCCGCTGTTGTACTTTTAAGGAGTGAATCAAGTTCGGCTGATTAAAAATCGTTTTTGACGAGAAAAACGCGTTGCGTTGGAGCTTTCTGTGACACTGTGGACCTCTTCAACCGTTGTGAGTACGATATCTCATCAATGTTTCATATTTCACGGCTTCTGGAATGAATTGATGCGCAATGATCAAAATTGATTCATTCTCCGAAATAATCCGTTTCATAAAAGTCAAGGTGAATGAAAGGATAGACTCGTGCCCGTTCTTTTTGGATATGCGCGGGGTAAATAACCTCTTTAAAGCATATACTCTGTCAGGAGAATCCGAATGGTAGGTATCTTGTCCACGGAAAAAATCTTCGAGCGATTAATTTGACATTTGAGTTTATACCTTGGCGATGATTTCTGGTCTGAGTCACGGGCCACCGTTTTTCGCGTCTCATTTACTGTAGGTGCCCATCTTGCCCCTTGAATTAGCGTTTGCTTCTGATAAGAGAACGAGGTTTAGATGCTTAGAAGTTCGAAATATTGCTAACCCCACCGTATGATAATAATCCGACAGCTCGTGTAAGTGATAGCCTTGTGCGGATAATGCAAGTTTGTTTGAAAGCCTATTTTCTCTCCGTCTGACAAGCGAGCCATCGAGATGGCTGCATGTAGCGGTGGAAGTAAAATAGGTCCAGACCAGAACATATCCGCAGTGGGCAGCTTACTGCTCTCTCCGTTTTAAGTAGTTGTGTTTCCCATTTCATTGTGTTCCACCCAGGCTCGCTGTAATGATTGAAACGACATATAAGCGCTGAGGTTTAGTTCGTTGTACTTTTCTTAACGTCGCGCTTTGTAAATCTGATGCAGCTCAGAAGTCAGCATCAAACTACAGACGGAAAGTAAACGGCCTTGGCGACGATAGGCCAGGTAAAGTTCAGTGGCGGATTTAAAGGGGCGGATAGGCATGCCATGTCCTCAAACTAGAATTTGGGAGAAAAGCAAGCTGCTTACCTTAAGACGCGTAGCATAAAAAAGATACACCAGACTAGACATTTTTGTTAATGGGGCACATGGTACATAAATACTGCATTGCATGTTGGAGCCTGTGAGCTTTTCAATATCCCAATAAGAGCAATGCATGAGCGGGCGCTAAAAGCGCCAAACAGCGAAAAAAGGGCGCTAATTAGCGCGCCCAAGCCAAAGCGGGCGCTAATTAGCGCCCGCTTATAAATTGGCCTTATGGAACGTTAAAGCTGTTGAAATTCTGCGCGACAACCCAGAACTAGAGCAACCTACAGTATAAGGTTGTAACAGAGCGTGGGACCTTGGGGAAGAAAAAGACAAAGAAGTACAAAAATTTCCTTTGAATCGTGGTGATAACAAACCGCGCCGTTGCGAACAGCTTTTTTAACCAGTGCCATTTCGCATAAAGTTTGCTC
>Ga0058701_10003171_pt1 | contig 12891 bp, 8 predicted proteins | sample AgamicOrMae_FD_97039 | JGI IMG/M metagenome (GOLD analysis project Ga0058701, IMG submission 97039) | Agave microbial communities from Guanajuato, Mexico - Or.Ma.e | ecosystem: Host-associated > Plants > Phyllosphere > Phylloplane/Leaf | place: Guanajuato, Mexico | collected 2012-06-04
AGAAATGGAAAAGAAAAAGATATATATTAATTTTTAAAAAAAAAGAAAAAAAAAAGATAAAAAAAAAACAGGGGTTAAAAAAACCCGTGGGCTCAAAAAAAAAAAAAAAAGAAAAAAAAAACCCTTCTCATTAATTTCAGACCAATAAAGAGATAAATACGACTTATTCAAGGCGACATACTAATTTATATCAGCTTTTTTCTAAAACGCTTCGGTTTTATGTATTTTTACCCATTGTTTTTGTTAAATGACCAGTGAAAGTTGAGTTGTAGGACCAAACTTGCAGTGTAAAAAAATCTTAAGTGTTGCCTTGCATTGCTACCTTCCGCTCTTCACCTTTCGTCGCCAAGCTGGGCAAAGCGAGGCACAAGGCACTAATCCTAACTCAACTTAAGTAAGCCGATCACAAAACCTGACGCCGCTTTCTTCTCGGCGGCAGCAGTCTACCCGCGAAAAGTAAGCGGCATCAACGTGACGACAGCCGAGCAGAGCTATATCAAAGCGTAGCACTAGGCACCAAACCAAATCTAGGCAAAACTACGCGGTTCATTGTATTTATTGTTTGCATGATCTCCCCTCTCTCTCTTCCAACCTCCGTTTTCTCGCTCGCTCAGGTCCACTATTTCTAAATGGGGTATCCGCATCCAATGAAAACGTTTCGAATTTTAAATGGCGGACCTGAACGAGCGAAAAAATGGAATTTGGGAGAGAGAGGGAAGCGTGCAAACACAGAATTAAGGTAATCGAATGTTGAACGAGGAATACAAAAGGTAGAAAATGCAACCTTTAAAAAATCCTCTTCATTCCAATAAAATTCCACAGGATTTTTCTGACAAGCTGATTTAAAGAACTTTTCCTTGGAGAAATATAAAAATTTTAAAGCGCTCAGATTCCAGGGTGGCCGCCGAAAAACTGGTTAATTTTTCCAAAACTTTCTCAGGTTTTTAATAAATCCCAAGTTTATTTTAGAGATAATATCAGTAGGCCTAATTACGGTAATATTAAGCACCATCTAAAGTTCGTTCATCTCGACGCACTGAATTTCAAAAATGAGTCAAGAGATGTCTTCCTTAACTTTCCGGAAATATCGTCACCTTTAACATGTATCCTTCACCGCGGAGAAAAATCCTCGACAAAATATCTACTAAAAGTCAACAAATCGATTGTTACGCAATTATTAATGGGCGATACTTACTGTGCAATGGATTCTTGGTATCTTTTCACCTCGGCACTTTCTTCGGGCGTAGTTTCGTCTCCACCATCCTGCAAAAAAAAACACCAACAAACGTCACAGAGGCACATTGTAATCAACTACAACCATATTAGTCCTTAAAAACCTTCCACACAACATCAAAACAACAAGACACTCTTTCATACTCTCAACCGTAAGACATATCTCAACAACACACAACGTCCTTATCTACCGCCACAATATCTTCCTTTCTAATTGAACAATATTTCGGTGCTCACTTTAAAATGTTCAGTATTTTAATTATAACATTCAATCAAGGATCAGATACTGTATAATCGAAAAAAAAAATTCAACAGTTTATTTTTTTCCTCGATTCAACCAAAATGAACCGTGTAGGAACAAAACAGATAGGAATAAATATTTTGATCTTTGATCAAATGCTTATAAAAACAAAAGATTTGCCAGAAGAGCAAGAAAGCCGTGAGAATACAACCAAGACGAGAAGGAGAGTATGTTTAGGGTGCGGAGAGCAAGGAGAACTTTTAAATGTCGGGCCCAAAGACTAGCACCGTAAACACAGCCTAAAGGTTGACCACCATAGACCAGCCACAATCACGCAAATTAAAACCAAGTAAATAACACTCTCGGGGATAAACTAATCATTAGCGCGGTGCACGATTCCTCACTAGTCAAAATTTTTTGTTATACAACTGTTCTCATTATTTTGCATAATTGAAAGCGCACAACTGCTCTTTGTGCTCGAAACGAAATCTTTTCAGATATGAGATGTATTAATATCAAAGTAAGCATCCTTCCACTGAAATTGGCCAAAAGAAACCTCTTGCACCTCTATTTTCACACGGTGTACGGTATGTCTTCAAAAAGTTCATCAGTAGTTTTTCCTCCTGCACCGCCTCGAAGTCTTCACAAGAAAAACTTAGGACAGCATAAAGGATAGGGATTTTAAGAAATCAAATTAACTTTGTTTATATGACCATTCAAGCATGGATCAATGACAAAGTATTACTGTAAGAACTCTTAGATTAAGAGACTTAAAAAATGTTTGGAAAAAAATTCTCGTACTTCTGATTTTTGTGCGCTAAATGCAGTGATATTACGGCACCTCCATGGCACTCTACCAGTTCCCAAACCTCAGTTTTTAACTGTACTAGTTCGACGAGCGTTCGAAATGTTGTTTTTCGTTGCAAATACCTCCTTAATTATTCGTCCGAAATGAATTGCAATGGCGGAATATTTTCCCTGGCCCCCGAAATATGTATCCAGGAATTCTTTTCATTTTCCACACGAAAAACAATCAAATGGTAAGACCTGGAAAAGGCAATTTGGCGATTCGAAACTGGTCTACTTCATAACTCCGCTTTGAGAACTGGTCGAGTCTTCCATGGCGGTGCCGATTAGATCGCCAATGCTGAACGCCACTTTACTGACAACGTACTGAATTCCCAGTATTTGTTTCCTGAGTATCTTATATTCGTATCTAAACGCACCTTTTCATATACATTCCGACCCAAACATCCCCCCCCCTAAAAAAATACCGGAACTAAAAAAATACGGCATCGAGAGGAGGTGAATGCATCACAATAATATAAGTAAAAGTTTTTCGCTGTTCAAACGTTAGAACAGTTATCTCCCATCTCTTACGTTCTTCCTTGGTTCAAACTTTCATTGCATCAAGAGAATTAACAAATGAATTCGGTGCCCTGTGCCTCGCTTCGTGGCCGCTCCGCTCGGTTTTCCGACAAACGGTGTGGCACAAGATTAGGAAAATCACACCTCTCAAATTAACAGAGCGAAAGGAACGCGCGAGTGGATAAGCGTGGCTTGTAAGCGAAGGAAGGCGTTTGAGCGCGTGGCTTACCGTTGGCAGTTCGCCGCTTTCTTTGCTCCCATCCGAACCCGGACTCTTCGCAGGAGGATTTTTCCCCTGAAAATTGTTATAAACCACATGCACCCAAAGTTAGAAATCGTCCACGCGAAGAGCAAAACACAACATGCTTAAAAACGCTACCTTCTCACGATAGAAATGGTACCACGTGCGTCAAGAGATGTGCCACACCTGGACTTTACCGTCCGAGAGTGGCACGACTTTTCATCTCAACTGCACCTTTTGTGTTCTGCATACAGCAAACACAGATATGATTGTATTTACAAAAGACAGAAGCACCATCCCTATGAATAGCATAATGTGCTACAGGAGAAAAACAGCGAGAAAATAAAGCGTTTAGCGAAATCATTCTGCACATGGTTTCGTAAATTTTAAAAAAAATAATTTTCATCAATGATTTTATGATTGGTCCTGTTGTAAAATGAATGTAAAAACATTAGACTGGATTTTATACACATTAAGAACCTCCGGTTTGAAACTTGGAAGGAAGAGACTGATGTGGTGATCTACAGTTCTTAAAAAACCGCATTAGACAAAGAAAGACGCATCCCAAAATCCTCATTCACGGATCATTATGTAAAAGATATAATTACATGCGGTAACTACTGCACACGATTAGTTCTCATTGAAATCAAACCATGCTAAAAAAAAACCAAAAAAAAACACTTACTAATCTTAAAAAATTACGGAGATTTTATATATATATATGTATATAAAACAAAAAAAAACCAACAAATCTTGAAAATAAAACTTGTACAACTCGTAAACTTTAAAATGAGTTTCATGTATCTTTAAAGCTAGCTGCACTCACGAAACGCTGCGTGAGCATTAAAAATGGAATACCCCATACCGAAATATTCATTTCAAAAAACGCATTCTGCTAATTTTCCCATGATGCGCTTTCAGCAGCAAAGATAAAGTAACGCTCATAGTTGCGTTTCAGTTTGTGTTTACAAGAAGGCGACTTTCTTACATAGTCATCTTAATATAAACTTCCTCGATACTGGCGTATTCCCCGACTTGCATCATGGCGACATAACGTCATCAATTCCGAGAAATGAAAAACCTGTCGCTGTCGCTACCTTCAGCTACTTATCTTATGGGCTACCGCGAAGACAGGTTACTCAGCCTCATTTCTGTAAACTAACCTTACTGACCGCTTGAAGGAACGCGGCCCGGCCGACCTTTTGTCTCTGCTGACTGACCAATAAATCCATTCTCCTCTTCTCACTCTCAATGTGTCTTCTGCGTTCTTCCAACTGCAAACGAACTGTCAGCAGCTCGGAACCCATAGCAGGACTGCTGCTCCCTCCGCTCCCTGAATCTCTCGCTGTATGATCTGCAAAAACATACGATTTCTCTGGTAAATTACGTGAAGATAACCGATTCGTGCTCAAAGGAATAGTAAAAGCCTTACTTAAATGATGCTCTGGGACTTTTTTCTTATATTTGAACTAGGTAAAATTCTTGCTTTGGATAAAGCTGAGGTCGTAATTGGGCGTAAAATACGCAAATTAAGGAGAGATTCCCGTCGATGACTAGATATTTGCAAAGAGTCACGAACAGCTCAATCAGGTGGAATACGGATGGCCAGTGAGCAAGGAGGGGTGAGGGAGCTCCGGCGTGCCCAAACTGGCGGCCTCCATGGATTTGGGTGGCGCTGCTCTATCTTTGGGCCTCTAGTTTAGGTTAGGTTGCACTATCAGCACGTCTGAAAAAAAGCTGACAGTGCACTGACAGTGCACTCACGGACGCAAAAAAAACGTTTCGACAAGAAAAACGTAATGAAAAGGGATTCGTGAACGCGGTCTTAACTGACCTGAGCTTGGACTTGGTTCGGAGGACGTGTGGCTTGACGTCTGTTGGCGCCACGTGGTCGTAGATGCGGCGGGGAGCGCCGCAAAAGTCGTTGTCTTCTTCTCCGAGTTGCCGATTCCGTTCGTTTTCGAAGGCGGTGGCGGCTCCTCGGAGGTATAGCCGATATGGATCCCTAGCGTCGACTCCTCCGCGCGACTTTTGTTGTTATACCTTGACAACTCTGCAAAGTTGCTCGATTGGATAGCTTCACCGTCGGTAACATCCTGTGAAAAGAAAACACGAGATTGATATTGATACTTTACCTAAGAAAACTTTATTGTTATTGTTAGTTTGACAGACTGAATTGTCCACCTCTTGTATTAAACCTTTTAACGCTAAACTGAGCGAGAAGTTAACTTAAACCCCTTTCAAGGTAATTCAACTGTACCTGCTCTAACCTCAAGTAACCTACCCGTCGCCAGCCTTAATTCTGGGCTGCTGCCGCCGAGAAGTAAGCGGCATCAAGCGTCCATTACGTTAGCCAGCGGTAAGTCAGGGCAGGTTAGATTGAAAGCTTTGAGCCTCACTCCACTCGGGTCAGTCTCGAAAGGTGAAACACCCTAGGTGGTTAATGCAACCTTCAAAATACTCTACACTCCAAATTTTTAAGTTTGAATTTTCAACCTTTTGGTTCAACCCCTAAGACGGTGAGCCGAGCGGAGCGAGGCACAAGCCACGTAAGCTAACCTAACTTAACCTAGGGTTACCTAATTAAACGGTCGCCAGGCCTGATGCCGCTTCCTTCTCGGCGGCCGATTTAGGGCCGCCGAGAAGGAAGCGGCATCAGGCTTGGCGAGAGCCGAGCGGAGCGATAGCGAAGCGAGGCACACGCGACTAACCATGGAGTTCTCCATGCTTTACCTAATCTTGGTAAACGGCAAGGGGCTTGGTTACAATAGGTTAAGTTAGATGCCTCTTGCCTCGCTCCGCTGTCGCTCCGCTCGATTTGACGACGAAAGGTTGAACTAAAAGATTAAAATTGCTACCTAAAAAAATAATTAGTGTACACAGAGTAGTAAGAAAAAGTCGGAAATTAGGGCGATGCGGCTTGAAGGACGCAAAAAAAAATATCAGATTGGAACGTGCAAAACTTCTACCATGCCGTGCAACAATTACAAGTGCACACAAGTTCATACGTGATAAATGGACAATATATGAGGGTAAAAACTTCGCATAAAGGTCACTCGCAGTGACAAAGGAATGAAACCAATTACAGGGTTGTTACGCATTCGCCGAAAAGAAACTTCCGGATTTCCCAAAATGAAATTAAGAGCTTTCATGGTTGCTTTAAAAACAGAAATTTACGGTTTGCTATTTTTTTTCCACCGACCTACAGTGTATTTTGATAAAATTACTTCAGCTCTAGGTTTATCTTCAAGATTCACATTTGAAAAATACTTTGTTTGAGTTCACGTAGGTTTGCAAAACACGGTACCTTACATGAGTTAACCTAGGTTCGGGTTACGTCTAACTTAAGTTTGCGTGGGTTTGCAAAAAAGATAGCTTGGGCTTGCAATATACCTAGTTTAAGTTAGTCTTCACCTAAAATACACCTTGCCTGATTGAATGTGAGTTTACGATAAATCTTGTCTAAGTTTACCTACATTCCATGAAGCCTAGTTAACATAAATTTGAATGAAAAAAAGAGACTTTTCCAAGCATGGAAGGGAATATATCTTTTTCTGGAGTTCCGAAGTCAACAAGAGCTCTGATTTTTTCAGCAAGAAGAGTTTTTTTCCGCTAAATTAATCTTGTTGTTAGTTTTGTTATTTTTTTTCCGACGCAACGAGATGAAGTAAAGCCACTTTCCCCGAGAGAAGATTTACCTTGTTAGAAGTTGCATGATTTTCTGTAAACAATGCTTCGAAAGCATCTATGTTAGTAGCATATATCACGAATATGAGTCGGTCGGTTAATTGGCTGTCGTTAGGGTTAACCTTAGCTGTGGTGGGGAACAAACCTGCTTGTAGGCCCGCTCCGAGGACTTCTCGGTGTCACTCTTCTCGTCGTGGGCATTCCAGGGTCCGTTGTGGTGGCTGCCGTTGCTGTTCAGAGTGCGTCCGACGTGGACGGCGGGCTCTTTGTCCGGGTTCCTCCCCAACAAGTGCAGATTTTCGTGCGACCCTCCAAAATTTTCCAACGTTAACTGCCGAACCCCATTGCAACGTAAGTGCTCACAAACACACACTACACTAAATACTGGTGTACATTTGAGCAGCAGCTACTTCTTCAACCCATTCCGGCCTGGCCTGTCATATATTAATGGCACGGCAAACGGTTCATGCAGTAATTTCTAGAGTAAAAAACGGGCAACGGTGATATGTTCACCCATCTTTCTCAAGAAAAGCTTAAAGAGTTTGCATTTGTAAGAACAATAAAAGCAAGATTTTTTGGCTTGAAATTCCGTAAAACGGTATTTTGGGACTGATATAGTCTTGCTTTAAGCAAAGGCAAGGTCGCACCTTTTCTCAAATTAAGTTGAGAATTTCCGGAAGGAGACATACACGTCCGCATACATTTGGAAAACAGCCAGAAATTGGGGTAGGGCAGGGTTTACCAGCCCAATATCATTGACTTTTAGTTTGAGATGTTTCAAATATCAGGCTATCGCGCTTTACTGATAATTTATAATTTAGCTAACGTAAAATTCTGCAGCACCGAAAGTATTTCCACGAGAACGGTCTAAAATGGATTGAGAGGATTTTTTTAAAGAAACAAAGCAAGTGCTTTCTTAACATTCACAATAAAAGCACAGTGATTCTAGCGCTCAAACAATAGAAAAAACTTCTGATCGAAAAAATAAAAAATAGTTTTAAATAATTAGCGTGTCAAAATAAATTTAAACACATATTACAGCTCAGAATTTACTGAATTTCCACACCAAAACCTAAGGCAAGTGTATCGCATTCAAACACAAACGCAAGAGGTGAACATTCTGAAACCCTCACCGCCCAGAGCCACTGTATGGAACCCAATATATTTCCTCATTGCAATGATTTACTCTTCAGAAAATCTAGTGATATTTTTAAGTCCTATGATAACACCTTTCCCAAAAAGTAGAATGGGTAGAGAATGCCCCGAAAAATATTATCGACGCTTGGTACAAAAATGTAAGCTACCCGGGTACAATACTTAAATACAGTAGCAAGAAAAGGTCCCTCCGGTTTTCACATTTGATACGACTTGTGTTCGGAACTGTAACACTGATATCAAAAGTCATGTCTTTTGAATCATAATGGGGTAACAAGACAGTAGACTTCGACTCAATATACCATTCCTCCGGATTTAAATCATCACCGCTCTAAGCTATTGAAACCTGTCAAAGTAACCCTACAAGTTTCCAACGGGAAATCACAAAACCTTCAAAATAGGACCTCTCCATATCCTCGCCGACTTTGCTTGTGTACAGGGCACACTTCTTCACTTTTTTGAGCTCCAAAAAACCGGGTGTGTCCTACTCAAGAGTGCGCTGACAGAAAGACAACAGAGGGAATTTCTGCGTACCGGTACATCAACATCAGAAAACCCAGGTGGGCCCTGTGCGGCGTACGCAAGCATGACACCCTAGTTACCCCAGCAAATACCGTAGATCAAATATAGATGAAACATGTCGACCTCTAATATTTTAATCTAAAGAAAGAAGGATAAAAATCCTCTATTCGCACTCAGATTCCCATAGAAATTGAATTGGGCCTGAGTAAATAGCTTGAGTTAGCTTAGGTTTGCAATACATCTAGTTTACGTTAACCTATGTTTGGTATACATCCAGCCTAACTTAAAAGTTGAGACTTGACGTGCGTTCAAATCTCCCCGTATAAATGCGTCCTATGCGTCCTTGTCAAGAGCGCGCGAATAGAGCAGACCAAAGAAAAATTTTACGAATGTTCGTACGGTTAATTTTACCCTTGTGTTTAGGCTATTAAGGGTAGAAACTATTTGAAAGAGCGTCGTTACAAAAGCTTGAAGTAGAAGAGTGTAACAGAAAGAAAGGGTGCAAAACAATCAAAGTGGAAATGGTGCGTGCCGAAGAGCAAGCAAACCGACCTGTGAGTCATCTGACACGGAGTTTCTCCTCGACCTTCTCCCGGCGTAGGAGCTCCGCCTCTGGTCCTCCCAGTTGCTGGGCCTCCCGGCGGGGACGCTGGACGACAGCTCCTCCGGGTCCGCGCTCCTCTCTTTCCTGGTGCGCGCCGGCGCCACGGGCTCGTCGCCGACCACCGAGCTCAGCGTCGGCACCACTCGCCCGCGGTGAACCACAAACGGATCGTCCCCCCTGGTATGGTACACAAAGGTCCTTATTGTTATGTACACGCCACCTTCTACTACTCACGCAGCAAATTTGAAAGGTGGGACTTTCCTACTCCCGTGTCACCCTTGGTCAACAGGCCGAGCAGAGCGAAGCCTTAGGCACTGAACCTAACCTATCTAAGACTTGGTTAACCGAACAGTCGCCAAGCGGAGCGGTAGCGAACAAAGGACCGAGGAAGGTGACCAAACTAAACCTAATATAACCTAACCTCGGTTGACTTAAATCAATATGATTGTGCGTCGTTAATTCTCACGATGTCATCAAAGATAAATTACACCAGGATGGAACAAGACGACAGATGCCACGTATTACACTAACAGATAATTCGTCGCATATCCTAACCTCACTTTTACAAATCACTCGAAATATATTGAGCTCGCATGAGTGTATTTCGTACTCTAATGTATTTCTTTGAACAGACTGCTTAACAACCAAAATATATTCCGCAATCCTCAAAATGAATAAAAAATCGGGCGTGCCCGCCTGATTTCTTTTGGTGCGTGCCTCTCAGTATGAGCCATTTCCCATTTTTTTTTTCAAGTTTTTCAATTGAACTTAACGAAGTTGGGACTTCGCTTTAAAAGCCCACCTCATCAATTCTCTGTGATTATTTTAAAATCTTGCAAGTAAGCAGAAAAACATCAAGTGACAAAAGAAGGGATGATTCGTACCCGAGAAAGTATGTCAATACACCAAGCAGTGCAATAGTCTGCAACTCGTAATTCAATAATATCTTTTTTTGAATAACTAAAACTAACGACGGATAACAAGATTTGTTGCCACCCAGTCGTCACCTGAGGACAATTTCATGTACTGAACGTTACTTTTCGACCAGTTTCTTCGGAGCGACGACAACATACATCCGGACATACGGACTCACACGAAACTAAAAAGCCCTTCTCCTGGAAGGAGGCGGGCTTAAAAAGAGAGAATGGAATGGAAAAAAATACTATTGGAAGGTTTACAAAACCTATCATCAGGGGCGTAGCCACAGGGGGAGGGGGGGGGCAAGCGAGGCTCAGCCCCCTCTGCCCCATATTGCCCCCCCCTGATGAATCGCCTAAAACAGACAAACATTCTTTTGACAGACAAGAGGAGTTTGAATGGGGGGGATAAATATCTGAACCTCTAGGTTATCCGGCACGCTAGAAAAGATCAACTTGAGAATTTGTTAGGGCTTTTGCTGCGAAAGCGGGCAGGCGCTTCAACCTCAAATAATTGTACTATTTATGGTTCTAGTAAATTTCACATTTTTTGTTATTACTACTATAAGAACTGTCGTTAATCCATGAAGTCTTATGTTAGTATAGATGAGGACCCACAATACACTTAAGCGACCGATCGGTGTGTCCAAGGGTAGACAACCCGCGATAGAGACGCCCCCCCCCCCGACTCCTGCGTTTGACTACGACCCTATCATAATACAATACCCTATCATAATACACATTTATTCATGTTCAAAGGCCAACTAAATTCATAGCATTTTAAGTAGTTCTTTCTGACATTCTTTATAAGTTATTTCTAGTTAATTAAAATAGTTTCATTAATAACATCCATCTATGTCAACCAATGGTATACGACGAATAAACGAATTTTTTGAGGAAAAATTGTAATAGTTGTTTTGGGGGAAAAATTAAGTAAAAAAATTATACGCACCGATCGTCCAGCGAGTCTCCGGACCCTTTTGCGTTACTTCTCTTTAAGGACGCGGTACCCGTGTGGATAACTGTTGGCGATTTATTTGCTGCAACAAAAATTAAAACCGACCGCTTAGAAAAAGAAAAGAAACCTGTTCAAGCGCAGAAAACGCTTTTTCAACGATCATCGACTGAAAAATTTTGGTAGGCCTAAATTATAACATGTTGCATTTGAGGAAAGCAAAGTTCCGAGTTTGTTTTTGTCAATTTCACAAACAAAAAGGGTGGCTTGGGAATGAAAAATATTCTACAGTTGATCTCACGAAATCGGAGTACGTCGCCAATAAAGTCAAGCATTTTGAAAAATTAGTTGCTAGTCTGAAATTCACAAAACTAGATTTTGAATTTTGCCGCACAACAAAACTCTTTAAATTTTACAGCTCATAAAATTCAAGACTAGGGCCAAATAAAGACATACTGCTTTATACGCATAATGTTACGTTGACGTACAAAAGTAAGGCAAAAGTTGCGAAACTTTTGGCTGGCCTAGGGATGAAGACCCGACGCTGGCCGAGAATGAACAGGTTCCTCAGTTTCTATGTGAAACTAAAGCAAAATTGCCAGATTTTGAGAATCCATTTTTAAAACGCGGTGAACTTTTGAAATACTATGAATAAGAAATTAACATCATCTTCGGATTGCTCAGCTATGAGCGATCTAAAACATATAAAACATGTCAGGTGAACTCTTACTTATCGAGTTCACTACGATTAAATCTGACAGAATCGGGACAACTGGCAACACTGGACTACTCTAAAAAGAATACAGACACACGTCTTTGAACGCGATATGTGACTCAATGGCACCTTTGACATCGAATAAGCGATATGTGATCAAATATTTTGAGGATAGATGCTGTCGATGAAAATTGCACTCGCTAGTTTCGGACGTCTCAAACAAGCAACACCTCGAGACCAAACACAAAAACCGGGTAGCTATCATAAGCGCCAAAAAGCACAAGCGCCAACGCCACAAGCGCCAATGTGTAACCGCAAAACGAGAAAAGTCGCAAACGCCAAAGTTCATAACCGGTATACAAACCTCACCTAACTTAACCTAACATAACCTAACCTAAGCCTACTTAACTTAACCTAACCTATAAAATGATAGGCCTACCTATCATTGGGCGGTTACGAACTTTGGCGTTTGCGGCGTTGGCGCTTGCGGTTTTTGGCGCTAGCGAATGACCCCCCCAAAAACCCGTGTTTCACAAGTTGAATGCACAGCACACACACACACCCTCACACGCGAACACACTAACGCTGTCTATGATGAGAGACTACAAAAAAGCCAGAGAATCACAGGACCATTACGGCAAGAGTGCTCAACATGAAGCAGGTCTTGAAAAGAGATTCTAAATAACATACACAGAGGGTAAAAAAGATACAATAACGGTTTTCCACACCGAAAAAAGGAATGCTTGTTTTGGGTAAAAAGTCCCAGAATTGTTTTCGAGAAGAAGAAACGGGTAGGACTCGATTTCAGTTTCATTTTAACAAAGGTATTGTAACGACGCAAAAAATCGGAGTTTTGGTAAGTTTGTAAGATAAAAAGCCATGTGAAACGAAACACACGTAGTAGTAAACAAATGTCTCAAAGACTTCAGTTATATTCTAGAAGACACTACATTTTAGGTTCGATTCTGGGTAATATTGCCTTCTTTATCCAGTTGGCTAACGTAAGTCAATCTAATTTAAACCTAATCTTGGTAACATGAGTTAGTCCTCAGGGGCAAGAAACCGCCTTAATTAACAGCTTCCAAACTTCGGAAAGCTGGGCAAAAACACAATAGAGCGTGTTACCTTGAGGAAGAAAAAGACAAAGAAGTACAAAAATTTCCTTTGAATCGTGGTGATAACAAACCGCGCCGTTGCGAGCAGCATTTTTAACCAGTGCCATTTCGCATAAATTTTGCTCAGAAGTCAGCAAT